>Ga0209169_10000828_pt1 | contig 19046 bp, 11 predicted proteins | sample HubBroMetageWRM4_FD_188346 | JGI IMG/M metagenome (GOLD analysis project Ga0209169, IMG submission 188346) | Warmed soil microbial communities from the Hubbard Brook experimental Forest, New Hampshire - Hubbard Brook CCASE Soil Metagenome WRM 4... | ecosystem: Environmental > Terrestrial > Soil... | reverse complement strand
ACGGACATCAGGATGAATGCCAGCAGCGCCATGCGGAAGATCCATTCGAGCCGTTCGCGGAACGTCATCGGTTTGCCTCAGTCCTTATTTTGCTGTGGACGACGCGTCACGAGCGTAGCACGAGTAGCCGGGGCGAAACTTCGTTGAATCGCGGATCGCGCTGTTGCGGTTAACTGCGCTGGGGCAGCGGTTCTACGTTTTGCTGATGATGGCGGCGAAGAATCCGTCGGTTTCGAGCGCGTCTGGAGTGGTGCGAAAGTATCCGTCGCGATCGAACAAGCTTTTTTCGTCGCGGCCTGCGACGAGTTTGTCTGCTAGGTCCCGTGCGACCTCGCTTCCCGCGTTGCGTTCCAATCCGGTGGTGCCGCGCAACGCTGCTTGCACGACTTGCTCGTTCTCCTCCGGCTCCAACGAACATGTGGAGTAAACCAGACGGCCTCCTGGTGCGAGGCGCTCGAGCGCGGATTTTAGCAGGGAGACTTGCAGCGCGTGAAATTCCGCGAACTGCTCCGGGCGCAAGCGCCAGCGAATTTCGGGATGGCGGGCGAGCGTGCCGGTTCCGGAGCAGGGGGCGTCCACAAGAATGCGCTGGAAAAGTGCGCTGAACGGGAGCGGGCTGGCTGCGTCCAATTCTACCAAGCGCACTTGGGTTAGATCGAGACGTTGGAATTGCTCGCGCATCGCGCGCAAGCGGTGCGCGTGACGGTCCGCCGCGACCACTGTGCCGCTGGGGCCTGCGGCGCGGACGAGGGGCGGTGTCTTTCCTCCTGGCGCGGCGCACAAATCGAGCACGCGGTCTTTGGTTTGCACGTCGAGGAGCAGCGGGATGGTTTGCGAAGCTTCATCCTGAATGGAAATCGCACCGGCGCGGAAGGATTCGGTGCGCGCGGGGCTTCCGCCGCTTACGGCAAACGCGGATTGAAGAATTTTGCCGGCTTCGATGCGGAGACCGGCGTGCTTGAGCGCGGTGAAGATTTCTTCGCGTTGCCTTACGTCGTGCAATGCGCAAGTCAGCCGCGGAGTGCGATTGTCCGCTTCGAGCTGGGCGATCGTTTGCTGCCCGCCAAGGCGCGCGAGCCAGCGCTCGACCATCCACGTCGGATGCGAATGCAGAATACCCAGGCGCTCCGCGGCGGGCATGTCGTGCGGGACCAAATGCTCAGCGGGCGCTTGCGCATCGTCCGCGGCGCGCCGCAGCACGGCGTTGACCAGCGTCGCCGCGGAGGTCTTGCGAGCGCCTTTCACCAGCTCTACCGATTCGTTTACGGCGGCGCGGGCCGGAACGCGTTCTAGAAACCGCAGCTGGTAGAGTCCGATTCTTAACGCGAGCGCTACCGGCAGATCCAGCTTTACGACTGCCTTGTTCAATTGCCGGTCGAGCAGAAAGTCAAGCAGGCGGCGCCAGCGCAGGACGCCCATCACGAGCTCGGTCGCCAGGCCGGCGTCTTCCGCCTTTATGCGCGCGCCCAGTTCGGCGTGCAGCAAGTCGCTGGCGTACGCGCCCTCGGCTTCGACGCGCCGCAAAACTTCGTAGGCGATTTTTCTGGCGGGGCTAATCACGATCCGAATCGTTCGCCGGGGGCGAGGCGCGCGCCATTCGCAAATTCGCGGGCGACGATCCGCTTGCGGCCTTCGAGTTGCACGAATTCCAGACTGAGCGTGGTGTGTTCGCCGCACGCAACATCTACCTCGCTGCCGCTGACACGGATCGTGCCGGGCGCGGGGAGAGACGACGTGCGCGCTGCCGTGTCGGACGGTGCGGGTTTGCCCCAGATCGCGCACTGCTTGCCGCGGAATGTGGTGAACGCGCCGGGCCACGGTTGAAAGCCGCGGATGCGGTTAAAGATTTTTTGCGCGGGCAGCGACCAATCCATTCTGCCGTCTTCCTTCTTCAGGGGAGGCGCGAAAGTGGCTTGCGAACTATCCTGCGGGGCTGGCGTGATTGTTCCGCCTGCCAGTCCGCGCAGCGTTTCGGTCATCAGTGGCCCGCCTGCTTCGGCCAGTCGCAAATAGAGCTGCGGCGCGGTTTCGTCTGGCGCGATTGGGGTTTCGTACTTGAGCAGCGTGGGGCCTGTGTCCAGACCCGCGTCAATCTGCATCGTGGTCAGGCCGGTGCGCGTTTCGCCGCTGGCAATCGCCCAGTGAATCGGGGCGGCGCCGCGATATTTCGGAAGCAGCGAACCGTGCAGATTAATCCATCCCAGGCGCGGAATGGCGATGAGGCGCGCGGGAATAATTTGGCCGTAGGCGATGATCACGATTACGTCCGGCATGGCGTTGTGGAAATATTCGTACGCTTCTTCGGCGCGGATTTTTTGCGGCTGGTACACCGGGATTCCGGCGGCGACTGCGGCGTCTTTTACTGGCGAGCTCGACCTGACCTGGCCACGGCCGCGCGGACGGTCGGGTTGCGTGACAACTCCCTCGACCTTGAATTCGCTCTGCGCCAGCAGTTCGCGCAGACTGGGCAGGGCAAACGCCGGAGTGCCGCAAAAAACAATTCTTAGCGGCGGCACGCGCGTCCTACCACTCGCCGGCTTTTTTCAACTTGCGAATTTTACGCTTGATGAGGTCGCGCTTGAGCATACTCAGGTGCGTGATGAACAGGACGCCGTTCAGGTGATCGATCTCGTGGCAGAAAGCACGGGCGAGCAGGCCTTCGCCGCGGCGTTCGAACTGGGCGCCCGTCGCGTCCTGCGCGCGGACGGTGACGTACTGCGGACGTTCGACGTAGCCGCGAAAACCGGGGAGCGAAAGGCAGCCTTCTTCTTCGCGCTGCTGGCCTTCGGCATAAATAATTTCGGGATTGGCGAGGACCATCTTCGCCTCGGGAATTTTTCCATTGGAGACGTCAATCACCGTGAGCCGCAAGCCCACGCCAATTTGCGGCGCTGCGAGCCCCACGCCATTCGCGGCGTACATGGACTCGAACATGTCCGCGACGAGTTTTTGGATGTCCTCGTCGAATTTTTCGACGCGCTTGCCCGGAGTTTCCAGCACCGGGTCGCCGTATTTCACGATCGGATGAATCATCTTCAGTCAGTTCCTATGCTCGGCTCGCAAATGAATGTGCGTCGCTACCGATCACTTGCCACTCGCTACTTATCACTAGAACTCGTTCAGTTGCCGTTGGTAGCCATCGAAATTGCGGCGGGTTTCGCTGATGGAATCGCCACCGAATTTTTCCAGGAATGCGCCGGCCAGTTCCATCGCTACCATCGCTTCGCCCGCAACGCCGCCTGCCGGAACGACACATACATCCGAACGCTCGTACGCCGCCTTTACGGCCTCTTTCGTCTTCAAGTCCGCGGTGAGCAGCGGGCGCCGCAGCGTGGAGATTGGTTTCAAATATCCCCGCACCACGACATCGCTGCCGTTGGTAATGCCGCCTTCCAGGCCGCCAGCTCGATTCGAGGTGCGGTCGAAGCGTTTCTTCGCGGCGTCGTAGACGATTTCGTCCTGTACTTCCGAACCGTAACTTGCGGCATTTGCAACCCCCGTGCCGAATTCAACGGCTTTGACGGCTTGAATGGACATCACGGCGCGGGCGATGCGCGCGTCGAGTTTTTCGTCCCACTGGGCGTGACTGCCCAGGCCCGGCGGAACTCCGCGCGCCACCACCTCAAAAATGCCGCCGACAGAATCTCCGGCGCGCAGGACGTGATCCACTTCGGCGACCATGCGCGATTCGCTGGCCGCATCCACGCAGCGCAGCGGCGATTCCAGATTTTCGCACACGCTGGCGATTTCTTCCCAGGTGGCCGGGCGGTCCAGGCACGCGTGGCCGACGGCGATCGTGTGGCTGAGCACTTCCGCCGCGAATTCGCGCAACAGTAATTTTGCGAAAGCTCCGGCGGCGACGCGTGCGGCAGTTTCCCGGGCGGACGCGCGTTCCAGGACGTAGCGCGCATCGTGAAAATCGAATTTCAGCGCGCCGGCCAGGTCGGCGTGACCGGGTCGCGGCGCTGTGAGTTGCCGTTGCGCGCCCTTGGGATCGCTTGCGTCCGCGCCGTCGCTGTCTTCTACATTTTCCACCGGCAGCGTCTTCTCCCAATTCTTCCAATCACGATTTTCGATGCGCACGGCAATCGGCGCACCAATTGTTTTTCCGTGGCGCACGCCGGCGAGAATGTCCGCCGCGTCTTTTTCAATGCGTTGTCGCCCGCCGCGGCCGTAGCCGAGCTGGCGGCGATGCAGCTCGCGTTGAATAAATTCCATATCCACGCGCACGCCCGCAGGAAGTCCGGAGACCCAGGCAATCAACGCCTGGCCGTGAGATTCACCGGCTGTAACAAATCGCAGCATATTGGGTCGGACCTCGCATGCAGGCACGAATGACAGATTCTACCGGAGGGCCCCACTTGCGTAAAGGCGCGCGGGGCGAAGGGGTGCCCTCATTTGCGCGCAAGGAAATTACGAGCGCGCGAGAGAGGCGGCACGAGAGTGGGCCAGGCGCAGTTATTCGTAGCGCAACGCGACCATGGGATCTACACGGGCGGCGCGGCGGGCCGGGATATAGCTGGCCGCGGCGGCGATGGAGGCCAGAATCACACAAGCGGCAATGAGGGCGAGGGGGTCGGCTAGGCGGAGGCCGAAGAGCATGCTGCGAATCAGGCGCGTACCGACGAGAGCGATGGGAACGCCGACGGCGATGCCGAGCAGCATCAGGATGGAAGTTTCGCGCAGCACTTGGCGCAAAATCGCCGCGGGGCTGGCGCCGAGCGTCATGCGAATGCCGATGTCGCGCGTGCGGCGCGCGACGGTAAAAGCCATGATGCCGTAGAGGCCGACGCCGGCGAGGACGATGGCGAGCAAGCCAAACGCGGAAGCCAGGCGAGCGACAAAATAGTCCGTATGCATCGATTGCAAAACCAGATCGGGCAAGGTGCGAATTTCGATTTCCGGAATCGCCGGATTGGTGCCGCGGACCACGGCGCGAAGCGCGTTGGAAACGCCAGCGGTATCGCCCGCGGTGCGAACTTCAAAGTAAGCGGCATTGCTCTGCCACAGCGGATTGAAAATGGGCGCGTAGAGGCGCGGCGGCGTTTCCTCGCGCAGGTTTCTGTACTTGGCGTCGGCGACGACGCCTACGACTTCCGCGTCCGCGGTGCTGCCAGGATAGGTGTCGCGCACCCGTTTGCCGATGGGATTTGTGTTCGGGAAAAAATGCTTGGCGAAGGTTTGGTTGATCACCGCGACGCGCGGAGCCTTGCCGCCCGCTGGTGCACTGTCCTGCGCGAGAATGCCGCGTCCGTAGAGCACGGGCATACCGACCACGGAGAAATAATCCGGACCCACGTGATCCATGCGCGAGTCCATCGCTTCTCCGGGTGTAGGAGTGTAGCCCTCGACGGCGATGGGATCACCCGATTCGGTGCTGCTGAACAGACCGTCAACAGAAAGAGTTGCACCGGAAACGCCAGGGACGGCTTTGAATTTGTCGAGAAGATTCTGATAGAGCACAGCGATGGCGGCGTCTTTGTAACCCGCGGGCAAGGGACTGATGCGGAAAAGAATGAGCCGCGTGGAGTTGAAGCCCAATTTCACTTGGCTCAGGCGCTGGAGACTGTGCACAAACAATCCCGCCGCGACCAGCAGGACGAGCGAGACGGCGACTTGCGCAACGACCAGGATTTTAGCCGTGGGAAACCGGCGATGGAACGCTTCCGCGGTGGAACCCGATACTCCGGACTTAAGTACCGGCGAGAGATCAATGCGCGTAGCGCGCAGCGCAGGAACCAATCCGAAGAGAATGGCCGTGAATGCGGCGACGCTGAAGGTGAATGCGAGAATACGCGCGTCAGGTCGCAGCGAGAGTTGAATCGCATCCGGACCGGCGCTGGAAACCATGTGGAGCAGCAACACGTCCGCCCACTGCGCCACGAACAGCCCGGCGATAGCGCCGCAAAACGCGAGCAGGAAACTTTCCGTGAGCAACTGGCGGATGAGCCGCGCGCGCGAAGCGCCGACGGAAAGGCGGACGGCGAACTCCCGCTGGCGAGCCGCGCCACGGGCCAGCAGCAAGTTGGCGAGATTGGCGCAGGCGATCAACAAGACGAGCGCGACCAGACCCATGAGGAGTTCCAAAGGTTCAGCGAACGCGCCGTGAACCGTGGAACTGCCGCGTGCACCGGATTGCAGCTTGATCTGCTGGTCGGCGTATTCCTTCATCTCGTCGGGCGAAAGCTTGGCGGCCGCAGCAGAAGACGCCACGTAGCGCTGGAACACAACGTTGGTACCGGCATTGGCTTGCGCGAGCGTGACTCCGGGCTTCAAGCGCGCGATCACTTGCAGCCACATGTGCTGATCAATATTGTTGTCGGGGAATGCGCTGAGCAGATCAGAGCCCGGATAGACGGCGGCCTGCATGGCGGCGGGAATCCACAGGTCTGGGAATTCGCCGACCGACTCGCCAAAGAATTCCGCGGGAGCGACGCCGATGATTTCAAACGAAGTCTTATCGACTGTGATCTTGCGGCCAACGACTTGAGGGTCGAGGTCGAACCTTCGGTTCCAGTATCCGTGGCTGATCACGGCAACGGGAGACGCTTCGCGCGCGCGGTCCACTTCGGTTCCGAACGCGCGGCCGAGGACGGGATGTACGCCGAGAGTGTCAAAGTAACCGCCGGAGACGAGGTGGATGCGTGCGGAGTCCCGCACGGCTCCTGCGGGTGGCTTTGCGGAGCCGCCCGCGCTCGCAGGCCCGGACGCGTCCGCGATCGTAACCGGAAGCTCTACCGGAGAGCTATCTGCACAGAAGATGCCGGAGAAGACTTCGTTGTGGTCGCGTAGATATTCGAATTCGGAGTATGCGAGCAAGTGCCGTTCGCCGCTCTCGCTGCCGGTGCTCGCGCCGCGCGCGTCGGGATCGGTGAGCATGACGAGTTGCTGCGGATTTGCTACCGGCAATCTACGGAGCAGCACGGAATCGAAGATGGTGAAGATGGCGGTGTTGGCGCCGATGCCGAGCGCGAGGGTGAGGATGGCGATGCAGGCGAAGCCGGGATTTCTGAGGAAGGCGCGGAGAGCGTAGCGAACGTCCTGCAGCAAGTTTTCCACGGGATCACCTTTCGACCGTATGCCTTCATATCGTGAAAATAGAGGCACGCTGACGACCGGACGCGCCCGTCACTAGGTTTCTTTCTATCAAGGAGTTGCAGGGAAGGGACGGTTGCGGCGACGGCGAAGTTGCTCGGTTGTGGGACGGGGCGTTGCGGAGCCGGACAGGCGATAAGTTGCAGAGTGCGGCCCAGGCGATTGGTGCCACATCGATTCCACAGGGAAGTGCGCGGCTCCTTCGATCCCGCGCGGCCGGATCGGAAGAACCGCGCGGCGGGGAGATTCACGAATTCCAGTGCTGCGTTCCGGCGCGTGCGGCGAAGTCTGCTGCGGATGTTTGCTTGACGCCACGCAGATCAGCCGTTACGCTTCCGGGGACTCGGCGCAAGCGGCGCATTCCGTCCGCCACGCGTCGCCCAACATGCCCGAATCCAGCGCCACCTCATCGCTCACAGCTGTTCTGGGCGACATCATGAAGCGCCAAGTCGCAGCCGTGCAGGATTACACGCTGCTGACGGTGCAGGCGCTGCGCTGCATGTTCACCCCGCCGTACTACTGGCTGGACACCCTGGAACAAATGGACATTATCGGGGTGGGCTCGCTGCCCATCATTATTGTGGCCGGACTTTCCATCGGTGGCGTGCTGGTGCTGCAAACGGCGGCGCAATTTCAGCGTTTTGGAGAAACGGCGTTGACTGGAGACGCGGTTTCGCTGGCGCTCGTGCGCGAATTGGGCCCGGCGGTCACGGCGCTGCTGGTATCCGGGCGCAATGCGTCGGGGATGGCTTCCGAGCTTGGTTCGATGGTGGTGACCGAGCAGGTCGATGCGATGCGCGCGCTGGGCACCGACCCGATTCGCAAGTTGATGATGCCGCGCGTAATCGCGACGGTGCTGATGGTGCCGCTGCTTACTGTGGTTTTTGATTTTGTGGGATTGTGCGGCGGGTTCCTGGTGGCCTACACCACGTTGCGATTGGGAGCGGTACAGTTCTGGACGCGCGCGATTAACTCGCTGGATATCGGCGACGTGGTGCAGGGCCTTACTAAGCCGGTCGCGTTTGGACTGATTATCGCGACCGTGGGATGCTACTGCGGATTGCGTGTGCGCGGCGGAACGCAGGGCGTGGGGCGTGCCACCACGACGGCTGTTGTGATTTCCTCAGTGTGCGCGCTGGTAGTGGATTTCTTCCTGTCCCGGTTGTTGTTGTATCTTTTCCAATGAAGGCATCGAGTCTCGCGCGCGAACCAGCGCGGAACTCTCCGCTTGAATCCGCGGGTTTCCATTTATAATCGGACGCATGACGCGCGACGTTCCGCCGCTCGAGCCCTCCCGAAATGTTGCGAACACGTCGCGCCCGCTGCCGCGCGAATCATCGCCGCAGGAAATACAGAGCGTGCCGGGCGAGGCGTTGATCTCGCTCCGCGATATTCGTGTGGGTTTCGAGGACCGCGAAGTTCTGCAGGGAATTTCATTTGATGTGGCGCACGGTGAAACCAAGGTACTGCTGGGCGAAACCGGCACGGGCAAAACTCTGATCATGAAGCTGGCCGCCGGATTGATTCAGCCCGACTCCGGGCACGTTTTGGTGATGGGCCAAGATCTGAGCGAAATGCCGGAAAGGGAACTGCTGAATTTTCGGCGCTCCATCGGATTCGTGTTTCAGGAAGGCGCGCTTTTTGATTCCATGACGGTCGCCGACAATGTCTCGTTTCGGCTGCGTGAGGAAGCGATGGACGAAACGGAAATTGACGCGCGAGTGCGCGAGGCGTTGCGCTTTGTGGAGATGGAGGACGCGCTGGAAAAATTTCCCGCGGACCTTTCCGGTGGAATGCGGCGGCGCGTTTCGATTGCGCGGGCGCTGGTGGATCGTCCGCCGGTGGTGCTGTACGATTCGCCGACGGCCGGCCTCGATCCGGTGACTTCGCAGACGATCATCACGCTGATTTTGCGCGGGCGCGATTTGCAGGATGTTACGGCGCTGCTGGCGACACATCGCGTGCAAGACGCTTTTGGCCTGGCGAATTTTTGTTTCGATAAAGCCAGCGGGCGCGTGAGGCCCCTGGTTAGCAATGGCGATGCAGTCGTGGCGCGATCGCTGGCGGAGCGCGAGAAAGCCGCGGAAAGCGGAAAAGAACGCAACCTGCAGCGGCCGACCAACGTGCTGGTGTTGCGCGACGGCAAAATTTATTTTGAGGCGCCGGCCGATGAATTGCTGCGCACCAAAGACGAATACTTGAAAAAATTTCTGGCTTCGGCGGAATGAGTCCGGCATTCGCAGTCACTGAGGAGGCAAGGCCATGGCGCAACGCAAGCAACTGACGTGGACGGAGCTGCGCGTAGGACTTTTCGTGCTGGTAGGGCTGTTCATTCTGGCGGTGGCCATCTTCTACATTACCGGCGCAGGAATATTGGGGCCGAAATATCGGCTCTACACCTATTTGCCGGAGGTGGAGGGCGTGACGGCCGGGGCGCCGGTGCGTCTGGACGGTGTGGCCATCGGCAACGTGGAGAAAATCGCGCTGAATCCGCATCCGACGGACCGCACGCAGAGCATCCAGCTGATTTTGCGCATCGACAAGAAATTCAGCCCCGACGTGCGCACCGATTCGACGGCCAGTCTGGTGACCGAAGGATTGCTGGGCGATCGTTACGTGACGATCAAACGCGGCTTGAGCGGTTCGCCTTTGAAGCCGGAGAGCACGATTCCCGGCGCGCCGGCGGTGGCGATGACGGAGATGGTAGAGCGCGGCACGGATTTACTCGATACGTTGAACTCCGTGTCGGGCGAACTGCGCGGAATTATAGACCAAGTGCAGCAAGGCAAGGGCACGGTGGGGAAGTTGATCAAGGATCCCGCACTTTATGACAACGTGAATGCCACCGTGGCGCGCTTGAACACGATGGTTGGCTCGATTCAGGAGGGCAAGGGAACGGCGGGGAAATTCCTGACCTCGGACGAGCTTTATACCAAGGTGAATGCGACGGTTGATAACGTCAATGATGTGGTTGGCGCGGTGAAGGAGCAGAAGGGGACGGCGGGGAAATTGATTTACGATCCGGCGGTTTACAACAGCGCGCGAGGGTTTTTGGATAATGGCAATGCAGTGCTGAGCGACGTGCGCGCGGGGAAAGGATCGCTGGGGAAATTTGCCACCGACGAGGCGCTTTACAATAATTTGCGCGATGCTTCGGGGCAGGTGCGCGACGCTTCGGCGAAATTGAATTCCAATCAAGGGACGGCCGGGAAATTATTCACAGATCCGAATTTGTACGACAACCTTACGGCGATGAGCGGCGATTTGCGTTTGCTGATCGGCGATTTTCGCAAGGACCCAAAGAAATTCCTGCATGTAAAGCTGGCGGTGTTTTAGGGTTGTGGTTTAGTCGCGACTGGAATTCTTAGCCACCACACGGTGCCGGCGTAATCAGAGAAGCAGACGTGGCCGCCGGATTCTTCCAGGATGCCTTTGCTTCGGTCGGAGAATTGTATGGTGGCGACGATGCCGAGCGGCACCCATTCATCCCATTCCACGTAGCGAGAGACCTCGGTGGTTTGCGCACTCAGGACTGCGACGATGTGTTTGCGCAGTTCGTCGCGGTCCGGTTTTTCCTGCCCGGCGCCAAGACGGCGGATAATCACGACCGCAATGGGCGCGCCGAATAATTCATTTACCGAAAATGGCCTGTCGAAATTGCGGTAGCCGTCTTTCGTTGCGCCGAACGCACTGCAGGCTTTGCCGAAGGGCTCGGTGAGCGGCAAGTGTGCGCCGCCATCCGCGCTGGCCGGTTCTTTCGCGTTCGCATCGCTCGTTGGCAATCGCTTATCGAGCTCGACGACGACCCTGGGGTCTTTGTTTTTGTCCTGGCTTTTGTCTTGCGCGTAGCCGGGCTGAGCCGCTACCGTGGCAAGTGCGAGAATCACGAGAATATTTTGCGGGCTTCTAAGCATTTTATTTGTTTGGACGCAGCGCGCCCCGCAGCGGGATTGTACTGCAAATCTGCAGCGCGCGCGGCGACCTCCCGCCTCAGCGCCTCGTTTCGCCTTTACGTAGACCCACGGACCACATGCCTTGCGTGCGACAGCCGCACCGCGGAAATTGGCTGCCTGTAGTTCAAGGGGCGGGGAAAACACCGCGTCCTCGACTGCAATTTCCGCAGCGCTGCATTCACGTGACGGCTTGTGGCCCGTGCTACGCCTCGTCGTCCAGCACGAGCTCGATTTCCCGGTAGCTTTCCTGGGCGTCGCCGGCTGAAACCAAACCGGCTTGACGCTTCGGGCCGCGCCGGGCGGGGGCCCAGGCCATGCGCTCCATCTCAGCGAGCGTGTCGCAGATTCTGTCGGTCGAGCTGGAGCATTCGCGCGCGGCGCGGAGGTGATGCGAGTGGGCCGCGCACACGTCGCTTTGCAAAGCGCGAACGATTCGCTTTCGCGCAAGCCCCGGACAATCTGCGCGCGTACACGTTTCGCAGAGCGACGGGCCATCCCTCGGCGCAGCTTGCTTGACGTAATCGTTCCTGTAAGTTTTCCTTTCCAGAAGCCCGAGTTTCGACGCTTCAAAATTTAGGCGTTGTCGCGCTGCTGCAGACCCACACCTGCGTAGGCGCCGACGCGCGCAGGGCTAGACGAGCGCAGGCTGGCGCGAAAAACGGTTTACCGAACCAGGAACGACGCCGGCTGCGGGTTCTGTTGTACGCAGTTGCGAGCTAGGCGGACTTACCGTGAGGGATTGCTGAACATACGGCCACAATCCGGGAGCGGCGTCTGGGCCGCTGGCTGCAACTGCAAATTGTGTTGGCGTATGGTCATGCTGTGCTTTTCTCCAGCTCGCGCGAATTTACGCGAGGTGCGGTGAGAAGGCAAATGCAAAGCGTCGAATGGCGAACAATTCGCCGTGGATGGTTTTTGCGGCGGGGCGAAATGCGAAAGTCGGCGCCTTAGCTGGAGCAGAAGTTGCGCCGCACATGCCGCACAGAGATCCTCCACCCACTGTCAAGGGTTCAGGATGACGAGCGCATGGACCGATCACGGGCGATAGGCCAGGAACCAATGATCAGCAATCAACGATCAACGATCACGGATGACTCCATAGCCGTCACGGATGTTCCGCTGCTGCTCACGCTGCTTCGCCGGAGCGTTCTAGAGCAACCTCGTGGATTCGGCGCAAGTCTAGTTTGCCGCTGCCGAGATGTGGCAACTCTTCGATTTGGAAGAATTGGCTGGCGCGAGGGGTCCAGAGATTGGGCAGGCCGGAACTCGATAACTTTTCCAGCACCGGCCTTAGCGCCTCGGGCGCCAGCGTGTGCAGGACTACGAGGCGCTCGCCTTTTTTGCCGTCGGGGACGCCGGTTACCGCGAAAATCTTTTCTGCGGACTCGGCTAGCTCCTGAAGGGTTTCTTCGATTTTTATGTGCGGGACCATTTCGCCGCCGATTTTGCTGAAGCGGCTGAGGCGGTCAGTGATGGTGAGGAAGCCGTCTTCGTCCTCGGCGGCAATGTCGCCGGTGGAGTACCAGCCATCTTGCAGCACCTCGGCGGTCTTCTCGGGCTTGCCCAGGTAGCCGAGCATCACGTTGGGGCCGCGCACTAGCAGCAGACCGGGCGTGCCAACTTCGCGACGCTCATGCGTATCGGGATCAATGATGCGTACGCTGACTCCCGGGAGCGGATGGCCGATGCACCCGCGTTTGGAGCCGACCTGTCGGAATCCGGGGGCGCGAAAATCGCGGGTGTTGACCGCGACCACCGGTGAGCATTCCGTGCAGCCGTAACCTTCGAGGGGCCGGATGCCGAAACGGTCTTCGAAAGCGAGCGCGAGTGCCTCCGGCAATTTTTCCGCGCCGACTACTACGAATTGCAGGCTGCCGAAATCTTCGGGCAGGCAGCGGCGCGTGTAGGCTTGCAGAAACGTCGGCGTCGCGAGAAGAAACGTGACTTGATAATCGCGTACCAGCTCGCTGACTGCCGTGAGGTCGAGTGGGCTGGGATGATAAGCAACGCCGACGCCGAGGACTGCAGGCAGCCAGAGCGTGACCGTGAAGCCGAACGAATGGAAGAAGGGCAGGACGCCGAGCAGGACATCGCCTTTACCGAGCATAAAGGTTTGGGCCATCTGGTCGATATTGGACACGATGTTGTAGTGCGTGAGCATCACGCCTTTGGGTTCGCCCGTGCTGCCGCTGGAAAAAATTATAGTGGCGAGATCGTCGAGCGATTGCGGTTTTCCTGAACTCAGCGCGCGTTCGAGCAGGCGGCTGGGCAGGAACCAGAGCAGTAGGGCTGCGAGTTTTTCGCTGAGGCGCGGGCGAGCGGCGATTTCTTCTAGTAGGATTTGTTTTCCCGGGACTTGCAGCGGAAGCTTTTCGAGCAGGAGCTTGGTGGTGATGACGGTTTCCAGATTGCATTGCTGCGCGCAGGACGCGAGCGTTTCGTTGGACGCCGTGTAATTCAGATTCACGGGAATTTGCCCGCTAATAGACGCTGCGAAATTCACGAGCGCGCCGGGAACCGACGGCGGGAGCAGAATGCCCACCATTTTCTGGCCGGCCCATACGCGGCGGAGGCGTCGCGCGAGAAAAATCGAGCTGAGGAGCGCGTTGCCCCAATTCATGCGGGGTCGGCGCTTGTCGCCCATCGCGAAGCGGAACGGGTAATGGTGCGCGGTGCGAATCAGCGAGCGCGGCAGCGTGTTCATGCGGCTTTTGTGGTGACGATAGGCTTCAGTTTGCAATTCTTGTACCGCTTCACGAACTTCAAAGGCCGTAGCGCTTGCAGGCATAGGCGTGCCAAAACTTACCGTGACCGGGTAGGGAATTTTGCGCGGCAATTTCCAGAGGAAGCGGCCGCGCTCGTAGCTGAAGATGCTGCCCCACACGCCATCGAGATTTACGGGAACGATCGGTGCGTTAACCCCCTTCATGATCCGTTCCATGCCGCGGCGGAATGGCAGCAGCTGACCGATGCGCGTGATCTGGCCCTCGGCAAAAATGCAGACGATTTCGCCGCTGCGGATTGCCTCGCTGGCTTGGCGCAGGGAATGGATCATGTCGCGGGGGCGGAGCTGCGAGGAAATGGGAATAGCGCGAATCATTTTGGCGAAGGGCTTGATGTGCGGCTGGTCGTAGATGTCCTTGAACATCAGGAAACGGATGGGGCGGTCGGTCGAGGCAAGGAGCAGCAGCGCGTCTACCAGAGACATGTGATTGGAGACGAACAGAGCGCCGCCGGATTCCGGGATGTTATCGCGGCCTTCCACCCGAATGCGGTAAATCGAATGGGTGACCATGAAGAGAACGAGGCGCAGGAGGGAATCCGGCAACAGGTAAATCGAATAGCCGGTCATGACCGCCGTCAGGATCGCGCCATCGAGAAAAATCGCGGCAGCGGACTGGTGAAAATGCGCCGAAAAAATGTTGTATGCCGCGGCCGCTACAAATATCCCCACAAACGACCAGAAGTTCGCCGCGGCAATCACGCCGCCCTTCTGGGCAGGGCGTGGCCGGTGCTGGATTAACGCGTTCAAAGGAACCGCGAAGAAGCCTCCAAAGAATCCCAGCAGCCACAGATCGGGTATGCGCAGGTGTACCAACCGGGCGATCAATGAAGATACGTGTTCGAAGGGAGCCCAGCCCGTGTGCGTGGCGGCCGATCCGAGCCAAGCGGCTAGCATCGCGCTGGGCGCATTGAAATAGAGCAGCGCGCCGAACATCGTCATGCCCAGCGCGCCGAGCGGAATCAGTCCGTATTCGATTTTACCGCCGGAAAGGTATCCGGCCGCGACGCTGCCAATCCCAATTCCGATTCCGACGGCTGCTTGCAGGTAGCTAATGTGCGTTTCGTCCACGCGCAATACATCGTGGCCGTAAATGATGATGGTGAATTGCAGGAGTGCAGCCAGAAAGAAAAGATAGCTATTTCCCATTACAGCCCAAGCCAATGTGCGATCGGCCAGAATGGTTTTCATCTGCGTGCCCAGATCGCCGATCGGATTCCATTGCAATTTCTTGGCGGGGTCCGCCGCCGGCACGTGCGTGATGCCGAAGCTGGTCGCAAGGCCCAGCAGGGTGCACCCCAGCAGGATGACGCCGGCCAGCTGCTCGCGGCCGTGGTAGCGCTCCGCCAAGGTCCCCGCGGCCATCACCGCGGCGATGCTGCCCAAAAAAGTGCCGAGTTCGATGATTCCATTGGCCCAGGAAAGCTTTCGCTCAGGGACCAGCTCCGGCAGCAACCCGTACTTCGAGGGGCCGAACAGAGCAGACTGCGAGCTGATCAGAAATACCGCGGCGCATTCCAACGGCAAATTGTGCAGCCAGAGGCCCAGGATGGTTACGGCCATCACGAAAATTTCCATCAACTTCGTTCCGATCACCACGCTGCGCTTGCTGTAGCGATCCGCCAGGTTGCCTCCCACCATGGAAAAGAAAATGAACGGCAGCGCAAACAACGCGCCCACGACGAGAATCAGATTTTCCCGGGTGTCCTTCGGGAAATTCATGGCCACGATGATGTAGATCACCAGGAACTTGATGGCGTTGTCGTTGAAGGCGTTCTGGAATTGAGTGACGATCAGGCTCCAGAAGCCGATTTGCCACCCCGATTTTTCTTCGGGGCGATGGTGTGGCGCGGACGATTGCGCTGTGGACGAAATGGATGTGGCGTCGGACATTTTCTCTTGCGCGCTGTTCACGGGATCTGTGAATCATCGCCGATCGCTATCCTATGCGCCGCGACCGTATCAATTTGCCGGGAGTTTGAGTGAGTTTCAATGAATTTCGGGGGCGAAGGTGCAAGGGCAGAGTTCTCTGCTTGCCGCCTCATAAGTGGCGCAAGGGCGCCTCTCCAGCCACAGCCTGCGCGTCGATTGATCGTGGTTAACCGGTGAGTGTGCGCAGCCGGGCACTTGGTAGCTGGATTCGAGGACTTCTAGTTTTATGCACTAGAGCGCGGCGACGGCGTCCGTGGTGGGCAAGCCAGCAGCCAGGAATCGCGCATGTTATTAGAATCTGCTCAAAACCAGAGAATGCTGCAGCGTCCGGCGCGTCCCACAGGCGAGCAGTCTGATGAACCACAATGCGAAACGCCGGGACGTAATTTGAATGGGGTCAGTCTTTTGCATTTTGCCGAGCTTGGCATGGTGGTTGCAATGGAGCAGCTCAAGCGAGGTGTGCCAATGAATATGGATCACGGAAAATGGCGGCAGGGAATTCGTTCTGTGCGGCTGGTCGGCGCTTGCGCTTTGCTTTTAGGACCTGGCGTTTTCCTTGCAGCGGCGTCTTCGCCGAGTCCGCGGCGCGATGTGCTCATCGATTTTCCATCCGACGTCGCCGCGACGATCGCTGCCGATCGCACCCTGGTAACCGACGAGCAGCCCGAGTTGAAGACGGATGAAAGCTTCACGAATCAGACAAAGCTGGTCGAATATCGTTTTCGCTTGGACAATTCGTCGGACGCGGTTCACCTGAACGTCTGCGCAGAAGTCGGGCACGGCCTGGTTCGCTGGGAGTTAATCGATCCCAGGGGCGAAGTGCGCGCAAGAATCGGAACAACGGAACGAGCCAGCATGAACACGACCGATATCCCGGCCATCAAAGGCGAATGGTTGCTGCGGATGACTTTGCAGGACGCGACGGGCCGATACCACATTGACTGGCGGCGCTAAGACGGGAAGATTTCTGAAATCATGCCGAGCTGAAACTTGGGAGGCGCACCGATGAGCGCACTGTGGAAGAACGTTCGCTACGGAGTGCGCGTGCTGGCGAAAAGTCCGGGATTCACGGCGGTGGCGGTGTTGACGCTGGCGCTGGGGATTGGCGCGAACGCCGCGATTTTTTCGGTGGTGTACTCGGCGCTGCTGCGTCCGCTGCCGTATTACCAGCCGGATCGGCTGGTGACGCTGGGTGAGGGCCGCATCCAGACGGGCGACAACGACCAGGCGAGCCGCAACAGCTCCCATCCGGATTTCGTGGACTGGCAGAGGTCGGTGAAAAGCTTCGCATCCTTGACGGCTTACAATTTCGACAATTTCACCCTGACAGGAAACGGCGAGCCGAAGTCCGTGTTCGCTGTACAGGCGATGCCCAATTTTTTTGCCACGCTCGGAGTCAAGCCGGCGTTGGGGCGCGGGTTTGTGGACGGCGAGGACGCAAGCGACGGGCCGCACGTGGTGATCTTGACCTACGGATTCTGGCGCAGCGATTTCGGCGGCGATCCGCAGGTGATTGGCCGCAGCATCACTCTGGATAGCAAGCCCGTGACGATCGTCGGAGTATTGCCGCGCGATTTTCAATTTGCACCGTCGAATGATTTTCCATTGTGGGTTCCGATGCATCCGTCGCAGGATCTGTTGACGCGGCGAAGTCTGCGCTGGATGAATGTGTTCGCGCGTTTGGCGCCGGGCGTGAACATGGCGCGGGCGCAGGCGGAGATGGATGCGATCACGGCGCAACTGGCCCGAGAATATCCGCAGCAGGATGGGTCCGTGTTTGTGGCGATGGGCACCCTGCGGCACAGGATTGTGGGGCAGGTGCAGCCGTTGCTACTGGTGATCTTCGGCGCGGTGGGGTTTGTGCTGTTGATTGCGTGCGCGAACGTAGCGAACTTGATGATGACTCGCGCCGCGAGCCGGCGCAAGGAATTCGCGATACGCACGGCGCTGGGCGCGAGCCGAGGACAGTTGATCGCGCAATTGCTGACGGAAAGCGTGCTGCTGGCTGCGCTGGGGGCGGCAGCGGGCTTTGCCGCGGCGCAGTGGGGCGTGAACGCATTGATCGCGGCGATTCCACAGCCGGTGCTGAGCTCGCTCCCCAGTTTGCGCGAGGCCGGAGCGAATCTGCCGGTGCTAGCATTTCTTTGTGGCGTGACGCTGCTCACCGCCGTACTTTTTGGATTGGCGCCCGCGCTGTCCATGTCGCAGACCAAAGTGAGCGACACGTTGAAAGACGAATCGCGCGGCGGCACCGCTACGGCTCAGCCGCGTTTGCGGAATGCGGTCGTGGTGGCGGAAATCGCGGTGTCGCTGGTGCTGCTGGTCGGCGCGGGGCTGATGTTGCAGAGCCTGCGTGCGCTGCTGCATCAGGACGCCGGGTTTGACCGGCGCAATTTGCTGGTGTTTTCCGTGAGTTTGCCCGACAGCTCGTACCCAAGCGAAAAAAATTATCCGGGCGACAGCCCGGCGGCGAGATTGTTCGAGCACCAGTTCAGCGAAAAACTGAGCAATTTGCCGGGTGTGCAGGGCGTGGGCGTCACCAGCGCGCTGCCGATTGGCGGAAGCGGAGGGACAATTCGTTTTGTGCTGCAGGGACGTCCTACGGTGCAAGGCCAGGAGGATGAATGCGACATCCTTACGGTGACGCCCGGATATTTTTCCACGTTGAAAGTGCCGCTAATTTCGGGGCGCCTGTTTTCCGCGACCGACAAACTGGAGGCGCCTTGGGTGGCCATGGTGAATCAGGCGTTCGTGAACAAATATTTTCCGAACGAAGAGGCAGTGGGGAAACGGACGCGGTTTACGTTTGATGCCAAGGAGCCTTACCGCGAGATTGTGGGCGTCGTGGGTAATGTCGCGCAAGACGATCTGGCCGGTCCGCCGACGCCGGTGATTTACGTAGCGAACGAGCAGGGGCCTTCGACATTTCTGACATATATGGTGCGCACCGCGGGCGATCCGGCGGCGTTTGTGGGTTCGGCGCAGGCGGCGCTGCATCAGATCGATCAGCAGTTGCCTTTGATTCAGCCGCAGACGATGGAGCACTTCACCAATCAAACTGGCTCGGTATTTTTGCGGCGCTACCCATCGCTCGTGATGGGGAGTTTCGCGGGCTTGGCGCTGGTTTTGGCGATGATCGGATTGTATGGATTGATTTCCTACACGGTGCAGCAGCGCACGCGCGAGATTGGCATCCGCATGGCGCTCGGCGCGCAGCCGGCGGATGTGCTGAAACTGGTGATCGGTCAGGGAGTCGGCGCGGTGCTGGGCGGCGTGGCGATTGG
>Ga0209169_10000827_pt1 | contig 19059 bp, 14 predicted proteins | sample HubBroMetageWRM4_FD_188346 | JGI IMG/M metagenome (GOLD analysis project Ga0209169, IMG submission 188346) | Warmed soil microbial communities from the Hubbard Brook experimental Forest, New Hampshire - Hubbard Brook CCASE Soil Metagenome WRM 4... | ecosystem: Environmental > Terrestrial > Soil... | reverse complement strand
AGGCCGCTTACTTCGGGCTGGCGGGGACGACGGCAGGGCCGCAAGGGAGTGAGCCGTTATGGACTGGGTCAACGACGTCATCCAGGGGATCTTGACCGGCGGCCTGTACGCGCTGTTCGCCTGCGGGCTGTCGCTGATGTTCGGGGTGATGAAGGTCGTCAACCTCGCGCACGGCGACCTCGCGGTGCTCGGCGGCTACGTCGCCCTCGGCGTGATCGCCATCACGCACGTGCCTGTGCTGTGGTCCTTCCTCATCGTGGTGCCGATCATGGCCGCGATCGGTTACCTGCTGCAGCGGACGCTGATACAGGCCGCGCTCGACCGCAGCATCCTGACCACGCTGCTCGTCACGTTCGGGCTTTCCGTGGTGATCGAGAACGCGCTGCTGCAGTTCATCAACGCGGACAGCCACTCGCTCGGGGTCAATAACTCGATCATCACCGCCTCGTTCTCGGTCGGGTCGCAGATCCAGGTCGCCTACCTGTCGCTGCTGATCCTCGCCGTGGCCGTGGTCGTGCTGCTCGGCCTGCAGTACTTCCTGTCCGTGACCAAGTACGGCCGGCTGATCCGGGCGGTCGCGGACGACAAGGAAGCAGCCCAGCTGTCCGGTATCGACTACCGGCACGTGTTCGGCATCGCGGCGGCGATCGCGGTCGGCTCGGTGGGGCTGGCGGGCATCGCCCAGGGCCTGTCCGCCCAGTTCGCCCCCACCACGGGAACCGACACGATCCTGTTGTTCGCGTTCGCGGCGGTGGTGATCGGCGGGCTCGGATCGCTGTGGGGCACGCTTGTCGGCGGCATCGTGCTCGGCGTGGCTCAGGAGATCGGCAGCCAGATCAGTTCATCCGACGGGTTCCTCGCCGGGTACATCGTCTTCCTTGCCGTGCTGGTGCTCAGGCCGCAGGGCCTGGTCGCACGTGGGGCGTCGTCATGAGCGAGCCTTGGTTTTCAGGCGAGCGGGGGAACAGAGTATGAGCGTGGTCACGGAAACCACTGCCCGTTCGGCAGAAAAATACCGAGTAACCCGGTCGCGCAGGAACGTCGCCTGGACCGGGGTGGGCGCGCTCGTCGTCGTCGTCGTGCTCGCGCTGTTCCCCTACATCGTGTACGCGGGCACCACGACGATCATGGTGCAGGCGTTCATCATCCTCACGCTGGCGAGCATGTGGAACCTGCTCGCGGGATACGCGGGCCTGGTGTCGGTGGGGCAGCAGGCATTCCTCGGGCTCGGTGCGTACTTCGTGCTGGTCCTGGCCATGCACGGCCTTTCGCCATTCCTCGCCCTGCCGATCGCGGCGATCGGCTCCGGCGTGGCCGCCGTGCCGCTGTGGTGGCTGGTCTCCCGGCTGCGCAGCGGGTACTTCGCCATCGCCACCTGGGTGCTCGCGACCACCGTCATGCTGGTCATCGAGAAGTTCCCCTCGCTCGGCAGCGGCACCGGCGCGCCGCTGCCCGGCCTGGCCTCGATCAGCCCGACGCTGCTCGAGGCCGACACCTACTGGATCGGGCTGGCGGTGAGCGTGCTCGCGCTGGCCGCGATGTACCTGCTGCTGCGGGGCAGGCTGGGGCTGGTGCTCACCGCCATCAGGGACGACGAGGTGGCCGCGCGCAGCTCGGGCTCCCGGGTAGGCGTGGCCAGGATGCTCGTCTTCGTCGTGGCCGGGATCGGCTGCGGCGCGGCAGGCGGGGTGTACATCATCAGCCAGCTTGGGGTGCAGCCAAGCGCCGCGTTCAGCGTGCAGTGGACCGCGGAGATGGCGTTCGCGGTGATCATCGGCGGGCTCGGCACGATCGAGGGGCCGATCCTCGGCACGATCGTGTACATCGTCCTGCAGCAGACGCTTGCCTCCTACAACGCCTGGTACCTGATCATCCTCGGGCTGGTGGCGATGGGCATCGCGATATTTGCCCGCCGCGGGCTGTGGGGCCTGATCGACGATCACCTGCACGTCCGGCTGTTCCCGGTCGGATACTGGCTGTGGGAGCCGGGCAGCAACGGCCGCCGTGGCCTGTTCCGGCGCCGGGGAGGGCAGCCGGGCTAATCTGGTTGGGTCTGGTGGGCCACGCAGTCCAGGGGAGGCCAGGTTGACGCCGGAGCGCTGGGATGACCGCGACGCCGCGCGGCGGGCGCGGACCAGAGGGACGCTGCGCCAGGTCTGGTGGGCGTCGATACCGGTCTGGTCGATCGGCTTCCTGTCCTTCGTCCCGTTCCTCGCCTACGCCGTGATCCAGCGCAGGAGGAAGGCCTGGGCGGTGTTCGCCGCCTACCTGGCGGCGACCGTGGCGATGATCGTCTCACTGGGAGCGGTCCCCTCGAGCAGTGGCGCCGCGGCCGGGGTCGGCGGGTTCATCGTCGCGCTCGCGGGCTGCGCCGCGGTCAACGCGGCGGTGCTGTTCCGGCCCTCGCGGGCGATCGCGCCGCTGGGTCCGGCGGCGGCGGCGCTGGACCCGCGGCAGCGCAACCAGCAGGCCCTGGCGGCGGCGCGGGACAGGATCGAGCGCAGGAAGGACGCGCGGCATCTGCTGCAGCACGACCCCGACCTGGCCAGGGAGATGCGGATCGGGCGGCCTGACCTGCCGCGGGACTACGACGACGGCGGCCTCGTCGACGTCAACCACGTGCCGGGGACCGTGCTCGAGACGCAGCTCGGGCTTACCTCGGGCGAGGCGGACGATGTGCTTGCCGCGCGGGACAAGCTCGGCAAGTTTTCCAGCGCAGACGAACTGTGCGCCTACACCGAGCTGCCGCCGGACCGGGTGGACGAGCTCCGCGACCTGATGATCTTCCCCTGACCGGTTGCGGCCTGCGATGTCGGTGCCTGGGGCGAGAATGTTCGTGTGCTGCTGACCGAGATCGCCGAGGTGTCCAGGGCCGTGGCCGCGACAAGCGCCCGGCTCGCGAAGATCGACATGCTGGCCGCCGCGCTGCGCGAGGCAGGCCCGCTCGAGGTGCCGATCGCGGTCGCGTACCTGTCCGGTGAGCTGCCGCAGCGGCAGATCGGCGTCGGCTGGGCGGCGCTGCGCAGCGGGTTCTCCCCGGCGGCGCAGGCCACCCTCACGCTCAGCGACGTGGACGCGGGCCTATCCGCGATCGGGGCGGTGTCGGGCCCGGGTTCTGTGGCCGCGCGCAAGTCGCTCGTCGGCGAGCTCTTCGGCCGGGCGACCGGCGATGAGCAGCAGTTCCTGTTCGGGCTGCTGTCCGGCGAGCTGCGCCAGGGAGCGCTTGAGGGGGTCATGACCGAGGCGGTGGCCCGGGCGGCGGCGGTGCCCGTGGCCCAGGTGCGCCGGGCCATGATGCTGCGGGGGTCGCTGGGGGCGGTGGCCGCCGCGGCGCTCGCGGGCGGTGGCGAGGCGTTGGCGGCCTTCGGCCTTGAGGTGGGCCGCCCGGTGCGGCCGATGCTCGCCGCGAGCGCGCCGAGCATCGAGGACGCGCTGGCTAAGATCGGCGGGTCCGGGGTTTGCGCCCCAATGGAGTGCGCAGTGGAGTGCGCCGTTGAGTGGAAGCTCGACGGCATCAGGATCCAGGCCCACCTGGCCGGGGGAAGCGTACGGCTGTTCACCCGGACCCTGGACGAGATCACCGACAGGCTCCCCGAGGTGGCGGCGGTGCTCGCCAAGCTGCCGGTGCGGGCGGCGGTGCTCGACGGCGAGCTGATCGCGCTGCGCGAGGACGGTAGGCCGCTGCCGTTCCAGGACACGGCGGCCCGGGCCGCCAGCGCCGTCGGCGGTGGGGCCGGCGGGGGCGGTGGCACGGGCAGCACCGGCGCGGGCGGCACTGGCACCGGCGGCGGCACCGGTGGCACCGGCGGCGGCACTGGCGGCGGGGAGGCGATTGCGGCGGTGCCGCTGTCGGTGTTCCTTTTCGACGCGCTGCACCTGGACGGCGCGGACCTGATCGACCTTGAGTACTGGCGCAGGCACGCCGAGCTGGCCTGGGCGGTCCCGGCGGACCTGCTGATGCCGCGGCTCGTCACGAGCTCGGCGCAGGAGGCGACCGCGTTCTTCCGTGACGCTGTCGCCCACGGGCACGAGGGCGTCGTGGTCAAGTCCCTCGACGCCACGTACGCGGCGGGCCGCCGGGGGGCCGGGTGGATCAAGGTCAAGCCGCGGCACACGCTCGACCTGGTGGTGCTCGCCGTCGAGTGGGGTCACGGGCGGCGCCGCGGCTGGCTGTCCAACCTGCACCTGGGGGCACGCGACCCGGACACGGGCGGCTTCGTCATGCTCGGCAAGACGTTCAAGGGACTGACCGACGAACTGCTTGACTGGCAGACCGAGCGGCTGCTCGCACTGGAGGACCACAGGGACTCCTGGACCGTCTACGTCCGCCCCGAGCTCGTGGTGGAGATCGCCTTCGACGGCGTGCAGCGCAGCCCGCGCTACCCGGGCGGCCTCGCGCTGCGCTTCGCCCGCGTGCTGCGCTACCGCGAGGATAAGACCGCCGCCGAGGCCGATACCATCGCGGCCGTCCGCGCCCTCGGCTCCGGGTGAGAGTACGGGAATTCCCGTACTGACGGCCACGGCGGCGCGTCCGGCACGGATCCGGTCCTCCTACCCAGAGCAAATGGCCCGCGGCACATCGCTCCGAGCCGGCCGGCGGGCAAATAGCACGCGCACAGCACCGTGGCGCACCCTGTCACTAAGGACGTCACTAAGGAAACAGCGCACGGCCGGGCACTCGCCCGCCACGGTAGAGCACGGAGGCAACCATGAAGCGAGTGGGCTACATCGCCGGCGCGGTCGCGCTCGCCCCCACGGCACTCGCCGCGGCCTTGCCCGCGACGGCGCAGGCCGCGCCGGTCCACGCGACGACGCAGACCAGGCCGCTGCTCCGGGTGGCCGGCGCCAAGACGGTCTCCCTGCAGCACAGCGGCGCCAGGGCCGGCGCCGCGATCACCCCCGCCCTGTCCGGCTGCGTCGCCACCTCCGAATGGAACGCCGGCGCCGACCCGTTCTCCCCGCACTTGCTCGGCGACTTCTACGGCTGGGCCAACGTCATGCAATTTCAGCAGAAGATATGCCTGGGCACGGTAAAGGTGGTCAATTACTTCCTACACAACAACTGCAGAGACGATTACTTCTACGTGTTCTACGGGAATGACACGTTCTATCCCGAGAAAACCGTGAAGGTCTGCGGTGTGGCTGGCGAGTCGGTGTCGGCCGGATACACGTACCGGCTGGAATTCCCAATGCTGCCGAAGGGGAATGTCATACAGGTCGGCGTGAACTCTACGTACCAGTCTTTGCAGGCTTTCTATTATAGCCCGTGAACCCGGTCTCGCAGACCGTCGGCTTCAGGGATGGTGAAGCGCCGCGCGGCGGGAACCGGAATAGCGGCGCCGACGGCCAAGGTCGTGGTGGGCCGGCCGTGGCGCAGCATGGCGTCCTCGGCGGTGTGCTATTGACCCAAACTTAGCCGAATATTATAATTCGTACCGAGATATCCGCCTGTCGATGGCCTACTATTCGGGCAGCCTTGAGCAGGAGGCATACGATCATGAATAGTGATGGCAGATATCTGGATGGCGGGGGCCAGGTCTCGGCTTCTGTTGACGGCGGCCACGCCGCTATCAGCCTCGCGGAACCCGTATTCGTGCTGTGCGCGGGACGGTCGGGGTCCACGCTGCTGCGCTTCCTGCTGGACGCGCACCCGGAACTGGCATGCCCGCCGGAGACAAACCTGCCCGTCATGGCCGGGCAGTTGGCAACGGTATGGTCGCTGATCGCGGGCGCACCGCTGGCAAAGGAGCGCGGCGACGAGCCGCCGGTGATTCCTGAGGAGGCCATCCGAGGGGCACGCCGCACCATGGACGAGATGATCGGCTCGTACCTGGCCCGGCGCGGGAAGAAGCGGTACTGCGACAAGAGCCTCGGCACGGCCAGGTACGCGGAGTTGCTGCTGCGGCTCTACCCGCAGGCCAGGTTCCTGTGCCTGTACCGGCATCCGATGGACGTCATAGCCTCGGGAATCGAGGCATGCCCGTGGGGGCTGCAAGGGTACGGATTCGACCAGTACATCGCCGGAACGCCGGGCAACGCGGTGTTTGCCCTGGCCAGGTTCTGGTCGGAGAACACGGCCGCCATCGCGGCGGCGGAGGAGCGGTTTGCCGGCTCCTGTCACCGGGTCCGGTATGAGGACCTGGTGACCGACCCGGAGGGCGTCGCCGCCGGGATCTTCGATTTCCTCGGGGTGGCGCGGGCACCCGGGATATCCTCGCGCTGCTTCGCCCCGGAGCGAGAGCGGTCCGGCCCCGCGGACTATAAGATCTGGCACACCTCGCAGGTCAGCGCCCAATCGGTAGGCCGGGGCTGGTCGATACCGGCGGGCTTGATCCCGCCGCAGGTGACTGCGTACATCAACGAACTGGCGGAACAGCTCGGTTACATACCCGTGGACGAGCAGTGGGGCACCACGACCGTGCCGAAGGACCTGCGCGTCACCGGAGACCACCGGCCGGCAGATTCGCAGGCCACCGCCGCGGATCAGCCGGCCGAGGCGGCACTGCTCGCTGACCGGCTCAGGGCGGGACTGTCCCGGATGGACGCCCAGTTCGCCCGCCGTTGGGAAGCGTGCACTGCGGAGTCCTTCACGGTGGCCGCGCTGCCTCCGGTCGGGAACGGCGCGGCCGAACAGAGCCAGTGGCGAGTCGACCTGACCGCCCGGACCCTCACCGACATAACCAGCAGTCCGGAAGATGGCAACGACACGGCCTGGGACATCGTCGGCTCCGCCGAGGCGTGGCAGGCGGTGCTGACCGCCCGGACCAACCTGGCCGTGGCGATGCGCCGGTGCGAGCTGCGGTACTGCGAGGACGGCCCGGCCGGGCCGACCGCGGCGGACACCCGGATCAGCATGCTCGCCGACCTGCTCCGGCTTGATTCTCCGTGGCAGCGCACGTGACGGCAGGCCAGCCTGGAACCGGGCGGGATCGGGAAAGGGACCCGATCGTCATCCTTGCCTATCGCCACTGCGGGGCCGAGCGCCTGCAGCGAATGCTCTCCGGCCACGCCGCCCTGGCGTGCACCTCGGGGACCGGGTTGCTGCCCTTGTGCGAGCGCGCCGCGGCAACCTGGCGGGACGCGGAGGGACGCGATGAGTTGTTGTCGCCCCTGGCGACCGCGTCGATCCGGGCGCTGGCCAGCAGCGTGATCACCGCCGTGCTGGCCAGGACGGGAGGGTTGCGATGGTGTGAGACGGTATTCACGCCTGCCAGCTGCGGCGAGCTCTTCTTGCGGCTTTACCCTGCGGCGAAGTTCCTGTGCCTGCACCGGAGCTGCCTGGACGTCATCGATGCGGCCGTCAGGGAGAATCCCTGGGGACCGACGCATCCGGCATTCCAGTCCTTCGCCGCCGGCTCTCCGGGCAACACCGTGGCCACCGTTGCCGCCTACTGGGCCGTGCACACCGAGCAGATACTCGATTTCGAGCAGGCGCATCCAGGTTCGTGCCACCGGGTCAGATACGAGGACCTGATCGGCAACCCGGCTGGAGTAGATGACGAAACCTCTTCCTTTCTTTCCCTGGAACCGGCCGCACGGCACTGGCTGGACGACGACGGGCAGCCCGCCTCGGAGCAGCCAGGTACCGGCTATCGCGAGGCCGAGATCCCCGTGGGGAACATTCCGCCGCCGCTGCGGGCCCGGGTCAGCCAGCTACTGACCCGCATCGGATACCCGCCGATCGGGGGTGACGGGCCGCCTGGCGCAGCCCGGCGGAATACCGGGAACGGCTTGATGCCGACCGCAGCCGGGAGGCCCCCGGTCAGGTCGGCGGACGGAGGGTTATCTCATGCGGCGACGGCTCGGCGAAAGCTCGGGCAACGGCTCGCTCGTCAACGTCGGCTCGCTCGTCAAGCGATACCGCCGCATCCACGGAATGACACAACGGGAACTGGCCTGTGTAGCGCGGGTAAGCGTCGGCGCCCTGCGCGACATTGAGCAGGGCCGGACGGTCCATCCACGGTGGGAACTGGTACACAGCCTGTTCGGCGTGCTGGGCCTGGATGAGGGGCAGCTGGCCCAGCCGGTTCGTGCGCAGCCGCGAGGCGAACGGGTCCGGACCGTGTCCATGGCCGGCGACGGGTGCCGCGGTGCCGCGGCCGCTCATGGAGTCAGCATCCACGTGCTTGGCCGGCTGGAAGCCCAGCGCCACGGCATGCCCGTGGCCCTTGGCTCGGTGCGGCAGCAGAGCGTGCTCGGCCTCCTCGCCCTGGAGCATGACGCCGGCGTGCACCAGGACGTGATCATAGAGGCGCTGTGGGGCGATGCGCCGCCCAAAAGCGCGGCCGCGATGGTGCACGGCTACATCTGGCGGCTGCGCACGATACTCCGATCGGAATCCGAGCGCTGCGGATGCGGCGTGCTCATCGCCACGGAGGGCTCACGCTACCGGCTTGACGTTACCCACGAGCAGCTGGATCTGGCCGCCTTCCTGCGCCTCATCCGCCTGGCCAGACAGGCCGAGGCCAAAGGCGAACTGGTGGATGCCTGCGAGCTGTACGAGAAGGCGCTCGTGCTCTGGCAGGGCGAGGTGCTTGCCGACGTCGACATGCTGCACGACTATCCCGCGCTGATCGAGTTGACACGAGCACACGCAGACGCCGTGGTGCGATACGCGGAGCTGGCCAGCACTGCGGGCGCCTCGCACATGGCGATGCCGCATCTGCGTAGCTTGTGCAGGAGGGATCGCTTCAACGAGTACGCGCACGCGCAACTGATGACCGCGCTCGCCGCGAACGGCCAGCTGGCCGCCGCCCTCGATGTCTACCGGAGGATACGGCACCGGCTGCGCAGCGAGCTCGGGATAGAGCCAAGTTCGCGATTGTCGGCGATCCACGCCAGCATCCTGCGCCAATGCGTGGCCGGGAGCTGAGAGCGCTATTTCTTCTTGCGGCGCTTGGGGTCGCCGCGGAAGGCGGCGGGGATGTTGCTGCCGGGGGTCGCGGGCGGGAAGTTCAGGCCGGGCTGCAGGCCGGCCAGGCCCTCGGTCAGGCTGTCGGCGAAGCCCTCGGGCAGGCCGCCGAGCCCGGGCGCCCCCTGACCCCCTAGCGCCGCCGCGATGTCCTGCGCACCCGGGGGGGTGCGCTCCTGGGCGCCGCGCGCGATCTCCGCGGCACGCCGCGGGTCGCCGCTGCGGACCGGCTTCTTCTTGCCCTTCTTGCCGCGGGCAGACTTGGCCGCCGCCCGGCGGGCCATGGCGTTCATGCCGGGCGGCATGCCGGGCATGCCGCCGCTGAACATCGCCTTCATCTGCTTCTGGCCCTCGTAGAAGTTCGTGACCAGCTGCGAGACCTCGCCGACCGCGACGCCGGAGCCGCCCGCGATGCGGGCCCGGCGCGAGCCGTTGATGATCTTCGGGTTGCGCCGTTCCTCGGGCGTCATGGACCTGACGATCGCCTCCGCCCGGTCCAGGTCCTTGTCGTTGACCTGAGAAAGCAGCTCCCTGTTCTTCGCCGCGCCTGGCAGCATGCCGAGCAGGTTGCCGATCGGCCCGAGCTTGCGCACCATCGACAGCTGCTCGACGAAATCCTCGAGCGTGAAGCCCTCGCCGGACGCGATCCGCCCGGCAAGCGAGGCGGTCTGGTCGGCGTCGAACGCCTTTTCCGCCTGCTCGATCAGGGTGAGCACGTCGCCGAGGTCGAGGATCCTTGACGCCATCCGGTCCGGGTGGAACAGGTCGAAGTCCTCTTGCTTCTCACCGGAGGAGGCGAACATGATCGGCCGGCCGGTCAGCTCCACGATGGACAGCGCCGCGCCGCCGCGCGCGTCGCCGTCGAGCTTGGTCAGCACCACGCCGTCGTAGCCGACCCCGTCAAGGAACGCCTGCGCGGTGGCCACCGCATCCTGGCCGATCATCGCGTCGACGACGAACAGCACCTCGTCCGGTTCCGTGGCGTCCCTGATCGCGACGGCCTGCGCCATCATCTCCGCGTCGACGCCGGTACGGCCCGCGGTGTCGATGATGACCATGTTCTGCTGCCGCCGCCGCGCCTCGTCGAGAGACTGCCGCGCGACGGCCACCGGATCGCCGACCCCGTTGCCTGGCGACGGCGCGAACACAGGCACCCCGGCCTTCTCGCCGACCACCTGCAGCTGCAGCACGGCATTGGGCCGCTGCAGGTCGGCGGCGACCAGCATCGGCGTGTTGCCCTGCTCCTTCAGCCACAGCGCGAGCTTGCCCGCCAGCGTCGTCTTGCCGGCGCCCTGCAGGCCCGCCAGCATGATCACGGTCGGCGGCACCTTGGCGAACCGCAGCCGCCGCGTCTCGCCGCCCAGGATGCCGACGAGCTCCTCGTGCACGATCTTGATGACCTGCTGCGCCGGGTTCAGCGCGGCGGAGACCTCCTCGCCGCTTGCCCGCTCCTTGACCCGCGCGATGAACTTCCTGACCACGGGGAGCGCGACGTCCGCCTCGAGCAGGGCGATGCGTATCTCCCTGGTCGTCGCGTCGATGTCTGCGGCGGACAGCCGCCCGCGGCCGCGCAGCGACGAGAAGACCTGCGTCAGCCGGTCAGAAAGAGTCTCAAACACAACCCCAGGCTACCGACCCGGGAACGTTATTCAGAACCGGTCGCGAGTGCAGGCCTTCCGGGCCTGCGCGAGCAGCCGGTGCCGGGGTGCGGGGAGAACCACGGCGGGATCTGAATAACGCGAGCTTAACTAAGGGAACGGACCGTGGTACCTGCGTCCCCTCTGTCGCCGAGTCCCGCAGGGCGGCGAGCACCGCGTGCACGATCCCGCGCCGCACCTCCTCGTCGACCAGGGGCTTGCCCTCCGCATCGGTCACGTAGAACACGTCGACCACCTCCGCGCCCAGCGTCTCCACCCGGGCCGCCCGCACGTCGAGGCCGAACTCGCCGAACGCGCGCCCCACCCGCCACAGCAGCCCCGGCGCGTCGTGCGCGCGCACCTCGACCACCGTCGCGGTTTCAGACGCCCCGTCGACCAGCGTCACCCGCGGCGCCGGAACAGCCGTCCGGGGCGGCGGGGCGGCCCTGGCACGCCGCTGCAGCCGTTCCTCGATGTCCAGCCGCCCCTGCAGCATCCGGCACAGGTCGGCCGCGACCAGGGTCGCATCAGGCGGCTCGCCGTACTCGGGCTCGACATCGAACACGCTGACCGCGGTGTGGCCGACCGACGTGGCGTTGGCGCCGCGCACCATCAGCCGGTGCGAGGCGAGCACGCCCGCGGCCCGCCACAGCAGGCCGGGCCTGTCGGGCGCGACCACGGTCACCTCGGACCCGCGGACCCTGGCCGCGGGTCCGCCGTCGGCGGCCAGGGCCAGCTGGTCATCCCGCAGCGGCGCGGGCGCCGGCACCGGCTCGCCGGCCAGCACGGCCGCCACCCGCCTGACGAGATCGGCGACCAGCGCGGCCTTCCAGTCATTCCAGGCGGCGGGGCCGGTCGCAAGGCCGTCCGCGATGGCGAGGGCGTGCAGCAGCTCGAGCAGTACCCGGCCGCCCACGATGCCGGCCACCTGCCTGACGGTCACCGGATCGTCCAGGTCACGCCGGGTGGCCACCATCGGCAGCAGCAGGTGGTGCCGGGCGGCGGCGGCGATGAGCTCGACGTCCGCGATCGGCAGGCCCATCCGGCGTCCCACGTCGCCGGCGACGACCGCGCCGGTGACGCTGTGGTCGCCGGGCCAGCCCTTGCCGATGTCGTGCAGCAGCGCGGCAAGCAGCAGCAGGTCGGGCCGGGCGACCTCGCGGGTGAGCGCGGCCGCGTGAGCGGCCGCCTCGACCAGATGGCGGTCCACGGTGAATCGATGCAGCGGGTTGCGCTGCGGCCGGTTCCGCACCCGCTCCCAGTCCGGGATCAGCGCGGTGATCAGGCCCTCGGTGTCGAGGGCCTCCCACACGCCGACCGCGCTTCGGCCGGCCCCGAGCAGCGAGAGCAGCGCGTCACGGGCGGCCGCCGGCCACGGGACCGGCAGCGGCGGGCATTCGGCCAGCCGGGCCAGCGTCCTCGGCGCCAGCGGCAGCCCGGCCTGCGCGGCGGCCGCGGCGGCGCGCAGCACCAGCGCGGAGTCGGTGGCCGGGTCGGCCGCCCGGGCCAGCACGACCTCGCCGTCCTGTTCCACCACCCCGTCCGCGAGCGGGCGGCGCTCGACCCTGCGACGGCGCAGCCGGGACCCGCGGAGCCTATCTGCCTGGCGGAAGGCGTGCTCGGCCGCGTAGGCCACGGTCCGCCCGGCCCCGGCCAGCATCCGCAGCAGCACGTCCCCGTCGAGCAGCCCGAGCGCTACCGCAACCTCGTCCTGCTCCTCGAGGACGAGCCGGTCCACCCGGCGCCCCGTCACCTGGTGCAGCGCGTGCCTGGCGTCGAGTATCTGCTCGTAAGCGGTGCGCACCTTCGGCCCGGGCGCGGGCGCGACCCAGGCGGCGGCGACCGCCTGGATCGCGTGCACGTCCCGCAGCCCGCCGCTGGCCTCCTTCAGGTCGGGCTCGAGCAGGAAGGCAAGCTCGCCGTGGACCCTGGCGCGCTCGTCGTGGACGGCGTGCAGCTCGGCCAGCCTGGCGGGCGCGGCCGAGCGCCAGTCCTCAAGCGCGCCCGCGCGCAGCCGCTCGGTGAGCTCGGGGTCGCCGGCCACGTGCCGTGCGGACAGCAGGCCGAGCGCGACCTTCAGGTCGGCGCCGGCCACCCGCCTGGCCTGCGGCACGGTGCGGACCGCGTGATCCAGCTCCGCGCCTGAGTCCCACACCGGGTACCAGATCCTGTCCGCGATGCTCGCGATGTCGTCCCGGCCGCCGTGCAGCAGCAGGACATCCAGGTCGCTGCGGGGCAGCAGCTCCCGGCGCCCGTAGCCGCCCACCGCCACCAGGGCGACGCCCGGCACGGCGCCAAGGAGCTCGGCCAGCCACCGGTCGGTCTGGGTCGTCCTGTGGGCACGATCCGCGGCGAACGAAGTCATGGCAGGCAAGGCCGGTCGGCTGCGGCCAATCAGATCGCGTCCGGTCCGCGCTCTCCGGTGCGCACCCGGACCACCGAATCGACGGGCATCGACCAGACCTTGCCGTCGCCGATCCGCCCCGTCTGCGCCGCCTTGACAACCACGCCGATCACGTCGTCGGCGTCCTCGTCCTCGCAGAGGACCTCGATGCGGACCTTCGGCACCAGGTCGACCTGGTACTCGGCGCCGCGGTACACCTCCGTGTGACCTCGCTGCCTGCCGTACCCGCTGGCCTCGGTGATCGTCAGGCCGCGGACGCCGAACGCCTGCAGGGCGGCCTTGACGTCGTCGAGCTTGAATGGCTTGATGACGGCGGTGATCAGCTTCATCCCAGGTGTCCCTTCGATGCCGGTGTAACCGACCTTTGTCGGCCGAGGTTTCGCTGAACCTGTCGGCGTGTGTCAGCGACGTGAAACACCCCGGACCCTTGTTACAAGCATGTTTCCGCGCCCCGGACCGTCGTCTGCGCGAGGCCGTCGAGGGAATCGATGACGATTCGTGACACTTTCGCAGGGAGATCGATGCATTAGCGAACCTACGCTGTCCCTAACTCACGACACCGGCTGCGCGGGGATACGTACGGTAGCTGGTCACGCCGGTCGAGCCGCCACAGGCCGACGCGGATGCATGAGGGATACACCGGCTGCGCGGGGCGTACAGACCGCAACCGGTCACGCCGGTCGAGCCGCCACAGGCCGACGCGGATGCACGAGAGATACACCGGCTGCGCGGGATACGGACCGCAACCGGTCATGCCGGTCGAGCCGCTATAGGCCGACGCGGATGCAACGAGGGATACCGATCGTAACCCGGTCTGTTTGTCATGGGCTGAAACGGGCGTGCCCGGGAGACGGGGCCGTAACCGGCGACAAGCTGATGCCCCAGGACGGACCAGAAGCGCTGAGGCGCAAGGAGGAAGGGTCCATGAAGTTCCGCAGCAGGACTGCCTCGGTAGCCGTGGCGGTGGCGAGCCTGGTCGCGCTTGCCGCCTGCAGTAGTAGCAGTCACGGCACGACGAGCACCACGACCGCGCCCCCGGGGACAGTCACAGTCCCCGGCGCTATCGGTGATGTGCCGCTGGCGTCGGCCACCGGGCCGAAGAAGGCGGGGACGATCAGCTGGGCTATGCAGCCAGGTACGGCCCCGAACTGGATCTTCCCGGTCGTGCCCGCGGCGTCCAACTCGGTGTTCAACACCTTCACGTTCATCTGGGAGATGTGGCGGCCGCTGCTCTGGACCGTCAACGGGACCGACCCCGAGGTGTACGCGCCGATGAGCATCGCCAACCCGCCGGTCTACAGCAACGGCGACAAGACCGTCACGGTCTCGCTGAAGAGCAGCTACAAGTGGTCGAACGGCCAGCCCATCACCGCAAACGACCTGCTGTTCTACATCGACCTGACCAAGGCCGCGATCAAGGTGTCGCCGGCGGACTGGGAGGGCTACGTGCCCGGTCACTTCCCCGACAACCTGGTCAGCACCTCTGAGCCGAACGCCACGACGCTGGTCATGAACCTCAAGGCCGCGGTCAACCCGACCTGGTTCACCGAGGACATGCTCGGCGAGGGCCCGCTGACCCCGCTGCCCAGCGCGGAGTGGGCCAAGGAGTCGGCGACCGGCGCGGTCCTCCCGGCGTCCGGCTGGACGCCGGCCGCGATGACGAAGATCTTCAGCTACCTGAACGGCCAGGCCAAGTCGCTGAGCACCTACGCGACCAACCCGCTGTGGCAGGTCGTGGACGGGCCGTACAAGCTCTCGGCCTACACCCCGGCAAACGGCGCGTTCACCCTGGTGCCGAACACCACCTACGGCGGCCCGCACGTCACCCCGATGTCGAGCTTCCAGGGCGTCCCGTTCACCTCAAATGCCGCGGAAGTCAACGCCATCAGGGCCGGCTCCATTGACGTCGGCTACGTGCCACAGGATGCCGTGCCGCAGCTCAAGCAGTTCGTGAGCGTCGGCTACAACTACTTCGGCATACCGGATTACGGCATGACGTTCGCCAACTACAACTTCAAGGACACCACAGGTGACTTCAACAACGTCATCGGCCAGCTGTACATACGCCAGGCGCTGGCGCACCTGGTGGACCAGCAGGGCTGGATCACCGCGTTCATGAACAGCGCGGGCGCGCCTGCCTACGGGCCGATCCCGGCCTACCCGCAGAGCCCGTACCTGCCTGCCGACGCGGCGACGAACCCGTACCCGTACAGCATCCCGACCGCCATCAGCATCCTGAAGAGCAACGGCTGGACGGTCAACCCTGGCGGCACTGACGTGTGCGCGAAGGCGGGCACCGCCGCCGGCGACTGCGGCGCGGGCATCCCGGCCGGCACCAAGCTGGCATGGAACTACATCTACAGCACGTCCCCGGCGCTGATCGGCGACCAGGCCACCGACTTCGTGTCGAAGGCGAAGCAGGCCGGCATCGAGATCACGCTGCAGAGCAGCAACTTCAACTACATGATCCAGAACTACATTGACTCGGCCGCTCCCGCGAACGAGAACAAGTGGGCGATGGAGGACTTCGGCGGCGAGACCGACGCGCCGTACGCGACCACGTTCGGCCTGTTCAACACCGGCGGAACCGAGCAGGTCGGCGACTACAGCAACCCGACAGCCGATGCCCTGATCAACGCCTCCATCTCCGGCGGTGACCCGGCGGCGGTGAAGAACGAGGCGTCGTTCCTGACCATGAACCAGCCGGTCCAGTTCGAGCCCAACCCGGACCTCATCTGGGCCTGGAAGAACACCCTCTCCGCGACCATGCCGCAGATGTGGGAGAACCTCACCCAGTACTACGCGACGCCGGAGTTCTGGTACTTCAACTCCTAGATTCCTTAAATTCCGGCCGGGCGGGATCTCGCAGCCGCCCGGCCGGATCCTCGCGGACCCCCGCCCTTGGGTCGGCGAGGCCGGCCGCCGCCCGGAGCATAGCCCGCGCCGGGCGGCGGCCCCAGTCATCCGGCGACGCGTCATCCGGCGAGGCGTCATCCGGCGAGGCGTCAGCCGAGGATGGCGTCCACGAAGGCGGCCGGGTCGAACGGGGCCAGGTCGTCGGGACCCTCGCCCAGGCCCACGAGCTTGACCGGGACGCCGATCTCACGCTGGACCGCGATGACGATGCCGCCCTTGGCGGTGCCGTCGAGCTTGGTCAGCACGACGCCGGTAACGTCCACCACCTCGGCGAAGACCCGCGCCTGGCGCAGGCCGTTCTGCCCGGTCGTCGCGTCGAGGACGAGCAGCACCTCGTCCACCGTGGCCCGCTTCTCCACCACGCGCTTGATCTTGCCGAGCTCGTCCATCAGGCCGACCTTGGTGTGCAGCCGCCCGGCGGTGTCGATGATCACCACGTCGACCCCGGTCTCGATGCCCTCGCTCACCGCCTCGAACGCCACGCTGGCCGGATCGGCCCCGTCCCGGTCGGCCCGGACCGTCCTGGCGCCCACCCGCTCGCCCCAGGTCTGCAGCTGGTCGGCGGCCGCGGCACGGAAGGTGTCGGCCGCCCCGAGCAGGACCGTGCTGCCGTCACCGATCAGCGCCCTGGCAAGCTTGCCGACGGTGGTCGTCTTGCCGGTGCCGTTCACCCCGACCATCAGCACCACCGCAGGCGTGCCGCCGTGCGGCGAGACGTGCAGCGACCTGTCCTCATCGCCGAGCTGGCCGAGCAGCTCGGCCCGCAGCAGCTCGCGGACTTCGGCCGGGCCGCGGACGCCGAGCACCTTCACCTTGGTCCGCAGGTCATCCACCATCAGCCTGGCGGGCACCACGCCGACGTCGGCGGTGATCAGCACCTCTTCGATCTCGTCCCAGGTCTCGTCGTCGAGCCGGTCCCTGGACAGCAGGTTCAGCAGCGCGGTGCCCACCGAGCTCTGCGAGCGCGCCAGCCTGGCCCGCAGCCGCACCAACCGACCGGCCGAGGGCGGCGGCCGCTCCACCTCGAGCACGGCGGCCGTGGCCTGCGGCTGCTGCGGCGCGGCGTCCTGTGCCGCCTGCTCGCCGCCGCCAGGCGGCGCGACGGTCGGCGCCGGGACCTCGGCCCGCGGGGCAGCGGATACACGCCCGCGGCGCGGCCGCAGGAACAGCAGCCAGCCGCCGACGCCGACCGCAAGGACGGCGATGACGATGATCAGTATCACGTATTCCATCAGGCTCACAGTCTCGCAGACCGGTCAGGGTGCTCGCATCCGCCGGGCCCGGGCTAGGCGGGCTGGCGGGTCGCTATCTGCTGGCTGATGACGGTGGAGACGCCGTCGCCGCGCATCGTGATGCCGTACAGGGCGTCGGCCACCTCCATCGACCTGCGCTGGTGGGTGACGATGATGAGCTGGGAACTCTCCCTCAGCTCCTCGAAGACAAGCAGCAGGCGCTGCAGGTTGGTGTCGTCAAGGGCCGCCTCGACCTCGTCCAGCACGTAGAACGGCGAGGGGCGGGCCTTGAAGATCGCGAACAGGTAGGCGATGGCGGTCAGCGACCGCTCGCCGCCGGACAGCAGCGAGAGCCGCTTGACCTTCTTGCCCGGCGGCCTGGCCTCGATCTCGATGCCGGTGGCGAGCATGTCATCGGGCTCGGTGAGCACCAGGTTGCCCTGGCCGCCGGGGAACAGCCGGGCGAACAGCTGCTCGAACTCGCGGGCGGTGTCGGCGTACGCGGAGGCGAACACCTCCTGCACCCTGTCGTCCACCTCCTTGACCACGGTGAGCAGGTCACGCCGGGTCTTGCGGAGGTCGTCGAGCTGGGTGGCGAGGAACGCGTGGCGCTCGGTGAGCGCGGCGTATTCCTCCAGGGCCAGCGGGTTGACCTTGCCGAGCCGGTCGAGCTGACGCTGCGCTTCGGCGGCGCGGCGAACGGCCGCCGCCCGGTCGTACCGCGACGGCCCCGCCGTCAAGGATGGGGCGTCCTCGTCGCCGATCACCGGCACGGGCAGCTCCGGGCCGTACTCCGCGATCAGGACGTCCGCCTGCACCCCGAACTCCTCCAGCGCGTGCTCCGCGAGCTGCTCGAGGCGCAGCCGGTGCTCGGCGCGGGCGATCTCGGTGCCGTGCGCGGTGCTGACCACGGTATCGAGGTCGGCGGCGAGCTCACGGATGCGCGCCCGGACGATCTTGAGCTCGCCCGCGCCGCCCGCGCTCGCCGTCTCGGCCTGCGTGCGCAGCTCCAGCGCCTGGGCCACGGACCGCTCGGCCTCGTCGGCGGCGTACCTGGCACCGAGCGCGACGGCGCCGGCCACGGCGGCCTGGGTGGCCCGCTGCCTGCGCCGCTGTGCCAGCCGGGCGCGCGCCTGGCGCTCGGCGGTCGCGGCCGCGGTCAGCGAGTCCGCGCGGCCGGCGATCGCGCGCAGCCGCTCCTCCGCGGTCCGGACCTCGAGCCTGGCCTCCATCTCGGCGTTGCGCGCCTCGGTGCAGCGGTCGGCGAGGTCCTCGCGGCGCCCGCTCATCTCCTCCGGCGGCTCGTCGGGCTCGTCGGCCTCGGCCTCGGCGTCCAGGAGTTCCTTCCTGAGCTGCTCGAGCCTGGCGAGGTCCTTCTCGGCCGCCGGGCCGGCCGCCTCGATGGCGGCATCGAGCCTGTCGGCCTCGTCCCGCGCGCCCCGCGCCGCACCCGCCAGCCTGCCGAGCCGCCCGGAGACCTCCGCCGCGGCCGTGTCGGCCTGCTGCCTGCGGGCGAGCGCTTCGGCCGCCGACCGGCGGGCGGCCTCCTCGGCCTGCTCCGCAGCGGCGAGTTCCCGGGCCGCCTCGTCGCACCGCCGCTGCGCCCCGGCCAGGCCGGCCGCCGCATCGTCCGCCGTGGCCCGCAGCTCAAGCAGGCTCTGCGGCCGCGCCGCGCCGCCGTGCGCCCAGTGGGATCCGAGCAGGTCGCCTGCCCGGGTGACCGCCTTACAAGCAGGATTTTGCCGAACGGCCAGGCGTGCTTCATCCAGGTCAGCCGTCACCACCACATCGCGCAAGAGCTCCGCAGCCGCCTCCCCCAGCGCACCAGGCGCTCGCACCAGGTCGGCCGCGCGGATGGGATACCTGTCGGATGGGGCTGGAGTGGCAGCTGGTGGCGAAGGGGAATACGTGGCGGCTGAGGCTGGAGGGCTTACTGAGGCTGGAGGGGTTGCTGAGGCT
>Ga0209169_10000826_pt1 | contig 19067 bp, 16 predicted proteins | sample HubBroMetageWRM4_FD_188346 | JGI IMG/M metagenome (GOLD analysis project Ga0209169, IMG submission 188346) | Warmed soil microbial communities from the Hubbard Brook experimental Forest, New Hampshire - Hubbard Brook CCASE Soil Metagenome WRM 4... | ecosystem: Environmental > Terrestrial > Soil... | reverse complement strand
AAACCATCGGCTTGCCGTCAATGCCGAGGTTATGCTCGAAGACAACTTTAAAAATCGCGCGGGTCGCGATGTCGCGCGGAACCAGGTTGCCGTATTTGGGATACCACTCTTCGAGAAAATACCAGCGTTCTTTCTCAGGAATGGATTTCGGATCTCTTTTGTCGCCGGCCGTCTTCGGGACCCACACTCGTCCGCCTTCACCGCGGGCGGATTCCGACATCAGGCGCAGCTTGTCTTCGCCGGGGATGCAGGTGGGGTGCACCTGAATGAATTCGCCGTTGGCGTAGTAGCAGCCCTGCTGGTAGAGCGCGGACTGCGCCGATCCGGTGCAGACCACCGAGTTCGTGGATTTGCCAAAGACAGCGCCGTTGCCACCGGTGGCGATGATGATGGCGTCGGCCGGGAAGGTGCGGACTTCCATGCTGCGCAGATCCATGGCGCAGATGCCACGGCAGACGCGGTTTCCGTCGAGTACGGCCGAGAGGAACTCCCAGTGCTCGTACTTCTTTACCTTGCCTTCGGATTCATAGCGGCGGACTTGCTCATCAAGTGCGTAGAGAAGTTGTTGGCCGGTGGTTGCACCGGCGAAGGCAGTGCGGTTGTAGAGTGTCCCGCCGAAGCGGCGGAAATCGAGCAAACCTTCGGGAGTCCGGTTGAAGGGGACGCCCATGCGGTCGAGCAGGTCGATGATGCCGGGCGCGGCCTCGCACATGTCCTTGACCGGCGGCTGGTTCGCCAGAAAATCGCCGCCATAAACCGTGTCATCGAAGTGCTGCCAGGTCGAATCGCCTTCTCCCTTTAGATTCTTGGCGGCGTTGATGCCGCCCTGTGCGCACACGGAGTGCGAACGCTTCACCGGAACAATGGAGAAGAGATCGACGTTGGCGCCCATCTCGGCGATCTTGATGACGGCGGAAAGTCCGGCGAGTCCGCCGCCTATGACGATGATTTTCGGAGCTGCTGCCATCTTTGATCTCTATCTCTACCGCGCTTCTGTATTCTTTGCGGCCTGATCGTTCGGGCCCTGATTCGTCGCGCCCCGGTTCACAGCTTGATTCTTCATAGGCTGGCTCGATTGCGTTGCCGCCGTCCCCGGCTCGAAAAGCTCCTGGGGACGAGAGCGGAACGAAGCGAGGCTGGCCAGTCCGGCGCCGGTCAAGACAAAGAAGAATGCTAAACAAACGATGAGAAACCGTTTTTGCGCCTTTTCTCCGGAAACGATGCCCCACTTCGCCGAGAACAGCCAGATGCCATACGCGAAGTGCCACGAAGCGGCGATCAACCCCACAATATAAAAGAGGAAGAACGGAGTCTGAAATACTTCGGCCTGCACTTTGCCGAATGAGGCGTTCGGGTAGGCGTGCAGATCGACTCCAGTAAAGCGCATGGTCCAGGTGTGCCAGATGATGTAGACGAAGGCGATGCCGCCCGTCCAGCGCTGCGCGGTATACATCCAGTTGCCGGTCCAGGGATACTCAATCGTGTTTCCATCGCCGCGGTACCAGATGTAGAAACCGTAGAGCGCGTGGAATAAGATCGGCAGCCAGATTCCAAAGAGCTCTAGAAAGAATACGAGCGGAAGATTTGCCAGAAAGCTTACCTGGCGGGCGTAGGCGTCAGGGCCGGTGATCGCGGTTGAGTTGGAAATCAGAATATGTTCGAACAGGAACGCGCCCACGGGGACGATCCCGGAAAGCGAATGCAGGCGGCGCAATACGAATTGCGCACCGTGGCCGGCGCGCAGTGGAGCCACGCCGTGAGTTTCACCTTTCGCTACAACGGGAGCAGCAGAACTGGCTGCTGACGCCACGAATCGCTCCTTATGAGTTCGTATTCCGTCTGCTTAGCGGTTCAAGAATGATAAGAGAACCTTTTATTATCAGGCGGCGGGAGAAGTGAAGTCAAGGAAGTACGCAGTTTAGCTTGCGCGCTAGGCCGGCTGAGCTGGAGATCCTTCGCTACGCCTGAAAAACGGCTCCGCTCAGGATGACAAGTTGTCGGATGACAGTGTCGCCGGTTCCTAGCCAAGACGCTCGCACCAGTCGAGAAACTTGCGGAATGCCGCGCCCCGGTGGCTGTACTTGGATTTTTCCTCTGCGGTCAGTTCCGCGAACGTTTTCTCGATCTGAGGAAAATAGAAGAGTGGATCATAGCCGAAGCCATTCGTTCCTTGCGGAGCATCGAGGATGATTCCTTCGGCCGTGCCGCGAAATGTAGCCAGCGTCTTGCCGTCGCGAGCCGCCGCAAGCACGCAAACAAATCGTCCGGTGCGCCGTGCCGGAGGAACGCCCTTCAGTTTGCGCAAGACCCGCGCGTTGTTTGCCTCGTCATCGGTGTTGGCTTCAGCTTTTTCGGGTTGCTCGGCGGCGTAGCGGGCGGAGTGCACGCCGGGAGCGCCATCGAGCGCGTCAATCTCCAGGCCCGAGTCGTCGGCGACGACGGCTTCTCCCGGAGCATATCGGCTGTATGCTTCCGCCTTCTTACGGGCGTTGGCCTCGAACGTGAGACCGTCTTCGATGACCGGCGGCAGGGAAGAGAAGTCGGGGATGCCGGCGATTTCGACTCCATGCCGGAGGGCGGCGCCGGCGAAGTCGCGCAGTTTGCCGGGATTGGAGGTTGCAATGAGAATTCTCCGTGTCATGATTCTGGTAGCGCCGCCGTCCCGGCGGCTGTCCCTTCGGCAGGCTCGGAGTCGGGCGTGTGATCGTCTTGCGCCGAGGGCCGGCGGGGCGCCGGCGCTACGGTTTTCAGCATCGCCAGCATGAGAACGATCGCGACGATCGAGATCCATCCGCCCACCTTGCGATCCCCGGTGCGAATGAAAGTGACTTGCACCAGATTTGCGCCCGCTTCAACCGGAACCAGCATTTGCCCGGTGGCCTCGCGGTTACCGGGTTGCACCTCGCGTCCACTCACGTCGACCCGCCACGCTGGATAGTTGAACAGCCGCAAAGCCAGATTGTCCGGGGATGACATCTCTGCCGTGAAGATTTTGATCTCGGGATCCCACCGGGAGACGTGGATCGTGGCATGAGCAGATCCGTCGACGGTGACGCGACGAGCAGCCTTATCGACCGAAGAAGGGTCGGCACCGACGGGCGTGTATTCGTCAGTGCCCTCGTATCCCACGCCGGAGGCCATGTTGCCCTGCATCTCGCGCAGGTCGGCGGCATGGTCCCACCAGGGAGGCTGGAAGTGGTGCCCGGCGAATGCAAGCACAAACAACATGGCCAGATAGATCGCCACGCGCGCGGCCCACCGCCGCACGCCCATCACGACCAGCAAAGTCAAAGGAATGTCGAGACAAAGCAGCCATCGCCAGGGAAACTGCATGAACTGCAGTTTCGGGAGAACATTCCATAACACGCCCGTGATGGAGAACATGAGTACGGCACACGCTGCGGCCCAGACCACGAGGGAATACCAAAGCGCGCGATTACGGCTGCGCCAGTCACGCGCGACCCATGCCACTAGAACGGTTGCGAGGATCTCCGCAATCGCAATCCAGGAAACCAGGTAGTTGAAGTTATTGTGATCCGGGTCGGCAATGCGGGTGAACAGAAAATCATCCACTGGGCGAACTCCCGCGGAGACCGCTTCGGCAATGTTGACCCACTTCTGTTCGTAGACTGCCGGCAACAAATAGAAAGCAGCCAGCGCTGCTCCCAGAACCGCCGCAGCAATTGTAGTTAGCAGAACGCGTGGCGAGCGTTTCTGCCAGGCAATCACGACAGCCAGCAAAGCCAAAGAATAATGGATCATGACTGCGGCGGGCGCATTGGTCAGCCATGCAGAAGCCAGCAGCAGAGCGAGAAAAACCGTCGTGCGCCGGCTCTTGTCGTCCGCCTTCAACAACAGCAAGAGCAGCAACGGCAGCAGCGAACTGGCCAGCAGTTCGGCGAACGCGCTTCGCCAGTAGACGATCAGCAGATGATAAGGGTTGACGGCATACAACACGGCAGCGAAGGTCGCGTCGCGCCGGTCTAGCCGCTGCTGTCCCGTAAATATGTATGAGCACAGCAGAAACATCGACACGCCGGCCGCCGTCAGCGCGAGCCAAATGTAGATGCTGGCAGCCAGAGTCCAGGGAAAGATGGCGCTGAGCGCTGCCCCCAAGGTCCACGATGCCGGGGGATAGAAGATGAAGCGCGGCTCGCCGTAGCCGAAGTGCGCCATCGCCGCCCAGCGTGGATAAATGATGCCCAGCTTCCACTGCGAGAGAACTTCCAGCCACGAGTACAAATGAAATTCGACGTCGTGTCCGGAGGGCGTGCCGCGGAAAAAGAAGGGGATTTCAATCGCGAATGCCGCCGCCGCAATCGCCATGAGCGGCGTCCAAGCCAGGCCGCCGCGGCGGGCGTTGCTCGCGACATTGTTCGACATGCCGCTCGGGATGTTGCCGTATAAACCGACCGTTATCCGACCCGCCTGTGGGGAACCCACGTCTATTTAACCTAGATTTAATATTTTTGAAACCGTCGCGCAACAGCGATCAGCTACCGTACTCCCATTAGGGTGGAACAGACAACGGTAGGTGAAGAGCCTGCGCTATTGACGGGGCGTGGGTTTCTTCACCATCCGGGAACTGCTCCCCCGAGCCTCTCGCGACCTCGCTACTGCCACACCAGCTTCTCTTCTCTGCCCACGCGCTAATCTACGAAGTCCCCAAGCCACTTAAAGCGGGAGGCTTTTCTTAAAGTAACAATTGAGGATTAGAAGGAACTCAAAGCTATGGCGGGAGACGGCCGCTAAGTCGCGACGCTCTCGCCGGAGCGCTGGCGGCGAAGTTCAGCGAGGAAGTCATCCTGTTGCAGAGAAGATCCTTGGCGCAGCAGTTCGAGGAGCGGATCTTCCAGGGGTTCAGTGTTTTCGTCCATCTGTTCTGGAGCGTGTTCGAATTGGCTGAGGTCCGCGGCCAGTGCGCGCGGTGAAATAATCAGTTCCGGCATCGACTCCGGGCAGCTTTGAAGAAAGGTGATCAGGTTGCCGACCTGAGCACGCTGCTCCGGCGTACGCGAAGGGAATTCCAATCCCATACCGTGGCCCGGGTGCGTGACTCGCACCATGCCTTCAGTGTGGATGGCCATGTCCCGAGTTCTCAGGCAAAGGTCAACCAGAGCCAGTTCAGGAAACGGCGAATCGCTCTCCAGGTAGCAGCCACCCAGGCTCAGATCGGTGAGCTTGCAGTGGGGAACGGTCTCTTCCGGTCCCGCGCCCTGGATTACTGCGGCCGCATGCAGCCAATCTTTAAGCTGAGCTTTGATAGACTCATCCAAATCCAGAAAATGGACTCCCGTTTGTCCGTTCGGATTCGCCCATGCCACCTGCCCGTGAGCCTGAACTTCAAGACTTCCGTCAGGCAACTCAAAGCGGAAATTCAAGAGCGCCCCTGGAACCTGGGGTTCAGCAGTGAGAACGTCCATTCCGGTGTCACTTAGATCAAGAAGAATGCCTTCGGCTTTCCGGGTATCGGGCAGCGTGATTTCTACCGGGGCTTGAACCGGAACGCGATAGGAGCGCCGGCGTTCGCGCTTCAACATAGCAGCTACGGCGCGCAGGCCAGCTTTGGCTGTTTCATCGGAGAGCGGCTTGTAGAGCACGAAGTGCGCCCCGTTGCTGAGGATAGCGCGGGCTCTGGCAGGCTCCGCAACCAGGGCCACCGTGATGGGAGCGTCGCCCGAATTCAGCCTCCGGGCTTCATCGAGCACTTGACCAGCAGCGTCTGGGTCGTCGAAGTCGACCACAAGCGCGTCGAACCTTTGCTGCTGCAGACGATCGATCGCCGTGGCGAGATCACTGAAACGCTCCGCTACGATCCCCATGGCCGGCAAAACCCGGCCTAGGATTTCGGATGCGGAGTCGTCAGTGGAAACCAGCAATGCCAGAAGGGTCATAAAACTACATTCCCCACCATTTACGGAGCGATTATGGCCAACGTGGCGCCGAGGGCCGGGCTGCCTTGGACGCTGCTGCGCCCGCACCAGTCGCACCCGCTTTTGCCGCCATGCTGTCGGAAGACTCGTCGACTTCCATCAAGACCGCGTTATCTTCCTCGTCGTTTTCCGCAAGCAAGGGAGCCACTTCACGCAGCTTCTCCGCCGCTTGCTGGAGCATCTCTATCTGCTTGCCCAGTGCCGCGTACTTGGTCTGCTTCTGCCGCAATACTTCATGAATATCCTTCATACGACCCCCTGTGGAGAATGTATGGAGGCGGAGCAGTAGGGGTCAACGGTAATCCCTGCTTAAGGGTTACTGCAGTAATCGTGGGTGAGCGTTGCAAGAGGCGCCTTGGCACTTGCGACGCGCAGGAGCGGTCGAGGTATCTTAGCTATCTTGTGCCATCTCATGGCACAAATGTGGAATTCACAAGCGGGGCGGAATCGAAGTAGCGTAATGATCGAGCAGTTCTGGGGGAGGGCTGTTCAGGCGCTCCGAAACTCGAAAGGGTTTCGGGGCGCTTCTTAATTTCCGGAAAGCGGCGACTGTCATCCCGAGCGCAGCGAGGGATCTTGGTGTGTGCCCACAGCGCCCGCGACGGTGGTGCCGGCAGGAACCAAGATCTCTCGCTTCGCTCGGGATGACACTGGCCCGCGTGGTCTGTCCAAACGACTACTTTTTCAAGATCACGGTTTTGGCCTGCTGGCTGGAGCTTCCGAACGGGGGCCGATCAGATCGCGGAGGCGGCGCGAGAGATTCGTGGCCAACGACCGGTAAAAACGCGAGGCGAGGTGAGGGAACAACTCGAACAAGCTCAGGAGGGTGGTTCGATCAAGGTGATAAGCCTCTACTGCTTCTTCGGCGACCACGCTGGCGCTGGCCGGAGCGTCTTCCAGGAACGACATCTCGCCGCAGATCTCACCCGCTCCGATCGCCGGAACCGTTGACTGGAAGGGGATTTGCACGCGCGCACTCCCTTTTAGCAGGAGATAAACGCCGTTCGCTCGTTTGTCCCTTTGCACCATCACGTCGCCGTTCTTGAAACGAACCCGGCTCGCCTTGTCGGCGATCAGAGCCCAATCATTGGCCGTAAGGTAGACCAATCCGTGTTTCGACGACGACAGGATGGCTAATTCCTGTTCAGTACCCTTCGACATGGCGCGCGACCCGAGTTCCGGAGAGCTTATCCGGTTGATAACAGAAACAACACGAAAGACACCGCAAGTAGAAACAACAGGGCTAAGCAAGAGTAACAGAAACTCCCGGCAACGCAACTTGTCCCGCACCAAGCAAGTACTCTCTTCCCATCTCCACGTGATATAAGGATGCAATCTTGAATGTTTCCGGCTCCGGCCGGTACGAACCGGGGCAGCTTTCGGAAAAACCCCAGTCATGGCCCACGCATCCAGGAATGTGAATTGGTCTGACATTCGAGGCGGGTTCCTGGCAGGTGTAGCCTTACTTCCAGCGCTCCTCCTCGGTGGCTGCGGCGGCAACGGCGGTGCCGCGCCCTCGCCCGGATCCGCTCCGGTCATCAGCAGCTTTTCTGCGAGCCCAGCCAACATTACGGCAGGGCAGGCCACCACGCTTGCATGGCAAGTGAGCGGCGCCACTTCCCTGGATCTGAGTAACGTAACCGCGACGCCACAAACTCTTTCGTCTTCCCTCGTTGTGGTGCCGGCGGCCACCACCACCTACACGCTCACAGCGGCCGACTCGGCCGGATCGACGCAACAAAGCGCGACGGTCACGGTGACTTCGGCGTCCCAGGTCGCCGGCGTGCAAGTTAATCCTGCAGCAACCGCCGCGCCGATCCCCCCGAACTTCTTGAGCATCGGACACCAGATGGGTGACACGCTGACCATGATTGGAACGTCATCGACCAACGTGAATCCGATCTACGAGCAACTGCTCAAGAACCTGATTCAATATGCCAACGGTCCTTTACTGATTCGCGAACTAGCCGACGGAGGGAATTCCGATTTCTACGACGCCAATCGCCTTGCGGCTCTGTCTCAGGTAAGCCAGGATCTGGGTGTGCAATTCTTTGTCGGCGTCAACTTCGTGGATGATGACGTAGCCACGGCCACGGGCGAGGCGCAGCAACTAGTGGCCGGATTGCCCGGCAGCCAGTTGCAGGCCATTGAAGTGGGAAACGAACCGGACCTTTATGAAGGTTCCTATGACTCCTACCTCGGGCAATATGAAGTGTTTGCTCCTGCCCTCATCTCCGCTTCCGGCGGCATCAAGCTATCTGCTCCCGTCTGGGCCGGCCTGAGTGCGAGCTTCATGAATAACCTGGACTCCTTCATCTCCACCGAAGCTTCGACCATCGCCATCGTCACGGTTCATCACTATTCGGGAACAGCCTGCAACGGCGCGACGGAACCTGCCGATTACCTGCTCACCGAACCGGCCGTCGACGGCGATACTCAGCCTCTAACCGGCCCGGTGGGAATACCTCCGTATTTGCCGGCGGCACAACAGGCTAAAATCCCGTTCCGCATTGGCGAACTTAACTCCATCAACTGCGGCGGTCAGCTGGGAGTCAGTAACAGTTTCAGTTCCGCCATGTGGGCCATGGACATCGCATTTTCCTATGCCAATGTTGGCGTCAGCGGTGTCAATTTCTTCGCTACCGGCGACCCGAACACGCCCAATGCGTACACGCCTTTTGATTTCACCTCGACGTCCAACGGTGGCGTGAACACGTATGCAGTCCGAAACATCAATCCTCTCTATTACGGACTCCTGCTTTTTGTGCAAACCGTTCAGAACAACGCGCAGTTATTGCCGGTGACGCTGACCACACCCACCCAGGCGAACATTAAGGCGTGGGCGACCATCGACGCCAATCAAACAATTCGCCTGCTTCTTCTGAACAAAGATCAAAACGCGAGTGGACCAGTTTCCATCGCGCTGGCAGGATACGGGCAAGCTACGATCACACGCCTGACTGCTCCCTCTTTTTCCTCAACCACTGGCGTAACTCTTGCTGGGCAGACGTTCGATGGCAGCGCGGACGGCACTCCGCAAGGAACCGCGTACAGCGAGATCGCCCAACCGTCGAGCGGCGTCTACACCATCGCTCTTCCGGCTGTCAGCGCGGCCTTGATCACTCTCCAACCATAGTTCAGCTCCGGCAACTTCGCGCCAAGAAGAGGCGGCCGCCGGATTTGCTTTCCCGGACGGTAGCGCCTAGAGTTAGAGAGTCCATTGTTCATCTCTCCGTCGCCTTCTGGCGTTCCCACCTCACGACGGTCTCCTGTGCAACCGACGGAAAAGCGAGGCTGCCATGGAACCGAACCTGTTCCAGCGTATTGTCCAGTCCGTTCGCCGGTTAGGAAAGAGCGCGTCTTCAGCGGGTCCCATCGAAGGCCGCCCCAAGATCGCCGCCTACGGATCGCAAAGGATGTGCCGGTCGTGCGGAGCGATCACAGCGTGCTCCAAGCCGTTTTGCCTGGAGTGTGGCGCGTTGCTCCCAGCCGTCTAATGGGATGTGGAGCGGAATAGCCCGTTCGCATTAACTAGCTGGCACTAGCTTGTGCGGCGTAGAGCATTCGGCTAGGCCAGGTGGGGACTTGTGACCATTCCGGCAGCAGCTAAACTTACCGGCGGCGCGTCCCTAAGCTGATTCCTCCTCCGACAGCGGTGGGCGCGACTCTCAGGAGGAATTCGCACCATGAAGAAACTTGCCTGTACGCTGCTTTTCCTGTCCGTTGCGCTGCTCGGAGTAGGCACCGCGGCGGCTCAAGACAATGTTTACGACCTCGGATACTATACCAACGCGGTTGCCGGCGCGCCCGCAGCTCACCTGCGGCTCAGCAACGACGGCGATGCGTCCGGCGCGAACCTGTGCGCGAACATCTATGTGTTCGACAACCAGGAAGAGATGAAGGAATGCTGCAGCTGCCAGATCACGGCCAATGGGTACCTCGACCTCACCGTCAGCACAAACCTTCTTGGCAACATCCTGGATAAAGGCACCGTGCCCTACCGGGGCATCATCAAAGAAGTTTCGAGCCTGGTTCCGGCAGGCGGAGTCTGCAACCCGACCGCCTATACCACACAGGACGGAATTAAAGGCTGGCTCACTCACCTTCAGAGAGTGGTATACACAGTGAGCGACCCGTCGTACAGCCTCACCGAGACGCCTCTGACCGATGCGTCTCTGTCCAGCACGGAGTTGAGCTTCAATCTGCAGGAAACCTGCAGCTTCGTGGAATCACTGGGCACAGGCACTGGCGTCTGCTCGTGCGTCGACCAGGGCGACTAAGCTGAGTGAAACCGTAGTTGCGCGGCCAAAAAACGCATGCTGACCGCCTGGCCGTCCCGCACCTCGGGATGGCCAGGCACCGCGCGTCCCTCCTTGCTTCCTGGAGTAGTGAAGCCTTTTTTCGCAAATCTCCATCCTGCTGCAGAATCGTCCCCGGTTGTCTAGGCACCCAACAGTATGCGTTTTGGCTCTTCGCGTGGGGGTCGCCTGTGCGCAAGCGTCTTTCGGGGCGGGACCGATTGAGCATTAGACAACGAGCCGAGTGTCTCCCCCCGAGAGTCTCGCGTTCTCTCAGCAAACTAACGAAATGGTTGTCGCTTGAGTATCACGAAAATGCTGTAAGTAAAGCCGAGTTGGAACGCTTTCTTCGGTAAGCCAACCCTATCATCTCTCTGTCCCTGCTACGATCCTCAACCGGGGCGGACCGAACAAAATGGGAGACGGGGCCCAATGGACCCAATTGAAGAGGTTGAGGAGCTCGGCGTACCTGCCTGAAAAAAGATGGTGCGCCCTGAGAGATTCGAACTCCCGACCTTCTGGTTCGTAGCCAGACGCTCTATCCAGCTGAGCTAAGGGCGCAGTTTTATTTTGGCAGGAAGACTTGCTGAAGAATTATAGCGGAAGTCGTTCCTTGCTGCTAAGCTCCTGGCGGCCATCTGCCGAAATGCCTAAACGTGGCAGCGTTCGACCCCGATGGCCCTGCGCCGCTCCCCGTAAGGTCTTTCGCCTACCTCGCCGGACAACCCATCAGTCCACTCGTTTGGCCCTTTCCACATGCCTTCGGCCCCCGCGTTGCCCCGCGTCCAGCGCCCGAAGTAATTCTTTCCCGGCCCAGAGCAATTCCTACAAAGCAGGGTGGGGAACACGCTTGTATTTTGAGTGGCTTAGAGACGGCACGCCATGTGCTTATGTAAAGACCAGACGAAGTGGCGCGCAACGGGGCGTTCCAACGACGACTTCGGCCAGAGGTTTTCTTGGGCGCCCCTTGCAATTAAGCTCTCCCCCACAGCCTTCCCCCAACCCCTCGTCCGCGCTGGCTCTAAGCCAGCGCTATGCGTTCCCGGACGTCGACTCCAGCCTGACGCAGGAGTCCGGCCACAGCCTCCGCCTTAAGGCGGGAAGCATCAAACTCCACCCGTACCGTGCGCTCCGACTCCTTGAAATCCACCCGCCGCACACCGTAGACCTCGCGCATCCCGTCGATGGCCCGCAATTCGTTCTCGCCAGGCGCGGTGCCGTAGCGAAAAACCACGTCCAGATAAGTCATGGGATAATCCTTTGCTCCGATAAAGGCAGACGACCAGGCGATCCGCCGGGCCTGAATCCAATATAAAGCATTGTCCATCGAAGGAGACAGTAGCAGCCGGTTCCTCAACGTGGAGACCTGGAACGTGGAGAGCTGGGGAAAAGCCCAGGAAAGGCCTGCACTGACGTGGAAGAGCGGCGCTTCAGCGCCGCGAAACGGTCAAGGATCATGTGGGCTTTAGCCCCTGAGGAATCGAACGCCCGAATGCCCACGAACTCGCCCAATCCATTGCCCGCACTCGAACGCGACCCAGTCTGCGGGATGAACGTAAATCCCGCGACCGCGAAACATGCCTGCAAGCATGGCGGGCAGGATTACTATTTCTGCTCCGCTGCCTGCGCGGAAAAGTTTGAGGCAGACCCGCCGAAATATCTGGCCACGACGGCACCAACGCGCTCGCCCCGCTCAGCTGCGCTTGGGACCCAACCCTCGACGCGCCCGGCCGCAGGCCCAACGTACGTGTGCCCCATGTGCCCCGAGGTCCACGCAAATAAGCCCGGTGCCTGCCCTTCGTGCGGAATGGCACTCGAGCCGGAAGTCCCGCAAGCCTCCGCGCGTATCGAATACACCTGCCCCATGCATCCCGAGATCGTGCGGCCCGCTCCGGGGTCGTGTCCGATCTGCGGTATGACCCTCGAGCTCCGCACGGTCACCGCTGTCGCCGAAGAAAATCCTGAACTGCGCGATATGTCGCGCCGCTTCTGGGTGAGCCTCGCACTCACCGTGCCCCTGATCTTGCTGGACATGTATCACATGATGCCGGGCCTGGGAGTGCAAGCCACATCCGAGTCAGGATCGCTCTCCTGGATCGAGTTGGTGCTGGCCACGCCAGTCGTTCTGTGGGGAGGCTGGCCGTTCTTCCAGCGTTTCTGGACTTCGCTCGTCAACCGCAGCCCGAACATGTTCACCCTGATCGGCATGGGTACGGGCGTTGCTTACATATACAGCGCAGCTGCCACGTTTACGCCCAACTTTTTCCCCGTGACGCCGCCCCACGTCCGCGGATTCCCTGATCTTTATTTCGAAGCTGCGGCCGCCATCACCACTCTGGTCTTGCTCGGGCAAGTCCTGGAACTGCGCGCCCGCAGCCGCACCAGCGCCGCTATTCGCGCCCTGCTCGATCTCAGCCCACAAGCCGCACGCCTGCTCAACGCTGATGGAAGCGAGAAGGATGTCCCGCTCGAGCAAGTTAAGTCCGGAGACCGTCTGCGCGTTCGCCCCGGCGAGAAAGTCCCGGTCGACGGAGTTCTTCTCGAAGGCCGCAGCTCGATTGACGAGTCCATGATTACCGGCGAATCCCTCCCCGTCGAGAAATCACCCGACAGCAAAGTCATCGGTGCGACTATCAACGGCACCGGCTCATTCGTCATGCGCGCCGAGCGCGTCGGCAGCGAAACTTTGCTGGCGCGCATCGTGCAACTAGTTGGCCAGGCCCAGCGCAGCCGCGCTCCCATCCAGCGGCTCGCCGACCGCGTCGCTACATGGTTCGTGCCTGCGGTCGTAGCGATTGCGGTGATCACCTTCCTCGCATGGTCGTCGCTCGGTCCCCAACCGCGTCTCGCCCACGCGCTCGTGAACGCAGTCGCTGTACTCATCATCGCCTGCCCCTGCGCTCTGGGACTCGCCACCCCAATGGCAATCATGGTCGGCGTGGGCCGAGGCGCGCGCGCCGGCGTGCTCATCAAGAATGCCGAGGCTCTGGAGATTCTCGAAAAAGTCGACACTCTGGTAGTCGATAAAACCGGAACGCTAACCGAAGGCAAGCCGCGAGTCATGAGTTATTCCCAAGCGCTGGCGGACGATCCCGAACTGCTGCGACTCGCCGCCAGCCTGGAGCGTGCCAGCGAACATCCCCTGGGAACCGCCGTCGTCGATGCCGCCGTGAGTCGCGGCCTGAAGCTTTCTCAGCCCCAAGAAATCATCTCCGTTACCGGCAAGGGCATTGTTGGCGTTGTCGACGGAAGAAAAGTTGCGGTCGGCAGTCTCGGACTGATGATAGAGGTCGGAGCTCTGCAAACGCCTTCCATTTCGGCGCTGAGGCCTCTGGACGGCACAACTCTGTGTGTGGCTATCGATGGCAACTACGTCGGCAATCTCGGAGTCACAGACCGGATTAAACCCTCCACACCCGACGCATTGCGGGATCTCAAAGCTCAGGGCATCCGCATCGTCATGCTCACTGGCGATAACTCCATCGTGGCGGCGGCGATTGCCAAGCAACTGGGCATCAATGAATTCGAGGCCGAAGTCCTGCCGGAAGGAAAGTTAGAGATCATCCGTAAACTGCAAGGGCAGGGAAGAGTGGTAGCGATGGCCGGCGACGGCATCAACGACGCCCCCGCGCTCGCGCAAGCCGATGTGGGCATCGCCATGGGCACCGGCACCGACGTAGCCATGGAAAGCGGCAGCATCACGCTGGTGAAAGGCGATCTCACCGGCATACTCCGCGCCCGCAAGCTGAGCCAGGCCACCATGCGCAACATCCGGCAGAATTTATTCTTCGCTTTCGTCTACAACGCAATCGGCGTGCCCATCGCAGCAGGAGTGCTATACCCGTTCTTCGGCCTGCTGCTCAGCCCCATCTTCGCCGCCGCCGCCATGAGCTTCAGTTCGGTTTCAGTGATCGCCAATGCCCTGCGCCTGCGCAATGTGAAGTTGTGATCGTGCGGGTCGGCCTGCTGTGAGCGGGCTAATGTCTCGTCCCACGATCCATCACCGCTACATACCATTCGGACGCTGGCGAATCAACGAGAGGAACTCGGACCGCGTTTCTTCTTCATTGCGGAAGGAGCCGAGCATGGAGGATGTCACGGCGGCGGAATGCTGCTTTTCCACGCCGCGCATCATCATGCAGAGATGCCGGGCCTCGATGACAACGCCTACGCCTTGCGGTTCGATTACTTTTTGGATGGTCTCGGCGATTTGCGTGGTCAGGCGCTCTTGAATCTGCAGGCGGCGGGAGAACAGTTCCACCAGGCGCGGCACTTTGCTCAACCCGATCACCTTGCCGTTGGGAATGTAGGCCACGTGCACTTTGCCGAAGAAAGGCAGCATGTGGTGCTCGCACAGGCTGAACATTTCGATGTCTTTGACGATCACCATCTCATCGTAGGTGACGGTGAAGAGCGCGCCTTTGAGCAGAGCTTCAGGATCTTCGGTGTATCCGCGCGTGAGGAACTGCAGGGATTTGCGAACGCGTTGGGGAGTCTGTTGGAGGCCTTCGCGTTGCGGATCTTCGCCGAGGCGGACGAGCATCTCCTGTACCAGGTCTTCAAAGCTGGCGCTGGTTATCGTGGCGGGTTCGGTTGAGGGTTTCATAGTCTGGTTAAACATGGTTTGGTTAATTGTGTAATCGAATAGGTTTTGAAACCTTATCCTGCGTACTCGAAGGAATTCATCATCGTCTCTTCCAGTCGTACTCTCTCCAGATGCGCGAAGTGGAAGCCACGGTGCACTATTTCGTAAATCTGGATGCAGAGATTTTCAGTCGTGGGCACCTCTTTAGTGAATTCTTTCATCGTATTCAGGTTCTCGTGTCCGTAGCGCGAGACGACTTCCTTTTCGATAAAGGTGTCGAGATCGGTCAGGTTGCAGACCATTCCGGTCTTGTCATCGACCGGGCCGCTCACCGTTACTTCGACGACATAGTTGTGGCCGTGGCCGTAGGGATTGTTGCATTTGCCGTAGGTCGACTGGTTCTCCTTCTCCGACATGGCTTCACTGTGCAGGCGATGCGATGCGGAGAATAGGTAGCGGCGCGAGAGGTGCGCCTTCATCTGCTTACCTCAGGAAGAACCTCTACCACAGGCGGCAGAAGAGTCCAGAGGGTCCAGCGTTGCTTTGTCTTCATGCTTCTCCGTAGAAATCTACGAATAGATCTGGAGTTTCGTAAACCCTTACGCGGTGCAGTTTCGCGTGCTTAAGCTTTGAGTCCAGACGCTGCCATACCGCGATGGCAATGTTTTCCGTGGTCGGGATCTTATGTAGAAACTCGGGAACCTCCTTGTTAAGGAATCGGTGATCCATGCCGTCCAGCACCTCGCGATGCATAACCTCTTTGAGTTGCTTGAGGTCGACCACGAAACCGGAGCGCGGATCGACTTCTCCCTTTACCGTCACTTCGAGAGTGTAGTTGTGGCCGTGGCCGTTTGGGTTGTTGCACTTGCCGAAGATGCGGCGGTTTTCTTCCGGAGTGAAGTCCGGGTTGTGGTAATAGTGCGACGCGGAAAATTCTGCTTTGCGGGTGAGATAGAGCATAAGAATCAGTGGCCAGTTGTCAGTGGCCGGTTGCCAGCAAACACCTTTCATCAGAATATTCGCGGCCCTTCCATGAGACAGCGCCATGTTTATGGGCGTTGTTCGAGCACAGTAATAGATATGAAAAAAGAGGGAGTCCGAATACCGCCAGTGCATTGGCGTCCCAGGCGAAATGCGCGCGGCGGATTCTCCTGAGGAACAACGAATACAAGATCACGCCCAGCATTCCCGCTAGAACCGCGGGCTGCCGGTGCCCGCGAAGAGCGCTGGCTAAGCTGATGGCGAAGCTGGCAACGATCAGGACAAATTCGATGCCGCGGAGCGCCGCGAGCTGCAAGGGCGCCGGGAATAAGAGCGCGAGGTTCTTGGTCCAACCTTCGCGGAGTTGGGTGAAGCTGCGGTACATGCGGGTGCGGACGGCGTCGCCCCCGTAGCGGAAGAATATTTTTCTGCCGGACCGCTTCACGGCGCGGGCCAGTGCCACATCTTCCAGCAGAGTTCCGGCGATTGCGGCGTGTCCGCCGACGGCGTCGTAGGCTTCGCGCGTGATCAGGATGTATTGGCCGTTGGCGGCTGCCGCCGGAGAGTTGGGGTCGCTCACCTGGGATGGCCGGAAGCTGGCAGCCAACTCGGCGAAGATCACCGGCATAACAGCCTTCTCCCACGGAGTTTTCACGATCTGCTCGGGTGAGTAAGAGAGTAAGGCGGCGCCGTGGCGCCTGGCTTCTTTGAGGCTGCGGGCTAGCGAGCCCGGCAGGTGAATAGTGTCGGCATCGGTGAACAACAGCCATTCGCCGCGCGCTGCTTTGGATCCTGTAGTGACGGCGTTGTTCTTGCCGGTCCAGCCCGCGGGAAGTGGGGCAGCTTCGATGACTCGAACGTCATTGCCTCGAACCTGCTGGCTTGAGAACGAGGAAGCGATGGCGCGGGTGCGGTCGGTAGAGTGATCGTCGACCACGATGATTTCGAGAGGCACGGCGTCGCTCTGGGACACCAGTGACTGCAGGCAGGCGCCCAGACAGGCTTCTTCGTTGCGCGCCGGCACGATCACCGACACCAGGGGACGAACGGAAGCTGTGTCTATCGCAGGCATACGCCGAATCCATTATTATAGCTGGGTGCGATCGATGATTCGCTTTAGAGGTGTGGCTGCGCAGATATTCGTTCCGCTGGCGCTTCTGCTGGCGCTGTCGGGCTGCTGGCGCGGATCGCGTCCGTCGCGGATCGGCTCGGCGGCGCCCGATTTCACCGTCCACGACTCCAATCGGACGGTAACGCTCAGCCAGCTTAAGGGACAAGTCGTGGTGTTGAATTTCTGGGCGACCTGGTGCCCGCCATGTATTGAGGAGATGCCTTCACTGGTGCAGATGCAGGAACGGATGAAGTCGAAGGGCGTGACGGTGCTGGCGGTGAGTGTAGATGCGGACGACAATAGCTACCGGCAGTTTCTGCGAGAGCACAATGTGAATCTGCTCTCGGTGCGGGATGCCGACCAGAAGAGCAACGAGCTGTACGGAACCTCCAAATTTCCCGAGACCTTCGTTATTGACCGGAACGGTGTAGTGCGACGCAAGTTCATTGGCGCCGTGGACTGGACGGACCCGGAGGTCATCGACTTCCTTGGGAGGCTGTAAGACAGCCGTTACTGATAGGCATACGGATACCGCCGCGCCCGCTCCGGAAAAAGCTTCACCATCAACGCCCCGGAAATAAATCCACCCACGTGGGCCCAGAAAGCCACTCCGCCCATGTTCTGCCGGTGCACGGCAAGTGCGGTTGCGGTACCGCTCAGGAAGTTCCCCACGAACCAGATTCCGAGCCAGATCCACGCTGGTATCCATAGAAAGACAAAAATAAGCTCGAAAATCCACGTCAGAACCCGGGCCCTCGGATACAAAACGAAGTAAGCTCCGAGCACTCCGGCGATCGCCCCGCTGGCCCCCACCGTGGGCACGTTCGAGTTCACGTTCACCAGCACCTGCGTGCCCATGGCAATCAATCCGGTGAGAAGATAAAACAACAGATAGTTGAAATGTCCTAGATAATCCTCGACATTGTCGCCAAAAATATAGAGAAACCACATGTTCCCGATCACGTGCAGCCACGACCCATGCAGGAACAGTGATGTGAAGTAGGGAAGTACGATCGCCGGCAACGGATACCTGTGCGAGCCCGACAGAAACAAAGCCAGATGCGACGGCACCACGCCGAACTGATGAATCAGCAGCTCCAGGCTCCGGGGATCGAGCATGAACTCAAAGAAAAAGATCACCAGGTTCAGCCCAATCAAAAAGTAGTTCACCCAGGGTGTGCTGTAGCGAGGCTGGTCGTCACGAATGGGAAGCATAAGAAGTCTGTTAACTTAGTAATTGAGCAATTTTACTGCGGAAGAACTCCGGGGCATGCAGTGACGTGCAAGAGCATGCAGTGACGTGGAAGAGCGGCGCTTCAGCGCCGCGTAAACCATCCACAATCTTTGCAGGCTTTAGCCCCCGAGCAATCGTCCCCCTTCCGGGATCACCAATTATTCAATTACCAAACTATCAAATCCTCTCATGAATGGCGTAATCATCGTCGACAAGCCCGCTGGTTGGACCTCGCACGACGTGGTCAACCGCATGCGCCGCATTCTAGGCCAGCGCTCCATAGGCCATCTCGGCACCCTCGACCCGCTCGCCACCGGCGTCCTCCCGCTCGTGACCGGCGGCCTGACCCGCCTAGCGCAGTTCTACACCGCGTCCGAAAAGACTTATGAAGGCGTGATCCGCTTCGGCTTCGCCACTAACACGTATGACGCCGACGGCGAACCGTTGAGCGCCGATGTGGGGACAGCCGCCCCCGGCTGTCCATCGGGCCAAAGGCCCGATCTCAGCCTTGATGCCCTTCACAAACTCGCCGCTGAATTTCAAGGCATAATCGAGCAAGTCCCGCCACCATTCTCCGCCAAGAAAATCCACGGTGTCCCAGCCTACAAGCTGGCACGAAAGCAAAAAGAGGTTGTCCTGAAGCCGGTTCAGGTCGAGATCAAGGAATTCATCATCCTCTCAGTCGAGGGAGAGCGTGCCCGCTTCCGCGCCCGCGTATCCTCGGGAACCTATATGCGCTCGGTCGCGCACGAGATGGGCCAGCGCCTCGGCCCCGGAGCCCATCTCGAATCCCTCCGCCGCACCGCCGTAGCCGAATTCAATATCACCCAGGCCCACACCCTGGAAGAAATTGAAAGGCAGATGAAGGGAGATCATGAGGGGAAAGAAAAGACACAACAAAAGAGGGAACAAGTAGGGGAGGAAA
>Ga0209169_10000825_pt1 | contig 19086 bp, 11 predicted proteins | sample HubBroMetageWRM4_FD_188346 | JGI IMG/M metagenome (GOLD analysis project Ga0209169, IMG submission 188346) | Warmed soil microbial communities from the Hubbard Brook experimental Forest, New Hampshire - Hubbard Brook CCASE Soil Metagenome WRM 4... | ecosystem: Environmental > Terrestrial > Soil... | reverse complement strand
GGCGTGGGATACAAGTACATGGGCAGCATGGCTCGGCAGATTGTCGAAGAGCACCTCGAGCTTTGCCTGGCCGCGGGCATCAACCATGAAGGCATCAATGCCGAAGTGGCCAAAGGCCAGTGGGAGTTCCAGATCTTCGCCAAGGGCTCCGCAAAGGCCGCTGACGACGTCTGGACGGCGCGCTATCTGATGATGCGGCTCTGCGAAAAATACGAGGTGGACGTGGTCCTGCACTGCAAGCCGATCAAGGGCGACTGGAACGGCTCCGGCATGCACTGCAACTTCTCTACCAAATATCTGCGCGAAGTGGGAGGCAAGGATTACTTCGAGGCGCTCATGCAGGCCTTCTCAGACAACGTTGCCGCGCACATCGCGGTTTACGGCCCGGATAACCACCTGCGCCTCACCGGACTTCACGAAACCCAAGCCATCGACAAGTTCAGCTATGGCCTGTCGGATCGCGGCGCGTCCATCCGCATGCCCGTCAACTTCATCAAGAACGACTACAAGGGATATCTGGAAGATCGCCGCCCCAACTCCGAAGGTGACCCGTACCAGATCGTCTCGCGGATTCTGCACACCATCAACAGCGTTCCAAAACCGGAACTGGCGATGGCCTAGGCAGCTCATAGCAGAATCCATCGGCGGCCGGGAGCTTCAGCATGCGGAAGAGCGCCGGCCGCCGATGAACCTCAGGCCCGGAAAAGGTCTGAATGATTGGCACAAACTACCTGATCGATGTCTTGAACCGATCAGGTGCATAGTGTAGCCTGATGTGTTCAGGTGATTTTCTCGTCTCAATCCAGGGTTGGCAAAAGGGCGAAGCGCAAGTAGCTTCCTCTTCTGCTCGCCCTTTTCGTTTTTGGCCGTCGCGCTCCAGTTACAGTTCGCAGATGCTGTTCCAAAACCCTAATTCTCTTCACGCAAAGGAGACCCATGTCTACTGAGTATCGCAATTTCCTTGCCCTCTCTTACGAGGAGCTGGAAGAACTCAATCTGGCTGCCAAGGCCGAGCGTTCCAGCCGCGTTTCCGCCGACAAGATTCGCGAGAAGCGGATCAAGTATCTGACCGACGAGAAACGGATCAAGGCTGTAACGGTGCTTTTCAGCGATTTGGAAGGCCGTCTGCATCTGCTGGACTACGACAAGAAATTTCTCCTTGGCTCGTATGAGAACCTCACCTTCGACGGCTCGTCGATCCGCGGATTCACCGCGCAGAAGGAGAGCGATCTGCGCCTGGGCATCGACTGGAGCGCCTTCTACTGGGTGCCTGCCGACGTATTCGGCAACGGAAAGGTGCTGGTGTTTGGCACCGTCATTGACAAGGACGGGACACCTTACTCCGGCGACCTGCGCGGCGTGCTCAAGGGCTTCAGCGACAAGCTCTACGCGGAGAAAAAGTACACGCTGAATGCGGCCAACGAGATTGAAGGCTTCCTCTTCGCCGGCCGCGACGCGGAAAAGAAATATCACGAAACGGGCAAGTTCGAGTTCATCAACACCGGCGGCTATTATCACGTGCTGCCGCTCGATCCGCTGCGCATGTTCATTGACACCGCCGCCGAAGTGCAGCGGGCAATGGGCTTCCAGAACGAGAAGGACCACCCCGAGGTCGCGCCCAGCCAGTTCGAAATCAACTATGGATACGGCGAAGTGGTGGCTGCGGCCGACCAGATTCAGCTCTACAAGCTGCTCACGCGGCAGATCGCCAACAACATGGGCTTCACCGCCAGCTTCCTGCCCAAGCCCGTTGTCGGAGTCAACGGCAGCGGTATGCACACCAACGTTTCCATCTCCGAGGGCAAGACCAATCTCTTCTGGGACCCCAAGGGCCAGGAGAAGCTGTCCAGCTTCGGTTGGGAGTTCATTGACCGCATCCTGACCCACGCGCTGGATATCTGCCTCATCCTGAATCCCAGCGTGAACTCCTATCGCCGCCTCGATCCGCACTTCGAAGCGCCTAACCAGATCAAGGCTTCGGCCACCGATCGCGGCTCCATGGTGCGCGTGCCCATTGGCAATTCGCGCTCCATGCGCGTTGAAGTGCGCTCGGTGGCCCCGGATGCCAATCCCTACCTGACCCTCTACTCGATCTTCAAGACGGGCGTCGACGGCACCAAGGCAAAGATCGAGAACCTGCGCCAGGCGCAGCGCTATTTGCCGGACAACATTCAGACGGCGATCGAGGACTTCAAGGGATCCAAGTGGATTGCCAAGATTCTCGGCGCCGATGTGCAGGGCCGGTTCGCCGATCTCAAGCAGGCCGCTGCGAACCGCTCGCCGCGCGAGCTGGGAACCTTCGTGAAAGGCTCCGAGGTGCAATACCACCACGAGGTCTACAACCAGTCGCTCTGGAATTTGTTCTAGACGTCGACTGACCGGTCCGGTGAAAATGAGGGCGGCGCGGCCATTGCGGTTGCGCCGCCCTTTTCGCGTTTGCCCGACGGACAGGACTTTTTCGCGGCCGCCGCGGCAATATAAAATTGCTACGCACGCAGTATCGAGCGATCGCGTTACACCTAAACTGCAGGCCCCCCGGAAGCAGTCCCAGACGATCAAAGGAATCACACCCATGTTGAGAAACAATCGTTCAGGATTCATCGCGTCCGCCGCGGTCTTCGCCCTGTCGTGCGGCATCGCCGCCCAGCAGCCACGGCAGTACACCACGGAGGACTACGCCGCAGCCGAGCGCTTCATGTCCTATAGCGTGAATCCACTCGCCTACAAGGGTGCGGTCAAGGCACAGAGCCTCGACGATGGCCGCTTCTGGTATCGCGAAGTCGGCGAGAATGGCATTCGCTACATCCTCATCGATCCCGCCAAAGGCACGCGCGGCCCTGCATTCGATCACGCCAGGCTTGGCGCTGCGCTTCACGCCGCTTCAAGCTTCATCAAGGACGACCCCGCGCATCTGCTGCTGAACGACCTCGACTTCTCAGCGAATGACAGCATGTTGACGCTCACCGCCGCCGGCGCTGCCTTCCGCTGCGATCTCACCGCGCAACCGGCGTCCTGCAAGCGTATTTCCTTTGCGGAAGAGCCCATGGGACGGCCGGACCGAATCGCGAAAGAACCACCGTTGACGCTCTCGCCGAACCAGAAACTCGGCGCATTCATCCGCGACTGGAACCTTTGGGTCCGCGATATGGATAGCGGCGCCGAAACCCAGCTCACCACGGATGGCGTCAAAGACTTCGGCTACGCCACCGACAACGCCGGATGGATCCACTCCGACGCCGCGATTCTGCTTTGGTCGCCCGACTCGACGAAAATTGCGACCTTCCAGCAAGACCAGCGCAAGACCGGCGAAATGTACCTCGTTCCGGTCACCAACAGCCATCCAACGCTGAAGGCCTGGAAGTATCCTCTCGTCGGCGACAAGGACGTTACGATGATCGAGCGCGTCGTCATCGACGTTGCTACGCGCAAAGTCGTGCGCCTGAAGATGCCGCCCGATCAGCATCGCTCCACGCTTTGCGACAACGTGGCCTGCCACGGCACCACCTGGGATGACGTCGAATGGAGCCCGGACGATGCGCATCTCGCATTCGTCTCCACTTCACGCGATCACAAACAGGAGTGGTTCCGGGTCGCCGACACTGCCACTGGCGACGTTCGCGAAGTCATGAGCGAGACCGCGCCCAAGTTTTTCGAGAGCGGCAACGGAAAAATCAACTGGCACTATCTGCCCGAGTCCAACGAGATTCTCTGGTTCAGCGAGCGCGACGATTGGGGCAACCTCTATCTCTATGACCTGGCCACCGGAAAACTCAAGAATCAGATTACGCACGGCCCAGGCAATGTGACGCAGGTGCTCTTCGTCGATCAGAAAGCGCGCACCATTTATTTCCTCGGCGTGGGCAAGGAAGCGGGACGCGATCCCTACTTCCAGCATTTCTACAGCGTCCATTTTGACGGCACGGGCCTGAAGCTGCTGACCCCTGAAAATGCCGACCACAACATCAAGGTCTCATCCGATGGCCGCTATTTCATCGACTCCTATTCCACGCCCACTGAGCCCATGACCACTGTCGTCCGCGCGAGTGACGGCAAGGAGGTGATGGAAGTTGGCAAACAGGACATCTCGAAACTCCTCGCCTACGGATGGGTTCCGCCGGTGCCGATCAAAGTGAAGGGCCGTGACGGCACAACCGATCTCTATGGCCTGATGCTCAAGCCCTCGCACTTCGACGCTTCGAAAAAATACCCCATCATCAACTACGTCTATCCCGGCCCGCAGACCGGGTCCTGCGGGAGCCGCGAGTTTTCCGCCGCGCATCGCGATATGCAGTCACTCGCCGAGCTGGGATTTATCGTCGTCTGCATTGACGGCATGGGCACGCCTTTTCGCTCGAAGACTTTTCACGAGGCGTACTACGGCAACCTTGGCGACAATACGATCCCCGACCAGGTGGCCGGCATGAAAGATCTGGCCACACAATATTCCTTCATCGATCTCGATCGCGTGGGCATGTACGGGCACTCGGGTGGCGGCAACGCAACCGCCGGGGCCATGCTCCACTATCCTGACTTCTTCAAAGTCGGTATCGCTGAAAGCGGCAATCACGATGAGCGTGACTATGAAGACGACTGGGCCGAGAAGTGGGCCGGAGTCGAAGTGAAGAATGCCGATGGCACCAGCAACTACGACTCGCAGGCCAACCAGAACTATGCCAAGAATCTCAAGGGGCATTTGCTGCTGGCGCACGGCACGATGGACGACAACGTTCCACCCAACAACACCCTGCTCATGGTGGACGCGCTGATCAAGGCCAACAAGGACTTCGACCTGCTGATGATTCCCAACGTTCCGCACGGCTACGGGCCGGCTTCGCAATACATGATGCGGCGCCGATGGGACTACTTCGTTCGCTATTTAGCCGGCGGCATTCCGCCCATGGAATATGAGATGAAGCCGTGGGCAGCCGTGCAGGCCGCGCAGCGCAGCGGACCCGATGCCGGCGCGGAGAGTGACGAAGAGAATTAGCGTGATCGCTAACTAGCTACGCTCCGCCAACCGGCCAGGCGCACACGGAATTAGTGAATGAATCAAAGAGTCGTGTTCCTGGCGTTCGAGAAAGCGTATTCTTGCGAGGAAGGGACAAGGTCGAACGATCAGTCGAAACGGCAATCAATGAGGTAAAAACAATGGCTCAGAATGTATCGCGCAGAAAATTTCTCGGCACAGCGGCATGGGCCGGCACAGCAGCGCTGCTTCCCTCGGCAACCATGGCCATCGCCGACACCGCCACGAAGAAAACACCCGCGGAAGACACGGCCGCGCAGACGCTGACCAATGCGTCCGTCGCCAAGGTTGAGTGGAAGGCCAAGCCGTTCTCCATGCCTGAAGTCCGCCTGCTGCCCAGCGTGTGGAAAGATACGATGGAGCTCAATCGCAGCTATCTCTATTCCCTACCCAACGAGCGCCTGGCGCACAATTTCCGCGTCACCGCCGGGATCGCTTCCGACGCCGATCCACTGGGTGGATGGGAGGCGCCCGAGTGCGAACTGCGCGGCCACTATGTTGGCCACTATCTTTCTTCGTGCGCGCTGATGCACGCCAGCACGGGCGATGAGTTCATCGCAGCCAAGGCCAATGAACTGGTCGCGATGCTGGGCGAATGCCAGGCCAAGGACGGGTATCTCGGCGCGTACCCGGCAACCTTCTATGACCGGCTGCGCAATCACCAGGAGGTCTGGGCGCCCTTCTATACCTATCACAAAATCATGGCGGGCCTGATCGACATGTACGAGCACACAGGCAATCAGCAGGCGCTGGCGATGGTTCTGCGCATGGCCGACTGGGCGGACAACTACGCGCGCTCGTTTACCGACGATGATTGGCAGCGCGTACTGCTCGTCGAGCATGGCGGCATGAACGAGGCCTCGTTCAATCTTTACGCCATCACCGGCAACGCCAAATATCGCGACCTCGGCTACCGCTTCGAGCACCATAAGATCTTCGATCCGCTGGCCGCCGATGAAGACAAGCTCGACGGCAACCACGCCAATACGAATATCCCCAAGATGATTGGCGCAGCGCGCGGCTATGAACTGACCGGCGACGCGCGCTATCGGCAGATCAGCCAGAACTTCTATCGCATCGTCACTGAACATCACGCCTACTGCACCGGCGGCACCAGCAACGGCGAAATGTGGCACCCGGCCGACGCCATCGCGTCTCAGCTCGGCCCCGCTGCCGAAGAGTGCTGCTGCTCATACAACATGATGAAGCTCACGCGTCATCTGTTCGGCCAGCAACCGGATGCGAAATACTTCGACTACTACGAGCGCCTGCTCTTCAATGTGCGCCTGGGCACGCAGGACCGCAACGGCATGCTCATGTATTACGTCTCGCTTGAGCCGGGCATGTACAAGACCTTCGGAACGCCCTTCGATGCCTTCTGGTGCTGCACGGGCACCGGTTCCGAAGAGTATTCAAAGCTCACCGACTCCATCTACTTTCACAACGAGACTTCGCTCTTCATCAACATGTTCATTCCGTCCACGCTGGAGTGGAAAGAACGCGGCCTGAAGCTGCGGCAGACGACAAAATTTCCCCGCGATGAACGTGTCACACTCACCATCGACAGCGCACCGTCGAGCCCCGTATCGCTGAATATCCGCGTGCCTTACTGGGCCACGAAAGGCGTTGCCGTCAGCGTGAACGGCACTCCGCTGGAGATTACCGCGACGCCCTCGACTTATCTCACGGTCGAACATCCGTGGAAGGCCGGCGATGTGGTTGCCCTCGATATTCCGCTGGCGCTGCACATCGACACCACACCCGACGACAAGCAGGTGCAGGCGGCCATGTATGGCCCGCTGGTGCTGGCTGCGCGTCTCGGCACCGAGGACCTGACAGTCGGAATGATCTACGGCGGCTCCGGCCCGCGCGGATCCGACAATGCCTTCCTCATGCCTGCCGTCGATCTGCGTCCGCAAGTGCACCGCGGCGCAAACGGTGAAACAGCCGCGCCTCCGCCGCCCCCGCCACCGGACACGATCTGGTTCGAACAGACGGAGGCTTCGCAGCAATATCCACTTCAGTTCCGCACCAAAGGCCGCGGTCTCATTCACACACTGGTACCGCTCAATGAAATCATGGACGAACGCTACTCCGTCTATCTGCGTAACATCACCGCGACTTAAAAGTAAGGGTGTTCATTGCGCGCCATCGATCGCTGGCCGCGTGTAGAGAGTTACGCCGCTGCCGAGAATCGAAAGCAGAAATGGCGACCTGGCGCTGGCCGCTCCGGCAACGTCTGTCGGTGTGGCCAGAACGACGCCAACACGCGGAAAGCAGTCGGCGGTCAATTGCCGTGCGAGCCGCATCTTGTGATGCGGGTTGCCCTCGACTTCCGCGATCACGAGAAGGTCCACGTTGCAATTGTCCTGCACCACGCCCTTTGCATAGGAGCCGAACAGAATCACGCGATCCGGCGCAAAGGCTTCGATAAGCCGCTGGACCGCCTGCTCCACCGTTCGCGGTAACGGGTGCGCAATGGACTGCGGAGAAATCTCGGCTTGACTCAAACTTCACCACCCCAGGAAAATCGCGAATCATGTTCCTGTTCCATGAGTGGAAATCCGCTGGGCTCGGTCTTCTGGCTCACGAAAACTCCTCCGCTGGCATTCGAGTCAAGGTGCAGGACCGAAGCGATAGTGCGTCGAGGTCCCCAATCGTTTCAAGGAATTCGAGAGAGCATTGCATTTTTTTCAACTATCGAATTGGTTATGGAATTGTCCCTTACGCGATGTGAAAGCGCGTATGCTAATGGAACCTTGAAGTCCCCGCTTCCTGGATCTGGCGATGAACGAAGAGTTGGAAAAAACGGAATCGGCAGTCAAGCGGACCTGGCCCGTTATCATGGGCTGGGTCGGCGGCGCAACAGCGCTCATCGGCTTGTTCGCCAGCCTGGCCGGCGGCGTAGCCTGGCTCGTCAACCACCACAAGCAGCAGACCGAGCGGCGCGACCAGATGGCGCTGGCGCAGGCCCAAGCAAAACAGGCCGAGTACCAGGCCGCAGTCGAGACCTACGCGAATATTCTCAAGACTAACCCACTCGATCGCGCCGCACTTGATCAGCAGTTGAGCACTACCATGGACTGGGTTGAGAATTTCAGCGTAGTTGTCCGGGAAGATCAGCATGCATCCGATCTGGCCGGGCCGGCGCTCGACCAGATCTTCGCGATTCTCGACGCGGGCCTCGCACGCAGCAAGGGAACGAAGGCAGCCGACGTGCAGGCGCACATTGGCTTTGCCCATTGGCTAAACCAGCACATCGCCCAACGCGAGTTCGGGTCCGCCGCCGAGCAGAACTTTCGCGCCGCGCTGGCCGCCGATCCAACCAACGTCTATGGCAACGCCATGCTGGGCAACTATCTTCTGCAAAACGGAGGAAGCGTCGCCGAGGCCATGCGGCATTTCGCCGTTGCTGTTTCCACCGGCAAGGCTCTACCCTTCGTCCGAAAGCTCGAACTGGGCGGGCTGATCTATCTTGACAAGGCCGGGGCAAGAGCCGCGCTTGTCCAGGCTGCGAACGACATGCGCAAATCCGACGAGCCGCTCGACGAAGAGTACAAGCGACGCATCCTCGGCTTCTGCTTCGATCCCCTTGTTACGGACCACGGCGAACTCGTCGAATCCCTTTCCGCCGTTCCACCGGACGACGCGTGGAAGACCTATCTCTGGCTCGACGACAATAGTGAAGATGCGCAGGCTCAGGCAACAGTCCATGACTTCATCAGCGCAAACCTGCTCGAAGTTTCCGGCAAACGAGCCGAGTCGCTGCAGAAATTCCGCTTGCTTCAGCAGCAGTTGAAAGAGCAGCCCGGCACAATGAAAAACGAGGTCGACGCTGCCGTTGCCAAGCTTTCGCGCAACTAAGCCTGCGAATGGACGCTTGCGTTCCTTCCTGCACTTTCGAAGCGGACGCCTCAGCCGACTATTTCTCAGCGGTCAACGTACGAATGATCTCAACTTCGCGCTGACGATAGGGCGTGCCGTCGGGGTGAAATACATCGTGGAACCAGATGGTGGGCTGCATGAGGACGTAAGGCCGCTGCCATGAGTCCCACGGCAGGTAAGTCTGGCTCTTGCCGGCAACGAGGCCCCAATTGATGGCTCCGACGCGATATTGATGCGCAATGGGAAGAATCGTGTCGAAGGTGCTCCCCGCTCCGCGCGCCATATATTCGGTGCAAATCAAGGGGCGATGGAATTGCTCGAGCAGCTTTACATGCTGCTCGAAGTCTTCCGGCCAGCCGTAGTTGTGGAAGCTGATCACATCGGATTGCTCGATTTGAACTCGCGCCAGCGGCGGCATGGTTTCGAGAGACGCCCAGTCTCCGTGCCACAATCCGCTGGTCAGCGGCTGGGTGGGGTGAACTGATCGCGCCCAGTCAAACACCCTGGGCAAGAGCGCGAGAATAATTCCATTCTTGTCCTTCGGGTCGCCTTGTTCATAAGAATGCGCATTGCCGTTGTCCGGCTCATTCCACAGGTCCCATGCAAGAATGCGCGGGTCGTTCGCGAATGCGCCCATCACGCCTTTGACGTAACTTTCGAGGCGCGGATATTGCGCTGAGTCGGAGAGAATTTCAGTGCCCGGCGCCTGCACCCAGCCGGAGTTGTGCACGCCGGGAATCGGCGGATGCTGCGGTCCAAGCTTTGGGTGCGGATCCCAGCACGAATCAAAAAGGACAAACATTGGCCGTATGTGGTGACGGGCTGCGATGGCGAGGAATTCGTCGATGCGGTGCTCGAAGCCCTTCGGATCCTGCTCCCAGAGCAGGTTGTGCAGAAACACGCGCATCGTGTTCATGCCGATGCTCTGAGCCCAGCCCAGTTCGCGGTCAATCGTAGTTGGATCAAAAGTATCAGCCTGCCACATCTCCAGTTGATTAATGGCAGTCGATGGCAGAAAATCCGCGCCCACAGGCCATGGTTGTTTCTCATACCACGCATTGGCCTGCGCCTCGGTCCAGCGCGTCTCCTGGGCCGGCATTGGCAAACATGAGACTGCGACAAGAATGCAAATCAACATCCCATTCGATCGCCATAGGCCGGATTTCGACACTCTTTTCTCAGCCATTGCTGGTCCCCTTCTTTGGTCGCTCTTCGTGCAGAATCAAGGTGCGTTTGCAGGTCGGCGCGAGTTACGAAATGCGACTCTCGCGCCAATCTCGTCCTCGGCGTCCGAACTGACAGAGGCAGCTTGAATCCTATGGCTCTCGCCCCTGCTGTCTCATGGTTTCTCCGTTTGATTTGGTGGAGAAAGAGCTTCGTTCCTACTGTCCGCGGTCGTCCGATTTTCCTTCCTCACCGCAACCAGGCGTTTCACCATCTCGTCGCTCTTCGCCTTTTCGCCTAATCCGGCATAGGCCCTGGCCAGCAGGAAATATCCCTCTTCCGCGCGCGGATTGTATTCGACCGCGGCCTCCAGATGACCCACTGCATCCGCCGGCCGCTGCTCTTCAAGCAATATTCTTCCCAGTTCGCATTGCGCCGGCGCGTAGCGCACATCCATTGCCAGCGCACTGTTCAGGGCTTGCTCTTCTCCCGCTTCGTCCTGTTTCGAACGCAGGGCAAGTGCGAGTTGATAGTACGTGCGCGGCTGGCGCGACCCCAGGTCAATGGCCGAGTGAAACTCGTTGATCGCTGCATCCGCATTGTTTGTTCGCAGAAGCACGTAGCCGAGCAGATAGTGCGCCTGGTGCGATTTGGGATCGAGCGCAATCGCCCGCTCGAGGTCTTTGCGCGCCTCGGGATAAATCGACGCATCCGACTCGCTTTCCGCCAGCGTGATGAAGAACTCCGGCTGGTCGGCATAGGTTGCCCGCTTGTCTTCGAGCAGCCGATTCACATCCGGGTAGCGTCCCTCCAGTTGCAGCGCATTGGCCAGCAGCAGCAGCGTGTGCAGCGATGGATATGCTTTGAAATATGCCGTAGCCAAGGTGTGCGCGGAAGTGAGTTGGTGCGCGGCAAAATACACCAGCACTGCTTCCTCCATTTCCTGCTGCGGAGTCGTCGCGGCCACTTCAAAATGCTTGAGCGCCTGGGCGGCCTTGTCCGCCTGTCCTGCATTGAGATATTCACGAGCAAGCGAAACTGCAATGCTGTTGTTCGCCGGCCAGGTGTTATGCGCCTGCTCCAGCATCTGTGTTGCCCTGGGCACATCGCCGCCTGCTTCAATCGCGGCGGCAAGCAGTAGGCTGACGCGCGCATCGCAGCCGGCGCCGGCAAGCGGCTTCAATGCCTCGGCCGCGTCCTGGTAGTGCGCCTGAGCCATCATTGAGCTGGCCTGGGCAAGCACCGCATTCACATCTTCGCGTGGTGGGCACTTTTTGTTCGCCTGGGAATGAACCGTGGGTGTGGATTGCGCGTTTTGCGCCATCGCCGCCTTTGCGACCGAACAGCTAAGCAAGCTGCTTGCCGCAAAGACGGCGATAAGCCCGAATTTACCCGTCGTTGTCATTCCCGACAAGGTTATCCGCCTAGAATGCGAATCGCAAGCTGAGCTGAATTTCGCGCGCTGCATATGCATTCGAAACATCGCCGAAATTACTGGCCAAGTCGTAGGTGCTGATCGACCCGAAGTTGACTCGATTGAAAATGTTGAAAAAGTCTGCGCGGAAGGTCAAGCTGGGATGCTCGCCGAATTTCCAGCTCTTGTAGGCCGAAACGTCATAGTCCTGGTATCCCGGATTTTCAACGGTATGCGTTCCGGACGTTCCCTGCACGCCGACAGCACTGAGGTTAACAACGTTCTGCGTGTTGATATAGGGTCCGAGCCTTCCATTCCTGCCCAGGCCCGCATGCAGCGAGTGATTGTTCAACGGACCGGAGAGATTGGGAAGCGCGCCGTCGAAGAATCCAATGTTCTGCTGGCTGCCCAGCGTGGTCCAGGGGCCGGTGCGCAGCGTGGAGATGCCGGCGAGCTTCCATCCGCCGACAAACTCGTCGGCCAAAGTGCCGGTGTTCAAAAACATCTTGCCATGCCCGAACGGCAGTTCGTAAATTCCATTCGCAGTGAAGATGTCGTTGATATCTTCAGTGCAATGGCCGTAGTCAAGATGCATATTCACGTGCCAGGCGAACTCATCCTGATAGGGAGTGCCGAGGCATTTTGAAAGCGTATAGTTCAGGGCCGCTGAAAATCCGGAACTGAACCGCTTCTCCACACGTGCAAGCAGAGCGTCGTAATTGGAAGTTCCTGTTTCCTGATTTTCCTGGACGCCGCTCCAGCAACCTATGTTGCCGTTCACTCCGCAAGTAGCCCAGAGAGACGCAACGCCATTCGTGTTCAGCGGATCGATCTCGTTGCGCTCCTCGAAGTGGCGCTCCGATGTTCCGACGTAGGCAACTTCGAAGAGCCAGTCCCTGACTGTCTTGTCGATGGTCAGATTCCACTCGTAGGCATACGGCGTTGGAGCGTTCGGCTGGATGAATGAAACAGTCGGACCACCGCCAGAGAAGTTTCCATTGGTCATCCCCGTCGAATACATTCCCGGCAGTCCCTGCGTTCCATCGAGATTGAAGGCCAGCGCCTCGCCGACCGCGGGGTTATTGAAGTCGTCCACTTCGTAAAGCTGGGTGGTATCCACTTCCACCTCGTACTGGTTGATGTTTGGCTGGAGATAATACATGCCGAATCCGCCTTTGATATCCATGTTGAGCTTGTCGGCGGGGAACCAGTTGAAGCCGAACCGCGGCGCCCAGTTGGTAAATACCGGCTTAACCATATTTCTGCCCAGGCCCAGTACGCTGGTAGCGGGATAAGTCAGGTCCTGGCCAGTCGCGACGTCGAAGCTGCCCACACGGTTGTTGGCCTCGACCGGCGGCGAGCGATGCTCCCAGCGCAGTCCGTAGTTAAATGTCAGGTTGCGATTGACTTTGTAGTTGTCCTGCACGTAGTAGGCCTGATACCACATGCTCAGGTTCATGGTGGGGCCGCCGAATGAAGTGCGTGTAGAATCTGGAACGCCCATCAGCAGGTCAGCGACTGGATCGCCGGTGTAGGCTCCGTTGAAACCGATCGAGGTCGCGGACCAGTCTTCATAGAGGTACATCGGCTCATAGCGAATGTCGAAGCCGCCCGTGAGTTGATGCCGTCCCTTCTGGAACATCAGGGCCTCGGTCCACATATTCAGCCCTTCTTTCACCAGGTCGGTGCCATTGGTTGATCCGGGATTGCCATATCCATTGACGCCGATGGAAGGAGGGCCGTATGAGCCTGGCTGATCTTCTTCGGCGACTAGTCCCAGTGGATTGGCAAGGGTATTATCGAAGCCATCGGTACGCTGGAGGCCCACCGCAGTGTGAGACCAGCCATAACGAACATTGTTGACCATGCGGGGAGAAAAGGTGTGCGTCCATCCGATGGCCAGATTTTTCGGCGACGAAGGAAAGGTCTGGCTGTTGTACGAGGTCATACCGGGCGCGATCGCAGTTTGATAGTTGGCGGTGTACCTGCCAAATACTGTGTCTCTGCCCGAGATCGAGTAGTCGATTCGTCCGCTGTACTGATTCCAGTTATTGGTTGTCGTGGCCACGTTGAAGTAGTTGGCCGCGCCGTTTAGATAGGAGCCGTTTGGCGACGGATAAAGCGCCAGAATCTTCTGCCCGATCGCGCTGAAGTAGGAGCTTGGCACCTGGTTGCCCGGCAGCGTCGCGTAACCGGTCGGCGTGGTTGGATCGAGCACGTACGGGTTGTAGAGCTGCTGTGTATCGGCACTGAAGTTTCCGGCTAACTGGTCGGAATTCGGAATCAGATTGTAATTGTCGCCCGGCACTAGCTGGCGGAACCCTTCATAGTTGGCGAAGAAGAAGATCTTGTTCCTCTTGATTGGCCCACCTACGCTCGCTCCATACTGGTTCTGATGGAAAGCCGGAGCACCCGGAGTGGCATCGAAATAGTTCCGCGCGTCGAAGTCGTTGTTCCGCAGGTATTCGTATGCGGTTCCGTGAAACCGATTGGTGCCCGACCTGGTAACGACGTTGACAAACGCGCCGCCGACTCCGTACTGCGCCGGGGCCGCGGAATTAAGCATGACGAATTCCTGAACCATATCCGGATCAGGCTGCAGGCCTGCGGCGCCGTACCAGGCATTGCGCGACTCGATTCCGTCGTAGAGGAAACTGTTGTCGTCTTCTCTCAAGCCGCTCACGTCGACGGCAACCACGCCGGAGTCCGAGGCCCATGAGGAGGCCGGAGAGCTGATGCCAGAGATGCCGGAGACGGGCACGACACCGGCGTCCAACTGAGCCAGCTGCAGGTAATCGCGGCCATTCAAGGGCATGTCGTCGATCTGCTGTCCTTCAATGAGCTGCTCGTCGTGTGAGGATTCGGTGTTCAGCAATAGCGCGGCCGCATTGACTGAAATAGTTTGCACCGCCTGGCCGACTGCCAAGGTAATGTTCTGCTGGAATAGCTGGCCAACGATCAGCGTAAAGGCCTGGAGATGCTGCGTTGCAAATCCAGATCTTGACACATCCATGGTGTAGCTGCCGGGTGGCAGATCGGTGACGTGATACGCGCCGAGGCTGTCCGATATTGAGTGGTAGACAAGGCCCGTCGCGGTGTTGGTAACGTTAACGCTTGCGCCAATCACGATCGCGCCGGTGCCGTCGGTCACGACACCGTTCACCTGGCTCGTCGTGCTCTGGGCGCGGGAAATGGTCGAACTTAGAACGAGAAATGCGAGCGTCACGGCGCAGGTGAACTTGCTGATGGGTGACGCAAGAAGACTCTGCAAGCTTTTCACTCTTCCAGACTGGGGGTTCATCTGTCTCCTCCTGAAAATCGGCAATCGTCGTCAGTTATGCGCGGATGGTTTCGATGGTTTCCAGATTCTGTAAACATTTACAGCAGGCTTCCCACCGGCCCTCCCTTGCCGCCGAGAATCCTAGACGCACCCGAACGCGACAAACAATAGGACGAGAGACCCCATTTCTACTGGGTCATTTGACCTACGCACAGAATCACGATTTGCCTCTCGCGCCGGACCTGCGTGCAATTTGAAAAATGCTCTAGTATGATCATGCGGATTTTCGCCAGGGCCGGTCCCACGTCCTCTTGAACACCGCGGGAATACAGGTCCGGTCATGGGAACGGAGGGTGCAATCCATGCGTTTGCCGCAAACGATGCCGGCCCGGCTGCTGATGGCAGCGGTTGCCCTTGCGACCCTCATCGGCGCAGCCTGGGTGCGGATCCATTGGCAGGGCGCCAGCAGCATCGTTCCAGCGCGCAGCTATCAATTGCAGGCCGGCAATGCCGGCGAATGGACGCCTTTCGGCGGAAGCTGGCAAATTATCGACGGAGCCGTCAAGTCCAACTCCTACGAGCGCGGCGCCAAGTTGCTGGCCGGCTCGCGCCACTGGGCTAACTACACCATGACCTCCGATATGTGGTTCGAAGGTCCTGCCGCCGACATGGGCGTCGTTATCCGGACCAACGATGAAGCAGAAGGCGTTGATGCCTATCGCGGATACTTCGTCGGCATTCGCAGCCTGGATGGCACACTGGTGATGGGCCGCGCGAATTATTCGTGGACTGAAGTACTCCCCGTCACCATGCCCGGCGGTATCCACCCATTCAACTGGTATCGTTTGCGTGTTACCGCTTATGGATGCAACATCGCCGCATCGGTGACGAACCTTGCCACGCAGCAGTCCGCATGGATCGCTTTTGAAGAACACTTCTGCGTCCGGAGCGGGCGCTTCGGTTTGCGCACTCTCAACGCGAACGCGCAATGGCGAAACATCCGCGTCGAGCCCGCCACCTGGAGCGATCTGCAGTCACTCGAGCAGCACGCGGCCTTTGTGCAGCATCCCGTTGTCGTCGACGGTCCTCCCTGGTGGACGCCTTGGCATGCGGGCATGCTCTTCGCGGGCGCGCTGGCGTTGGCTCTCATGATTCAGTTGTCTTACTTTCGCTTTCAGAACTGGAAAGTGGAAACCATTACGCGCGAGCGTGAGCGGCTGGCGCACGACATTCACGACACATTGGCGCAGGGCTTTGCCGGCGTCGGCTATCAGATTCAAGGCATCCGAAAAAGTATCATGCGCGGCGAGCGCCTGGATTCGCGGCTCATCGCCGACCAGTTGAGCGTTGCCTATCAGCTCGTACGCAGTTGTCACGAAGAGGCCAGCAGAACCATCGCCATGCTTGGCTCGGCCTCGCCGCGCATCCAGCACAACCTGCTCGGCGCGCTGGCAGAAGCGGCTAACAAGACAGCCGGCGACAAGATCAAGACCACCGCGGAGCTGCGCGGAAATCCCACTCCGCTCAGTCTCCGTCTTGCCGACGCTCTTCTGCACATCGGCCAGGAGGCGATCTCCAACGCACTGGGTCACGGCGAGCCGACGGTGTTGAAAATCACATTGAGCTACCAGGAGGGCAACGTCGAACTGACCGTTGAGGACAACGGCTCCGGCTTCGACTACTCGCCTGCTTCAACCGGCTTCGGCATTCTGGGAATGCAGAAGCGAGCAAGCAATGTCGGCAGCGCGCTTGAGATATTCAGTACGCCCGGCAAGGGAACGCAGGTTCGCGTGAAAGCGAACGTGCAGCAGGTGAGGCTGCGCAACCGAATGCTGAGTATCGTGAAGAGCCGGCTCAGAAATTTCGTTTCGCCCGCCGACAACCGATGACGCCCTGCCGGCCACCGCGCATGCGAGCCGCAAATCAGGCACGCGTCTTCCGCTATTCCGACAGACGAATCAGGCCCCGCCGCACTGCCGTCGTCGCCGCCTCCGTCCTGTCTGTCACACCCAGCTTCTCCAGGCAGCTGGCAACGTGATTCCGCGCTGTCTTCGCGCTGATGAAAAGCCGCTGCGCAATCTCCTTGTTGGTCAGTCCTTCGGCCACCAGCTTCAACACTTCAAGCTCGCGCTGGCTCAGTTCCTGGCGCGCTATCGTTTCCAGCAGCCGCTTGGCAATGTTCGGCGGAACGCAGCGCTTGTTTCCATGCACCATCTCCACCGCCTGCACAATCTCTTCCTGCGGCGTGCTCTTGAGCAGGTATCCCATCGCTCCGGCCTGCAGCGCGCGAAAAATATACTCGTCTTCCTCGTAGTTCGTCAGTACCAGGATTCGAATGTTGGGCTCGATGCGGCGCAGCTCCGCAATTGCCTCGGCCCCTTCCATCTCCGGCATGCGCAGGTCCATCAGCACCACATCGGGCTGCAGCTTCTGGACCTCAGCCAGCGCTTCCTTCGCCGACCCCGCCGTGCCCGTGACGGAAATGTTCTCTTCGCTCTCCAGCATGGTCCGCAACCCCAGCCGGACAACCGGATGGTCGTCCACGATCAGCACCTTGATCGTCTTTGACGGCTCTGCCATGGAAGTACTCTAGTCCACTTTTCTTTTCCCGGTCCAATCGCTGTCCAATCGCCAACAGGCCGCCGCCGGTCCAGTTGCCACAATCCGCTTCGGCCGCGGTGACCGCAATTCTTCAATGCCGAATCCGGTATAGTGATAGGCAGTCATGCCCGCAAGAACAATCACAAAGGCCGTTCTTCTTCACATCTCCGGCCCCGACGCGCCGGGACTCACCGCCGAACTTACTGCAATTCTCGCCCGCAACAACGCGTGTATTCTCGACATTGGCCAGGCAGTTGTTCATGAGACTCTCGCGCTTGGAATGCTGTTCGAAGTACCCGCCGGCGGCAGTCTTGCATCGCTTCGGTCCGCGCTTCTCAATCGCGCGCGCGCGCATGGGCTCAACGCCCGTTTCAAAGTAATTCCTCGACAGGCGGTCGATCACTGGGTCCACGGCCTGCGCCACGATCACTTCATCGTCACCGTGCTGGGCCGCACGATCACTGCCGAGCATTTGGCTCGCGTCAGCTCGATCGTCTCCGCACATGGAATGAACATCGACCGCATCGATCGCCTCTCCGGTCGGCTTGCACCGGAAGACGAGCCGGCAAATGCCTGCGTGGAACTGGCCGTCAGCGGCGACGCTTCACGCGAGCTTTCCATGCGCGCCGATTTCCTTCGGACTGCCCAGGAGCTTTCGGTCGACATTGCCATCCAGCGAGAAAGCATCTTTCGCCGCAACCGCCGCCTCTTCGCATTTGACATGGACTCGACGCTCATCCAGGGAGAAGTGATCGACGAGCTGGCAAAGATGGCGGGCGTCGGCGACCAGGTCGTGCGCATCACCGAGGCGGCCATGCGCGGCGAGCTGGACTTCGATGAAAGCTTCACTCGCCGCGTGGCGCTGCTCAAAGGCCTTCCCTCGGCGCGCGTCTTTAGTTTGCTTGAGACCATTCCGCTCGCCGATGGCGCCGCGCGGCTCATCGAGACGTTGCGCCTGCTCGGCTACAAAACCGCGATCCTCTCCGGCGGCTTCACTTTCTTCGCGCGATCACTGCAGAAGCGGCTGGGCATCGATACCGTTCACGCCAACGAGCTCGAGATCAAGAACGGCGAAGTCACGGGCCGAATTATTCCGCCGATCGTCAACGGCGCCCGCAAGGCCGCGCTGCTGGCCGAGCTCGCGCGCAGTGAAGGGATCTCGCTCGAGCAGGTCGTCGCGGTCGGCGACGGAGCGAACGACATTCCCATGCTCAATCTCGCCGGCATGGGCATCGCCTACCGAGCCAAGCCGCTTGTGCGCGAGAGGGCCGGCCATTCCATCTCTTCGCTCGGTCTTGACGGCCTGCTTTACCTCGTCGGGGTTCGCGACCGCGACCTTCAAACGCACACGACAAAGCCCTGAGTCAATATTCCGCGCCCAGTCGCTTTTCCCGGATAGCGTTGCAGCCGAGAATCATCCCGTCTCCGTCGCACCGGCAAGGCTACCCAAGAACTCGCCGCCGCACGCCGACCTCGGATTTGGCATGATTCGAGAGACGATTTAGCTACAGTGCGATACTTGGTCGCCGTCTGGCGAAGTTGGTGGCATGTTCGAAGGCGTGGGAGAGTTGGAGGACGCTGAAGTCCTGCTTGTCGCGGCCGACGATTTGGAGGCCGACGGGCAGGCCGTCGGGCGTGAAGCCTGCGGGCACGGAAACAGCAGGATTGCCTGTAGCGGAGATGTACCAGCAGCTCTTCATCCAGTCGATGTAGTTG
>Ga0209169_10000823_pt1 | contig 19093 bp, 16 predicted proteins | sample HubBroMetageWRM4_FD_188346 | JGI IMG/M metagenome (GOLD analysis project Ga0209169, IMG submission 188346) | Warmed soil microbial communities from the Hubbard Brook experimental Forest, New Hampshire - Hubbard Brook CCASE Soil Metagenome WRM 4... | ecosystem: Environmental > Terrestrial > Soil... | reverse complement strand
CTTCGGTTTTCCTGAATGATGATCACAACGTGCTTTATTCTGCCGCTTGCGTGATAGGCCGGCTGGAGATACGAATGTCGCACTCGATCCGAGCTTAGCGGTGCGAAGGTCGCTCCCTCGCCGGCTCCGCGGCAGGCGGAAAGCGCAATAAGGGCTGCAATTGCCGGCCAGAGAGTTCGCCCGTAACGGCTTTCGAAGAGTCTTTGCACGCCGCTTAATCTTGATGCGGAGCGCGCGTGTTGGCGCATAACCTCGCCAGTCGGAATTCACCGTTGTTAACATTGAGGATCCGCGGTAGGCGGTTACCGAGTGCACCGACGCCGCAAAACGATGCTACCGCGACTGGCTCAGCCATCGAGGCAATTCTCCTGTACGCAACGGGTTGATGACTAAAGCCTATGACGTCGATTTCGCAAAGCCTGGCGCAGTTTAAGAATTATGAAGAACGGCTTGTGCGTTTGTGCAATGCAACGAGCGTTTAATTTGTTATTACCTAAGAAGGCCTAAAACGCAAAATGAACTCGGTTACTAAGCGATCAACTGATCGCGCCGATTCCACGTTTCGGGCGCTGTTTCGTTTCTAGCATCTCGTTTGGAGGAGATCCTAAATGGTAAATCGAGCTCTCTCGCGCCGAGAATTGCTTTTCGGCGCGGGTGCCGCGTCGATCGTGGGTCTAGCCGCCGGGTGCAGTAGCCGTACCCCGACTCTGCTTCCCGGAAACGTAAGCGCCGCATCGCGCCTCTCGCCGTTTAGAATCGCATCGCAGACCGTCGATGTCTCCACCCCTACCGGCGAAGCGATTCAAAGTGCCATCGACTCACTCGCCTCCACCGGAGGCGACGTTGTTCTCACGGCTTCACAGCCGTACATCATCGACAAGACGATCACCATCCCGTATAACAACATCAGTCTGATTGGTCGCGGGCCCGTGGCCACGATGCTGAAAGCCAAAGCTGGCGCCGTGCTTACCGGCGGCAGCCAAGCAGACGAGTATCTACTCCTCATCGAGGGCGCGACCTCGATTGGAGTGGAGCGACTGGCCGTGAACCTGATAGACCAGACCAACAGCTCGGGACACTCGCGCAATGGCATCGGCGTGTTTGGTGCCGACGGCGTCAGCATCACCGGCGTGGCCGTTATCAAGAATCTTGGTCCCAGTGCCAAAAACACCGCGATCCTGTTCGACCGGTCAACGAATGTCTCGGCAACAAACTGCAGCATAAGCGCCTCGCGGACCGGGATTTCGGTAGAGAGCTGCAAGAGTTTCCAACTAACGAGTTCGGTCGTGCAAAAATGCTCGGCGCTGGCCCCTCACTACACCGGACCAACCAGCGGTGTAGCGATCCTTTCAAGCAGCGGCGGCAAGGTGCAGCAGGTCCAGACCCAAGAAAACAAGGTAAGCGCCGGCATCCTGGTGCGTAACTCTGCGGACCTGCTGGTTGAGTACTGCGAGATCGACACCACGCTGGCGTTCCCCTCGCACGCGAATGACGGCATCGTCCTCGAACAGTCGAGCGGTGCTGCGATCGTGCTAAGCCGCTGTTCGGTTCTGCGGAACAGCGGCAACGGAATCACGGCGCGGAACATTTCGAATCTCTCCATTAGCCAATGTTCGGTTGCTCAGAACAACGCGGCCGGCCACGGCGGTGCGGGCATCAACCTGAAGGGCGGGACCACGGACGTCAAGATCCAAAGCAACGCGGTCACCCAGGGGCACCGCAATGCCGCGGGGATCGCAGCGGGCAACGAGGCATCGGCCGACGTGGGCGGCAAAGTCGAAAATAACACCGTTCATGGATTCGGCGCGGGTGTCGCGCTCGGCGTCCACAGCTCGCATTTCGTCGTTGAGGACAACGACCTCAGCAAGAACGCAACTTGTTACACGAACTCCGGAAGCGGAAACACTATCTCCGGCAACCAGTGCTAGGTTAAGAGAGGCCGTCCTCCTTCCAGAGGGCGGCCTTTTTTGTCGTCAGTTCGTATCCGGTGGGCGAAAGTCGAGTGGCTGATGCAAGAAATAGCTGCCATCGTACTGCGACTTTATCGGTACGAACTGGCGGGGCGGCTGCGAAAAATCGAAGCAATCGCTCTCGGGTGATTTCGCTCGCGAATCGCTTTGCGCCAACCGCGCAAGGCCAAAGCGGTCTTCGATAAACTTTAGAATGCTGCCGTGCTCGTAATGCACGTGCGAGACCCAGCCCTTCTTCGCGTACGGCGAGATGATCACTAGCGGCACGCGCATGCCTAAGCCGTCGTAGTCAACGAGTGCCGGCGGCTCGGGGTCGTAAAACCCGCCGTAGTCGTCCCAGAAGAGAAAGATTGCAGTTGACTTCCAGAATGGAGATTCGCCGACGGCATTGACCACCGAGGCTACCCACGATGGACCCGTGTCGGGTTTGCAACCAGGATGGTCGGAGCTGGCGCAAGTTGGTGTAATCCACGTGACGTGTCGAAGGCTGCCATTTCCAACGTCGGTCAAAAACTGGTTGGGTGGCGTGATGATGTCGTTATTCCAGTCAGGCCCATAGCAAATCTGTTTTACCGCCTGGTAGGAGCTCCAAATACCGCGCTCGACGTACGCCGGTCCGGCTTTAGATCCGCAAGCTTTACCGCCTCCGCCAACACCGAGGGGATTAGCGTAAAATGCCCATGTGAGCCCTTTGGCGTCGAGCTCATCGGCGAGCGTCTTGTAGTTGAAGCACACGCGGACTTGGTCTTTTTGCGGCTTAAAGGTGCGCTCGCGCGAGCCATTCGTCCAAAGCGTCCACAGCTTGTCGGTGACACCCCCCGGACATCCCCAGTTCCCACCAAGTGGATAGTCGACGGTCGAACCGGCTTGACCGGCGATAATGTACTGGTGCGAGACGTAGCTGCTCGTATCGAAGTTGGAAGCAAACATTTCGTCAGCGAGCACGTATTGCTTTGCCATCGAGAAGTAGGGTGCGGTGTCGCTATGCTGCGCGTAGCTGTACTGCGGATATTTGATCGGGCATGGGCCGGTGCTACCGCCGGGACCACAAGTCTTCGATTCCTTATCGAAGCCGTTCATGCGGCAGTCGGTGCCTGGAATGCTGCCGGTACCGTTACAGGCTAGCTCAAACCCCTCATGGTTATGCTCCAGGTCCCAACTCGACGATAGGCCGAGCGGCTTTAGCTCGATCTTCTGATTCTTGGAGTCTAAACCGTACTTCGCCGTCTTCGAACCGGGAAATCCATAGAAAAGATTGTTGAAGCTTCGGTTCTCTTGAACGATTATGACGATGTGGTCGATCTTATCAATCGGATTTTTTAGCTGACCGGTCTCAATGAGCTCCCGCGATGAACTGGCCACTGGAAGGGAGCCTACCGCCGGGCCCCCATTGCACGCGGCAAGCAGACCCGCGAGTAAGGCGATGGCAAGCGAGCGGTTATCAAAGGAAACGCGACGCACGAACTGCCTCCTTGTTGGTTGAGTGAATAGCAGGCGCGCGTAACTTATGTCGGGAGAGCAGTGAATCCCGTTGTCTCTTGTTGCCTTCGTCTGGCGCGATTAAGAAAGATTATCGAGGCTTATGGCTGCATTGAGTAGATCGTCCCACAACCGAACGGACATGGTCCCGACCCGCCCAGATCGGTGACGCCGTAGAGCGTGCCATTCGAGAGAACGAGAGACCCGAGCGGATCGTAGCCGTCGGTAGGCGGCCCGGCGAACGAATGCAGAACGCGCTCTTTCCACGCGCTCCTTCCCTTGGCCGGGCGCGACAACTCGTAGAGCGTTCCACATCCCAAATAACCGTCGCAGTTTCCGCCGCCACCCGCGCCGGTGACGCCATAGAAACCACCGTGCCCATTGGGGGTGAACGAGTCCGGCTGCGCACCGTCGGCGGGCGCTCCTTTAAATGCGTAGAGTATCGACTCGCGCGAGCCGGCTTGGCCCTGAGAACCCGGCACGTACTGATAGAGCGTGCCGCAATAGTTCAGTCCTTTCTCAACGGTGCACGTTCCCATGCCTCCGCCGTAGCCCGTCGTTCCATAAATCGTTCCATCCTTGCCCGCAACCATTCTCCCGTTGGGAATCGAGCCGTCGGATTGCGAGCCGCCGACGTTAAACGAATGCACGACGTGCTCGGTCCAAGCATGTTTGCCACCCGATTTCGCTAGCGTGTATAGTGTGCCGCAGCCTTGAAGGTAGGGGCACTCCGTGGACGTACCGCCGTACTCGGTCGTGCCGTAGACCGTATCGCCGCTCCAAACGAGTCCGTTTGGAGCCGCGCCATCGGGCACCCCCGTGAACGAATGCAGAATCGATTCCTGCCACGTCTTTTGTTTTCCCGATGGCGGCGTTAGCTTAAAGACCGCTCCACAGCCCGAGGCGCCGAAGAAGCACGTCGTCGCGCTGCCTCCCATGAACGTTAGACCGTAGAGCGAGCCGCTCGTATCGGCGTGGAAAATCCCGACGACGTCCGATCCATCGCTTGGCGGTCCTTTGAAACTGTAGATGATCCGCTCAACCCACTTATTCGGATGCTTAGCCGACGGCTCGAGGAGAAAAATCGCGCCAAAGTCCGCAGCGCCTCCAAATTGATTAGCGCCGTACAAGGTGCCGTTGTCGTTAATCACGCCCGTCGGCAGCTCGCCGTCGGGCGGACCATCGAACGTGTAAAGTAAACGATCCTCCGGCGAACCGATCGCCGAGTCATAAACCGTTCCACACTCGACCGAACCGTTGCACTTCTTCGGTGCCCCGCCATAAAACGTCGTTCCAACGTAGCGGCCGTTCTCGCTCGCGATAATTCCACCCGACGGATAGGAGCCGTCGGTCGGTGACGCCTGAAATGAATGCAAAATGGTGAAGCTCACCGCCGAATTGTTGCGCTCGCGCCCGAATGCGTGGTTGCCGCCAGGAACGCTTGGCGCGATCCCGCCGGCGCTGCAGGCAGCGACGATGAGGGTCAGGCTCAGGACTAGAGGTCTACGCATTGCTATTCCTCTCACTCAACGCTGGCGTCCCAAAGCCAAGCAGAAAAACCCTCGTAAAGCTTCTTCTTGCGAGAGCGTTCGAACTGCAGGAGCGCACCGGCTCGCAGTCCAAGCGTCACCTCGGCGGGTGCTTTCTTGGGAAAGGAGCGATGCACATGCGGAACGGTGCTTTTGCGCTATGGATGGCCGTCGGCTTGATAATTCTCGCGGGATGCTCCAACAGTGGCCAACCCCCACAAAGCATTTCCATCCCCGCCTTAGCCCCGAGACCGGAAGGCACGTTGATCCCTGGACTACCGACAGGACCAAGGCCGGCAGGATGGCTCTCAGCTGAAGCACGGAAGGCTATTCCGGGTGCCAATATTTTCGTAACGAGCGGCAGCAAAGTCCTGATCTATCCGGCAAAACCACCCGGTGCTTCCCTGAAAGGGGAGATTACGTCGGGCGTAAGTGCGCCTTGGGCTTTATACATCGATCAACAACATAATCTTTATGTAGCTAATCAGAGCGGCCAAAAAGGCGGCGGTGGCTCCGTGACGGTTTATCCGCGGCTTGCCGTTACCCCGTCCGCTACGTATACTGATGGTCTTGGCCGGCCGCTCTACCCGATTGTTGATCAATACGGCGATCTTTTCGTCGGCAACGGTGAGAATGGTAATAAAAACGCCGGCGCAGTGGTCGAGTACCGTGTGGGAAGCACGAACGCTTACCAGGTGCTGCAAACACCCGGTGATGAGGTGGACGGCATGGATTTCGACACGCAAGGAAATCTCTACGTCGCCTACCGCGGCAGCCACACGAGCCCCGCGAGCAGCGTTGAGCAGTTCGCGCCCGGCTCGGCGCAGGGTGTGGTCCTTGGAATGGAGCTGAACCAGCCGCAAGGCCTGATCGTCGACAACCGCGGCAATATCGTTGTGGCGCAATCGGGAGGTCCACACAATCTGATGGTTTTTCCGCCAGGCGCGACGAGCCCTCAAATGAGTGTGAAGCTGCCTTCGGGGGCCGACCCGACTCAGATCGTTCTTAGGAAGAACGAACACAGAATTTACGTCGCGTCGTTTAGCAACGGAGACATCTACGATATCACGTACCCGTTTAAGTCAGCTCGGCGTAACACCTGGAACATTATTCAGAAAGGTTTCGACTATAATAACGGCATAGCGCTGAGCAATGGGCAGGCCTTTTAGAGAGGGACTGCACCACAAAGAATCGGTTTAACTCGGGCGCTCGTCGAAGTCTTCGCTTCGACCTGACTCAACTGATGAACGAGGGGGCTCTCTTCTCATGAAAGTCTCGAGTCTGAAACCATACGCCCTCTCGCTGACGGCGGCTGCCGCCTTCATGGCGGGCTGCAGCAACGGCGCTTCGCCGGTAGGCGCATCCTCGGGCGTGACGCCCAACGGCTTCCAATCGCCGCGGACCATGTCGATAAATGGGATGTTGATCACGGCGGCTCATCCCAACTTCGGCGTGCGCAATCACCTGGTTCCGATGGCGCCCGACAAGAACGACAAGAAGAAAGCGCTATATCAATATGCAGCGAGCTTTGGTGACGGATCGCTCGCCGTGTTCGACTATCCGAAGAGCGACAAACAGATTGGATCGATCGGCAACATCTCGGAGGCTCAAGGCGCATGCGCGAACGTGCTATTCGGAGCCGGAAAGAAGACCTTTTGGGTAACGGCTTCGGGCACTGACCAAATTGACGAGTTCAAAGTCGGCGGCAGCAACCCGATCAACACCCTGAGCGCTCCTTCGGGCGACACGCCGGTGGGATGCGCCATCGATCCGGCGACCGGCAACCTTGCTTCAACGATCATCAACAATGGCGCGGTGGTCATCTACACGAAGGCTAGCGGAGCAGGCACGGTGAGTCAGTCGCCGTTGATCGAAGCGTTCTTCGCCGGCTACGACACGGGTAGCAACCTCTACGTCGACGGCTTCAACAACCAAGGCGAGTTCGGCTTAGTGGAGCTCAAGAAGGGCAGCAGCACCTGGCAGACGCTCTCGCTTAGCAACTCGATCGAGTTCCCGGGCAACGTGCAGTTTGACGGCAAATACATTACCGTTAACGACCAGGAAGCTCACGACATCTTCGGCTACACCTGCAGCGGCACGAGCTGCACCCTCGAGCAGACCGTTTCCCTCTCGGGCTCCAGCGACTGCGACCAGACCTGGATCGCGAAGGGCTACGCCATCTGTCCGGATGCCGGCAACGTTGACGGCGAAATCTACAAGTACCCGGCAGGCGGCAGCCCCGTTGCCGTCCTCACGGCTTCGTTCTCGGAGCCGCTCGCTGCTTCGGCTGCAACAAAGTAGAATCTACCTAGTAGAATCTAGCTAACAGAATAACCAGTAGTACAGCGCGGGCTCGCCTCGGCGAGCCCGCGCATTTAATTTCCCACTGCCGATTTCAAACGCCGTAGCGCGTGTCATCCCACAGGGCAGAGATCTTCGCAAGGTAACGGCGCAGCTCGTCGATTCGCTTAGGCTCGAGTTGCCGGATGCGCGAAGCCGGCATTCGCAGATCGCGGCGCCAGACTCACGGGCGCTCAGGAATTGCAACCCTATGGTTGCACTTTGAACTGCCCTTCCAGAATTAGGACGCAGGTGCCGCCGATCCGAACGCGATCGCCGCGGGCTTCGACCCAAAGCTCACCGCCGCGCGCGGAAAGCTGCCGCGCGAAGAGCTTGCTTTTCTCGATTACGCCTGCCCAATAAGGTGTCAACACGCAGTGGGCCGAGCCGGTAACGAAATCTTCACCGACGCCGTACTTTGGGGCGAAGTATCGCGAGACGAAATCGCAATCACCGGCGAAACCCGGTGCGGTGACCACGAGCGCCGAGAACGGCAACGTAGCGATCGCTTCTAGGTTTGGGCGCAGATCGCGAACTTGACTCGCATCGTGCAGCACGGCCATTCCGCGCTCGCCTTCGGCGGCCCAGAGCGCGGCAGGCATGATGCCAAGCGCGACAGCGACGCTCTCCGGCGCGCGCTCGCTGCGTATGCGTAAAGCCGGGAAATCGAGGGCGAGGCGCTGGCCATCGCGCTCGACCGCGAGCCGGCCCGCGCGCGTATTGAAGTCGACGCGCTCGCGCTGCGGTTCCAAAACGTTGAGCAGCACGTGGCCGGCGGCCAGGGTCGCATGTCCGCAGAGCTCCAACTCCGCCGTGGGCGTGAACCAGCGCAGCGCAAAATCGCTGCCGTCGGGCGTCACGAATGCCGTGGCGGGCAGATTGTTCTCGGCGGCGATGGCCTGCATCGTTTGTCCGTCAAGCGGCCGCTCGAGGCAGCAGACCGCGGCGGGATTACCGCGGAACGGCTCGCGGGTGAATGCGTCGAGGTGATAGAGCGGAATCGTCACGCGCCGATGACGCTACTCGGTATCTACTGGGATCGTAGACGGCTTCTTATGCATAAAGTAACTGCGTGAGCGACTCGATGGAATTTGCTGGAACGGGCGCGGGGTTTGCGTAAAGTCGAAGGAGTCGCCGATGCTCGTCGCGCGAGCGTCGGTCTTCCCTAGGCTGCCGAGATTGAACGTGTCTTCGACGAACTTCAGGATGCTCCCGAACTCATACTGCGTGTGCGAGATGTAGCCGCCCTGGCTGCTGGTTCCTTTGACGGCATAGGGTGAGATCACGAGCATCGGTACGCGAAAGCCGAGTCCGCCCCAGTGATCGGTCAGCGGGGGAGGGACGAAGTCGTAGAAGCCGCCCCAGTCGTCCCAAACGACGATGATCGCAGTGCTCGACCAATAACTACTCTGGCCTATCGCATTCACGAGACTGGCTACCCAGGACGGTCCGGTATCACCGTCGGGACCCGGATCGGGGTGATCCGATTCGGGACGGTCCGGAATGACCCACGAGACCGCCGGGAGCTGATTGTACGTGAGGTCGTCAAAAATTTGCGTGTTGGAATCGGTGACGTTCGTACCCCATTCCGAGCCGTAGCGAACAACGCTAATTGCGTCGAACGCGTTCCAGAGCACGCCCTCACCCCCGATCACGGGCGGGGAGTAATACTTCCAAGAAACGCTTTGCGCGTCGAGCAGATCGCGTAGCGTCGTGTACGATGGGCCGAAGCACGGGTACGGTCCTTTGTCCTTTAAGAACTGTAAGTTGCCCGACTTTGGAACGTACTTGAGCTCGCTGGTTATGGTGCCTGGCGGCGCATCGCAGCCCCAGGGTGTGCTGTTAGGAGTGTCAACGATGCTGAGCGTCTGCGAAACGTTGAGCATCGTGCCGCCGGCGATGAGATCTTGGTGCGCCGTGAAGCTGCCGCTGCCTTGCGTCTGGAACATGTGATCGGCCAACACCCATTGGTTGGCGATGGTAGTGTACGGCAGAATTTGCTGTGGCTTGACGTACTGATACGCGGCCTTCACCTTGCCATGGCAAGCGCCGCCAAACAGACCGAAGCCGTCCATATTTCCGCCGTCAAGATTCTTGAGAAATCCGTGATATCCGTGGCCGAAATCGCAGCCCTCGGACAAGTTGGCCGGTTTGAGCGGCACGGTCTCATCTCCGCTTGGGCAACCGCTGCTGCTGCTGCGGTGGTTGTGCATCGGACGCAGCCCCCCGGGCACCTTCATGCAACCTATCGTCGTGGCGTCGGCGCCGGGGTATGTGGCGAAGAAGTCGTTAAACGTGCGATTCTCCTGCACGATGATCACGACGTGCTGGATTAAGCTAGAGCCGCCGGTACCGTGATGGTGCGAGGCATGTGGCAGCGGGAGCGCTCCCGTGCTGTTCGTTCCTCCGGGTCCGCCTCCCGAGCATGAAACAACGCTGAGAGCGGCGCTAAGAACCGCCAACAGCGCGTAGGGAGCCTTCGGCCGCCCTCGCACCAACATAACGCCTCCTCGACCCGTCAAGGACGGATCACGAACCCCGAAAAGAGAAGGAGGAGCCTTCACTTGGAGAGGTTCGATTCCTCTTATGCGTGGCGTTCGCTTAATTGAGCGGTAAGTCCGATCGCCGCAATGGCCGCGGCGACAAACGCAAGCAGCGCCGATGCAACCATTGCGCCGCGGAATCCCAACAGATACGAGGGTGCGGCGGTAACGACAATGCCGAGCACGGCGACGCCGATCAGCCCTGCCGTGCGTGCAACCGCGTTATTGATGCCCGACGCTACTCCCGCGTGCTCGACGCCGACCGAATTCATCACCGTCGTCGTCAACGGAGCGACGAAGAGTGCGCCGCCTAACCCGAGAATAGTCGCGGCCGGAAAGAACGTCGTCCAGTACGATCCGTCGGTACCCGGCAGAGCGAACGCCAGAAAGCCGAGAGCGGCAAGAGTTCCTCCGACGACGAGCGGAGTTCGAGCGCCGATGCGCGCGACCAAACCGCCTGACCAACGTGACAGGACCACCATGATGGCGACGAAGGGAAGAAGCGCGGCGCCGGCCGCCGTCGGCGTGTAATGATGCACGTTGATGAGCACGAACGGCACAAAGTAGAGGCTTCCACCGAGCGCCGCGTAGAGAAAGAACGTATAGATATTCGCGACGCTGAAGGGCCGCGACGCGAAGAGTTCGTAGCGCATCATCGGATCGGGAATCCGACGCTCGAAGAGGACGAACGCGCAGAGCAGGACGAGACCCGAAATCGCGATTGCCACCGCCGTCGTCGTGATGCGCCCGCCGTTCATTTCGATCAGCCCATAGACGAGTAAGCCCAGCCCGGCGGTGGCCAAGGTAGCGCCGCCGATGTCGATTCGTCGATCGGCCGTGTCGTCGCGGCTTTCGGGAACGCGCAGCGCGAGAACCAGCAGCACGGCGACGGCTATTGGCAGGTTGATTAAGAAGACATAACGCCACGAGAACTCTTGCGTCAACCAACCCCCGATGATCGGTCCCGCCGCGGAGGTTAACGCCGAGAAACCCGACCACAAGCCGATTGCTTTCCCACGCGACTGCGAATCGTACGCAGCGCTGATCAGCGCGAGACTCCCGGGTGTCGAGAGCGCCCCGCCGATGCCCTGCAGGCAACGCGCGGCGATGAGCATCACGATGCTGCCGGAGAGCGCGCAGGCCAACGACGCGGCGGCAAATATCAGAATGCCGCACGCAAAGACCAGCCGTCGGCCGTAAAGATCGCCGAGCGCCCCGCCCGAGAGAATCAGCGCGGAAAGAAAGAGTGCATAGCCTTCAATCACCCACTGCGTTTGACTGGTTGTCGCGTGGAGCTCGTGCTGAATGACGGGAAGGGAGACGTTGACGGCCGTGCTGTCAATGAAGCTCATCGCGGAACCGAGAATCGCCGCGACAAGGACCCATGGGATCTTCACGCCTCCGCCCTTCCCGCCGTTGCAGTCGCTTCCTATCGGACGAAGAAATAGTCACCGCGTGAGCTCCATTCTTGAGCGACCGCTGCGTGCGGGAATTTTGGCAGCTGCCGAGAGCGCGTTGGTTCGCCGGACCGTTACCCGCTACGGCATGCGCTTGGGCGCTGCGCGGTTCGTCGCAGGCGAGAACGCCGCGCAGTTTCTTCCCGTTGCGAAGGCGGTCAACGCGCAAGGATTCGCCGTGGCGGCCACGATTCTCGGAGAGAGCGTGCGCCATCGCGACGAAACGCACGCCGTGACGGATGAGTATTGCAGCTTGCTGCGGTCCTTTGCGGAAGAGGGAATCGACGGCAACGTGGCGTTCAAGCTCACACACGTCGGGCTCGACATCGATTCCGAGCTCGCTTTCGAGAATGCATCGCGGATCGCGGCAGCCGCCCAGGCGGCCGGCAATACCGTCCGTACCGACATGGAACAGTCTTGCTACGTCGATCCGACGCTCGCCATTCACCGGAGGCTGCGGGAGCGCTATGACAACGTCGGCTTTGTGCTCCAGTCTTACCTCTATCGCAGTCAGGCCGATCTGCGTTCGATGCTGGCGCTCGCGCCGAACGTGCGGCTCGTCAAAGGCGCTTATCTTGAATCGCCGGAGGTTGCCTATCCGCAAAAGCGCGACGTTGATGCGAGCTACGTGAAGCTTGCCGAGACGGCGCTTTCGCATGATGGGTACACCGCCATCGCGACCCACGACCCCAAGATCGTCGATTACGTTATGACCTTCGCGCGGGCTCGCGGCCTCCCCAAACGCGACCGTTTCGAGTTTCAAATGCTCTATGGCATCGCGGCACCGCTCGCGCGCCGCGTACTCGAGCTCGGCTATCGCGTGCGGCTCTCGGTGCCCTATGGCGAGAACTGGTTTCCATATTTGATGCGCCGTCTTGCCGAACGCCCCGCCAACGTCGCCTTCTTCTTAAAAGGTGCCTTCACGCGATGAAGGGCATTTGGGCGGCAGTCTTGACGCCGGTGCGCGATACGCTCGAGCCGGACGTGCCGCGAGCGATCACCTATTACGCGGAGCTTTTGGGACGCGGATGCGACGGAATCAATTTGCTCGGCACGACCGGCGAGGCGATGTCATTGGGCGCCGATCGGCGCCGGCACTTCATGGAAGCGCTCGCCTCGAGCGGGATGCCGATGGACCGCGTAATGGCAGGCACGGGCGCCGCATCGCTCGACGACGCCGTCGCGCTAACGCGCACCGCCTTTGCGTGCGGCTTCGCCGCAGCTCTGGTTATGCCGCCGTTCTTTTTCCGCGACGCCTCGGACGACGGCATCATCAGGTTCTTCGATACGCTCTTCACGCGAACCAATCCGCAGCCGAAGAAAATACTGCTGTACAACTTTCCCCGGATGAGCGGCATCGCATTCCGTCCGGCGCTCGTCGCTCGTTTGGTCGAAGCGTTTCCGGGCATCGTCGCCGGCATGAAGGATAGCTCAAACGATCCGCGGCTGCAGTCCGAGATCGTCGCACGGCATGCCGACTTCTTCGTCTTACCCGGCTCAGAGCGCGATTTGCTTGCGGCAAAGGCGCGGGGCGTGGCGGGCTGTATCTCGGGTAGTGTCGCCCTCTGGCCGGAACTGGTGCAGGATGTCTGGACGAACGGGGATCCCTCCAAAGGCGAAGAGCTCTCGCAGAAGCGTGCCGCGCTCGAGAATCAGCCGTTCATCCCCGCGGTGCGCCGTCTCGTCGCCGCGCAACGCAACGATCCCGCCTGGATGCGAGCGATGCCCCCGCTAACGTAGCGAGTACGCCGTTAGGTTCCCCCCCTGATCGGAGCAGTAGACCGAGCCGTTAACCACGATCGGGCTCTGCCAATGAACGCGCCCGATCGTCTTTCCGGCGCGCGCCGAGGCGCTGCTCCAGAGTTCGTTGCCGTTGAGGGCGTTGAGCGCGATGATCTGTCCGTCGAACGCGACGAAGACGATGCCGTTGGCGACCACCGGCGACGTGCCTTCGCCGCTGGTCGAACCAGCGCTGGATTGCCAGATGCCGACGAGCTGGCTCATGCCCGAGCCATTCGTCTCGAGTCGAAAGGCTTGGACGACGTTGTTGAAGCCCAAAAAGATCCACGCGTTGTTCGAGGCGTCGGTCCAGACCGCCGGCGTCGAAAAGAGCCCGTTCGGCAGGTCGAGCGTCTGCAACTCGCCGCCGACGCCCGGCAGCTCCGCGCGATTGAGCAGCTTCAAGATTGCGTCTTTACCGCCCTGAACGAGCATCAGCGGCGTCTGGCTCGACGTTTGGGACGGCAGGATCGTCGGCGAGGTGCTGCCGAGATCGACGTCGCCGTCTTGAAGCCCTTTGAAATCGGTCGGCGTATAGCTGCCCAGCAGCTTGTTGATGTCCATGCTGAGCGCAAGCACGCTGTCGCCGTAGTCTTGCCCACCGGTGTTAGCGTCGAAGTCGCCGTTTCCGGTTGACGCGTAAATGCGCCCGTTCATCGTCGAATCGGGATCGACGACCGCGCCGCCGCGTGCCCAAATGCCCGAGCGCTGCTCCGCACAGGTGCTCGGCCCCGGCAGCTTGCGATAGCGATCGCAGAGTGAGTTGAAGACCGCCTTCTTTCCGCTCGTGAGATTGACCGCAACCACGTGGCCGTCGTACGGTGTGGCGTCGCCGTCATACCCTGACGTCACGGCGTAGAGATAACCGTTGGCGACGTTCAAGGGTGACTCGATCGCCTCGCTACTCGGCATGCGCGTGATGCGCGCCGGGAATCCCGGGGCGTTGATCTCGCGGCCCTTGGAAGCCGAGAGCTTATGAACCATGCCGTCGAGGCCGGCCACGTAAATCGCTTTTCCCGAAGGATCGGCGGCGGGCGTCGAGTGGGTGTAGTTCGGTCCATGCGTCATAAAGTGCCAGACGATTCGTCCAGACCGCGCGTCAATGCCCAGCGTTTCCCCAACTTTCAGCGTTTGAAAGAGCATCGAACGATAAGACCGCCCGAAGCGAACGTGCTGGAGCAGAATGGGCGTCGAATCGGCGACCGATCCCAGCGCGATCTGCCATCGCGCGCGCAGACGATGAACGTTGCCAACCGTCAGCGTGCGTTCGGAAGAGTTGAAGCTGCTGCGCGCCGGATCGTATCCGAAGAGCGGCCAATCGACGGCGCGGGCGGGAAGAAGCATCGCGAAAGTGAGGCCGGCGATGACGGCCAATGTCGAAAGCTGTCTGGCCATGGGACGTATTTTGCGTCTTTCGTCCCTGACGCCTGCACTCTATGCGCTCAACCTGCCTGACGGCAGCACAGGGTATCGCGCGGCGCGACGGCCAATCCTTTTAACGAAGCGATGGACGATCATTCCGATCTTACGCCGGCCGTGGAGAAGGTCATCGTTGACGTCCCGGGCTGGCAGCAGGTGCGACCGCGCATTCCCGACACGCAGCAGCGGCGAACGCTCGAAAAGCGCCGAAGCATTCGCGAGATCGTTTTCGGAATGCAGGACGGCATCCTCACGACGCTGGGCATCATCACCGGGGTCGGCGTCGCCGAAGGCGAGCGATCCGCGGTTTTCATCAGCGGTTTCTTGGCGCTGCTCGCGGGTGCGCTGTCGATGGGGGTTGGTGAGTATCTCGGGCGAAAGTCGGAGCGCGAAGTCGTGCAGGCGACCATCGACCTCGAGAAGCGTGAGATGGCCGAAGATCCGCAGGGCGAGTTCACCGAACAAGTGGCTTACTATAAGCTGAAAGGCTTCAGCGCTGCTGAGGCCGAGATGATCGTGAGACGGCTGACGCAGATGCCCGACATCTATCTCTACGAGATGGTGCGGGATGAGTTCGGGATCGATCCGCGCGAAGCCGAGGACCGTGGCTTGCGTGCGCCGGTCTCGATGGGCGGTTCCTACGCGCTCGGCTCGTTACTGCCGATCGTCGCCTTCATGTTGCCGCTCTCGATGCGGGTTTCCACGGTGGCGTCACTTACTTTCGCCCTGTTTGGACTCTTTGCGGTCGGATACTACGCGGGAACCCTTTCGGAGCGCAGTCCGGTCGGCAAAGGCTTGGAAGTCGCGCTCTACGGATGCGGCGTTTTTGCGATCTCCTATCTAGCCGGGCACTTCATTCCGCCGCTCTTCGGGCACGCGCCGGTTTCGGTCGGCGGCTGATGGTCGTCGTTCACGCCCTGATCGCGGGATTCGCGGCCGCGGCGGGGTTCTTATGGGATAGCCTCTTCGGGCTTATTTTCGGCTTTTTGATTTCGGCGATCGTGCAAGTGATGCTGACGCCGGCGACGATGCATCGTTATCTTGGCCCTGGGCTCAAAGGGTTGCTCTTCGGCGCGGGCTTTGGAATCATCTCGTCGGCGTGTTCGTATGGAGCGGCAGCGGCGGCGCGCGGGTTTTATCGCAGCGGCGCCGACGTGCGTTCGATCTTTTCTTTTCTGATCTCGTCGACGAATATGAACGTCGCGATTCTCATTCTGTTTTGGTCGCTCTTGGGCTGGAAGTTCGCTTTTGCGGAGTTTTTTGGGGGCGTCATCATCATTGTGGTCGTCACATTGGGTTTCACGCTGCTCGTTGGGCAGGGCGAGCTCGCGCGTTTACAAGCGCAGCACGCGGCCCGCGGCGAGGATACGATGGCGACGGAAGCGCCGGCACGGCGCGGCTGGGATGTCGTGGCGTCGACGGCCGTCGACGACGTGCGCATGTTGCGGACCGAGCTGATCATCGGATATCTTATCGCGGGGTTTGCCGCGGCGCTGATACCTCCAGGGTGGCTTTCGGCCGCGCTGCACACCGTCGGCGGCGTTCCGTTCATCGGTTACGTACTGCTGCTCGCGGTCGGTTTGCTGATAGCGATCGTTACGTTCGTCTGCTCGATGGGCAACGTCCCGATCGCGCGGTATCTCGCCAACGCGGGGATACCGCTGGGCGCCAATATCACCTTTATCTACGGCGATCTGCTGATTCTTCCGATGATCGCGATCTACCGCAAATCGTTCCCTGCGCGCATCACTTGGACGTTCGTCGGGCTCTTCATCGTCGGAGCGATGCTGGCGGGTGCAATCATGGAGCGCCTGATCGGAAGCGCTCCGGGTGGAATGTCGATGGGCTCGATGGCGATCAACGATCGCTTCACCCTCATCGCGAACTTCGTCGCCTTCATCGCGGTCATCGCGGTGGGGATTGCCGCATATCGCTCGCGGACCGCCGTCGCATGAAGCGGACGTGCGATTACGAAACCGTCTTCGCGATCGCTCCGTCACGCGGTGAGGGCCAACACGCGTCACGCTACCGAATGGCGCTCGGGAGGAGATATGTCACACGGTGAGGTGAACGCAAGAAGATCGATGGTCACGCTTCACATGGTCGCAAGCCTCGATGGCATCATCGCCAAGCTCGACAACGATGTTTCGTGGCTCGACAGCTCCGGAGATTTCTACGAAGACGGGATCTCGGACGACAGCGACGACGACGTTGCTATCGACTGCTTTGTGCTCGGTTCTCGCACCTACGAGCACGCGCTTGAGCTCGGCTGGCCGTATGGCGACACTCCGACCGTCGTCACGACGACGCGAACGCTGCCGTCGACAAGGAAAAGCGTCGAGTTCTACTCGGGCGACCTCAAGAGCTTGGTTAATGAGGTGCTCGCGCCGCGCTTCGCAAACATCTGGCTCGTGGGCGGAGCGATGCTCTGCGGAAGTTTTCTCAAGCTGGGTTTAGTGGATGAAATCAGCGTGTCGATTGTCCCGGTGCTATTGGGTGAGGGGCTGCGCCTGTTTAACCACTCCGGTGGCGAAGTGAGATGGCAGCTAAAGAACGCCGTCGCCTACAAGACCGGCGTCGTGGAGTTGTCGTACCGGCGGTTACAGTCCGTTTAGGGCTTGAGCTCCCTCCGCAGTCTTCGCAAGATCGTCGAGCACCGGGATGAAATGTTTGGCCATTTCATTTCCCATCATCGCTCCGAAGAGAAAGCCGAGCGGCCCAGTAAACGCCACGTGCTGCGAAATCGTGCTGCCGCTGCCGGCCGGCGTGATTTCACAACTGAACGTAAGATTCGACAACGGCGGTCCATTCATCGACATGCTGAAGCCGCGCCCGGCGATTACGCCGTGAAACGTCACATCGTGCGAGCTGCCGCGGCTGGTCGTCATCGTACCCAACGTTCCCTCAGCGATCGGACCATCGACGCGTGCGGACGCAATGCCGGAGTTCCAGTGGCTCCAATTATTCGGATCCGACCAGACGCTCCAGACCGCCGCGGGCGAGGCGGTCGTCGAACGAGAAACGCCGTACGTTTTCATCGAGAACCTCCAGCAGAGGAAGCCCCCGAGTTCGTCATCTAGGTTGCGAGCCCTCGTCGCAATCTGCCGCAGCGCCTGGCACGTTTAACAAGGCAGTGCAAAACGAGGAAAGCAGCGAAGCGTGTGGCGGTGGAAGACGCAGGCCGGCTCATGGAACGAGTGCGCGCCCGTGACGCGGACGCTTTCGAGGTGCTCTACGATGAGTACCACCGCCTCGTTTACGGGCTGGCGATCCGCGTACTTTCCGATCCGTTGGTTGCCGAGGACGTCACGCAAGCCGTGTTTCTGAAAGTGTGGAGCAGCCCGACCCTCTTCCGGGGCGGCAACTTTGCCGCTTGGATTGCGCGAGTCACGCGAAACCGAGCGTACGACTTGCTGCGCAGCCGAGCCATTCGCGACGAGCGCGAGATCCCCGAGTCGCTTCCGGCTGAGGATGCGATCGAGGATACGGCGCTCGCGAACGTCACCGCGGAGCGCGTGCGCGGCGCCCTCGCACAGCTTCCGCCCGAGCAGCGGGAGTTAATCGAGCTCGGCTTTTTCGGCGGCGTTACGCAGGAAGAGATCGCGCGCCAAACCGGATTGCCGCTGGGAACCATCAAGACGCGAATTCGAACCGGGCTGCGCCGTCTTCGCAGCGCTCTCGAAGGAGCGGTTACCGTATGACGCCGCACGACGAGATGCTCGACAACATCGCCATGTACGCGCTCGGGTCGCTTTCGCCGGGGGAAGCCGCTGAGGTTGCCGCACACATCGAAACCTGCAAAGAGTGCCGGGCAGAATACCAGTTCATGCGTCCGGCGGTAACCGCGGTGGCCTATTCGGCCGAAGCGTGCGCTGACGCATCGACGGGCGCCGCCGCACCGTCGCCGCTGATCAAGGCACGTGTAATGCAGCGTGTGCGCGCCGAGGCTGGGCAGCAACGCGTACCGCACGTTTGGCCGGCGTATCTGTTTGCGGCGGCGTGTCTCGCAATCGCGCTTATCACCGGTCTCGCGCAGATTGCGCTCAATGCGCGACTGATCTCACAGGGGCAGACGATCGCCGACCTTACCGCGCCGGATGCGCGGCGCTTCGCGTTTTCCGGCGGTGAAGTGCTCACACGCGGCGACCACCTGTACTTGGCGATGCGCGACCTGCCGGCCCCGCCGCCCGGCCACGTCGCTCGTCGAACTGGACGACGATCCGGGCGCCCGGCACCCGCTTGGCCAGCTCGGCCACGTGAGCGGCCGCGCCCTCGGCCAGCGAGGCGGTCAGGTCGGCCACCGCGCCGGGGTCGGCCAGCGCCATGTTCATGGTGCGCGTCAGCTCCAGCGTGGCGGCCAGCGTCCAGGGGCCGCAGAGCTGGATCTTGAGCGGCCCTTCGAAGCCCTGGAGCACCTCCTCCAGCACGTCCAGGTCGGAGGCCAGCATGGACCGAGCCCGGGCCACGTCCCGGCCGGGGCGTTCGGCCAGTCGCCAGCCGCGCGGTGTCACCTCGGCCGGCATGTCCACCAGCAGGGCGGCGGTGCGCCCGGTCAGATCAGCGCCCGGCCCGCGGTC
>Ga0209169_10000822_pt1 | contig 19093 bp, 13 predicted proteins | sample HubBroMetageWRM4_FD_188346 | JGI IMG/M metagenome (GOLD analysis project Ga0209169, IMG submission 188346) | Warmed soil microbial communities from the Hubbard Brook experimental Forest, New Hampshire - Hubbard Brook CCASE Soil Metagenome WRM 4... | ecosystem: Environmental > Terrestrial > Soil... | reverse complement strand
CCCCGACGCCTCGAGCACTGTCGCCGACTTCGCAATCGACCGCTTCCAACCTGTCCTCGGCGACACATCCGTCACCAACGCGCAGCGCGTGCTTGTCACCTCCGGCAAGATCGGCCACAACCTTCGCGTCGAGCGCGCCAAGCGCAAGATCGACGACACCGCCATCATCTTCGTCGACGAGCTCTACCCCTGGCCCGAAGCCGAGCTTACCGCCGCCATCGCGCAGCACCCCAACGCAAAAGAGATCGTCTGGGTACAGGAGGAGCCGGCCAACATGGGCCCGCTCAACTACGTGATGCCGCGCCTCCGCAAGATCGCCGGCAACCACCCGGTCCTCAGCGTGAAGCGCACCGCCTCCGCCTCACCCGCCACCGGCTCACCCAAGGCCCACGAGCTCGAAGAGAAAACCCTCATCGACGTCGCCTTCGGCCTATAGCCGGTGCTTGAGCCACAAATCTCCCCGGCCGTCATCCTGGGCCGGACGAGCCTCTAGGTCTACTTAGCCACCGACTACCCCGTCGCGATCAGCGGTTCTCAAAGCATCGAGCTGCAGCTTCGGCAACTCCAGCAAACGCGTTGCGACCGCGTTCAAACGACCGATTTCCTCGCTGAGCTCGAACGCCAGTACCCTTTCCCCGTCTGCCTGCTCTCTGTTCGCTGCAAGGAACAAAAGATTGGTGATACTTTGCAGCGGGTTGTTGATCTCGTGCGCGAGCTGATGCGCCATCGCCGCGGACGCAGCGGCGTTCGCCTGCAGCATCAACCGTCTCCGTTGCTTGATCTGGCGCACGCCCATCGCGGCAAAGTCGGCCAGCATCTCCATCATCCTCAGGTCTTCCATGTCGAATGCTTCATTTCGCCCGTGGGCCATCACGAAGATCGTGCCTCGCGTTGCGTCAACCTGCCACGGCAACAGTAGACCGTCGGTAACCGGCGGTGCCTCGACTCCAAGAATTTCGAAGAAGCGTGCGTTAACGCGAATCAATTGGGGTCGGCCACGTTCCAGGCACAAACCGCACGCACTCGGATACCTCGGCAGCATTGCGTCGAGAAAGCTCCTATAAACGCCCGCGCTCGCGACCCAGTGGTAATACTCCTCGTCCGTGCCGTCCTCTTTTACCAGGCTGATGGCCGCACTGTCGGCGTCACAGAGCTCGATGGCTGCTCGCACAAGCTCCTGCAGCATGGTGTCAGGAGACTCTACGAACGCTCGCGCAAGACGCCTTACCCCTGCCAACTGTGTCGCCGCGTCACGCGTGTGCAGTTTTCGCGCGAGGAATTCACCGTTGCCCAGAAGGTCAATCACCTCGAGACCGGTGTCACAAAGCTCCAGTGACTCAATAAGCATCGGTGCCCTTTATCGCGAAACCTTTTCATCGCGGCAAAGACCATTATCCTCCTGCAGCCCATCGATGGTTACGTCCATGACATCCGAGCGCGATTCGCTCCAGGTGTCTGCGTCGGGCGCGGCGCCCGTAACTCCTAGAACGTAAACGCGACTCCAAGCGTGTAACGGTCCTTGATGAACTTCTTCTCTGGTCCCACCTTTTCAACGATCGTCGTATAGGTGTCGTCGAGAGTCGGATCCTCATAATCCTCGTAGCTGTCGGCGATGATGTTGGGATTCTTCGCCCACGTCTGCCGCCAATCCGCTCTTAGCATCATGCGCGGCGTGACCCTGTACTTCACTCCCGCCCCATACTGCAGTCCCAGGTGGAAGATGCCTCCGCCATCGAGCGGAGGCGTGTTTCCAAAATCAAATGCTGCTTTGATCAAGCCGATGTTCTTCAACCCGAGATCGAATACACCCGCAGGCTTCTTCAGCGGAGCACCGTTCAGCGCGACCAGCTGAAGCACCGGCCCCACCGCCAGGTACGGCCTTATCCGCGAAGTAGGCCTTGTCGGGTGAATCAGCAGGTTGTATTCAAACTGCCGCGTCACCAATCCAATGCGGTCCGCATCCAGGTCGCCATCATCATCGTCGACAGTCGTGGGTTCGTTCGTGTTTGTGAGGACGATGTTCAACGTGTCGAGCTCGTATTTCACCTGTTGACGAAAGTACGAGAACTCGTTCGAAAAGTGTCTCCAGCTGTTCACCGTCACCGTGCCGCCGGCCGCCCACCCATCGCCAACCTGATCCGCCAGAACAATAAAGTACGCAGGATTGTCCGGGTTCGACGACACCTCGAAAATTCCGACCGCCGACAGATACTCCGAGTGCATGTGTTCATAGCCGCCGGCCAGAGAGAGCTCATACTTCGGCGGGTCCCACCTATGGCTTTCTTTGATCTTCTTGATCGCCGCCAGATCTTCGGGGCTCGGCTCCGGCATCTTCTCCCCTGGTTGCCGCCTGTGTAGCTCGCCGCTCCGCCGCTCCGTCTCTTCGCCTCCTACTACCGCTGTGCTGCCCTTGTACTCCGGTGCTCCTGACGCATCCGTCTTCCTCCACGCGCCGTTATCGGTCGGCAACTCGCCCGAGCGTTTGAAGTAGTTATGCGCAGAGATCCCACCCGCGATTCCCATATAGAACACGTTGCCGCGATAGAAGCCGTTCCGGATCGTCAACGACGTGTCGCGCACAATCCTCTCTGTTCGCTCCGGCGGCTCCGCAATCGTGTGTGGTGTCGTCCGCGGATTCTGGCAGTCGTTCATCACCACTACCCCCGCCTCGCCATCCGTCAGCAGCCTGTCACCCGTCGAGTTATAAGCATCGCGCGGCACCCACGGCCGGTCCACCATGTCCAGGTTGCTCACACACCCCGTAAACACCAGGTCGTTGATCACTTTCGAGCGCTCATTGTCGATGTGCTCATCGATCACATGAATGAACGTCTTCTGCTTCCTCGAGAACGCAATCCCAATGTCCTGCGTCGAAGAGGCCGTCAACACCGTCTGGCCATCTCGTGTCTCCGTCGTCGCAAACACGCGTATGTGGTGACGCGAAGCGAACGTGTTCGTCGTCTTGCTGAGCGTGAATATCGGAGGCCGTTCACCCAGCAGCAACACCGACATCGGCGCCTGCGTATATTTCGAGTTGCCGCTCACCGTCTTGATCGTCTGGAAGGTCGACGCCGCGTTCAGCTCGTCCGTGGGCAGCCAGCCCGCCGCCGCGAACGCTCGCTCCAGCGCCTCAGGCGATCCGACAAACACCAGGTTCGTCACATCCGACGGCTTATTGCTTCCCTTCGTCGCCGTTCGGTAAGGCAGCGTTTTCACAAACGCCTGCAGCTGCGCCTTCTGCTCCTCGCTCGTTGCTGCAGGCAACACCGTCGGCGCATAAGCTTGCGACGTCAACAGCGGTCGCTCGTTCTCCAGCACGACTTCAGTGCCGGCGTTATACAAAATCTCCGGCTCTGCAAATCCCAGCACTCCGCTCCCTGCAGACTCCGCAAAGACGTAAGCCACCGGGTCGATCCCCGCAAACGTCAGCACTGCATTCTCCGCCGTATACCCCGGCGTCCCGGTCGACCGTATCCCCTGAATCTTGCCGTTGTCCTTCACAGCCTCCTGCGCGTTCTCCACCTGAAACACACGCGCTGTTATCGGCAGCTCGCGCCCGTCCGCCAGCGTTGCCTTCGTCCAATCCACGGTCAGCGACGCAGTCTCGTGCTTGAATCCCCATCCAACACTATTCGCCTCCACCACCTTTCCTTCCAGCTGCGATCCCGCAGGAATCAAAATCTCGCCATCCACCACCACCGGCGTAATCGACACCGCCCTCACGATCGCGCCCTGGTGGGTCTTTGTCGACGACAGCTCATCGATCAGCCTCACAGAGAACAGCTTTCCTGCCGGCACACCCTTCACCACCTTCAGGTCCGTCACCTTCACCGAGTACGGCGCAGGAGCGCACTTCAACATCAACGTCTCGCCGTCCGTGTGCCACGTCCCTTTGAGAGCCTTTCCATCCGCCATGATCTGCAGCGCAGACTCATCCGGAAACACCTGCAGCAACTGCGGCGCTGCTGGGCCTCCATTCGCAGGCGCATAGATCTCTCTCAGGCTCGTCCCCAGCAGAATCCCCACCTGCGCTTGGCGCTTCTCTCCACTCGCGGTTTGATAACCCAGCGAGTCCCCTTCGAATTCCGGTTGCGCCGCACCCTCGATCACACCCGGAACTGCCTGCTCGTCTCCCACGATCACCACCGGCGCATTCGTCTTCAGATCCGTTCCGCTCAACGCGAACGCCCACGACTCTTCTTTATCCTCCGTCTCCTTCAACGACGCCTTCGACATCGGCACGTCGCCGACATCTCTCCGCCGCCCGCTGTCCAGGTCGTAGTACCGCAGCATGTATTGCTTTGGCGTGTGTTCCTTCGCCGGCACCACCACCAGCACCAGCGCTCCCGCGCCATCGCGAACCTTCCACGCCTCCACGGCATGCGGCGCAATCTTTCGCACCTTGCCGTTCACGGTCATCTCGGCTTCGCCGGCCTCTTCTCCCGGCTTGCGTACGATCGTGATGTCGGAGCTAGTCGCCGCCTCTGCCGCCTTCACAGAGCCTTTGCTTTGTCCCGAGCCCGTCGTCTGTGCGCCGGTCAACTGAGCCCCGGCAAGCAATACAGCCAGCACGCACCCTCTGCACATGTCCCCTCTCCGCCTCGATGCATCTCGCATCCGCCCCGGGGCCCGGTACTACCTCTAGTGACGATTCAAGTATTGACTACGATCTCAGACGGGCAACTCTGTCATTATGCGCACACGGCAACTCGCTGTTCGCAATTAAGTGCTGAAAAGACGTCTGCGCGTGCGAAAAGGACCGCCGGCTCGCCAGACAAGCCTAAGCAAAAGCTACGTCGCGGACAGGGGAAGTGGCGCTCCGTGCATCGTTGCCCGAGACAAAAGTTCTTTGTCGCCAAGGTTTTGTCTCCGCTCCTCCCACCGGGAGGAATGCTCAGCGGTCCTGCATCACCCCGGCGGTCGACGCCGCGACCCCACTCGCCTCCCGATCAATCCCATCGCCTCGCTTTGCAATTCCCGGCAACGTCACCGGCAGCTTCCCATGAATCGGAATCTCGCCAAACAGCGCTTTCACCGCGGCTCTTTCTGAAGTGGTCACAAAGCTATACGTGCACAAATAACTGCGCTCCGTCGGAAAGTTGAGAATCGAATAAGGACTTCCCAGCGATAGCACCACAGTTTTTTCTCCCGCTGTGTCGAGAATGTTCCTGAGAATTCCCGCAGAACCCTGCGCCGACAAACCACTCGCACTCGTCGCCGCGGCTTCCACCGGCCCCGGCTGCGACACGCTGAAAGTCGCTGCGATGATGCGCTGAGCCTTCGATGCCAGCGTCGCAATTCCCGCAGCCTCGACATCCGCTGAACGCCGATCGACATAGATCACCGTAGCTCCTTGAATTCGTGAACGAATCTCACGCTCCAGCACATGTCCGTAGTCACCATGCGCATCGCTTACAAAGATCAACACCAGAGTCTGCCCCGCATCGCCGCGTTTCATCGGAACCATGTGATTGTCGTCCCGCACCAGCGTCACCGCATGATCGGCAACCTCCTGCGCCAGCGCATAGCTCGAGGGCTTGCCCACGCTGTATTGAATCTGGTTCAGGTCGACGAGGTGCTTGCCCGGGACGTCCAGTCCTGCCTTCGCTTTCGCGATCAAAATTCGCCGCACGCTCGCATCGATCTGCGCGCGCGTAATCTCCCCTGACTTCACTGCCTTCAGCACGCCGTTGAAAGTTCCGTCTAAGTCCGACGGCAGTTCCAGAAAATCCTGCCCTGCCTTCACCGTATCCACCGCGGCTCGCGCTGCCGCATCGGCGCTGTCGCCCGGATACAGCTTCGTCAAACCATGCATCTCCAGCGCGTCGGACACAATCACGCCCTTGAATCCCATCTGCTCTCGCAGCAACCCCGTAACAACCTTGTGCGATGTCGTCGCAATCTTCGTCGGATCGGGCTCCAGTGCCGGAAACGCCACATGCGCAATCATCACCGCATCCGTGCCTGCGTCGATTCCGGCCTGGAACGGCGGCAGCTCGACCGCCTTCAGCCGCTCCAGCGGCGCATTCACGCGTGCGAGGTTCAAATGCGAATCGACATCCGTATCGCCGTGTCCGGGGAAGTGCTTCAGCGTCGTCAGCATTCCGCCCTCGTGCGACCCGCGGATATACGCCTGCACAAACTGGGAAACGGCCGTCGGATCTTCACCGTACGACCGCGTGTTGATGATCGGGTTCAGCGGGTTGATCTGCACATCCGCGACCGGATAAAAGTTCCAGTCAATTCCCAGAGCGCGCGACTCCTCCGCAACAATCCTCCCAAACTGCTCCTCATACGCTGGATTCCCGGTGGCCCCAAACGCCATTGGCTCCGGCCAATCCTCAATCGAGGTCAGCCGCATCGACGGCCCGCGCTCAAAGTCGACAGAAAAGATCAGCGGAACCTTTCCACGCGACTCCTGCTGCAGCAGGTTCGTCGTCATCGCCGCCTCATACGGTTCTTGGCGCAGCAGCAATGGCCCATCCGTGTTCACCGATAGATGGACCGCTCCAAGGTGATACTTCTGAATGTCCGCAAGGAGCTTTTGAAAGGTAGGATCCTCCGAGTTATAGAACCCGAAGATCCCGCGCACCTCGATCATCTGCCCGATCTTCTCTTCGAGCGTCAGCTGCTTCAGCGTTCGATCCGCCCACCGCTCCTGCGCCCGAGTCGTGCCGCTGATGGTGTGGGTCTGCAAGGACTGTGTCTTTCCCGATTGAGCGGTTGCAGAAGCGAAGCTGGCAAAGAAGAAAGCGAACGCGGCCACGCCGCACTGAACAGAGGACATAAAACCGACTCTATCTCACGATGCTCCCGGCCTCTAGCCCGCAGCTCGTGGCTTGAATCTGGGAGCTCAACGCGCGGACCCTCTTGACCCGCCTGATAAACTTAAATTAGGGAGAAATCTCGCCCGGCCAGTCGCCGGGCATTGTCGTTTGAGGGCTAAGTCCTTTTACCTAAGGACCTTGCAGCAGTTGATTATGTCAAGCAATGTATTTTCAAGATTTTACCGGAACCGCGTCACATAAGGTCCACCCCTAAGTCCTTTCCTCTTAGGATTTTGCGCAAAAAAGGCCGGGGGGAGGGGTGGGCGATAAAATCCCGACATGGGCACCGCTGTACGAATCGCAGACGCGTCGGGTTTTGAGGGTTGGGCAGAACGAATTGTTGTCCCGGAGACCGAAGAACAGGTCCGGGAGATTCTTGCCGAGGCTGCGCGTACTGAGACGCCGGTGACGATCCTCGGATCGCGCACAGGGCTTACCGGCTCATGCGTGCCTCAGGGCGGCTGGGCTGTCTCGCTCGAGCGCTTTCGCAAGCTCGAGATTGAGGATGGGTTCGCGCGGGTTGGACCTGCAGTTACGCTGCTGGAACTGCGTGATGCGGCTGCGAAGACCCGGCAGTTCTATGCACCGGATCCGACGGAGATCTCAGCCTCGATTGGCGGCAGCATTGCGACGAATGCCAGTGGGTCGCGGAGTTTCCGATTCGGCAGTACTCGCCGGCATTTGCGTGCGTTGCGCGTCGCGCTGCTGGACGGAACTGTGAGATGGTTCCGGCGCGGCGAGACGATTGACTTCGATGTGCCGGTGCTTCCGAACCCGCAAACTACAAAGAACACCGCAGGATATCGGCTCGCGCCCGGGATGGATTGGGTGGACCTCTTCTGCGGCTCAGAAGGCACCCTGGGCGTGACGCTGGAGGCCGAGGTCGCGCTGCTGCCGATTCCTAAACATCTGCTCTCGGGAGTTGTCTTCTTCGGCAGTGATGACGACGCGCTGGATGCCGTGGCGCGATGGCGCACGATCCCCGAGTTGCGAATGCTCGAGTATGCCGACCGTCCTTCGCTTGACCTGATCCGCTCACGCTATCCGGAGATTCCTCGCGCAGCGCAGGCGGTACTGCTCATCGAGGCCGAGGGCGATGACCTGGATGCGTGGGAGCAGAGGCTGGAGGAGAGTCATGCGCTCATCGAGGCGTCATGGTTTGGCTTGGAGGCGAAGGACCGAGAGCGGTTTCGTGCCTTCCGGCACGCGTTTCCGGAAGCTGTCGTGGAGACCAACCGCAAGCGCGGCTTCATGAATATGGGAACGGATTACGCGGTGCCATTGGATAAGGATCGCGAGATGCTTCGCTACTACCGTGAACGGCTTGAGGCGGAGTTGCCGGGGCGTTACGTCATCTATGGCCATCTAGGAGATGCGCATCTGCACCTGAACATCCTTCCGACAACCGCCGAGGAAGCAGAGAAGGCGAGGCACATGCTTCGGGAGTTTGCCGAGCAGGCGGTGAAACTGGGCGGAACGGTCTCCGCGGAACACGGGTTGGGAAAGCGCAAGGCTGGTCTGCTCACACTGCAATACACGCCGGAGCAGATTGAAGCGATGCGCGCCGTGAAGCGGCGGTTCGACCCTCATGAGTTGCTTGGGCGAGGAACGCTGTTCGGGTCGGGGTTTACCGGAGCGCTGTAATTGATCGAAGATTGTTGCTTGGGCGATGCCAAAGCTCTATTGTGGGCGTGCAACAAATTGAGCAGAATGCGTCATCGCCTGTTGCGAGAGTGCATGCAACCGTTGCCGTGAATATCAACCACACACAAAGGAAGAGACATCTTCAATGGCTATCGCACGCCAAGTTATTACCTCTCTTATGTCCGATGGAACCGACATGCTCGGGACCACGGTGCTCGCCGTCAAGATTGCAGACGAGTCGATTGTTTCGGGATCACTTCTTACTGTGGAGTCGAATCATTTCTGCGTGCTGAAATCGCGTGGGGCAGTCCTGAACGTTTACGAGACGGGACAGTACGCGATTCAGACGCCTGACAAACCGCTGCTGGGTTCGATCGCTCAGGGATTCTTTGGAGGGAACTCGCCGTGGGTGTATGAGGTGATTTACATCAACCGGTCGAAGCTTCTGATTCGCAGCCAGGGTGTTGCGACCTCGGCAGAGATGGCAGAGATGGCATACCAAGTCGACTATTACGTTCATGTCGACACGAAGCAGGCTGCGCTTGATCTCATCACGCACCTGCCGTTCAACGGTAATGTCATCGATATCAAAGAGATCGCGGACTATGCGGGCCCAGCGATCGAGCAGGCGATCAACCAGATCGTTCAGGTAACGAAGATGGAGGACATCAACGAGCACATCCAGGAGATTCGCGAACTCGCGAAGCAGCACCTGACGGACTTCCTCGCGACGTACGGAATCACGCTGAACGATATGAAGATTCTGATTTTGCCAAAGGATGAACGCATGCGGGAGTTGATCTCGCTGCAGGCGATCGGACTGTCTCCGATTGAGGCTGTTCGTTACTACCTTGCGTTGCGGATGGCAGAGCGGGGACTTGTCTCAGCTCCGAATGCAGCGGCGGGGACGTCGTTCCAGATTGGCGGACAGACGGGCGGGTTCTATCCGGTGGATGCGGGTACGACTCACGCAGTTCCGCAAGGGACGAAGTGATGGAGCTCAACTTCTACGATGCAGGTACTCTGCGACAGATTGCGACCAATCTGTTTTATGGATGGGGCTACAACTTCTATAAGCAGGAGAACCAGCTTCGCGCGGACGATCAGCTCGTCCGCGCGAAGGCTGGTTGGATTTTGGGGAATGCTGCGGCGAGTGTGAGCGCGGCGGAGAGTGATTTTCGGCATGAGTTTCTGCCACCGCCGTCCCGTGCCAAGCCGTTTCCGGATGCGAGTGCTGTGGCTTCGGCGCAGGAGTTGGAGCGGCTGACGAAGGACATTCGCGCGGTGGGAAATCGATTGGCGGAATTGCCGGTTCCGGAGAATGACCGGATGACGCAGCGCTTTCGCGAAGAGGCGCCGACCCTGCAGGCGCTGATTGCGCTGGATGAGCAGCTTGTGGGTCAGTGTGAACTGTTGCGGTCGACGCTGGAGAAGCGTGATGGTGCGTGGGTCATCGAAAGAGTGAAGGATATCCGCGGTGGCCTCGATGCGATTGACGCCACACTGATGAAGCGTCAGGCGCTGCTGCTGAGTCGGTCGAAATAAGTACAGGAATCTAGTCGGGGAGTGGCCCGAGGATATCGATCTTGTATTTTTCGCAGAGCGCAGTCAGCTTGTCGAGGTCGGGCGGAGCTGGCACCGGAAGAACGCGTTCGGTGGCGGGCATAGCCATCTCGATCATCATGCCAACGAATCCCGTTCCGGGCATTGCCAAGATGAGCATCGTGCCCGGGGTTTTGCCGGAGCAGCGAATTCCATGCGGGATCTTGCGGGGGAGGAAGATGTAGCCTCCCGGGCCGACGACGGTCTTCTTGCCATCGCAAATGAAAGTGAACTCGCCGTCGAGGACGTAGAAGGCTTCGTCCTCTTCGTGGTGCAGGTGATAGGGCGTAGCGTGGCCTGACGCGGATACTTGATAGAGCAGCGAATAGGCACCGCCCGTCGAAGCGCTCGTCGCCTTCAGGATTTCTAGGTTGTTCAAGAACCAGTAAGCATCGCCTTCGGATGCGTCGAGGAACCGCGGTGACAGTTGATCGAGCACTATCGTTCCCTCAAGAGGATTTTGTGTTCGCGATTGTATCTCGGCGATGGGACGATTCGGCTGAAAGAGGATCACTCACCAGAGTTGTCGCGCTGGTAGGGTTTCTGCATGAGCGAGCGAGCTTCGTTGATGGCTCCCTGCGTGTTGTCGTTGGTCTGAATGGCGAGGCGATACTCGTTGACGGCACGCTCGCGCTGACCGGTGATGTCGAAGATCTTGCCGAGGTTGATATGGCTCCAGACCTCGATCCACCTTGGGTCACCATCGCCGCGCAGTGCATCGCGGAAGCCGTTCGCAGCGGCCTGGTAGTTCTTTTGCATAAGGAAGACTTCGGCGAGGCGATAGTTGGCTAGCGAACTGCCGCGGTCTTCGTCGAGAGCTTTTTGATACTCGGCGATTGCGCCGAGCAGGTCGCCCTGGGCTACGTCCTGCTGGCCGCGCAGAACGGCGACGCGGACAGCAAGGTCAGGCGTACTCTTCAGCAGCCAGTTGTCGGGGTCGATGGTCACCTTGCGCGGACGGCCAAAGGTCTCGACGTTGTAGGCGGACTCGGTGCCGGAGAGATCGACGCGGCGCTCGTCGGTTTTACCTTCGGTCTCGATGCGGAGTTCGACGGGCATTTTGAAGAGGTCGAGGTCCTGTGTGACGGTCCCGACGGTGCGGAAGCCTTTGCCGTTGCCGAGGCGATAGACCTGATAGTTGTTGCCGAACTGCGGAGCGCCCGTGCCGTCGACCCACTGCGAGAAGAAGGGCGTGAGCTGGAGGTGCGACTGGGCTTCGGCGATGGTCTGCACCTCTGAGGTGCGGATGCTCTTGTCGATATTTTGGGAGAGGACCTCGCGGAGGAATTTCGTGAAGACTTCGTCACCCATCTCCCACCGGAGCATGTGAAATACCATCGCGCCCTTGTCGTAGGTCATGTTCTGGAACTGCGGCGAGAAGGGATCAATACGCGACAGTGAGGTGAGGGGCTCGGTGTCGTAAGCGAGTGCGGCGGCTTCTGTGTCGGTGATGGCGTTCTGAAGGGCAGTTTTGCCGTTCTGGTCCTCGATGTACATGAGCTCGGCATAGCGCGTCATGCCGTTGGTGATCCACTGGTCGTTCAGGGTGGCGGGTGAGACCTCAGAGCCCCACCACTGATGCGCGACAGTATTAGCCAGCAGGCGGGTGTTGCCACGGTCGGGACGAACGGCGACGATCTCGGGTGCCCATGAGGCGGAGACGGAGTCAGTGGGAAGCTCGACGACGCTGATCAGCGGGGATTCCGCTGCGCCAAACTGGCTGGTCATGAACTCGAATTGTTTGGCGACGGTCTCAGCGAAGTCGTGCGCCTTTGCCTTGTTGGCTTCCGTAAGGAAGACGTGGATGTTGGGAGCATCCGGCGCGGAGACGGGCGGCAGGAACTTGCCGGCGATGATGGTGCCCGGGAAACCCTTCCGAGTCCAGTTGAAGGCGAACTCGGTCTTGCCATCGGGGGCGGCCTTTTGACCGGTGATGCCACTGCCGATGACACGCTCGCCGGAGGGAACGGTGACGTGGATTTCAGCGGTGAATCGGTCGGTATAGAGACCGGGCAGGGGGATGGGGAACCAGCGGCCGGGATAGAGAAGGATGCTTACTGGATCCGCAACGTGGAGAAAGTTGATGCCGTCGACGGGGCTTGTGTCAACGTTAGGTGCCCCGCTGTAGGTGAAGGTCCAGGTCGAGTTTGTACCCTTGGTCAACGGCGTGGCGAGACCGACGCGGACGGTGGAGTCGGCGGCGTTGCGTTCCGGCGTAAGGGTGGACTTATCCGCGGAGGTCAGAGAGGTGATCTGCAGGCCGTTGTTGAGACCAAAGACGACGCTGGTGAGGTCCTCGAGCGTAGCAAAGGTGACGGTGGTGGTCACGTTAAGACGGCCGGTCGCCGGATCGAGGTCGGCTTTGATCACGTAGCCGGTGACGTTGATCTGCTGGCGCGCGGGGATGGCGGCGATCGCGGTAACTGGGGTGAGGGCGAGAACGACGATCGAGAGGAAGCAGCGCAGCATGGGTTGCAGGCGAGGCATGGGGTCCTGGGCGCATACACGAAGACGCGGCCTAAGGCTAAAGCTACCGCAGATTAAGGGTTCTCCGCGAGTGTGTCTTTCAGATTAGACGGAGGTTGGGTGGTTCGGACTACGAAGAGGCGGCGGATGCGGACGATCTGAGGAGCTCGAGAATGATGTCGGCGGCGCGGTCGAGGGGGGCGAGCTGAGGGCCACCGGCGGCAAGGAGGCCGTTACGGAGTTCGGCGAGAGCGACGATCTGAGCGTGGCGTTCGGGGGTGTCGGCGAGCAGCGGGGCAAGCTCGGCGGCGACATTTTGGGCTGTGAAGTGATCTTGCAATAGCTCGGGGACGATACGACGGCCGGCGATGAGGTTGGGCATCGCAACGGGCAAATTGCCGGCTGTGTCGACCATGTCCGGGAATTCGTCAGGGTAGCGTACCAGGAGTTTGGCGAGGGCGAAGGTCAGCGGCGAGACCCGGTAGACGACGACAAATGGGTTTCCCACAATCGCTGCGAGAACGGTGGCCGTTCCGCTGGCGACGACCGAGGCGCGGGCGTGGTGAAGGGCTTCGCGGGCGTCAGATACGAGAGTTAATCTAATAGTTGAGGCTTCTGGGCCAAAATACTTTAGGTGCTCGCGATTAAGTTCGTTGATGTAGGCTTGAAGTTCGGCGGGTTTGATAGTGGAGGCGACGGGCAAAAGGAACTCGTATCGGGTGTGAGCGGCGGGATCGCGGGGTGTGGAAATCTTATGGCCGTCGAAGGTCGTTTCGGCTGCGGCGGTCGCGATGAGGTCGCTCATGGCGAGTTCGTGGAGTGCGGGGAGGTTGGCGTGGATCTCCTTCCAACGGCTACCGGGAAGGAGGGCGATCCAGGTCTTGGTGGGGTCGAGGTAATGCTGGGCGGCGTAGGTTTCGCGTGGAAGCGCGGGTGAGGTGGACTCGGCAGTGAGCAGGGGGTGGCCGATGAACTCGGCGTCGACGCCGCGCTCACGATAGAAGGTCTCTTCAAAGGGAAAAATGACGAGCATCTTGGAGACCCGCTGCTGAACCCAGCGCAGACGGCGACGCTTCCAGGCCCAGAGTTGGGGCGAAACGAGCCAGACGACAGGAACGCCCGCGCAGCGGAGGTGACGAGCGAGGCGGAAGTTGACGTCAGGGAAATCGATCAGGACTGCCACGGAGGGACGGTCACGGCGGATGGAGCGGACGAGGCGGCGGTAGCTGGAATAGATGCGGGGAATGTGGCGGACGATCTCAGTGACGCCCATGACGGCCACGTCTTCGGCGCGGACGATCTGCTGCTGGTGTTGGCGCGCCATCTGGGCGCCGCCGAGGCCAGTGAAGGTTGCATCTGGGAGGCGAGTGCGCAGGGCGGCGATGACCTGGGCGCCATAGGCGTCACCGGAGGCCTCGCCAGCGGAGAGGAAGATGCGCGGATTGGAGATGGAGGCGATGGCTCGAGTTTATCTTCGTTTGTCGCTGGACGAGGTTGTAGCGCCGTTAACATGGTGGGCAGATGACGGCGCGTGCGATGAAGGCTGAGAAGCGGTTTCGGGCAGTGCTCGAGAAGGAGAGCGGGCTGGGGTGGACGATTGCGCGGGTACCGTTCAACCCGGCTAAGGCGTGGCCGAAGATGATCCGATTGCGAGTGCGCGGCGAAGTAAATGGAGCGGCATTCCGGACGTCGCTATTCTCCGATGGCGATGGTTCTTTTCTTTTGGTGAATCGCGAGACGCAAAAGAAGGCAGGAGTGGCATTCGGCGATTCGGTTGAGATTGTGCTGGAGCCGGATCTCGAGCCGCGGCCGGCGGAGCTGCCGGATGTGTTGGGGGCTCTGCTGGAGGATGAGGCCGGGCTCAGGGAGTGGTATGACGGGCTCTCGGAGTCACAACGGCGCGAGATCGGGAAATGGGTGCTGGGGGTGAAGAGCGAGGAGGCGCGAATGCGTCGCGCGCAGCAAATGGCGGAGCGGCTGCTGGCGACGATGGAGGCTGAGGTGGAACTGCCGCCGGTGGTTGCGCGGGCTCTGCGGAGCAGGCCGAAGGCCAAGGCCGGGTGGGAGCGTATGACGTCGACGCAGCGGAGGTCGGAGCTGATGGGTGTGTTCTATTACCAGACACCGGAGGCGCGTGAACGTCGCGTGCAGAGGTTGGTGGAAGCTGCGGAGCGGCGTGCTGCAGATGATTGAAAACGTCGGAGTTGCGACTCGCGTCTCGATATTCCTCAATCGTTTTGCTACTTGGTGGGGGTGCCTCTAACGGCACTTCAGGAATTTTTCGCTCAGTGGTCGTCTTTTCGACGCGCCGACTCGTCTCTTTCTGTGAATTTGCGTTCGCAGCATACCCGCGATGTGAATGCGGCGAACTTAAGTTGCACAACGAACTCGAAGATTTGGAGTTTGAATAGATAGTTTTTGGGTCCCACAACAAGTTCAACAAATAAAGGCCGGACAGAATGTACCGGCCCCTTCGGAGAGTGTCGATGAAGCGTCTCCTATCTTTTGCGCTCGGCTGCGTGGTGTGTGTATGCGTTTTGATTGCCACGGAGCAGCGAGCAATGGCCATGTACGTAGATCCGGGTTCGGGGTTACTAGCATTGCAGTCCGCCGCATCTGTGATGGCGGCAGCGGCGTTCTTTCTTCGGAGGAAGATTCGGGCTGTGTTTGGGGCGCGACGCAAGCCTCAAGACTATGTTCCTCTGGGTGATGAGAAGGGTGAGACGCGCAAGGCGGCATGAGTCGAGCTGCTACTGAGCCCACTTTTCGCGATCCCGCAGGTTCCCTTGTTGTCGAACGAGATCGTGCCGTGCGATCGATACGGTCCGAGTTCCGCGAGCCGGTATTGGAGTTTCTGAACTCGAAATTCTACCGTCATGCGGTTGAACGCAATGAGATGATTGCGAGCAATGTTGAGGATGATGCAGACGGCTTGCGTCTCATCCACCCTCTGGTGCGGATTGCCGCGTATCCGTGGGAGTGGACAACCTCACAGTGGCTGGCAGCAGCGGAGCTAACGCTGAAGCTATGCGATGAGGCGCTCGACGACGGATGGATTCTGAAGGACGCTACGCCACTGAATGTGCTGTTTGAGGGCTCGAGACCAGTGCTGGTGGATGTGCTGTCGTTCGAGCGACGGGATCCCGGCAGTTCCTTGTGGCTTGCGTACGGGCAGTATGTGCGCACGTTTCTGCTGCCGTTGCTGATGAAGAAGATGCTGCAATGGCCCCTGGAACTGACGTCATTCAAGCGCGATGGTTATGAGCCGGCGCAGTTGTATGAGGCGATGGGATGGGCGAAGCGGCTCTCGCCGGCGGCGCTGTGGCCGGTGACGATCCCGGCGGTGCTTGACCGGCGCAAACATGCGCAGACAACTGTGAGGAAGACGCAGCCTACGCGTGATGCGGAGCTCACGCTGCATATGTTGAAGCGAACGATTGCGGGGTTGCGCAAGCGGACGCGAGCGGCTGCACCCAAGAGTGCGAACTCGGAGTGGGCGGCGTATACGAGCTCGCTGTCGCACTACACGGCGGCGGAGAGTGAGCAGAAGCGGGCGTGGATTCGTGGAGTGCTCGAGGAACTGCGGCCGGCGACGTTGCTGGATGTTGGCGCGAATACCGGTGAGTTCAGCGCGATGGCTGCCGATTGTGGCGCGGACGTAGTCGCACTCGAACGCGATGCGGATGCGGCAGATCGAATTGCGCGGATGAGTGCTGCGAACGGGCTGAATATTCAGACGATCCACGCGGATTTGGCGCGGCCCACGCCCGCGGTAGGCTGGGAGAATCGCGAGTCGAGTGCGCTGCTACCTCGGCTCGAAGAACAGTTTGAGATGGTGATGCTGCTAGCGGTGATTCATCATCTGGTCCTACTAGAGCAGATTCCGCTGCGCGCGATTGTCGAGTTATGTCACAGGTTAACGAAGAAGTTTGTCATCGTAGAGTGGGTGCCTGCGACAGATCCGATGTTTGTGAGCCTGATGCGCGGGCGCGACGCGTTGTATGGTGGGTTGACTGAGCGCGATCTGGTTGCGGCGTGCGAAGGGCTCTTTTCGATGGTGCGCACAGAGACTCTGGGGAACGGGCGTATTCTGTACCTTCTAGAACGCATCTCCCATGAGGCGCGTGGGTGAACGAACGGGCAGGCGCCCGAGGGCGCCACATATTTAAGAGACTTTGCCAGTGCATCGGACTGGCCTCGCTGATCCTTGTGGTCAACTACGGCGACCTCTTGGGTGGCGGAGCGGATGTACGGATGCATGTTCCGCATCCACTTACCGGAATTTGCCTCGCGCAGATTGCGGACATTCTGCTGCTCGGGTTTGGACTGTTCGTTGTGTTTGCATTCGCGGCTCGTACGACGTACTACCCGTGGGTGCGTCTGATGGTAATGATTCTTGCGCCCGCCTACCTGCTGGAGCGCACGCGCACTGTTAGCCCGCTGACGCTCACGGACGGCATCATTCTGATCTTCGGCGTCCTATGGACTGCTCTGCTGCTGCTGTTGCTGCTACGGTTTCCGCTTTGGTATAGACGCGCGATCCGGGTGGGCGATGCGGTAGGCGTTTTCTTTGCAATCTTCGGGATCTGCAGCATCGTTCAGCTGCTGTGGGTGATGACCTGGCGGCCGGGGCCACAGCTGATCAAGGCAGCGTGGAGTGCAACTCCTCAGCCGCCACGTGACCACCCGCGCGTGGTCTGGGTGCTGTTTGATGAGCTCTCGTACGACCAGCTGTTTGAGCACCGAGCGCATGATCTGGCACTACCAAACTTCGACGCGCTCCGGGCTCAAAGCACACTGTATACGAACATGCAGCCTATCGGGCTGAAGACGGTGAAGATCGTCCCGTCGATGCTGAGCGGAGCGGTGATCGACGACTTTCGCTATGGATTCGACAACACGTTCAAGGTGCACTATGACGGTGTGCACGGGTGGCATGTTTTGGATGGGAGTGGCACGATCTTTCATGATGCAGAGCATGCAGGATGGAGAACAGCATCCGTCGGTTGGTACAACCCGTACTGCACGATCTATCGAAGCGCGCTGGACAGCTGCTACTGGACGAATTTAGACCGAACTGATGGTGACATGGCGCAGCGCTACAGCCTGTGGCGCAATACTGTGCGGCCATTCCAGGGACTGGGGATTCAACTTGTATCGCCGGAATTGGCAGATCGCCGAAGCTGCGACTTCGATGTGCGGCAGAGACTTCAGACGGATTTGAATTTGCAGCAACATGCAGTTGATTTGTTGAAGCAGGACCAGGCAGACTTCATCTTCCTCCATTTGCCTATTCCACACAGCCCGAACATCTGGAGCCGGGTGAACGATGATTACGCGCGAGGATGCGGGGGCTCGTACCTGGATAACCTCGCATTGGCGGACAGAACGTTGGGGAGCTTGATGGCGATTCTGCAACAATCGCCGCGATGGAAGGACACGACAGTGATTGTGCAGGGCGATCATTCATGGCGCATCATGCTGTGGAACTGGTTACCGGCATGGACCGACGAGGATGATCAGGCATCTCGTAACGAGTTTGACCCACGGCCGGCGCTGCTGATTCACAGTGCGGGACAGGCGCAGCCAGAGGCAGATGGACGTGCGCTTTCACTGCTGTTTGTGCATGACGCGTTAGAGAAAGTGCTGCAAGGCAGGACCGTGCAGCCAGTCACACAACAGCCGGCGCCGCCTGAACCGGCAGGGACTGCGGTGGAGCGAGTCTCATGGGTTGACGCTTCCAGTAGGTGAGTGAACGCCAGCACCACTCGAGCGGACCGAAGCGAAAGACGCGGAGCCAGAGGGTGCTGAAGGTGAGGTTCACGACCCACATGGCGGCGACGGCATAGTAGACCTTGTAGTACTCGACGTAGCCATACCAATGCCAAGAGCCCCAAACGAAGACGATTTTCATAGTAAGGCTAGTGAGGATGTAGTTGGAGAGTGCCATCTGGCCGACCGCGGCGACGCGTGCGAGCAGCCATTTGAAGATGCCAAAGCGGGCTAGCAGAAGCAGCACCGCGGCGTTGCCGAGAGCGCCTGAGACGCGGGTGAGGTCGTAGGGGAAGTTGAGAGCGTAGGCGGTTGAAAACATGTCAAAGTGGCTTCGCCACGCGTGCCAGCATCCCCAGAACGTGATCGGCCATGCGATGCCTAGACCGATAATGGCGGTGAGCACGTAGGTTCGGGTGGAGCACTTGAGAGAGAAGAAGCCCAGGCGATAGAGGGCTATTCCGAGAAGCATGAGACCAACCCAGTCGCCAAAACCAAAATAAGCTCCTTTGAGTTCTCCCGTGAGAGCATCTTTGGCGTCCGCGCCTTGCGATAACCAGCCGTGCTGGTGCGCAGCAATATCCTTGTAGATCTTTTTGGTAGGCATGCGCCAGCGGTCCTGCATGTTCTGCCAGCTCTTCAGGTCAGAGATCTGGTCGTCAGTAAGGACCTGATGATGCGCGAGCGCGATGTTGGCTTTCTGGGCCTGCTTCATCGTGTGCATGGCGGCGAGGGTTTGGCCGAACTGTACGACGAGTGTGTTGATCAAAAGAATGATGCCG
>Ga0209169_10000821_pt1 | contig 19133 bp, 27 predicted proteins | sample HubBroMetageWRM4_FD_188346 | JGI IMG/M metagenome (GOLD analysis project Ga0209169, IMG submission 188346) | Warmed soil microbial communities from the Hubbard Brook experimental Forest, New Hampshire - Hubbard Brook CCASE Soil Metagenome WRM 4... | ecosystem: Environmental > Terrestrial > Soil... | reverse complement strand
CAACGACGCAGCGCAAAGTTGCGTGCCCGATTTGGCTCGGAATACGATCGGGTCGTCGCCGAAAAGGGGAACCGATTCAAGGCCGAAGCACAACTTGAGAGCGTCGAAAAACGCGTGAAGAGCTATTCTCTCCAGCCGCTCGGCGCTGCTGATCGCGATCGCTTTCAACAGTCATGGCGCAAGATCCAGGCAACGTTCGTAGATGATCCCGCGGGTGCACTGTCTGGAGCGGACCAGCTTATAGGGACGGTGATGTTGGCCTGCGGCTATCCACCCAGCGATTTTGAGAACCGCGCTGCGGAAATTTCTGTTGACCACGCAACGGTGGTCGAGCATTACCGCGCGGGACACGACATAGCGGTGCTCCACTCGCAGCGCCAAGCCACGACCGAGGACCTTCGAAAAGCCATGCTTCAATACCGCGCCTTGTTCGACGAATTAGTGGGAGAAGAGCAAGTCGCACTGCGCGCGCGTGCCGTTGGCCGCACATAGCCGCATGGGGCCGATGCGGCGAGCCCCAGCCGATCCAATTTTCCCAGCCCTGAAACAAAGGAGATTGCTCATGACCGAATATCTTGGCAAGGACAGAGGACTCAGCTTGGAACCGGTAAAGGTTGTGGACCCGAACGCGACAGAACCAGAAACGATGACGGAGAGAGCGCTGGGCCCCGACTCCGAGGGTCGCACTTTGATCACGCCGCCTCCGGCAAACGTTCCTCCCGCCAACGTTGCCGGCCCTGCGGGAACAACTGCCGCCGTGGCACGCGCGCGGGAGGAAGAAAGAGTCGCGCTGTTCGCAGCGAGCGAAGCCAACCAGCTACGCGCTCGTTGGGACGGCATCCAGGTGGGATTCGTTGATGAACCGCGTAAGGCCGTGGAGGAGGCGGATGGACTTGTTTCCGCGACGAGCAAACGGCTGGCGGAGATGTTTGCCGCTGAGCGCCAAAAACTAGAACGACAGTGGGATCGCAGCGAGAATATTTCAACCGAGGATTTGCGTATTGCGTTGCAACGATACCGCTCGTTTTTTGCTCGACTGCTCGCGATCTGAACGCACAGTTAGCGCAGAGCGGCGTAAAAGGAGAGCACTCTAGCCTGGCACCGACGGGAAGGCGTTGAGCAGGTGCGAACTCATTCCCTGAGGTCGGCGAATCTGGCTTGAATCAGCCATTGGATTAGCGCGAAGACCATGGCGGTGGATACTCCGAACAGGAGCATGCCGTTGGCGGCCTCGAGTGGGCCCAGGAATCTCCAATGGGGCGTCATGATCAAATCGCCGTAACCTAAGGTGGTGTAGTTGACCGCGGAGTGGTAGAACGCGGTTCCAAAATCTCGAAATTCTCCGCAGAGCACGAACACCTCACCCCACAAAGCCATCTCAATCAGGTGCGCCACGAGCGTGGCCAGCATGGCCAGCACGACGACTGGAAAATCGCTCCAGAAACTCCTGCCGGTGTGGCCAAGTCTCCGCGCACGGCGAAGAAGGTTCAGCGACGCGGCCACGGACAGGGCGTGGATGAAGATCGTACATAAGATGACGACTGCGCCAACCGCCAACGGAATCAGGATCGGGATGCGAATAACTTGCGTCATTTTTGTGGTTTGTGCTTTTTGCTCGCAGGCAGGTGCGAGACCGCCGCTTGCTTGCTTGCCTGCTTCTGCGAATCGCTATTCATTCGGGCGTGAGACCCATCGCTTGAGTTACCTCGTCGCTGGCCTGAATGTAATCGAGCTGCGACTGGAGTAAGGTGGTCTTGGCATCGAACTCCTGCGCGACAGCGTTCTGCAACTGCGATTGCAGCGCCTCGCCATTCTGGAGTTGTTGCGTGTATACTCGGCTGGATTCGGCGCGCAACGTATATAATTCCTGGGAAACTTGCACCATTTCCCTGGTGCGTTGCAATTTGTTGTAGGCAACCTGCAGGCGCAGCTGGACGTCTTCTGTGACACGCGCGAGGTTTTCTTTGGCTTCCGCCACTTGCGCGTCGCTCTCGCGCACCGCCGCGCGTCTCTTGCCGCCGTCGAAAAGATCGTAAGTCAGCTCAAATCCAAAGCTGCCGAAGTTGTGGGCGAGGAAAGGAACATTGTTCTGGTAGCTGTAGCGAGCGAAGGCCGTGACGTCTGGTATATAGTCTGCCTTGGATAATTGCACGGCGGCGTTGGCCTTTCGCAGTTCCTCGCGCGCGGCTATGATTTCCGGATGCGATTGCAGAGCGACTTTGACGCATTCTTCGCGCTCGCACGTATCGTGAACTCCGGGAACGCTGGGATCGAGTTCCAGTTGCGTTGTCAGCGGCAGGCCGGTGACATCATTGAGTTGCATGGTCAGGTCGGATAGCTGCAACTCAGTGGACAGCAGTTCTTGTTTTGCTTGCAGCGATTGCGCGTGGCTTTCGATTACGTCTTCGTCGAGCGCGCTGCCGTGTTTCACTTGTTCGGTGCGCTCGCTCTGCAGGTCTTGTGCAGCTTTGATCCTGGCTTCAGTGGCACTGCGGTGCAATTGCGTGATCAGCGCGCGGTAATAGAGCTCGTGAACTTTCAGCGCGACTTCATTTTCCGTTTCGTGCGCGTCCGCTCGCGAGGCGCCTAAGTCCGCGCTGGCGGCTTCATTCGCGGGTTTGACCCTTGTGAATAATTGTGTGAGCGGCTCGACCAACCCGGTGCCGCTGGTCACGAACGTCTTTCCGCCTTGATTGAGAGTCACCGAACTGTCGGGTATCGGAGTTCCGGCCACGGTGCCCAGGCTGCCCGCGGCGATCTGGATGAATTGCGTGTCCGTCACCGTGAACACTCGGCTCTCGTTCTTTATGGTGGGAAAGTAGCCGCTCTTGGCTTTCTCCTTCGCGTGTTGCATTTCCTCCACGCGCAACCCGGCTATGCGCACCACGTGGTTGTGCTTCAGCGCGAGCTGTACTGCTTCCTGCAGAGTGAGGCGGCGAGGCGAAGTCGCCGCCTGCTCCTGCGCCCGAACGAAAGTCAGCGAACCCAGGAACAACAGGCCTGCGGTTAATATTTTGCTGCGTGCTTTCATGATTTCGTCTCCTGAGGCACGGGCGATCGTTCCTGCAAGGCGCTGAGGTTGCCGTAGCTCAATGGTGACGCACGAAGCATGGCAGTGAGCAGCAGAGCGACGACGCTTGCCCAAGCCACCAGGTAGAATCCATCGATGATGCTCAGCGTGTACGCTTGCAGCCGTAATCTGCTTTCCATGAGATCGACCGCGCGGCCTACGGCGGCGGGCAGTCCGGAGGATTTTGCATACACTCCCGCCGTGAGGCCCCGAATGTTTCCGTCTGTGATCCAGTTCCCGCTTTGCACGTGCAGGCCGAGGAGGTTCGAGTGCAACTTTTCTCGCTGCGCGACGAAGTGGCCCATGTACACTGCGCCGAGTTCCCCGCCAAACAACCGCACGACATGGAAGAAGGCGGAAAACGTCAGGATCCACTGCGGCTTCGATAGTCCTCCCGAAAAAATGCCCTGCAGGATAATCGTTCCGACCAACCCGACAAACGCGAAGCATTGTCCGAGGCCCATGAGTAATTCTGTGCGGTAATAATTGGATGCTGACCATGCGCTGGTGAGGTCTGCGTTCAAATAACACGCAAAAGCGATGAACACGAAACCGGAAGCCATGAGCAGGCGCGAATCAAAACCCGACAACAGCAGCAGCCCCGCAATAAAGGCGAGGAGAAGCAGGGGAATTGCGCTCCAAATGATCGCCGGACCAATTTGATCCGCCTCGAAGCCGTGAATTCCGAGCGACTGCGGTATCAGGATGATGGTCGCGACCAGAGAAAAGCGAAACAAAAATAGCCCTATGCCCAGGAGCAGCGTGTTCCATTGGCGCAGATAGGGCATGTCGACCAAAGGATTGGGACCGCGCAGACGCCGCACCGTTGCCCCTACTAGTAAGACTAGACCGCCGAAGAATAGTGCGTTGAATACTCCGGAGCGCCACCAGTCCAGCCTTTCGCCCTGATCAAATGCTCCGTATAACATCGCGAATCCCAGGCTGCCGTACAGAAACGCAGCGAAACTTGGCGGCGCACCCGACTTCTTCGGCGCGGGACTCGCGGGTATCCCGTAATAGATGCACAGCACCATCAGGGGCGTGATCACCGCGGAATTCCAGAACATCCAGTGCCAGGAAAGATGATCTCTGTACCAGCCGTAGAGCGACGGAGCAATGTTTACAGCGCCGTCAACGAAGGTCGCGTACAGCGCTATCGTGAACGGAAGAAATCGCAGAGGAATATTTCGCAACGCGAAGGTGAGCGTAAGTGGGTAGAAGGTGCCGGATGCCAAGCCGGCCAGTACGAGCGCAACGATGAGCAAACTGTAGCTGTGGATCAGCGGAAGGAAAGCGCAGATCAACGTAAACATCGACGCGGCGAAGAATAAAATTTTCCGTGGCCCCATCAGCGCGCCCACAAAAACAGTAAACGGCCCGATGAACATCAAGGCCATGTTGTAGGCGCTGCCGATCCATGCCCCGTCATCAAAGCTAATGCCGAGATGGCCCTTGAGGTCGGCAGTACCGAGCGAAAGCATGCGGCCGGTGAGCGTGACAATTCCGGCGCCTATGATTACTCCCAGGATTCCGAGCAACGGACTCTTAGAGAGTTCCGAGGGCGCAGCTTTGGCAAGAACACCCGCAATTTGTGCCGGTGGTGGTAAACGTACAGCCGTGGTTGCAGCAGCCATCGTGCGCTCCGTTCAGTGTTTGGTGCGGACGGTGGCGACGACGGAAAGGCCCGGACGCAAGGTGGCTGCAACGTTGGGATCGTCGAGCGCGATCTTGACGGGGATTCTTTGCACCACTTTCGTGTAATTGCCAGTGGCGTTGTCAGGCGGCAGCAGCGCGAATTGCGAACCGCTGGCAGGGGCGATATCCAGTACCTTGCCGTGAATTACCTTGCCCGGATATTCATCCACGGCGAGCTCAGCGGGGTCGCCAACCTTCATATTGGTAAGCTGCGTTTCGCGATAATTCGCCTGCACCCACTTAATTTTGCTGACGAAGGAAATAACTTGGGTACCGGGTGAGACCAGCTGACCGGGCCGCACTTGCCTTTCGCCCACCGTACCGTCACCGGGCGCCTCGATCGTCGTATAGCCCAGGTTTACTTGTGTGCCGGTGAGCGCGGCCTGCTTCGCGTGAAGGTCGGCCACCAGTTGTGCGTCTTGCGATTCCAAAACAGCTTTGGCGCGGCGTTCAGCCTCCGCCACTAGCTCATTGCTGCGCAGTTGAGTTTTCGCCTCCTCCAGGTCAGCCTGGCGGCTCGCGAGCTGCGCCGCAAACCGCTCCTGGTCGGCCACCGCCTGTTCAACTTTCTGCTGCGTGGCGGACCGCGTCTGCAGTAAAGCTTCTTGCCGAGTGCGTTCAGCCTTTGAGCGCACCACCTCCGCTTGCGCGGCATCAATGCCGGCCAGCGCGGCTGTGATCTGCGCGTGTGCCTGATCGATTCCCGCTAGAGCCTTATCGATCTTCGCGTCTTGCAGCTCGCGTTGCCGCACATTGTTCTCGATAGCAGCTTTGGCCGCTTCCACTGCCGCAACGGCCTGTGCAACTTGCGCTTTGTAATCGTCATCCTCCAAAGCAACAATCAGATCCCCTTTGTGGACTTCCTGATAATCGTTCACGTGTACATCCCGCACGATACCGGCGACCTTCGTACTGAGCGGCGTCAGGTCACCTCGGACGTAAGCATCGTCCGTGACTTGCTCGATTCGGCCGCCCTCCCATGCATTCCAGTTGCGTGTGATGGTCAAGACCACCGCAGCCGCGAGTAGCACGACCAGCAACGGTGTTCCGTACTTCTGCCAATTCGAGCGTGTCTTTGGTTGCTCTGCTGCGTGTTCAGGCACCGCCGCTGGGACAGGAGCCGGCGTACTTGCGGCCATAATTAGTAGGCCTCCTTTATATAGCTCGGGCTGATATTAGAGGCAATTCGAGCCCCAATTTGCCCGGCGATGCATCTAGCTGAAACGGCTGAGCCTTATCACACAGCGGATATACAAAGCTGGCGAGCGAGTGTCAACATATTCTCGGCTGCACAGATATTGACAGTCCTGCACGACACGATCGCGCGGTTCACCGCGTATGATTCACTGAACGCGGTTGAGGTTTCGCGCGGGATTCAGAATTTTCACGGCGCACGCCTTGCTACTTCCTTCGAAAGGTAAATTATTTGGCCTACGTGGTGGTAGGCGTGGGCGGCCATGCGGAGGAAGACGGTGAACCGGTCATGGGCTTCTGGTTCGAGCGCGGCGGAATAGGGCTTGGCGAGATCTTCGGCGGACTGTTGGCGGATGGTGGCGGCGACCATGGCGATGGCGCGGTCGAAATCGGCGAGGACTTGTTCCTTGGGGAGCTGGCGCGGCTCGTTGAATTCGCGGTCGCGGTCGCGCACGTAGCCAGTGCCAGCGATTTGCGCGCCGATGTAGTAATTCAGATTGCCGGTGAGATGCAGGAGCAAGTGGCCGATGCTATTCCCGTACGGATAGGGCTTGCGCCAGAGCTGATCAGTGGGCAGGGGCGCGACCCATTGGTGCAGGCGCGCGCGAACCTCTTCATAGTATCCGGCGAGAGAGGACGCGACGAGTTGGCTGAGGTCTGGCACCGGCCGGTTTTGGGGCCGCAGTGAGGCGCGCGGCGCGTGCGATTCTAAACCATCAATTTTCGAGATTCAAATTTCAACTTTCAGTTCTTGGGGGCTGGAGGGGGCGTGGGATAGGAGCGTTGAAAAATTCAACGAGAGTTGAACCATTCAGCACTGGAGCGGGAAGCGATTCCCGGATCGGATGGCGCGTGCTGTGCGTAAGTCCAATTGGCTGTGTGGCTCGGGGTTCCGCCGGAGGTGAAACGTTCGGTCGCTGAATTGCACTATCCTTGTGCGTAGGGCGGAAGCTGAGGAGGACTGCGATGGCGGCGAAGAAAAGCAGCAAATCCAAGGCCCGTAATAGATTGAAAAATAAGGCACTTTTGGCAGTCAAACCGTTAACCGTGATTCCGCCGGATCCGTGCGGTCGCGCGTGATGGAAGGGCGCTGGACGGAATAGGAAACAATTTGGTCCAGGGACCGCGTGCCAGCCCCCGCGGCCCCTGTTTAGAAAAAGTAGGAGAGCCAGGCTGGAGGCTGATCGCAAGACGAACGACGAGGAGATTAATAAGCCCAGATGAAACAGACCAATGGAATGCCGGAAGATTCGTTTGAAAAAGCGCGCAGTGCTTTTTTCGGAACTGTAGCGGCCACCTCGAACCAGAACGCGCCAGCATCCGGCGCAATGACACCCCGTAACGAGCCTCCCCGTGAGACCGCCGGGCAGTTGACGCAAGCGATGGGTGCCAGCTAGGACTGGCGCTTCGTTCGGTTGCCTGAGTGAGAGCTTCGGGCAGCGAGATCTAACAACTCCAGGCCTTCGCGTGCACGGGATGCGCTGGGGATGGAGCACCCGCAAAATCCTAATCTGCTTCGTTGAGTGGAGAGGAGAGGTGCGCCATTCGACCACCCTCGAAAACTTACGACGCGTTCGCGAGTGCCGGAGTGGAGCGCTGCCCGTCGAGAGTGACCACGCGTTTGTGAGTGCTGAAGACCGGAGTTGATCGACCTACAAGGATTCTCGAGTTGCGGCACGGCCTCTGGAGAAGTGTGGGCGGGGCCGCCCAAGCAAGGTCCGCACGATGTAGTTTCTATTTCCTGGTGAGCTTTACTCGCGCGAAAGGCGTTCGCTTGCCGGCTTCTTCGTTATCTATCAGCCAGGCCCAGGTGTCGGTGACTCTGTTGTAAGCAAACGTGGCGTTGACGCCGCTGTCCTTGTCTTTGTCCCTCCACGAGAACGTGATTTCGTCGTTGCCGCGTTTGCCTGGGGCAATGGGAGCCGCGAGCGCGCCGCCTCCGGTGGAATCGAGCCAGAGGCATTTGTATTCGTTTGCTGTGCCGTTCCATTCAACGAAGATGATCGCTTCATATGCGGGCTGGCCTTGGGCGTTTCTTTCGCGCGATGTTTCGTGGAGGCGCAGGTATTCGTGGTTCAGCACCCATTCGGACGCGATATCGTGGGTGGTCTGGTGTCCGGCGAGGGTGCCCTGCAGGATCCAGGTGCCGGCTAGACGATCGAGCAAGGGGTCTTTAGGTGTGGGCTGCTGTGCGGAAGCTGAAAATGAAGCGATGAAAAGCAAAGCCAGGATTGCGAGGTTCGGCTTCACTGTGCGACGTCCCAGTATCGTGTCGCGAGAGCATTTTCGGATGCATGCAGACAAGTGTTCACCGTGCGGCCAGCGCAAGTGTACATAAGAAATGCAGATTTGCAATGCGGTCGGCGGGAACGACGCGGAGGGGTGACGGGTTCAAAAAGCACCGTTTAAACCCCCAGCCTTCGCGTGAAACAAAGGCGCGAAGGACGGGGCACCCGCAAAATCTTGAGGCGCTCGATTCGCCCGCGTGAGCAATCTCAGTTCGGCCAATCGTTTTTGGGTCTGGGAGTTGCCCTGACGAAGCAGGATTCACAAACCCTCGTTCCGTTTTTCAGCGTGAAATCGACTCTTCGGGTCGGCTCGATCTCTACGCTGCATTTCCCACAAACTTCGAGCTGTGGTTCACTCATTTCTTCCCTCACACATCGCAGCGTCCTTGATCTTAGCAACGGGCTCTGCGCCAACTCTCGCCTCAAGACCAGCAATGCGGCCATTGCGTCTTGTATCGAGATTCGCTCATCGCTTGAAACCTGCCCGCCAAGTGAGGCACGGGCCCGCATTGCATCTTCCGCTGCTTTAACGCGATCCAGAAGTTTGCTGCGCTTGATCTCAAAAACAGCGGCCCGGTATAGCTGCAGCCAGTTGTTCTCGATCATCTCGATTCCTGAGAAAAGACTGCTCACGCAGCCTCGTTGTTCAGTGCGGTCTCTTCATCGAAGCGCGCGAAAGAGTAGAAGCGGGCGTCACAATTGAGGCAGCGGAAAGGACGAACCCCGATGACTGTAAGAAGGTAGCGTTCGACCGTACCGCGCCGATGCGAACGAGACGTCTCGATGCTTCTGCATTGGGGGCAATTGGGTTTCGTAGTCATGTGAATTCCCTGCCGGCAGTTGACAGCAAGAGTGGCCGAACCGAGAACGCTCGCGAAATCCCCGCCCGGAGTTTCCGGAGAGCGTTCTCGGTTCGGCTCGGGATAATCGCAGCGGATGGGGAGCGGCGCAATAGGGGGAATTATGTATGTGGGTGTGTAAACTATCGAACACAGGACACGGGATTGCGTGTGAATTGCGCGTTGCGGTGGCTCTGCGGTTGCACGGCTTCACGTGTGCTGGAGAGTGCGGCACGTCGCCCCCGAACCGCACTCACCTGGAAATGCTTCGGTGACAGTTCCCTACTGATAGAAAGTGTTACGGTTTTTGTTCGGTCCTCCCGCCGGCAGGCCTCGCTGCAGGAGAGATCCTTCACCCGCTGTCGCGGGTTCAGGACGGTGCATGAAGACGGGCGCACAGGCAAGATTGATTGTCTGTGCTACGAAAGCGGGCCGCCGATGCGCGGCGTTTCGACAGCGGCGACTCCGGCATTCGAGACAATACAGCGTAAACCGTATGTTGCGGTCGGGGGCGGAGGGCTAGATTGGAGGGGTGTCGGCAAGTTAGATGTCGGCATGGCAGGTATTGGCACGCGCGTGGTTCTTTCGCTTGTGGATGGGAGGACGTATGAAGAGCGTGGTGGGGATTTTTGGGGGAAGGCAGGGGGCTGAGCGGGGGGCGCGGATGTTGGATGGTGCTGGGATTGCGCGGAGCAGGATTGCTGTGCTTACGCCGCAGAGTACTGAGCAGGAGATAGCTGCTGTGCCGACCATGGACGCAGAGCAGCCGGGGATGGGGATTGCGCTGGGGGCGACTGTGGGAGGAGCGATGGGGTTGGCTGGCGGAGTTACGCTAGGAGCGCTGGCGAGTGTTTTGATTCCGGGCGTCGGGCCAATTCTGGCGATTGGATTTGCAGCGGGAGCGCTGGGTTTTCTTGGTGGAGGGGCGCTGGGGGGCAAGCTAGACAATTCACTGTCGGATGGGGTGCCGCAGGAAGAATTGTACATTTATGAGGATGCGCTGCGCCAGGGGCGGTCGGTGGTGATCGCGTTCGCGGAGAACCATGCGCAGGTGGAGGCGGCGCATCACGCGTTGAAGGAGGCTGGAGCGGAGAGTATTGATCGTGCGCGCGAGATGTGGTGGATTGGGCTGCGCGACATTGAGAAAGAACATTACGATGCGGGCGGCGAGAAATTCGAGCAAAGCGAAGCGGAGTTCCGGGCGGGGTTTGAGGCAGCGCAGCATCCGATGAATCGCGGGCGGTCTTACGAGGAGAGCCTCGGACGGCTGAACGTCGCGCGCCCTGACGCGCGGGAAAGTGCTGCGTTCCGGCAGGGATTTGAACGCGGGCGAATCTACTATCAGCAGACGAGCAAGCGAGCTAGCTAGTTAATTAGCGGCTGCGAGTGACGAGAAGAGCCGATGTCCGGCACAGACGCCACGGAGTCTTCCGCGCACAGAGCGCCGGAGCGCGACGCGCGTGCCATCAGTGCCGCGACGGAGCGGGAAACGCGCGAAAAGACTTTGGACAAGACAGTCGCAGATTCGTTTCCTGCTAGTGACCCACCTTCAAGTTTGCCGGATCCCAGTGCAGATTCGTTTTAAGCGTTGCTGTGGTGCAGTTCGCGGGTTCGAATTGCCTGGGGGTTTGGTGGACGTGAGGGGGCTCGAACCCCTGACCTCCTCGTTGCGAATGACAAATTAGCTGTTCAGGATGTTCATAAAGTCCTGAGCGTTCAACAAAACGCCTTAAGTGGCCGCAAGCTGCTTAGGGCGTTTTTTTTTGGCCCATTGGACACCGAAAAGGACACCGCAATCATTTTGTGATTCGCAAAACCGTGCCGTCGCGACCAGACACGATCACCGTCCGCGGTGGTACCGACGTGAATCGAACGAATGTTTCGCAACTGTGCGAAATGAGACTGTATGGCTTCCGTTTCGATGTGATCATGCGTGCGTGCCGCACAAGAAAGGCGAGAAAGAACGAAGGACCACGACAATAGACGGAAATAGTAAAATTTTAGGCGATTTCAGCAGTTCAGTCTGATGATCACCAGCATCCACACCCTGATTTATTCCGACGATGCCCCCGCAACGCGTGCATTCCTTCGCGACGTCCTCGGCTGGCCCTACGTCGAGGATGCGATGGGCGGAGGCGCGGGTTGGCTGATCTTCAAGACCGGGCGGAGTGAGATGGGTGTGCACCCGACCCACAGCGTCTACGATGGCAAGACGTACGAATCGCCGCGGCACCATCTGATCTCCCTGATGTGCGACGACATCTCACGCTCGGTCGCTGAACTGAAGGGCAGAGGAGCGGAGTTCCGCGGCGAAGTTCAGGATCACGGGTACGGACTTGTGGTCATGATGGCCGTACCTGGCGCGGACGACATCATGCTTTACGAGCCCAAGCATCCGCTGGCATACAGCCTTTGACCGATTAAAAGGGCAACTAACTCACTCCCACCCTTCATCCTTCACAAGGCATCGTTCAAATTGGGACACTACCCGCCACTCATCAACGTTGCTTCAAACTCATGCTTATGACAACCTACGAACGGTAGAAGTATGCAGAAAATTGCGAACTCAACCGACAATAGATCCAAAAGAAAATCCACGCAGAAATCCGCTTTCAATGCCCAAGCTTTCCTCGATTCGGGAGGACTGGCGAGGCAGTTCGCAGAGTTTCGGAGAAAGGAAACAATCTTCTCGCAGGGCGACCCCGCCAAGACTGTCTTGTACATCCAAATAGGCGGCGTGCGACTCTCCGTCGTAAATGAAGGCCGCAAGGAAGCGGTGGTGGCCGTTTTGGGACCGGGTGATTTTTTCGGCGAAGGATGCCTGGCCGGTCAGCCCATCCGCATCGGGACGGCGACGGCAATTGCGCCGACTACTGCGCTGGTCATCGAAAAGAAAGAAATGGTCCGGGTGCTGCATCACGAGCACGAATTTTCCGATCGCTTCATCACCTACATGCTTTCGCGCAACATCCGCATCGAACAGGACTTGGTCGACCAGCTTTTCAACTCCAGCGAGTAGCGACTGGCGCGCACGCTGTTATTGCTAGCGCGCTATGGCCAAGAGGATAAACCCCAGAGGTTGCTCCCCAAAATACCGCAGGAGACGCTAGCGGAAATGATCGGCACCACGCGCTCACGCGTGAATTTTTTCATGAACAAATTCAGGAAGCTCGGTTTCATCAAGTACAACGGCGGCCTTCAGATCAACACATCACTTCTGAGTGTGGTCCTGCACGATTAGACAACACCTTCTTGGTCTCGGGGCGAGGAAGCTCAGCTGCTGAACGTTCAGGGACGGCGGCCTTTCTTCCTCATTGGCCTTGTTCTCACGCCGAATTTCTTGGCCTTCTTCATTAACTCGCGCTCCTCCCAGTCTATTAGAGCTTCTCCAGGCCTCTCCTTCGGGAAACGACTGACGTATTTTCTCATTGCAAAGGCACCGATCAACTCTAAGCATTTCCATTCAAACGAACGTCGGAGTGTCACGGTTTGGCTGCTACGGTGTCTGTGCGCCGCCGTACCAATTCGTACCTCTTAGGGTTATTGAAAAATATGGGATTGATGCGAACACTGAATTCGAGCTTGCAAACGCCGCGGCTAAATAATTTGAGTGCTCTCACTAATTTCCGGCGATCAACTCACGCGCTCTGAGCGTTGCGGCGGATCACTTCCAGAATAGTCATTGGTGGTAGGTCGAACCTTCTTCCTGAACAGTGCGGGGCGAAATCAGCGAACGGATATGCCCGATCAGCGAAGCACCATCGCTTTTTGACACGACTCGGTCTACCCGCAGATTCGTAAACGCAGTTCGCGTCGCGACCTCGGTATATTGGGTAAAGAGAATGATAGGGACACCCGGCAGGGCCTGCTTGATCTCGCGTGCCGCGTCTATCCCATTCATGACTGGCATCGTCATATCGAGAATGATTACGTCCGGGCGGTGTTTGATCGATAACGCGACGGCTTCCTCGCCGTTCTCTGCTTCGGCGCACACGTCATAATCCTCTTGGGCTTCAAGGATTCGGCAGAGCGTCTTTCTGACAATCGGGCTGTCATCCGCTACGAGGATTTTCTTGGCCATTCTGCCCTCCGCACTGGGCGAGGGCATAACGATCTTGGCTTCAGTGATTTTGCAACACAGTGTCTGTTTTCGCGACACCCATACGATTTCATTTCCTCTCGATAGCCTCAATTGCCGCGAACTCACGGTCTACATGCGGTTCTGAACGCGGAACACCGGAATACAGCTCACAAGGCTCGCCGACGGAAGCACCGCACGTAGGACAGGGGACGGAGGACACCTGTTGGGGCGTGAGTTCTCTCCTCTTCATGCACGGAGAATGACCCAACGCACAACCGTAAGTCTGTACGATGTCGTACACTAGCGGAACGAGTGGCACGAAAGCGTAACGGCACCACGTTGCGGTGCGGCGATTACTTGCCGGGAGCCGGGAACCGCGCATCAATCCTTCGCATCAACGGCCACAACGTGAACCGTTAGCGGCTAGCGAGAATCATTCTTCGACAGCACGCCTAGAATCTTGTATGTCTCGGCCGCCATCTTCTTTCCGTCAAGGCTGACGGGCCACGGCAGCTTCGCCTTGTCGCCATTAAAATCTGCTTGAATGTCATCGACTATCGGCATGCGGCAACTCCGGTGATTCCCCGTACGACCGGCTATGTACTCCGCGAATTTGCTTTCGCAGTTGACGATCACACCCTGCATTAGATACCTGGCGTACAATAAACGACATTCGAACGAGGATCGCACGAATGCCGTTAGAGTGGTGGGAGACCGCAAAGACCGTTTGTGAATGGACCGGCGTCGTCCTGGTATTGCTGTCCTTCCTCTCCGGTTTTGGCGCACTGTTTGCGAGTCGAAGAACAGACTCGGCTCAGTAAGCAAGGTTAGAGCAATTTGATCAGGAATTGACCGCCGCGAAGACCAAGCTTGCGACACAGCAAGAACGCGCCGCGAAGGCGGAGAGTGAGTTGTTGGAGCTCCAAAAGTACCAACAGCCTCGTCAACTCACTAAGGAACAGTTCGATGCTATCCAGACCCTTCGCGGAATGTACAAAGCTGTCAACGTTGCCTATGAGAATGACGCAGACAGCGCAATGTTTGCTACTGAGCTGGCCGTAGCGCTTGGCGCGGCTGGTATCAAATGCGACCTGTTTCCTCGAGCGTACCCGGCGCACAGCACAGCTGGCATCCTGCTTTATGATCCACTCGCTTTCGAGAATCCTGATGGTAAACCGACTGGCGGAGAGCCACTTCTGAGTACTTTGAAATCTGTCGGGCTATGCGGAGGATCTTTGCAGGCAAGGATGTCCATTGATATCGCCGCTCCCGTAAACATCCCCATGATTATCGTAGCGGGCAAGTCATTTCCGAAAGGCACGCCGTCGCCATACTTAGGACCGCCCGACTCTTCAAAGTGAGAAACGCGGCGTAGCCGGTTGATCTATGGGGAAGCGACATGACGAACCTCAACACGCGGTAACGCTCGAACCGGTGCCGCGACCGTGTAAACGCTTTTCAAAACGCCCCAGCCTAAACGAACGATTTCTGAAACATCTGCCAACGTGCGCCGCGTGCCGCTAGATTGTCGAGTATCTGGATCACCAACCGGACATCAACACGCACGTGTATCGGAACCGGAATCAGGGGTGTGAGACCAGCCCCTGCCCGAACCGAGTTGACAACGTAGGCGACTACCAGGCCTTCAGAATCAACCGTATTGAACCGCAGAGATTACCCCCGAGTTGCTAAATACATGGTTCGATGTATCGCTTTCATTGACTTTTCCTGTTCAGCTTGGCTTTTACGGGTTAAAGTCCAGAAGATCGATGCCGAAGAGAATCTTGGTCGTTGATAACAACGCTCTGATTCGGAGGCGCCTTTGTAGGTTATTGGAAATCCAAAAGGACTACGATCTTTGCGCGCAGGCGGGTAATGGTGAGGAAGCGATCGCGCTCGCGATACAACACAAACCCGATCTAATCGTTTTAGATTTCCAGATGCCGGTGATGAACGGCATTGACGCCGCTTACGAATTGAAACGGATTATGCCGACTGTTCCAATAATTCTGTTTACCCAGCACGAAGATATGGTGAAGTATGTCCTGGGAAGAAACTCTCCGATTGATCTTGTTGTCCCAAAATCTGATGCGTTCCACATCCTAGAGCACATTCGCTCGCTGATCCCTGTCTGAGTTAGCCGCCAGACGGTTTCCGAACGCTCCCTACCAGCTCTGTATGGGCTTGCGCTCGTTCGCGGTAGACGGCGGCTAACAGCTGCCATTTCGTCTTTTCCGCCTCTGGCAGACCACTCACAAGTTCTTCGACGTGTTGGGCTGCCTCATCCCACCATCGAACGTCGCCTTCGACAAATGACAAGACTTCCTTGAGTAGTTCTTCCAAGTGCCACCTCCCGGGAAGGTGTGCTGGAAAACGGCGCAGATTCTACCACCAAAGCGCGTCACACAGTCATTATCGTATTTTGCCCGAAGCTGGAAAGCGCGCGTCAATCCTTCGCATCAATTCCACGGCAATATCAATCGCGTCGCGGAATACATTTTCTCGTGCGGGCCATGCCCGCACTTCCGGTAGTAGGGATGATTCGCGCCGACTCGTGCCTACCCGACGAGCCACAATGCACCAACGCTCGCGGGATGTATGTCGCATTTGGCACACAATCCCAGTAATTGGTGGCGGGATCGCGGGTGCTTTTTGCGAATCGCAAAATGGCAAGCAGCGGACGGCCCGGAATTGCCATGGTCGAAGAGCACCACCACAAAACCAGATGACCGAATCGCTCGAAATCACTACTGCTGTAACGGCGTTTGTCACGAACTGGCCATGGTGCGGGAACGTCAATTTCAAACGATTGCTGCTCAACCCGTGGCGGCTCCTAAATGTTGAGCCTCGGTCGGGTTAGGCGTCTTTAATTTCGCGGAGACGTCCGCTGGTGACGTCGTAGACGAAGCCACGGACAGCGACACTCTTAGGAATCCAGGGATGGGTGCGCAGTTTCTGCAACTGCTGGCGGACATTTTCTTCGACGTCTTGGAAGGCATAGAAGAAGGCGGGAGAAACAGCGGCCGTTCCAGTGCACTTCTGGATTCTGGTGCGCAAGTCCTGCTCGCTGGTGTCCATCAAGCCGCAATCGGTATGATTGATGACCATGATTTCCTCGGTGCCGAGCAGATAGTGCGATACGACCAGCGAGCGCAGCGTGTCTTCCGTAACGATGCCTCCGGCATTGCGGATGATGTGCGCGTCTCCCGTGCTGAGCCCTAGAGTGCGAATCGAAAGCCGGGTGTCCATGCAGGTCAGTACCGCGAGCTTATCCGTACAGTAAACGTTTAGGTTTGCTGGGCATTCGTGACAGACTTGCGCTCCGTGCTATCCTCTGCGCATGGGACAGAAATGCTGCATTTGCTCCGGCCCGCCCGCCGTCTTAGAAAACGTGGACAGGATGCTGCGCAATAAAATCACCATGTCCAGAATCGCGGCGCTCGCGGGTTGCAGCAAGTCTGCGGTTGGCAGGCACAGTTTGAACTGCGTTCCGAAAGCCGCTTTGAAAGAACACGGCGCGGCCTATCATCGTCGCAGGCTTATCATTCAGAAAGACAACCCGCCGCAATATCACGTCTTCGGTAGCGGTCGCTCACTTGAACCTCACGAACTCGATTACGAACAAGATTTATTTGTGAGAGTTTCCTACGGCAGTAAAGGAAACCACGGACCCGCGATGCTCACGCGCGACGAAGCAAAAGTAGTGGCAGAAAAAATGGCAACCGAAAACAAAGCCGCCGCCACGGATGCCAACGTCGCACCCGCCGCCGAAGAGAAAACCGAATGAACGAAGAAAGAGGCAAGCCGCGCATGCCGCACGATTGCTCGCCACATCACAGCGCACCGCGTACGCCAGGACCGCGCCCAGCACAAATACGCGGCGCGAAGCGACAACCGTTCTACCCGCAAAATGAAATCGAGGCGGAACTCGGCGAAGAGGAAGACATCGAATGACCACAGAAACCAAACCGCAATGCCCTGCGTGTGGTGAATCAGTTCTGTGCGTTCGTATTTCCCAGCAGTGGCACTGTAACGCATGTCAAAAAGATTTTGGATTCACCGTCAAAGCAACGCCGTTCGTTGAGCGCAACGTTCCCCACAATGGCTTTCAAACCTTCATCGTCTCGTTGATTCTACCAGCCAAAAAATAAATCCGTTCGTGCTATCCTCTCCCGCGGAGGGGAACTTCGATGGCACTCAAATACGAAGATGCGCGTGAATTTGTTCGCAAGTGCGGAAACGTTACCGCTTACACGACGAGCGGAATGGCAACTGCACTGAGAGATGGTGAGCCAGACGTGGTCGCCGTGGTTGAGTTATATGCTGACGTTTTTGAATTTAATGGCAAGAAGTATTCAAGACCAGAATTTGAGCGGCTAGTCCACAATCGACCGTGATGCGCGCTTGTCGAATTTCTCATCTATTTATTCGATTGATTGTCGTGGTCAACCTTGCACAATGGGGCCTAATGATGTACCCGCCCTACTTCCGTGCTGTCGCTGGCGGAACACTGGGTCGCGTGACCGGTATTTGGTTTCTGCTCTCAAGTTTATTATTGCCTCTCTACGTCGTTCTAGAGGCGTGGTTGTTGCGAGGAAGTTCGCAGAGCAAGGCTCTCTGGATCGACGCAGCGTTCGCGGCTGTATGGTTTTCGGTCTTCTGGGGTGCTGTGCTCTACGGTCTCGGCCATTATGGTATTTCATGAAACAGCCGCCCCAAAATCGTCCCTGCCCGAAATGCGGAGCACAGCCGAATGGCCCGTGCAAGAACACAAAAGGGCAAGTCATTCGCGGGTGGCATTCCGAACGCGCCGCATCCCGTGTGCCCTAACACGATTTTCTCACATCGTAACACTCACATCTTCGCCCAGAGACGTACCGCCAAAATCCCTAATTCCCCCGCTGCAACTGAAACTACTTGCAGAGTGCCATCCCTGAAAAATTCCAGACCATTCCTGTCTCAGAAATACTTGCGGGCTCAATTGGGCATTTCGGCGAGCGCGATGCCGCCGATTGTGAGGCAGGCAGGCGAGCGCGGCGGGCGCGATTTGCGAGCGAAACCGACACATTTACCAACACAGGCTAACGCGTGCCGTTATAACGCATTACAGACACACGGGTTAGCGCGGAAAGCATCTAGTTACAAGCGAGGCGTTCTGCGCTTTCTTCGTGTTTCCTTCGCTTCCGCGCGTTTGCGTTCGTCCTGCGCCGCCGTATTGCCATGGCTGGGCATCCTACGCAGCATTTCGGTTGGCGCAGTCTCTCTTGCGCGTGCGTTCGCCGACCTATTGCACATCATTATCGGGTTTTATTAGAACGTCACAAAGTATAAGTTCGCGTGTGCGGTTAGATTTGTGTGTGCTGCGTTCGGTTGGCGTATTGATGTTGCGATATGTGTTACTGCGCGTTGGTTTCTGTGAGTGTGAATGGTCTGGGGCGCGCCTGGCTTCGCGTCTTCGTTGGTAGCCGCGCAGATAGGCGCGAGTACGGTTGCGTTTGCGTGACCAGTAGCCGCGCGTATCTGTGGGGAATCGCGGCGTGCTGTTCAAGTCTAGACGTTCAATGGCTGCGTTGCATTCGTAGAGTTGTTTGTGCAGTTCGCGTTCTGATTTCATGTGGCTATCCTTTGGCTAACCCGCTGGGTTTAGTTTCGGTTTTGGCTTTTTTTTCTGCGCTTTTGTTTCTGTGATTCTGAACAGACGGGTAACGGAGCGATACGCGCACGCGTCGCTGGACGTGCAACGCGCAGCCATGGCGAAACTTGACCGCGTAACCGACACGCAGACCGACACACAAAACCAAACCGATACAAAAACCGATACATCCAATATTTTGCGATTCAAGACCGCGTAGGGCCTCTCCGCATGTGCTTCTTTTGGTTTGCTTTGAGTGGTGGACGTGAGGGGGCTCGAACCCCTGACCTCCTCGTTGCGAACGAGGCGCTCTCCCAACTGAGCTACACGCCCA
>Ga0209169_10000819_pt1 | contig 19164 bp, 17 predicted proteins | sample HubBroMetageWRM4_FD_188346 | JGI IMG/M metagenome (GOLD analysis project Ga0209169, IMG submission 188346) | Warmed soil microbial communities from the Hubbard Brook experimental Forest, New Hampshire - Hubbard Brook CCASE Soil Metagenome WRM 4... | ecosystem: Environmental > Terrestrial > Soil... | reverse complement strand
GATGGAGCAGGTGCCTTCATCGAGGTTGATGTTGGTAGTCAGGATGCGGGCCTTCAGATCGGTCGGCACTGGATTTAGATCGTAAGCCGGTGACAAAGACCAGCCGGTCCGATCGACCCAAAGGAAGCCGTGATTACGCAGATGATCGTCCACATTCGAGACCATGACGTTGAATAAGACGCGCCACTCGCCCGTCCGCTGAGCGACGCACGAAGTTCGCGAACCTCGTACGACAGGACAACGGCACACGACTCTCCGCAACCACAGCCCCAGTGCTATTGAATCCCACGACGATACCAACGTGGTTGGTCCACGTACCCGTAGCGTCTGCAATCTGCCGAAATGGAGCTCCGCGGATGCGCGTAAAGACGATGTCGCCCGCGCGTAACGTACCTTCGAGCTCGCGTGGCCTCAGGGTAGGAAGGCTTGACTCTTTCATCGGCGTGCGCACCTCGATACAGACATAGCGTGACAGCCTCGTCGTATGAGGTCACTTCCGCCACCTGAACCGACGGAGTCGCCTGAAATTACCCCTGCGGTATCGTCCGCTGATACTCTGTCCTCCTCGAGAACAATAAAACTGGCAGGCTCAAATGCCCCGGCTCAGCGCGCTCGTAACGATTTTCTACTTACAGCCGGTAATGCAGGTCGCGACAGCAGGGTCCGCTCCGGTGCACCCTGGGTCAGCCCAGGTGTCGGCGGCCCATTTCCACCACGTTCACCTGAACGTAACCGACCCCAAGGCGACCATCGCCTTCTACAAAAAGTTCTTCGGTGCCAATGAAGTCCGCTACCGCGGACTCTCCGACGCCCTGTTTTCCGAGAAGTCGTTCATTCTGCTCACGAAGGTCCCCACCGCACCGCCCATCGGGCTCGGCACCTCGCTGTGGCACATCGGCTGGGCCGGCGTCGACGGTCCGAGCGAATTCGCCTGGCGCACCAAGGAGGGCATCGGCGTTCAAACGCCGGCGACGCCCTTCGGCTCGAACTACTACATGTATTTCTGGGGCCCGGATCGCGAAGTCATCGAGATCTGGACCGCCAGCAAAAACCATCGGTTCGAGCACGTCCACCTGCTCGCGAGCAACCTGAACTCAACCTTGACCTGGTTCCACGACAACCTCGGGCTCAGTCCCCTGCTGCCCGCGCCCGAGCCGGTGACCGGCGTGGCGACCAACTACATCAAGGTCGACAACGTGAGCATTTCCGTCATGGAGGTGCCGGCGCACGGTCAGCCACGCCCCTCCTGGTGGCCCGCCGAAGTCGCCGACACCATCGCGAAAACCGACGGCACCGTGATAGATCACATCGCCTTCTCCTTCCCTGACATCAAGCCAGTCTTCCAACGTATCAAAAGCGCCGGAGTGGAGATCGTCCGGCCCATCGCGAAGAGCACCGAATACGGACTCACCAGCTGCTTCGTGCGCGGGCCGGACGGGCTGTTGGTCGAGATCGTGGAGGAGTTGCCTATTCCTGAGGGCATCTGGCAGCGGCGGCCTTAGAGCTCGGCGGTTAGAGCAACCGAGCGCCAGAAGCGTCACCCGAGCACGGCCGCCCGCACGATCAGAAGCAACCCCGCCCCGACGACCACGACCCCGATAGCCCTCGCGACGCGCTCCCCGGCCGGTGCGAGGCGTTCGACCGTGATAGCCGCCGTCACAACAGTCATCGCCCAAAGATCCATGACTCCGACCACCAGGGGGATCACCATCAGACCACCGCAGCAGCGGCTACATTGGAGTCCGAGATTCAAGCCGTGTCGCCAAGCTGTCCCGGCACTGGCCGAAACCGTATGGCAACGCCCGGGCGCCTCGCGGCAGCAAGATAGTTGCCGTGCCTTCCATGCGGTGAGTTGCAGGAAACCCACGATCAAAACAACCATCCCGACCGCGGTCGGCACGGCATGCGCCAACTGCGGCTGTTGCATTTCGAGCGCCGCCAACGCCGCGCCCAGCGGATATATGACCATTCCGAACAGCGTCCAGACGAAGAAGTAACCGCCCCCTACGAGCGCTGTCAGCCCAGCGATGTGCGCACCGCCTGCCCATACGCCACCTGGCCGCCCATCGTCCGTTCGCCCGCCGCCTGCCCACGCGCTGCCGGCCAATACATCGGCTGTCCGTGCCGCGATCTTGCGGGCCACAATCTGCCGATAGCGCCATAACATCGGCATCAACACCGGCAGCATCATCGCCACCATCATCACGACCCACATGCAGAGGAAGGACGTCGCGGCGCCCGGCCACGTTTGTCCGGGCATCCGCATCCACATCATGGACATCTCTCCACCGCCGGACATGGGCATCTCGCCCACCCTCAACGCTTCCCGTACTCGTCGTGACGGCGCCACCAGATACCCGTCTCGTTACGTCCCAACGGGGCACGGTCGAGCCACTGGTACGAGCCCCACAGTCCATCCAGTCCGCGCGAATAGCTGGAGTAGGTGTGGTAGACCAGGCCGTCGTCGAGCACGAAAGCACTCATGCCTGGTCTATCGCGGGTGTACGTCGCCACGTCGGTTCCAGTCGTTGCGGCCATCTGTCCGACGGGCCCCTCACCGTCGCGCTGCTCCCACTCTTGAGCCTTCTTCCCTCCAAGTGTCTCCCGTGCCATCGCTGGCTCGCGCCGGTAGTTGTATTCGACGCTACCCTCGGACTGTTGCTCCTCGCTGAACGCGATGTTGAAGTCAGAGTTAAAATCACTACCGGACGAGGACGCCCAGGGGAAGGTCCATCCCATGCGCCGTTTATAACCCTCCAGCTTCGCGAGCGGCGCCCTCGAGATGGCCGTAAGCGTGACGTCGTGGTTCGCCAAGTGGATCGCAAAGCCGTTGAAGCCATCCGCGATCATCGAGCAGGACGGACACCCTGCCGTGTAGTCGGGCCCGAACATGAAGTGGTACACGAGAAGCTGCGAACGCCCTTGGAAGAGATCTGCCAGCGAGGCGTTTCCCCGGTCGGTCTCGAATCGATAGCCTTTGTCGATCCGGACCCAGGGCAGCTCCTGGCGCCGCCGCGCCAGCTCATCACTGCGCCGCGTGAACTCTTTCTCCGCATCGAGAAGCTCGAGCCGCGCGGCTAGCCACTCCTTACGGGTCCCGGTCTTGTGCTTGGTCATCACTCGTCTCTCCGGTAGGCGTTGATCGTGAGATAGTTTTAACCCCAGATTGCGAACGGGTGGGAGTTACAAGAGTGACGGGATTCCGATGGACTCGCTGATCACTGCCGCGGGGCGTGCGCTCGCAGCGGGGGATCCGCTAGGCGCATTGAAGCGAGTCGCCCTGCGTGACGACGCGCCGGCACTCGCGCTTCGGGGCATCGCGATGGCTCAGCTCGGCGATCTCGTCCGAGCGAAAACACTCTTGCGAAGCGCCGCCCGTGCCTTCGGTCCGAGAGAGCCTGTGGCCCGTGCGAGGTGCGTCGTCGCTGAGGCCGAGATCGCTCTCGCCTCCCGCGACCTAGGCTGGCCCGCTAAGGCACTCGAGGCGGCTCGGGGGACGCTCGAAGCGCACGGCGACCGCGCGAATGCCGCCTACGCGCGATTTCTGGAGGCCCGGCGCCTCCTCCTGATCGGGAGCACCGACGCTGCCGAGCGTGCGCTAGCCGCACTAGACCCGGCGCCGCTGTCTCCCGCGTTGAGGACCGCCCAAGCATTGGTAGTCACAGGAATCGAGATACGGCGCCTACGGACGAAGGCAGCGCGCGAATCGCTTACCCGTGCCGAACTGGCGGCGCGACAAGCACGCATTCCTGCGCTTACCGCGGAGGTCGAAAATGCACGCTTGGTCCTGAGCACACCCGCCGCGCGCAGGATTGCGAATGGTGAAGAGCGACTCCTGCTGCTCGATGAGGTCGAAGCGCTACTGGCGTCGAAAGCATTCGTAGTGGACGCCTGTCGTCACGTATTGCGTCACGCAGGCACGGTGATTTCGCTCGCGAGCCGCCCCGTACTATTCACGCTCGCACGCGTGCTAGGTGAAGCGTGGCCAGAGGACGTGCCGAGGGACACGCTCGTCGCGCGCGCGTTTAGATTAAAGCTCGCGGATGAATCGCATCGCGCCCGGTTGCGAGTCGAGATCGGGAGACTTCGCACAGTGCTTCGGCCGGTGGCGAATGTGAGCGCGACGAAGCGGGGGTTTGCGCTTGAGCCGCATCACGCACGTGAGGTAGTGGTGCTGGCGCTGCCCGTCGATGAGGAGTTTGCGGCGGTGCTAGCCTTCCTCGCCGATGGTGAATCCTGGTCGAGTTCGGCCCTCGCGCTTGCACTTGGAACGAGCCAGCGTACCGTGCAGCGGGTACTCGACTCACTTGCGGCGGCGGGCAAGGTGCGGTCATTCGGTCGCGCTCGAGCACGTCGCTGGATGACGCCGCCCGTGCCGGGATTCACGACGAGCTTGTTACTCCCGGCTTCTCTGCCCGTTGACTAGGATGACAGCATGACTAAATCAACCGCCAAGATTGTCCGTGAATACGGGCCCTTCCCCGGTGTCGAGCAGGTAGCCGGAGTCACGTATGACGGTCAGCACGTCTGGTTCGCCTCGGGAGACAAGTTGAACGCCGTTGATCCTGTGAGCGGGAAACCGGTGCGCTCGTTCGAGATCGCCGCGCACGCCGGAACGGCCTTCGATGGCCAGCACCTGTATCAACTCGCCGAGAAACGCATCCAGAAGATCGATCCCAACACCGGCCGCGTGCTCGCCACGATTCCGGCGCCGGGCAATGGCGGCGACTCAGGACTCACATGGGCCGAGGGGTCGCTCTGGGTGGGGCACTACCGGGAGCGCAAGATCTACCAGATCGATCCCCAGACCGGGGCGATCCTGCGCACCATCGAATCGAATCGCTTTGTCACCGGCGTCACGTGGGCCGACGGTGAACTCTGGCACGCCACCTTGGAAAATGACGCGGGTGAGTTGCGGCGCATCGACCCGATCACGGGCAAGGTCTTGGAGACACTCGAAATGCCCGCCGGAAAGATTGTTTCGGGACTCGAATCCGACGGCGGCGATCAGTTCTTCTGCGGCGGCGGGAAGAGCGGCAAAGTCAGGGTTGTGCGTCGTCCGAAGCGCGCCAAAGGGTAGGCGCAAAGGCTGCTCCGCGCGTAGAGGCGAGACACGCCAGGCACAGTACCCTCGCCCGCGTCGGGGCTCATTGCAACGCTTTCAAAACGTCTTCCGGCACACCCGTCGTCTGCGGCTTGTCCCAGCCCTTCTCGAAGTATTTCTCCCAGACCTGCGCCCACGGCCTGCCGTAGTAATCCACGAACTGCGGGTCGTCCTTGGTCAGTTGCTTCGGCCGTCCATCGACATTGTGGATGTTGGACAAACACTCTATGAAGGTGAAGCGCTCCTGCGGAGCGTCCAGCGTCGCGCGCCGCAGGAAGCGATCCGAGATGCGGATCGGTTGGAGCAACGCCTCCGGATCGTAGAAAACGACCTCCTCGTCGAGCCCGATGAACTTCCCCTGGGCATCGAGCGCGGGCTTGAAAATTTCCACGGCCTCGAGCTTGCCGCTGTTCTCGAACAGGGTGTGTTGAGTCCAGGCCTGCACGTTGGCAGTCCAGGCGATGAGTGTCGTGCCGTCCCAGAAGCCGATGGTTTCGCCATACCACTGTGGAACCTTCTGCACGTGTTGCTTGCCGATCAGTACCTGGCGCACGAAATTGTCCGCGATCCCGGACAGGAACTGTACCTGGTAGGCGGTCACGGTGAGCTGAAAGTCGCCGCCCCTGGAAGGCCAGGCCCACCAGCGCGTGAAACCTTCCGGAAAACAGAATTCCGCATTCCATTGTTTGGAGTTATCGACTCCCTCGTGGTACAGCATCTGCACGTAGCGAGTCTGGTACTCGGGTGTGAGGAGGGACACGACCGTGGAAGCCTGCTCGATCCCGCCCCAGAACCAGCGCTCACCGGTCATCCCCAAGCGTTGGAAAAAGCCCGGGCCGACTCGATCGGGGGCCAGTTGCCCGGGTGTATCGCTCGCCGCCCGGTCCCGATTGTAGAAGCCGTCCCAATCGGGCGTCGTTGCCTTCGTATAGACGGTCGGGCCGCCGTGCGCCTTGGCGGCCGCGAGCAGCGCCTCGTAGTGAGCTTTCGCCGTCCGGTAAGGATAAGGGCTGACCATACTCTCGCGCGGATAGTCGACATTGCAGTGGCCCCACGAGGCGGTGCCCGGCGGTTTCACCCCGATGCGCCCGCTCTCCCACAACGATTCGACGATCTCACGCGGCGTGTTGCAGCGGTAATAGCGTGGATCGGTCCAGACCTTCTGATCCTTGTAGAAGTTCTTCGACGTGAACAGATCCGTCGGCAACGGTTTGACCCCGGGCGGGGGGCCCTGGAATGGCGGAATGGCCCCCGTTTGCAGCGGGGCAAAGCCGGAGCCGGCCTGCGGTGGTGTGGCAGGCGCGGTACCCGGCGCCGCGGGCGGCGGTACGGCTGTTGGCACGCTCTCCGGTGTTGGTACCGGCCCGGTTCCCTGCGCGCCCGCGGGTCCGTGCGCATCCGCCACTCCTAGCACGATCATGCACGTCAGCACCCCCGCCAGCACACAGGAGTCTACAAAACGGGTCGAGCTATTCAATGATCCCACCCTCTTCCTTCGCAGCCTGGTGTGCCCGCGCATCCTTCGGGTACCAGTAGTGCAGATGGCAACTCTCACACGCCTTGTCGACCGCGGTGATCGCAGTGAAAAGGCTCTTCGTGTCTTGCGCCTCGGCCGCCTTCATCCCCGCTGCGGCCGCCTGCCCCAGGCGCTCGGCCCGTTGCACAAAATCGGCATGTTGACTATCCAACAGCCGCTGGACTTCCTCGGGCTCATTCTCGACGGCAGGGTTACTACTTCTATCGCCCGGCTCCGCCGCCCGGCGCCCCGGTGCGATGAGAAGCGTCGGAGCATCGATCAACACCTGGAGGTGATGACGCTCCGCCGCCCACTCTTGCGCAGTCCGCGGCGCCTTATGAGTGACGCCGTGCTCGTCAGAGACATCCGCGATGGACTCAAAAAGAAAGTCGGCACTCGGATCGACCATCGCAGCCATGATGGTCCGGATGGACATGTTGGATAAATCAGGTCCGGTGGGCGGCGCCCCGCCCGTCAAAAAATCGTCGAAATTCCCCGCCGGCGGCGCCGCCTCTTTCGCCTGCGCGCCAGTTGTCGTGAACCCGATGACCCTGCCCGCGAAAATGATCGCAATCCACAAGGTGACCGACAGGGCCGCAGTAACCCGCCCACTACGGGGCGCGAACCGCTCGCTCTCCCACCGCACCACCGTCCGCCCCGCCGTGAGGTGGAAAACCGCCATATTGATTCCGGCCAGCACCAACAACACCATCTTGACGCGAAAGGAGGTGTTGCCCGCATAAACCCGGGCATTGGTTATGAACATCAACGCCCCGGTCAGGGCCGCCATGGCAAACGCTCCCCAGGTAATCCTGAGAAGCTCGGACGACATCCGCACGAACGGCCTGTGGCGTGAGGCAACTCCCAACAGCCGCAGATCGACGATCAGGATCGTACCGAACACCACGCTGAGCGCCATGACGTGGACCGATTCCAACAGAGGGAACAGGTACAGCGAGTCGCGGATGCCGCTCGCCAGGGCCGTGCCTTCGAGACTCTTCAGCCACGGTGAGATATCCACGGTGCTGTCAGGCCTTGGTTGCGGGCGAGAGGTGACCCCAGATGTGATCGTAGGCGATGAGCCGGCCGAGAAGAATGATACAACCCAACATGAGAAAGATCAGCAACGCCGTGAGGCGCACCGAGCGGCGCCGTACCAGCGCCTGCTCCCACTGTTGGTCGTCTCGTCGCACCGAGACCTGGAAAGCCGCCGCGAGCGCGGTCAGCCCAGCCACGAGCACCATCTTCAGCCAGAACGACAGGGTGACGAGCTCGCGCACGGGCTCGGCGACGATCAGGAGGCCACCGCTGGCAAGTAACAGGCACAGCGCGCCGGTCAGCCACGGGCCGAACCTGCACTGGGTGGCCAGCACCGTCTGGTCCATGCCCACCCAACCGAGCACGCGCAACGTCATCATCAGCGCGGATCCGACCGCGATCCCGATGCCGATGATGTGCAAGGATTGGATGACCGGGATCATCCATACTTCATGATTCTGAATGAACACGCTGGGAAGCGTGGTGGAGAGCCATACTGCAAAGTCGTTCACGGTAAACGACCCTCAGAACGTTGGATAACCCAGGAGCTCGTGGCCCGTCACCGTATCGCAGGTCTTGCCGGGCGCGGGCGGCGTCTTCCACGGGCATTTGGCTATCGCGCTATTGCCGGCCTTGGAACCGAAATCGGTCCCCTCCCGCAGCGGGTTCACCTTGACGCTCACGATGGTACCGGCTTTCATTGACTCCGCCGTGATCCCCTGTTCTGCGACGGCGGCGGCGCCGGCCATCTCCACACCGTACGGGTGGGGCTTGCCGTCCTGGTCCTTTTCCAACTTACCGTCGGGGCCGATCAGGTACAAATGCAGCTCGGCATGATTCGCCTGCGCCACGAACTGGTACACCACCCCGGTCAACACCACGATCTTGGTCTGGTCATACATGGCGAAGGAGTGGTGCGCGAGTGCCGGCAGGCCCACCAGCCCCACGGCCAGTCCGACCGCCAAGCGCACAGAAACAGCTGCAACAGCGCCCCTCGCCCGGGTCAGGATCAGACCGTCTTTCACTGGCGTCATCCCCCTTTTCAATACCACTACATAACCGCGCACTTACCTTGACGACTTCCGCTGTCGCGCTCAATATGTTCGTTGGTCGAAAGCACTTTCGCTATTCGAAAAGAGCCTAGCACAGGATGAATTAAGGGTGAAGATCGGGGCGCAGGCACATCGCACCACGTCCATTTCCACGTCGAACGAGAGTGTCATCGTGGTGCGCGGACGCAATCTCACCGACGAGCTGATCGGGCGTATCAACTTCACCGATCATTTCTGGCTGCTGCTGACCGGCGATCTGCCCTCTCCCGCGCAGCGCACTGTGCTGGATGCGACGCTGGTCGCTATTGCGGAACACGGACTGGTCCCGAGCGTACAGGCGAGCCGGATGACCCTCGCTGCTTCTCCAGAGGCGCTGCAGGGCGCGGTCGCAGCGGGAATTCTGGGGTGCGGCTCCGTGGTATTGGGATCGTCCGAAGCCGCGGGGACTTTCTTTGCCGAGATCGCGAAGCGTTCGGCCTCTGCCGATGTCGAAAGTGCCGCAGGCGCGGTCATCCGCGAGTACCGGGCCGCGGGACGGGCCATCCCGGGCTACGGCCATCCGTTGCACAAAGACTACGATCCGCGGGCGTTACGCCTGTTCGAGATCGCGGCCGATGCCCTGGATAACAACACCCACGTGGAGATCGCGCGCACGGTCGCGCGCATCCTGCCGGGAATCCTGGGTAAGCAGTTGGCCATCAACGTATCCGGTGCCATTCCGGCCGTATTACTGGACGCCGGCTACCCGCTCGGCGCCCTGAAAGGCGTGCCCCTGCTGGCTCGCACCGCGGGCCTGATTGCGCACCTGTTGGAGGAGCAGTTACGGCCGATCGGCTTCGTGATGTCGCATGCGGCCGCGGCGGCCATCGACTACGACGGCGCGCGCCCGGAAGGATTTCAGGAATCCGATGGCTGACGCGCCGGGAAAGCTGACCGTGGAGGCCGCACTGAGCGGCATCCGGGTGGTGGAACAGGGGACGTTCATCACCGGCCCCTGCGCCGGAATGATGCTGGCGGATCTGGGTGCGGACGTCATAAAGGTCGAGAGCAAGGACGGCGATCCCTACCGCACCTACCAGGGGGGCCATTATTCGCCGCACTTTCAGGCCTACAATCGCAACAAGCGCAGCGTGGCCCTCGACCTGAAGTCCCCCGACGAGCGTTTGATTTTCGAGGGCCTGATCCGTGAGGCCGATGTTTTTATCCAGAACTTCCGTCCGGGCACGGCGGCGCGCCTGGGCGCGGGAGCGGAGCGGCTGCTGGAGATCAACCCGCGGCTCATCTATTGCTCCATCAGTGGCTTCGGCTCTAGCGGACCCTATGTCGAGCGCCCGAGTTACGATTCGGTAGCACAGGCGTTGAGCGGCTTCCTGAGCGTCGTCGTGGATGCGGATCGCCCCCGCTTTCTAGGGCCGGCGCTCGCCGACGCGATCACCGGCATCTACGCAGCATACGGAGTGTTGGGCGCGTTGATAAAACGTGGGCGTACCGGGCAGGGTGGCCTGGTCGAGGTGTCGATGTTGGAAGCGATGGCGCATTTCGCGGTCGAGCCCTTCGCCGCCTTTTTCGCGCTGGGCGCCACGCCGAGCTCGAGCGACCGGCCGCGGCTCGCACAGGCCTATATCCTGCGTACCGCGGATCACCGCCTCATCGCCATTCACCTGTCCTCCATCGAAAAATTCTGGGAGGGACTGATCACTGCGCTCGATGCGCAGGATCTGACTCGCGACGCACGCTTCAGCGCACGTCTGGCGCGGATAAGTCACTACGAAGCGTTGAACGAAGAGCTCGCGAAGCGTTTCGCGCAATATGAGCTCGCTCACCTCGTAAAACGTCTTGGCGAGAACGACGTGCCCTTCGCACCTATCAACACCATCGATGAGGTGGTGCACGATCCGCAGGTGGCCCACCTGGGCTTGATGGTGCCTGTGACCTCGCCACACGGCGCGAAGCAGGCGGTGCGTCCACCCGTGCAGTTCTCGGGCGACCGCTCTAACTCTGTGCGTGCCGCGCCCCTGTTGGATGAGCACGGCGTGCTGATTCGTGCGGCTCTCGCTGGCAGCCCGGGATGGCCGGCGCTCTGACACTCAAAATTCTCGTTGGTTGCGCGCTGCTGGGAGTTTCCCTGGCGGCGCCGGCACAAAATGTGGTGATCGCCAACGCCCGCATCATCGATGGCAGGGGCAATGTGATCGAGCACGGCTCGGTAGTAGCCAAGAACGGAAAGATCGTTTCGGTAGCGAGCGGCGCAGCTCCCAGCGGCACGGCCGGCCAGCGCATCGACGCCCACGGCCTGACCGTGATGGCCGGGTTCATCGATGCTCACAGGCACATCATGCATGGCAATCCCACTGCATGGATGAAGGACCATGCCGCCGCCGACATGAAGTCTTTCGTCGACGCAGGGTTTACGACCGTCTTCTCGATGGGCGACGATCCGCGCGCCATCCTGGATCTGCGTAGCCAACTCGCGAGTGGCGCGATACTCGGTCCGACCCTGTATGCCGCTCGCATCGTTCCTCTTTCGGCACCCGTGCCCGCTGCTGCCGGCGCGGCACCGCGCGGCCCCTACACCGACCTGGCACGGACTGACCCGGCGCGACCTCCAGATCGCCCTACCACCGCGGCTCCTGCCATCCCTGATGAGGACAGCCGCGCGGCAGTTCGCTCGGCTAAGGAAGCGGGTTTCGATGCGATCAAAACCTTCATGATCGTGGTTCCCGGGGGCCCCGAATCGCACACTCTCGCGGTGATCGTCGACGAGGCCCACAAACAGGGCCTGCGTGTATTCACACATGCGACGGCGGTGCCGGATGCCGTCGCCGCGGTGAACGCCCATGTTGACGTGCTTGCACACACTGCGCACATCGGACACCTGGAGGAGGATGAGGCCTCGCGCCAGACACTTCTCAACGCGCACGTACCGATGGTCTCCACGCTGGCGGTATTCATTCCCCACTTCGATGCGCAGAACGAGCCACTCTTCAGGGATGGTGGCCCATTCCCCATGTCACGCCCGCTTTCGAGCGGCGGCCAAGGGCCGGTAAACGCTCGCATCCTGTGGGAAGGCGGCCTTACCTATGCATACGGCACCGACACGCAGTGGGACCCACGGGATAGCCTCCGGGATGAGCTACGCGCACTCAACCTGGTGTTCTCTCCGCGCGACATCATAAAGATCATGGGGCCAAACACCGCCGCGGCCATTGGCAAGGGCGGCGAGTTAGGGACCCTGGAGCCCGGCAAGACCGCCGACATGGTGATTGTCGAGGGCGATCCCCTGGAGGATGTCTTCAACCTGACTCACGTCGTGCTCGTAGTAAAAGACGGCAAGGTGTTGAGCGACACCCGCGGCCGGCACAGGAACACAGGCTGACGCTCGGTTTCGCATAGCGAAAAACGTTCCTCGCCGTTACAATGGCGGCTCGCTCGCCAGGCGTTACGGCGAATGTCGGAATTTCTTAAATTGGGCAACATTCGCAGCAAAAATACCGCGGTGGCTCGCATCGCACCCAATGGTGGCGCCCGGCGCGAAGCGATGGGTGGTCTTGCCAAAGGGCTGAGTGTCATTCGCGCCTTTACACGCGAGCGCGCCACCCTGAGCCTCAGCGAAGTGGCTAACTTGACTTCGATGCCGCCGGCCACCGCACGGCGCTGTTTGATGACCCTGGAGGAGCTCGGCTACGTCATGCGCAACGGGCGGCAATTTCTGCTGCGGCCGAAGGTGCTGGAGCTGGGCGCGGCCTACATCGACTCCATGAACATCGATTTCCTGACCAAGACTCACCTGGAGGAGCTGGCGCGCAACACGGGTGACTCCGCGGCACTGTGCGTACTCGACGGCACGGATATCGTCTACGTCGCGCGCACCTCGATCCGCACACTGATGAGACTGGAAGCACACGTCGGGAGCCGGTTTCCGGCCTACGCCACCTCGGTCGGCCGTGTGCTGCTGGCAGGGCAAAGCGCCGCGCAGTTGCAAAGCTACCTCGAGACCGCGAAATTCGAGCCGCTCACGAAGTACACGGTTACGGATGCGGAGCAGCTTCGCCGCGCCATCGAAAAGTGCCGGCGGACCGGCTACTGCGCGGTGAAGGACGAGTTGGATTACGGTGTGGTCGCGCTGGCGGTACCGGTGCACGACCGCCAGGGCCGTGTGGTCGCCGCACTCAACAGCTCGAGCCATTCGGCTCGCATCACCGTCGCCCGGCTGGTGGAGGAACGCTTGGGCATGTTACGGGCCGTGAGCAGCCAGATCACGCGGGACCTCGCCTCCCTCCCGAACCTGTCGCTGAGCGCCGGATTACCCGTCGATTCCTGAGCGCCCGCAGCTTGACGCGAGCGGTGCCAAGGCTCACGATATTCGAAGTTCGAATGAAAATTCGCTATCCGAAAGGGGAATGACCCCAGGAGCCGGCCATGTCGACAGGTGCGAAACTCCCCTCCAGGCTGCATCACACCGCCTACGTCGCCCGGGATCTCGAGGCCACGCGCCGGTTTTACGAAGACCTCATCGGCCTGCCGCTGGTCGCGACGTGGTGCGAGGTCGATGAGCTGTTCGGCGCGGAGCGCGTTTATTGTCACCTGTTCTTCGGACTGGGCGATGGCAGTGCGCTGGCGTTCTTCAACTTCGCCAAACCGCAGGATCAACAGCTCTTCGGCCCGGAACTGGCCGCTTCACCCTTCCGGCACATCGCGCTGAATGTCGACGCGGAAACGCAGCAGGGTATCGAGTGGCGCCTGGCCGCGGCAGGCTACAAGGAGCCGCAGACCTATGTGTTGGAGCATGGATATTGCCGGTCCGTCTATGTCACCGACCCGAACGACATGATCCTGGAGTTCACCCTCGATAACCCCGCGGCGCTCGAGTTATCTGCGCAGCGACGCGCGGGCGCTCATGCTGAACTGAAGCGCTGGCTCGCCGGCGACCACACATCCAACAACACCTATCGATAGCCCGGCGGGCTCCTAACCGCTCTGCCACTCACGACGCATCAGCAGCGTCCCTCCCGCGCAGACGAGCGGCACTATGGCAAGCACCATCAGGATCGTCACTGACGTGACGCCCTGCTCGATCGCCCAGCCACCCGCAACCGGCGCGACAATCGAGCCGAGGGTGCCGACGACACCGACCCAACTCATCCCGGTCGCCTTGATGGCCGGAGGATAGTAGGCCGTCGAGAGAGCATTGAGTGCGAGCTGGGCACCTCCCACTCCCCCACCCAACAGCAGAAGCAGCACCACCCACGCCAGACCCGATGGAGTTACGCGGAAAAGCACGAGGCACGCCATAGCGACCAGAAACGCGGTGAGCAGAGCCGGCAGGGCCTTGCCGCGATCGAGAAAAAGGGCCAGCAGGATGCCGCCGATCACACTACCGGCTTGAATCAGGACGGCCCCACCTACCGCGGAGCCAAGCGACCAACCCGCCCGCTGTAGTAGCGTCGGCAGCCAACTGATCAGCACATACAATGTAAACAGGTTCGCCAGCACGACGCCCCAGAGTACGAGTGTGCGCCGCCGATAGATCGGGCCGAGCAACTGGGCAAATCCCGACGGCGCGGAGCTTCTCGATTCCTCGGGTTGTTGCCGCTGCAATTCTTCCAACGCAACATCAGGTGCCAGGCGGCGCAGTATGCCGGCAATACGCGGATCATCCGGCCGGCGCGCGGCGAGAAACTTCAGCGACTCCGGCGCCCAGAGAAACAGCACCGCGGCAATCAGCAAAGGGACCGTGCCACCGATGAAGAAGGTGCCGCGCCACCCCCAACTATGGAGCAGTTGGATTGCGATAAAACCGGCCGAAAACGCGCCAATTCCGATCGCCGCGTTCATGAGTACCAGGAGGGAGCCGCGTATCCGTGCCGGCACGTACTCGCTCGTCCAGGCGTTGCAGTTGGGAATGCCGCCACCGATGCCGATGCCCGTCAGGAGCCGCCAAAACGCGAACTGCATGGGCGTACTGGAGGTTGCCGTGGCCAATGTGGATATACCGGCAATGAGCAAAGCGATGGTCAACAGCGGCCGGCGTCCGAGCCGATCTCCCCAAGGAGCCACGAACGCGCCGCCCAACCCAATGCCCAGCACGGCGGCGGACAGCGCCACACCGAAACGGGATGGCTCGATATTCCATTGCAGTGACAAAGACGGGACGGCCAACGCCATGACCTGGATGTCGTATCCATCCATGAACATAACGAGGGCACACGAGATTCCCACCAACCACTGGAGCCAGGACATGGCGCGCTCGTCAATGAGGCGCGAGATCTCGGTCGGGTCGAGGATTGCGGGAACCGCAGTGGAGCTCACCCGCTGACTTGTAACCCAATGGGGTTGCCCTAGCAACTTTGCAAGCACGCCCACCCGCTAGAGTGGTACTGTGACCCCAGGCCACAGGTGCACTTTATGCAATTCGAATCGAAGAATTCAGGCCGCCCGTTCATTCCAGGCTTTATCGCGGGCGAACCCGCCGACGAACAACGGGCGCGGATCGCGCGTGAGCTCGCCGAACGGGAAGAGCACAGGCAGGCGAATCTGGCGGAACTGTCGTCAGTTCGCAACGCTCCCGGCGAACGAGTCCGGATCTGGGAGCGTATGTACGGTTTGGCGCTACCTCGCGATCCGAACCACCACCTCTTGGACATGATTGCTGTGGCGACCCATCTCGAGCTTGCACAGGTCCAGGAAGAGCAGCGGCTGCGCCGACCCGCGGCGCCGGTCGCGAAAGAGCCTTAAGGTTCCCTACAGCACTTTCCCCGGATTGAGAATTCCGTTGGGATCCATCACCTGCTTGATGGCGCGCATGAGAGTGAGTTCCTCCGGGCTACGCGAATAATGCAGGAAGCTCCGCTTGAGTGAGCCGATGCCATGCTCCGCGGAGATCGAGCCCTTCCTTCGGGACACGATGCTATAAACCGCCTCTTCGAGCACGTGCTCCGGCACGGAGTGTCCGTTCATCCGAACGGATGCATGGAGGTTGCCATCCGCAACGTGCCCGAAATAAACAGTCCTGAGTTGCGGCCATCGGGACGTGAGCTCTGCGTCGATTTCTCGCATCAGTGCGTGGATCTCGCCCGTCGGAACACTCACATCAAACCCTAACTGCGGCCAATGCGGCGTGCGTTGCCATTCACCGGGCGAGTCGCGCACAGCCCACAACTCGGTGGCTTCACGGCTCGACTTGGCGACGACCGCGTCTTTGACGACACCGGCTTCGAGTGCTGCGCCGATGACAGTCTCGTAGCGTTGCGGATCGACTTGCGGGTCCTGCCCCATCGTTTCGAGCAATACGTACACCCCCGCCCCGATAGGCAGTGGCGGCTTACGGCCCAATCCAACCGTGCCGAGCTCATAAAAGTCCGGCCACATGACTTCGTATGCCGTCAGTTGCGCACCGAACCCCAGCCGCGCCAGCCGGAGTAACTCCAACACTCCGGCGTAGTCCTCCAGCGCAAGCAATCCCAGGCAAACACTGCGGGGCTTCGGGAAAAGACGCAGCACCACTGCCGTGATGATCCCGAGCGTGCCCTCCGCACCGATGAACAACTGCCGCAGGTCGTAGCCGGTGTTGTTCTTCATCACTTTCCGGAGCGAATCGATTACCGTTCCGTCGGCCAGTACCGCCTCGATTCCAAGCACCAGGTCCCGCGCGACACCGAAGCGCAGCACGCGATTGCCGCCGGCGTTGGTCGAGACATTGCCACCGATCTGACAGGACCCGCGCCCGCCGAGGTCGAGCGGAAAGAAAAGATCGGCGGCATCGGCGGCCTTCTGCACGGTCTCCATCACGACGCCGGCCTCGACCGTGATCGTACCGGCAGCAACGTCAAGCTCCTTGATGGCCCGCATACGCTCCAAAGAAATGACGACGCAAGAGCCGACTGGAGCACCTCCGCCTGCCATGCCCGTCATCCCACCTTGCGGCTGAACGGCGATTCGACGCTCGTTGCAGAATTTCAGTATTGCCGCAACCTGCTGGGTGCTGCGCGGGTACGTGAGCGCCAGGATGGTCGCCTGCGGATTAGCCGGAACCCCGAAGTCCTGCACATGACGCAGGACGTTCTGGGCATCGGGCTCTACAACGACATCCGGTCCGACCCGCTGCGCCAGCTCTGAAACCACGTCGTTCTGCAAAGTCGTACCCCTCGCCGCTCGAGCCCAAGGGTAGAGAATATCAATAGATGGTTATTTGAGTGGGGGCGTTGTACGACGCTCCGCCATTGGACACAGTGCAATTGGACAAGCTGCCGTCCACCGGGGAGACAGCACAGAGGTAGATGCCCGCCACCGAGTCGCCGATGTAAGCATGATTACCTGCGACTGCCACCCCAAGGGGATTTGCCCCTGCGGGAAGAGCTGAAGCGGTGCAGGTGCCCAATGTCCCATCCACATTGATCGGACACACCTCCACGCCGGGAGCGGCAGGATTCCCGGAAACGGCGTAGACCAGGTTACCCGAGAGCGCGACCCCCGCTGAATAGTTGGGTCCAGTACCGGTGACAGCGCACAAGCTCAACGAGCCGTCAGCATCGATTGCGCACCCATCCACATTACCGCTGTTGTCCGATAGATAGATATTTCCGGAGCCCACAGCCATCCCGAAGGTATCGAAGTCAGTTGCCGTGATCCCGCAGTTTGACAAGCTCCCGTCCGGGAGGATCGTGCAATACGTCACGCCCGGGCCGGAACCATTGGCGACATACAAAGTGGCTCCATTGACTGCCAACTCCTGCGGATCACCGATGTTGGCGGCGGTCAGGGCACAGCCCGTCAGCGTGCCGTCGCTGGCCACGTTGCAAACAGACACGCTCGGACCGGTGAAGATCAACCCGTTCGAAACATAAGCCAGTCCACCTGTCAACACGATGCCGAACGGCCCCCGGAATCCAGTGCCCGTCGCTACACAACCGGTAAGGCTCCCGTCCACTAAGTTGATCGAGCAGACATTGATACTCCCCAAATCGGCGATATACACATGCGGCGGTCCCCTGACGGTCAGCACTGTGCTTGCCGAGATACCACCGCTGCTCGCCGAAATCGTAGTCGTGCCGGGAGTGGCTGCCGTTACCAGCCCATTCGAGCCCGCGGCATTACTGATCGTCGCGGCTCCAGTATTGGTGGACGCCCAGGTCACCTGGGTCGTCAGGTATTGTTTCGAGTTGTCGGTAAAGGTTCCGGTCGCCGTGAATTGCTCCGTGAGCCCGCTCCCGATGCCCGGACTATTCGGTGTCACCTGGATCGATACCAACGCCGCCGCACTCACATTGAATAGTGTGTTGCCCGATACGTTACCGAGGGCAGCGGAAATAGTCGTGGCACCCACCCCCGCCGTACTCGCCAGGCCGTTCGAACCGCTGGCATTACTGATCGTCGCGGCTGTCGTATTCGACGAGGCCCAGGTCACCTGGCTGGTCAGACTCTGTGTAGAGTTATCGGTGTACGTACCCGTTGCCGTGAACTGTTGGGTGAGCCCGTTCGCGATGGCAAAATTATTCGGGCTGACCTGAATCGAGACGAGGGACGCGGCGGTCACACTGACAGGTGAGGTGGCCACGAGGCCAGTGGCGGTCGTCGCGGAAATAATGCTGACGCCCGGCGCCACGCCGACTACGACCCCCGCGCTGCCGGCTGCGTTGCTCACCGTCGCGGCGGCCGATTCGCTCGAAGACCAGGTGACCTGTGACGTCACGTCCTGAGTCGAGTTATCCGAGAATATGCCGGTGGCTGTGAACTGCCGACTGACGCCTTTGGGCAAGCTTACGTTGAAGGGCGTGACCAGGATCGATTGCAGCGTCGCTCCGGTGACTGTCAACGTCGTGCTGCCCGAAATAGAACCGCTGCTCGCCGTGATAGTCGTGCTGCCCACTCCCGACGCGCTGGCCAAGCCGATCGACCCAACGGCGTTGCTGATGGTCGCGACAGCGGTATTGGCGGAAACCCAGAGCGCCTGGCTCGTAAGATCCTGGGTTGAGCCATCCGAGAATATGCCCGTGGCGATGAACTGTTCCGTAAACCCGTTGGCGACACTTGGCGTCGTGGGCGTCACTTGCAGGGACGTCAGAACGGCCGGTGTCACGGTGAACGAGGTGGTGCCCACCCGATCGTGCAGAGTCGCGGCGATCGTCACGGTGCCGGTCGCTGCCGCTGAAAGTACACCGCCCGATCCCACTGCGAAGACGGCGATGGTGCTGTTCGAGGTTCCCCAGATCACCTGGTTGGTCACATCCTGGTGGGAACCGTCGCTGTAAATCCCGGTTGCGGATAGTTGAAACCCCATTCCGGCTGCGGCCTGCGCGTTCGGCGGAGTCACTTCGATAGACTGCAGACCCGGGGCGCCTTCAGCCCCACCGCAGCTCGCCAGCAAGCACCCGATTCCCGCCACCAGGACCGCCGCGGCGACGCGAGCGGCTTGCCTGGAAATCCATTTCATGTTCATGCCTTTCCGCTCGCTGCTT
>Ga0209169_10000812_pt1 | contig 19258 bp, 19 predicted proteins | sample HubBroMetageWRM4_FD_188346 | JGI IMG/M metagenome (GOLD analysis project Ga0209169, IMG submission 188346) | Warmed soil microbial communities from the Hubbard Brook experimental Forest, New Hampshire - Hubbard Brook CCASE Soil Metagenome WRM 4... | ecosystem: Environmental > Terrestrial > Soil... | reverse complement strand
CTGTAAGAATTAGACCAAGGAAAAAATAAGGGGTCGAGAACCTTCCCAATTCTCGAACCCCTCATCTTGGGCTCAGCCGACTCTCTTGGAGCGGTGAGCAAAACCTTCAATGTGTGTGATCATGCTCCTGCTCTCAGCGGAGGTCCATGGAGCCAGTCTGAAGCGATATGAATTGATCTGAAGAATCTCGCGGGTGACTGGAATGTCGACATTCAGCCTCTGCTTGCCGGGGTGGTCAGTTGGTGAAGGTACTCCAGGTGATCTTTCGCAGCACAACTAAATGGGGCTGAAGCGCGGAGAATCTAGGCAAAGAAGTCATCTGGTATGACGACGGCTGCAGCTACAAGCAGCGAACATGCAATCATTGCCACGTCCGTAACGCCGATGGCCCTTCGACGCGCAATCGCATAGGGAATAGCTGGCAAGAGCCAGACCATCGCAGCGAGGCAACCCGACATGCCCACAATCGCAATCATCGGGTGAATGTGCATCATGCTAAACCCAACCATCTGCGGCCCGCGTGACCACGTCCACACTGTTTTTTCCCACATGACGCGTCCCGCAAACAACACCGCTATTGGCGAGGTGGAGCACCACCACAACCTGAGGACGTAGGGCAACGCGCTTCGTGTCTCCACGGGTATGTATTTTACGCGCATCCAGTTCGCGAAGGGCTAACTGTTGTAATCAACGTTTTACACTAACCGAGAACTTCCACCAGTCATTTCTTTTGCAGCACCGCCCTGATAGCTCGCGAGTCTCCCCATAGCTGTGATCCAAATTAGTTCAAGAAGGGAAGCAAACATTCTTGCCCTTCGTACCGACCCTCGGTTTGCCGCATCCGGTGCGCGTCATTTATACTTACGGTTTGCCTTTAAGCCATCTGATTCAATCAGGAGCAGGGATTTTCGATGCCGAAACGTACATTTCAACCCAACAAGCGCAAGCGCTCGAAGAAGCACGGGTTCCGGACTCGTATGAAGACGAAGAACGGAGCTGCCGTGCTGTCGCGCCGCCGGGCCAAAGGGCGCAAGCGTGTTTCAGTGGCGCCGGGTTTCCGCGACTAGTTTTCCAACCACGGACAGCAAAGGCCGTCGTTATTACTATTCATTGTGCAGGATTGTGAGCTGGTGAGCGCCGATGCTCCAGAGCGGAGTGTAGTGCGGCCCGCGGCGAAGGCGGGTGCGAGCTTTTCGCGCGGCCTCTCACGCTCGGGGCGGTTGCTGAAGCACTCCGACTTCGAACGGGTTTATAAGCAAGGACGGCGGCACTTTTCCTCGCACATGACCGTTTTTTATCTGCGGCGTGCCGGTGGTGCTTCGCAGGATGGTGCTTCACCAGAAACTGATTTACCGGAAAAAGGCGCGCGCGTTGGATTTACGGTAGGTCGCGTGCTCGGCGGTGCGGTGCAGCGGAACCGGATTAAGCGGCGTCTGCGCGAGGCGGTGCGGTTGCGGCGCTCGGTGCTTCAGAGTGCATGCTCGGTGGATGTGGTGATCAATCCGAAGAAGTCGGTGCTGACGTTGGAATTTTCAGTGGTGCTCGAAGAAGTCGGTCGGGCGCTGGATACAATCGCGAAAAAGCTGACGGAGAAGTAAAAATGAAGTCTCTCGCGCTCTGGTTGTTGCAGGTTTATAAGCGATGGATTTCGCCCGTGTTTCCGCCGTCGTGTCGCTATGTACCGACGTGTTCTGAATACGCCATGGAAGCAGTGGAACGGTTTGGCGCCCTTCGTGGCGGAGCGATGGCGACTTGGCGAGTTTTGCGATGCCATCCTTTAGCGACGGGCGGATTAGATCCGGTGGTCAAAGATACTCTGGAGAGGCCCTCTCATTCGCACAAAACGCGAATGAATGGGGCACCCACATTTCCTTACGTGTAGTTCTTAGCAACTTCAAGAAAATGATGAGTTACTGAGTTGGCTGAATTTAATAATCCTCAACAAGAACCCGGGATGGAGCGCAAGCTGTTATTGGTGTTTGCGCTGACGTTTCTCGTCCTCATGGTTTTCCAGCCGCTCTTGAAAAAGTACGGGCCGCAGCCTCCGGCGAAACAAGAAACCTCTCAGGCGGCGCAGAATCAGGCGCAGATTGCTTCGCAGAACGCTTCACAACCTCCCACGCAACTTCCCGCACAACCAGGTACGAATGCGGCGACGGCTAATCGCGCAGGCGCGAAGGGAGAAACAGCATCGGCTCCACTACAAGCGGCCCGCGAATCGGAGACGGTAATTGAGAATGATGTCTACCGGATTGTGTTCACCAATCGCGGTGGACGGGTTAAGTCCTGGGTACTGAAGAAATTCACCGACGACAAAGGCGGCCCGCTTGAGCTAGTAAATACCGTGGCAGCGGAGAAATATGGTTATCCGCTGACGTTGTGGTCGTATGACGGGGCACTCCGAGACAAGCTGAATTCGGTTCTGTATGTGGCGACCAGCACCGGAACCTCCGCTCCTGCTGAGATTAAGTTTGCTTACGACGACGGCGATATCTCCGTACAAAAAAGTTACACGTTCGATCTCAACAGCTATGTCGTCGGAGTAAAGACAGCGGTTTATCAGAAGGGCATGCAGGTCACGGCGTTTCCAATGTGGCCGGCAGGGTTCGGCGCGGATATGACCGGCCCGCAGTATGCCGCTGACCAAATCGTCTACCAATACGATAGCAAGGTCGAGCGGCTGGCAATCAAGAAGATCAGCGGCAACGGAACATTGGCGGGACCGTTCCATTGGGCGGGAGTTTCGGATCAGTATTTTGCGGCGGTCTTTTTGCCGCAGGATCCGCAAAACGCGGCCTTGGTGACTCTGCGCAATGCGATTGAAATTCCACACGGATCCGATACGAATCAGAAGGATAAGATCGACGTGCTCGGTGCGGCGGTTGGCAGCCTGAGGGGCCCGACCGATGCGCGGCTCTACGTCGGTCCGAAGCAATTATCAGACTTGGAAACTGTGCCGGTGCCGGGCATCACGGGCGCTGAACCAGACTTGCGGGCGATCATCGACTTTGGGTGGCTGGGAATTATCGCGCGGCCGCTATTTTTGTGGTTGAAGTGGATGCACAGCCACATCGTCGGGAACTGGGGCTGGGCGATCTTGCTGCAAACCCTGATCATCAATCTGGCGCTGCTGCCGCTCCGGCTTTCGCAGATGAAGTCAATGCTGAAGATGCAGCGCGTGGCCCCGCAGATCAAGGCGATTCAGGAAAAATATAAGAAGTACAGCCTGCGCGATCCAAAGAAGGCCGAGATGAACGAAGAGATCTCGGCGCTGTATAAGAAGGAAGGCGTCAATCCAGCGGGAGGATGTTTGCCGTTGCTGATTCAGACGCCGTTTCTGTTTGCATACTATCGCATGCTCAACGTGGCCATGGATCTGCGTCATGCTCCGTGGATGTGGGTTCACGATCTTTCGGCGCCCGACCCGTATCACATTCTGCCGATTGCGATCATCGTCACCATGTTTTTAATGCAGCGGATGACGCCGCAGGCCGGAATGGATCCGGCTCAACAAAAGATGATGAACCTCATGATGCCAGGTATGCTCGGGCTCATGAGCTGGAACTTGCCTGCCGGCCTGGGCTTGTATTGGGCGGCAGGTCAGTTGATCGGGATCGTGCAGCAGTCGGTAATGAATCGGACGTCGCTGGGGCGCGAGATGCGCGAAATGATGGCGAAGCGGGCGCGGAAGAAAGAAAAATAGCTGTCAGCCGTCAGGTAAAAGCGCTCCTGAATGAGAGAGTTTTAGTGTAGTGATACTGAGCCGTTAGTCTTCAGCTGTCAACCGTTAGCGCTCTCATGCGCATGGTTCACCTGATGGCTGACCGTTGAAGGCTGATCGCTGAGGATTGAATGCCTATTACTGACAAAGTTGCTGCTGCAAAACAGATTGGGGAATTTCTGCAGGCTGTCATTTCGAATGGCGGCTTCAAGCTGAAGTATCGGATCACAGTGGATCCTCCGATCGCACAGAATCGCGAATGGGAGCATCCAGAAATTCTGGTGGAGTTCGCTGGGCCCGATTCTGCGCTGCTGCTGGAACGCGGCGGCGAGTTGCTGCGTTCGTTTGAGCTGCTCGCATCGGAAATTCTGCACTTGCAGGGCAACGAACACGAGAAGATCTGGTTCGACTGCAAGAATTTCCGGGCGATGCGGATCGACGAGTTGCAACTGGCAGCGCGTGTGGCAGCGGAGCAGGTGCGCCGTACCAGCGAGCCGTATCGGTTTGGACCTATGTCATCGCGCGAGCGTCGGATCGTTCATCTGGCCTTGCGTGAGGAAAAAGATTTGCGCACTGAAAGTGATGGTGAAGGTGGACGACGCTCGGTAGTGGTGTATCCAGGAAATTATAAGACGACGGCACCGGCACGACGGGAACGGCGGATTTCGTAGCTGCACACTATTCCGTAAGTTGCACCCTTTGCGCGGCAGTTAGTTTCTCGACACTTGACAGCGAAAACAAATCGCGATTCGATAAAGCACTCATGCCAAAGTTTTTTGTTATAACCCACCGACGCGGCGATTTTTTTATGCTAGTATGCCGTTCGTCTCGTAATAAATTTCACAGACAACCCGTACGGCAAAACTGCTCATAAACGACGGACTTTTAATTTCAAGATCGGCTTTTCCCGGACGCTTCGCGCCGGCGTTTTTAACATTCTGGTAAAAAATGTCTCTCTCCAGTTCTGCCATCATCCCGAATCCTTGGGCGCGCATTCTTGACGCTCTGGAAAAGAAAGTCAATCGCCACTCCTACGACACCTGGCTGAAGCCCACACGCTACAGCCACGCCAGCAATGGGATTCTCTTCGTGCGCATTCCGACGGCCGAGTTCCGTCACGTTGGCGATAAATATGCCGACCTGATTCAGGAAGCGGTCGACAACCTCGGGCTCGGCTACGAGGATGTAAAGTTCGTTACCGCCGAAGACGATCCTTCGAACACGCCGATACGACACAACGGCGGCCTCTCTGCTCATTCCTTCACAGGTACCAGCGGAAGTACAAGCGGAGGCGCGACTGGCGGTTCGAGTACCAGTGCAGGTCCGCAGGCGCTCCATCCGTCGCAGGGGCGATTCGATTGGGACAGCGCTGCGCAACTGAATCCGCGTTATACGTTCGACGCGTTCGTCATCGGCAGTGGGAACCAATTCGCACACGCGGCTTGCCAGGCCGTCGCCGAGCGGCCCTCCAAGGCTTACAACCCGCTGTTCCTCTACGGCGGCGTCGGTATGGGCAAGACGCACCTCATGCAGGCGATCGGCCACGAGATCAAGCGCCGGACGCCGCAGGCGGCGATCTGCTACGTGTCGAGCGAGAAGTTCACTAACGAGATGATCAACTCGTTGCGCTACGACAAGATGATCAGCTTCCGGGATAAATTCCGGACCATGGACGTGTTGTTGATCGACGACATCCAGTTCCTGGCACAGAAAGAGCGCACGCAGGAAGAATTTTTCCACACCTTCAACGCCCTCCACGAATCGATGAAGCAGATCGTAATCGCGAGCGATCGTCCGCCGAAAGAATTGGCGGACTTTGAAGATCGCATGCGCAGCCGCTTCGAGTGGGGCCTGATCGCCGACATTCAGCCGCCTGATCTGGAGACGAAAGTAGCCATCCTGCAAAAGAAAGCGGAGCAGGAACGAGTGACCTTGCCATCGGATGTGGCGCTATTCATCGCGTCGAATATTCGGTCGAACGTGCGTGAACTGGAAGGCGCTCTGATTCGTTTGGTGGCGCATTCCTCGCTGATCGGGGCGGAGATTACGCTTCCTTACACCCAGCAGGTACTGAAGAATTTTATTGATTCGCAGGCTCGCAAAGTGACGATCGAATCCATCCAGAAAGCGGTAGCTGAGCAGTTCGGCCTGCGTCTGGTAGAGATCAAGGCGAAAAATAACTCGCGGTCCATCGTCTATCCAAGACAAATAGCGATGTACTTGGCCAAGCATCTCACCGAGGCTTCGCTCCCAGAAATTGGACGCCAGTTCGGTGGCAAACACCATACGACCGTGCTGCATTCCGTAGATAAGATTGAAGGCGTTCGCAAGGACGACAAGGATTTGAACAGATTGCTCAATAAGCTAACTGAGCAATTGGGCGCGTAGAATGCGGGAAGAAGGCGGTTTCCACGCAATTATCCACTCTTCAGGCTGGTCTTCCTCCATGCTGACTGTGGAGCGCCTGTGGAAACTGTGGAGACACGGACTGCAATTTTAGAGTCGCCCCAGTGTTGCATTGGGCTCCGCCAAAGTTACCTGCGATTGTTCACACGAAGAGTAGACATGGAAGCCACTGAATCGCAGGGACCTGGCCCAGTTTTCCACTTCTCCGAGGCCCCTACGGTTACTACTGGTTTTATTGTTTTAGTATTTGATATAAGAAGAGAACAGAAGTAGAGTCGGGAGACCCAATATGCCGGTGGAAGTCGCCCCTGCCATATCCACAACGACCATGGAAATAACGGTCAGCAAAGTTGAGCTGCTTCGCGAACTGACAGCCACTCAGGGCGTGGTGGAGCGCAAGACCACAATTCCCATTCTCTCCAACTATCTCTTCGAAGCAACCGGGGACAAGTTATCCCTCACCGCGACCGACCTCGACTTGAGCCTGCGCACGTCGTGCAATGCCAAGGTAAAAAAAGAAGGCGCATGCACGATTCCGGCGCGCAAACTTTATGACTATGTAAGGCTGCTCCCCGACGCGGACATCACCATTCGCTTGCTTGAGAATCATTGGGTCAGCATTCGCTGTGGCAGATCCAACACAAAAATGGTGGGGATGGCGAAATCAAATTTCCCCGGCCTGCCAGTGTTCCCATCCGCCGGAGCGATCAAGATTCCAGCAGCCGTCCTCCGCTCGATGATCGCGAAGACCGGCTTCGCCATCGCCAGCGAAGAATCGCGTTACACGCTGAATGGCGCATTGATGGTCCTGAAGCCGGAGTCGATCACCATGGTGGCGACCGATGGCCATCGTTTGGCGCACGTGGAGCGTGCGGGAGAAAAGTTTGAAGGCGTCTCTGGGGAGATGAAGACGTTAATTCCGAAAAAGGCGATGGACGAGCTAAAGTCACTACTCGATTCCGATGTCGAGACCATCGACTTCGCCAAGGACGAGTCCACACTCTTTTTCCGCGTTGGCCCACGGTTGCTCACATCACGCCAGCTGACCGGCCAGTTCCCCAACTACGAGGCCGTGCTGCCCAAAGACATTACCAAGTCGATCACGCTTCAGGGCGATGAACTGGGATCCGCCATCGCGCGCGTGGCCCAGTTTGCCGATGAGCGCTCGCGGGCAGTGCGCTTGCGTCTGGAAAAGGGTGAATTGAAACTTTCCGCATCATCCACCGAGACTGGTGAGTCCGAGGATTCCATCGAGGTCGCCTACGACGGCGAACCGATGGCAATTGGATTCAACGCGCAATATTTGATGGACTTTATCAAAGCCACTGGCTCAGGCGAGGTGAAGCTGGAACTGAAGGATGCCCAGTCCGCCGGCCAGCTTCGTCCCGCGGAAGGCGACGATTACAAGTATCGCTATATTGTGATGCCGATGCGGATCTGACCATTGGAATTAGGCATTGAAGTCACACGCAGGTTCACGCCTCCCGATTCAGCCCGTCAGGAATGTCACGCATAAAATTCAAGCCGCCGCGTTTCTCCATGAAAATCGTGGCGCTCCTTCTTGCCTGCCTATCAGTAAGCTTCAGTCCAGATCTTGCTATTAGCTCGGCCTTTGCCTTTCAGGTAGTCAACCCTCCGGCCGTTTCGTGGCCAGCGGGTCTTCCCGTCTACGACCACATCATGATCATCGTGGAGGAGAACAAAGATTACGATCAAGTCATCGGCAGCAAGAATGCTCCGTACATCAACAGCGTCCTCAAAAAAGAGGGAGCGAGCCTCACCCAAATGTATGGCGAGGAACACCACAGCCAAGGCAACTACTTCTGGCTGTTTTCGGGGAGCAATCAGAACGTCGGATTCGCGGATAGAATCCCAGCCTCCGCTTTAAAATCGGCCAATTTGGGCGAGGAGTTGATCCGCGCCGGCTATTCTTTCAAAGGCTATTCTGAAGGCCTACCGGAAATTGGCTCGACCGTGGTAAAGCAAGGTCTCTATGCGCGCAAGCATGTTCCTTGGATCAGCTTCTCCAATGTGCCCAATGGCCAGACAGTGTCTGGTTCCTCAAACCTCCGATTCCCGGCTGACTTTCCTTCAGACTACAATTCTCTTCCTACGCTCTCCTTTGTGATTCCGAACCTTGTCGATGACATGCACGACGGTCCAGTTTCTTCGTCCGTTCCGGTTGGTGACGAGTGGCTTAAAAAGAACATCGCGGGATACTACGAATGGGCCAAGAGGCACAACAGTCTGCTGATTCTTACTTTTGACGAGAGTGACGAATCTACGCTGATCGGCGGATTGACCGATCCTGCCAATAACGATCCGAATAAGAGAAATCGAATTGTAACGATCCTCGCTGGCGCGCACATCAAGGCAGGCGAATACGCTGAAGGCAAGGGGGTCAACCACGTCAGCCTTCTGCGTACGATAGAAGCCATGTATAAGCTCGATAAGTCGGGAGCTCAACCATGGAACGCGCTAAAAGCCGGGATTGCCGACGACTTCCTGATCAAAGATATTTTTAGCACTGCCCCGTAGGGGCTAACGGTCCTATTCGCATGCTGGCGTAACTGCAACCTTTTGCACTTCTTCTAGATATGTTCACGCCGTATTGCTCCTTGACCCAAAGCGACCAAGCATATACATTTATCGGCCATTCTGGTAAGTGGAGGAAACGCTCATGTTATCTGGTTTTAAGCAATTCATTTTGCGTGGCAATGTAGTCGATCTGGCAGTCGGCGTGGTGATTGGCGCGGCGTTTGGGACGGTAGTCACCGCCCTTGTCAAAGACATTATCAATCCTATAATTGCGCTCTTCGTGGGCAAGCCGGACTTTACCGGTATCTCTTTCGCAATCAGAGGCACGGTGTTTCCGATTGGCGATTTCATCACTGCGGCCGTCAGCTTTTTGCTGGTCGCGGCGGCGGTTTACTTCTTTGTTGTGACTCCAATCAACGCCCTGATTGCCCGGACCCGTAAAGCTCCCGTGCCGGCAGATCCAACGACGAAAAAGTGCCCAGAATGCCTCAGCGAAATTCCGATTGAAGCGCGCCGCTGCGCCCACTGCGCGCAGCCGGTGATGGGCAAGGCGGCCTGAGTTGTGAGCCGCGATCCGTTTATCTGGCTAACGCTGGGGCGAGATGCTATCGCATTTGCGGTTGCCGCTGGAACTGCGATTGTTCTTTGGCTTCGAAAACGAAGGGCACGATATTGGCCGATGACCCCAGGAAGGGTAGAACACGTCTCAAGTTTTGAAAACTCAGGCTCTTGGCTCACGGATGTTTCCTACTCCTATCGAGTCGAGAACGACTTCTATTCGGGTCAGTTTCAGCTCAAGACCATGGGCGAAGCGAAAGCTGGTCGCCATGTCGCCCGCTGGAAGGATCAGAACATCGGCGTTCGGTATTCAGCGAAGAAGCCTGGGATTTCGGTAGTGAGAATGGAAGACCAATCTGGACTGCATCCCGAAGAGTTCCGAGGCCGTTAGCTCCCTCAGCTAATGTGGCGAAACCCACCGTTTTCCTGTAAAATCAAACCTTCGGCAACAGGCCTGGAAGGATTTCAGAGTTATGGCACGAGTTTGTGATGTCTGCGGCAAGGGGCCGCAGTTCGGAAATACCATCAGTCACGCCCACAACGTCAGCAAGCGGCGCTGGAACGTCAATCTGCGCCCGGTTCACGCCAAGGTGGGAGCCGCTAACAAGCACATGCGCGTCTGCACCTCCTGTCTTCGCAGCGGCAAAGTGGTTAAGGCGTAAAGAACGAAGCCCGCTGGGAATGTGGAAATCCAGCAGGTTTTTCACTGCTCTAATTCCCCCCTCGCAAAGCAGCCGCGCACCATTCGCGCCGTGGCCCGCGTATCACTTTACGTCGACCAGCCGCACATCGAAGATCAACGTCGAGTTCGCCGGAACTGCCGGCGGTTTGCCCGCTGCTCCATACGCCAGGTCTGGAGGAATGTGCAGTTGGCGTTTTCCGCCGACTTTCATACCTTCGATCCCTTCGTCCCATCCCTTGATGACCTGCCCGGCGCCTAGCATGAACTCATACGGTTTGCCTGTGCCCACCGAACTGTCAACCTTCTTGCCGGTGCTCAGCCAGACGGTGTAATCGACTTTTACCTGTTGTCCGGCTTGCGCGACCGCGCCGGTGCCGATTTTGGTATCCCAATATTCGAGGCCGCTGGCGGTCTTAGTGGGCTCGCCGGTAACCTTGGTGGGGCCAACCGGGGACCTGGGCGCGACGTTGTGCGCCGGAGTCGTCTGCGACCCAACCAAAGTGGCCGCAAGCAACGGGATGGCCAGGATGAAAGCTTTCATAGTTCCTCCTCATGTGAGTTTTCGGCAAAGTCAAGCCAGCGCAATTACATCAATTTCAACCAGCACGTCTTTTGGAAGCCGCGTCACTTCCACCGTTGACCGGGCTGGTGGCGACTGTTTGAAATAACGGCCATAGACTTCGTTCATGGCGGCGAAGTCTCCCATATTCTTGAGGAAGACAGTACAGCGCAAAACTTTTTCCAGCGTGCTGCCTGAAGCTTCCAGTATGGCGGCAAGATTCTTGAGCACGCGGTCGGTCTGCGCGCTCACATCGCCCGCGATGACTTGTTGATTGGCGGGATCGATGGCGACTTGTCCTGATGTAAAGATCAAACCCTGGGCTCGAATGGCCTGCGAGTAGGGACCGATTGCCTTCGGAGCGTGCTCAGTGGCGATTACTTCGCGCATCATTTTCTCCCGTGCTGCGGCGTCTCTCGGAAATGAATGACGAAGAGTGATTAACGCAGATTGCGGCAGCAGAAGTCAAACTGGTTTAGTGGAGAAACGGGCGACCTCGCCCGTCCAAGATGCTCACTCCGTGGTCCTAAAACAGCGAACTCTGCCGCCGATTAGGAGTAATCCCGAAATGCTCATAAGCTAGTTGCGTAGCCACGCGTCCACGAGGAGTGCGGTTGAGAAAGCCAATCTGAATCAGAAAAGGCTCATAGATTTCTTCAATGGCATCAGGTTCCTCGGCCAGCGCCGCGCCGAGCGTACTCAATCCCACCGGCCCCCCCTGATATTTCTCGATAATCGTAAGCAGCAGTTTGCGATCGACCTCATCAAAGCCGTGCCGGTCAACCTCCAGCATGCTGAGTGCGGACTGCGCAGTAGGCAGATCAATCGACCCAGCCGCCCGCACCTGAGCGTAATCGCGAACTCGCCGCAGCAGCCGGTTGGCGATACGCGGCGTGCCCCGTGAGCGGCTGGCGATTTCGGTCGCTCCCGCACGATCGATCTTCACGCCAAGAATCTCAGCCGAGCGCTCAACAATCACGCGCAGATCGTCGTGCGTGTAAAACTCCAGCCGCAACAGCAGCCCAAACCGCGAGCGCAGCGGCGCGGAGAGCAATCCAGCACGCGTAGTGGCGCCAATAAATGTAAAGGGCTTCACATCCATAGTGTGCGTGCGCGCGGACGGCCCCTGCCCGATCATGATGTCGAGCTTATAGTCTTCAAGCGCGGAGTAAAGAATCTCCTCAAGCGCAGGCTGCAGACGATGCACTTCGTCAATAAACAGCACCTGGCGGTCCCGCAGATTAGTGAGGATCGCGGTCAGATCACCTTTGATCTGAAGCGTCGGGCCAGAAGTCTGCTGAAAAGCCGCACCCAGTTCGTTGGCAATAATATTCGCGAGCGTAGTCTTGCCCAGCCCAGGAGGCCCGTAGAGCAGCACATGATCCAGCGCCTCACCCCGCGATTTCGCTGCCTGAATGGCAACGTCAAGATTCTCTTTGACCTTGTTTTGCCCGATGAATTCCTGCAACCGTTGCGGCCGCAGCTTAAGCTCAAAAGAAGAATCATCCTCGACCGGAGCGGCGGAGACGAGCCGGTCTTTCAAGTTCGGCAAATTAAGATTGTCTTTAGCGGCAGCCACTGAAGGCGATGGTAAAGCGAAAAACGGAATCAGGCAATTGGTGGTCCATGCTGGGGGCGCCCTAACTTGGATTTCTCCGTTTCCTTGAGTGCTTGATAAGGAGCAGTCCAACAATCCAAAATGCCCAGAATACTAAGATTTCCCATCCGGTTCGTAGTCCAGCAAAATAGCGGAGATACACGGCCATCAGGATAATCGCGACTCCTACCGCTAACTCCAGGTAGTCCATTCCCCAAGCTCCGTTGCGGCGCTCAATGTGCCTCGGATTATCCCTCCACGGCAATCACTGTCCAATCACGCCCAGTCGCACGCCCTTAAGCCTGCCGACGTCAAACCAAGCCACTTTCTGCCCAAACCAGGTTTTATTACCGGAGAGTCTGTACTTCTTAACGGCCGCAGAGAAGTCGCGCGCGTTGAGCAGATAAGCCACCGGAGACTCGCCAAACTTCGCGAGATGCTCCGAGAGCCAGCCTCCGCCGGTAGGAGTGGCCAAAATGACGGGCTCGCCGGGGAAGTACGCCAGTTTGCCAATGTCTTTCTGCGTCTCGATGATCGGATCGGCCCAGCCATAAGCCCTGCGGAATAAGGCAATCGACGCATCCAGATTACTGACGCCGATCACAACGTTTTCTACGCCGCTCACGGGCGCTCCCTGCACGCTGGCCGAAGTCTGCACCCGCCACGCGCGCGGCGTCTCATCTTCGATGATGAATGGCAGCGTAGAGCCGGGTGTTCCGGAGCCCACGTCCGCAGTCATCCACTCGACCGACATGCCGTCGGGGCGTTTGCGGCTGCCACGTTCAGGAGCTGTGACAGGAATCCCACTCTTCTTCAGCCGATCCACATTCTGCAGCAAAACGTTCGTCCCCACTGCCCACGCGCAGGTGACCGCCTCGTCAGACATAAACTTCGCCCAATCGGAGCCAGCGCTGGCGCCCGGCTTCACTGGCGCAATCAGTTCAATGTAAGAGCCGTCATCAAAACCAATAATTGCCATCTGTGTAATGCCATTGCCATGCGGACCGCCGAAGTCCGGAGTCATCCCTACATCGGCGAACGCTTGGCGCAGCGCGTCGAGATTCGATCCACAAATTGACACGTGATCGATCTCCAGCGTTACGTCCTTGCTGTCCTGGGTCATTGCGGCTTGCGTAGTGAATAAGAAAGTGAGTATGAGAACGCGCGTGGCGGGCCAAAAGCGGCAGCAGATCGGGGAATTCTGCTTGGACATGCAAGCCTCCCTGAAGGGAAGAAATAAGAAAAACGAATAGTACGCTAGAACGCTCGATCTGGGAACGATTTCCTGCATAGGCGATCTGGGCTTGACCGGTGGTATATAATGTATTTGGAAGTATATACATCGAGAAAATGCCCCTGTTCATCAAAAACGAGTCCGCCGAGCGACTGGCCCGCCAATTGGCCAGCGAAACAGGCGAGTCGCTCACCGAAGCCATTCAGAAATCGCTCGAAGAACGCTGGGAGCGGCTGAAGCGGCGGCGCAAAGGCCACATTCTGAATGGCCAGATTGAGGATTTGCTGCGGCGTGTAGACGCGCTTCCGAATCGGGACCCGCGCCCGGAAAACGAGATTCTCGGCTACGGTGAAGACGGCATTCCGCGCTAGGGGTCTTCTTAATGGTCATTGACACATCGGCCATCGTAGCCATTTTTTTGGGTGAGTCCGAACGGAAGCCATTCCTCGAACATATTCTTCAGGCGGAAACGAAGCTGATTTCGGCGGCGAACTCGCTCGAAACCGGAATCGTGCTCGAGGCAAGACGCGGAGAATCCGCCGGCCGCGAGTTCGACTTATTTATGGTGCGAGCAAAGCTGGAAGTAGTTCCTGTGGACGCCGAGCAAGTGGAAATCGCGCGTTCCGCCTGGCGCAAATATGGCAAAGGCCGCCACGCCGCCGGTCTCAACTTCGGAGATTGCTTTGCCTACGCGTTGGCTAAATTCTCCGGGCAGAAGCTCCTGGCCAAGGGAGAAGATTTTCGGTTTACCGACGTTGAGCTGGTTTCCTAGGCAGGGGCCGCCTCGCTTGTGCATTCCCACACGCGGACTCCTTCTGCGCGCGCCGCCTTAGCGAGTTCGCGATCAGCAGTTATAAGTATCGACTGAGATTCCCCAACTAGCACTTTAAAATGTCCTTGCATTAGTGTGACAATCTGAAAACAATCGACGAAATCGATCTGATATTTTGCGACCAGACGCTCAACTTCGCTGGTTACGAGAGGCAGCAAAATTGGAACCTCGTCGATCCGAAAGGTGTTTCCAATGACCCGAATAAAGTTTCTTACATAGATAAGGTACTGTTCTTCAGAAATACGCTTGCGCTGAAATTTGCGCTTGAACGCCCCAAAAGCCTCCGCAACGCAGAATGATGTTGTATAAACTGGACGCGAGTGTTCATGGTAGTAACGTCTAAGGGTTTTCCTTCCCGGCTCTTCATCTTGGTCATCTGCGACAAGCTTCACTAACGCGGACGCATCAAAATAGTGAACTTTAACCGCATAGTAATCCATACCGATTGCCCTTGCTCACTCTTCCTCGTCTTTGACCTCGCCTCGCTCCGCCTTGGCCTTCTCAATAATCTTGTCCTGGAGTTGTTGCGGAACCGTATCGTAATGATGCATTTCCATGGAGAAGCTACCGCGGCCCTGCGTCATCGAAGTGAGATCGGCGCCGTAGGTAAGCATCTCAGACATGGGCACTTCGGCTTTAACGATGGTGTTGCCGGCTTTGTTGTCCATGCCCTGGATGCGTCCGCGTCGGCTGTTGAGATCACCCATGATCGTCCCGGCGAACTCGTCGGGAATAGTAATCTCGACGTGCATGATGGGTTCGAGCAGCGTCGGTTTGGCCGCCTCCATGGCCTTGCGGAAGGCGATACGCCCCGCCATCTGAAACGATAGGTCGTTCGAATCGACGTCGTGATAGGAGCCGTCGTAGAGACTCACTCGGAAATTCACCACTGGATAGCCAGCAAGATAGCCTCTCGCTGCGGCATCTTTAATTCCCTTTTCGACAGCGGGAATAAAGTTACGCGGAATCGCGCCACCAAAAATATCGTTGATGAATTCGAATTCGACTTCGGAATTGCGTGGCAGCGGCTCCATCTTAATCTTGCAATCGCCGTACTGGCCATGTCCGCCGGTTTGCTTCTTGTGTCGTCCCTGTACGTCGGCCTTACCGCGAATGGTTTCGCGATACGGCACTTTGGGCGCTTTCAACACGACTTCGGCGTGGTAGCGCTTCTTCATCTTTGAGACGACGACTTCGATGTGCTGCTGTCCCGTGCCGGCAATCAAAAATTCTTTGGTCTGCGGATCGCGGAAAAAGCGCAGCATGGCGTCTTCTTCCATCAGCTTGTGGAGACCGACTCCCAGCTTGTCTTCATCAGCGCGACTCTTGGGCTCGATGGCAAAAGTAATTGCAGGCTCGGGCAATTGCACTGCCGGATAGCGGATTGGTGACGACTTGTCACCGAGCGTATCGCCGGTGAGCGTCTCTCGCAGCTTCGCGACCGCGCCGATATCGCCAGCATGCAGCTCCGGAATCGGAATCGCCTGCTTTCCCTGAATCAGCGAAATATGCGCGAATTTTTCTTGAATATTCCGGTTGTAGTTCTGCAGCGACGCGTCATTCTTTAACACCCCGGAGAAAACTTTGAAGTACGAAATGCGCCCGGCGAACGCATCCGACATGGTTTTGAAGACATAGACTGATGCCGGCTCATTGTCGGTGCCTTTGCGCGAGGCTAGTTCGGCGTGGCCGTCGGGCATCCATTCGGTAAGGGCGTGATGCTCGCTGGCGGCTGGCGTGTAGTCCACAATGAAATCCATCAACTCGTCAACACCGATGTTCCCGAGTCCAGAGGTGAACAGCACCGGGAAAAGTTTGTCTTCACGAATTGCTTCGTGCAGCGCCGGAACCAAATCTTCTTCCGGAATCGTACCCTTCTCGAAGAATTCTTCCATCAACTCGTCTTTGCCTTCGGCAACCAGTTCCACCAATCTTTCGTGTGCTTCTTTGGCGACATCGGCCATGTTCGCCGGGATCGGCCCTTCTTTGCCCTTACCGTTGCCACCCATCTCATAGGTGTAGGCCTTCATGCGGACGAGATCGATAATGCCGCTGAGACTCTTCTCGCTGCCAATGGGAAGCTGTAGCGGAGTAACGGCACGGCCGAAGGCGTTGGTCAGCGATTCGAGGACGCGGTTGGCGTCGGCACGGTCGCGATCCATACGATTGACGACAATCATGCGCGGCAGATCGATGTCGCTGCAGTATCCCCAGACGCGCTGCGTCACGACTTCGACGCCGGCGACACCATCCACCACAACGAGCGCGGCATCGACCACAGGCAGCACCATCTTGGCCTCGTGAACGAACATGTTGAAGCCAGGAGTATCGAGCAGATTTATTTTTACTTTGTCGGCATCCGTCTTGCCCCACTCGACAAAAGCAAGGCCCGTCCCAATCGACATCTTGCGGGCGATCTCTTCTTCGTCGTAGTCGGTGGTGGCGGAGCCGTCGTCAACGCGTCCGAGGCGCGGCGCGGCTCCTGCGGTATAGAGCATGGCGGACACCAGGGTAGTTTTGCCGGCATGCCCGTGTCCGATCAGGGCAAGGTTGCGGAGATGGGCTCCTTCGTACACTTTCACGGGTTGTCTCCTTCCGCAGGCTTGCGGTAAGAGGTGGTATGGCCCGGAATTATTATGAGTACAGGTTACAGGCCACGCTGCCTGCGAAACTTTGGATGCTACCACAGGGGGTGGGGAGGCTCAAGGAAGGGATAAGTCTGCGAAGGTCAAGCCGTAGCTCTTCTCCGACGCTACTTTGCATTCACAAACTCTGCCAGTGGGATAACGTCAACTTTTTTCCCCAATGAATACGACTTCTCGCCGGCATACAGAACGCACAACCGGTCGAGTTTCAGGTCGGCAAGCGCGATTCGCATAGAAGAAGTGAGCACCGGCGCATCGGCGCGCTTGCACTCGATGCCGATGCGACGCCCGTCTTTGAATAGAAGAAGATCAAGCTCCGCCCCATTATGCGTGGCCCAATAGTAAGCTTCGTCGGGACGAAAAGACTTGAGCACCTCCTCGACGGCATAACCCTCCCACGAAGCGCCCACCTTTGGATGAAGCTCAAGATCCCGGTGATTGGCGATGCCGAGCAACGCATGCAGAAGACCGCTGTCACGCACGTAAACTTTCGGCGCCTTCACCTGGCGCTTGCCGAGATTCTCAAACCACGGCGGCAGCTGCCGGAGCATGAAGACATCGGCCATGAGATCGAGATAACGGCGCACCGTAGCCTCGTTCACAGTCAAGGCGCGAGCGAGCTCGGCGGCATTCCAGATTTGAGCGTGATAGTGAGCGACCATGTTCCAGAATCGCCGCAAGGCGAGCGCCGGAATCGTGATACCTAGCTGGGGCAAGTCACGCTCCAGAAAAGTTTGTAGAAATTGTCGCCGCCAGGAGAGCGAGTCTGTCTCGGTTCGTGGCGTGTAGGCCAGTGGAAAACCGCCCCGCAGCCAGTGCCGACCTTGGGCATTGGCACCGAGATCGGAAAGGCGGAAGCCCTCCAGCGGAACGGTCTCGATGCGTCCGGCGAGTGTCTCTGAAGATTGCTGGAGCAGATCAGGCGAAGCGCTACCGAGAACGAGAAAGCGCGCTCGGAGCGGTTTGCGGTCCGCCAGTACACGTAACAGAGGAAATAGATCCGGGCGCCGCTGAACTTCGTCAATCACCACCAACTTCCTGAGCGGACGCAAAGCGGTGTCCGGCTCGGTCAGTCGGGCGAGGCTCCGGGGGTCTTCAAGATCAAAGTAGTTGAGGGAGTCGGGCGCTACAAACTCGCGGGCCAGCGTAGTTTTACCGCATTGACGAGGTCCGAGAAGGGCGACCACGCGGCTGCGCCGCAAAGCGGCGCGGATCAAGGTGATATCAGCGAAACGAACAATCACCCATCAATTTCATGGTATATTTTAGGAACCTCCAGTTGGCAACCGAGACCGCCGAATCCAGCTTCTTCCCCTGGACAAAAATTCATACACGCGCTAAAGCGTTGCGCTCTTCTCCGCAATTAGCTTCTTGATCCTCTCCGCAAACTCTGCAGTACTCATGTCTTCAGTCTTCTCTTTGCCGCGGGTGCGGACGTTAACCTTATTCGCTTCAGCTTCCTTGTCCCCGACCACCAGCAGAAATGGCACCTTCTGCATCGCGTGTTCGCGAATCTTTGCGTTCATCTTCTCGTTGCGGGAGTCGACTTCCACACGAACACCCGACGCCCGCAGCTGCGAAGCGACCTTCTCCGCATACTCGGAATGACGCTCCGCGATTGGAATCATCGCCACCTGCACAGGAGAGAGCCATACAGGGAACGCTCCCGCATAATGCTCAATCAGCACTCCGAAAAAGCGCTCGACCGATCCGTAAAGTGCGCGGTGGACCATGAGGGGCTGCTTGCGGGTGCCGTCTTCGGCTACGTACTCGAGATCGAAGCGCTGCGGCAGATTGAAGTCAAACTGTACGGTTGAGAGCTGCCACAAGCGTCCAATGGCATCGACCAACTTAATATCGATCTTTGGCCCATAAAACGCGGCCTCGCCCGGAATCGTCTTGTACTCGATATTCAGTTTCCGCAGCACTTTTTCGAGCGAGCCAGTCGCCATGTTCCACTGCTCTTCGCTACCGACAAAACTCTTGCGGTCGTTCGGATCCCAGGTGGAAAGCTCAGTCTGGAATTTGTCAAAGCCGAAATCTTTCAGCACGTCGCGGGCGAACTCCACGCAATCTGCGATTTCCTTCTCGATCTGGTCGGGAGTGCAGAAGATGTGCGCATCGTCCTGCGTAAACCCGCGCACGCGCAACAAGCCATGCATCACGCCCGAGCGCTCGTAGCGATATACCGTTCCGAGTTCACCCAGGCGCACCGGCAGATCGCGATACGAACGCAGCGAATCTTTGTAAATGAGAATGTGACCGGGGCAGTTCATGGGCTTCACGCGGTATTCGGCGTCATCGAGCTCCATGAAATCGAAAAAGTTCTGCGCGTAGTAGCCTTCGTGCCCAGAGGTGAAGAATAGCTGCCTACGCATCACATGCGGCGTGTAGACCAGAGAATACCCACGCTTTATGTACTGGTCGCGCATCCAGTCTTCCATCTCTTTGCGGATGATGCCGCCCTTCGGATGCCAGAAGATCAG
>Ga0209169_10000811_pt1 | contig 19261 bp, 17 predicted proteins | sample HubBroMetageWRM4_FD_188346 | JGI IMG/M metagenome (GOLD analysis project Ga0209169, IMG submission 188346) | Warmed soil microbial communities from the Hubbard Brook experimental Forest, New Hampshire - Hubbard Brook CCASE Soil Metagenome WRM 4... | ecosystem: Environmental > Terrestrial > Soil... | reverse complement strand
TGTTAACGTTTTGGGCATCTCCGAAATACATTGCTGTCGTTGCAGCGATACGCAGCGCCTCGATGGTGAGCGTCGCCGACGGTGCGCTGCGAGCAAGCGCCTCGCATTGTTGCAAAGCGCTGCGTAAGTCGAGGAAAGCGCTACGATGCGCCGCTTGATCCAGCTCGATCCGAAACGCGTCGACATCGGGAATGTACTCGATGAGCCTTCCGTCGTCGCACTGTGAGATGTACTGCGCTACCCGCCGGCATACTTCGGCGCGTTGCCGATAACAGTGTTTGTGCGAAATGCCTAACTCGGCGGCCACCGCCGATAAAGGACGCTGCCCCAGGCATTGCTGCATGATGATGGCATGGTGGTGCAGGGCTCGACGGTCGCGCCCCTCGAGCTGGTCAGCCTCGCGGCAGCGGTCCGCACCGCGTTTGATAAGTTCGTGTATTCGAGCGAGCGCAGCGCGATCGGTCGCGCTGCGCGTGCCTCCCGCTTCGGCGTAAGCGAAGAAATGACCAACGAGCGGATTTTTGCGGAGTGCCCTCGGATCGTGCAGATGCCTGAACAGCTGTTTCGCAGCGGTGAGAAAGGAAACGCCATTCCCGTCGTTGCGTGCCACGGTGGATTTAGGCTTCGGCGCGCCGGCCTTCGGTCATCCTAAAGCGGCGTCCGCTTTCTTGCAAGCCGTCGAGCTCTCGACGTTCGCACTGGGGCTACTTGGTGAATTTTTCTTGAGTTAGCCAGGTGATCATGATCCTTGGGTATCCCGGCACGAACCGCTCGGGAAGCGACGGATCTCCGTTATATCCGCTTTTCGATACAATGAGCTGATGCCCGGCGTTCGGATAGGTCTTGATCGTTATGTCACGATCCCCGGCGCGGGCTAGGTATTCGCGCAAATGCGCCGCCGAATCGGCCGCGTCGACGTTTCGATCGAGCGCGCCATACAGCGCAAGCGTGGGCGTCGACGAGACCCGCAGAAGCGTCGGCGTTGGGTTGAAGGTGACCAAACGTCGCAGCCCGGCGACCATCGAAGGCGGTGGCGGAATGGATATGCCAAGGTCGGGCATCAAGGAGTATTTGAACCATGGTTGTTTTGCGTCGAGGTCATACAGGCGTTTGGTGTAGCTCCAAGCCAGCGTGCCGTCGAGTGACCCTTCGAACGCGTGCCAAAGGGCGACCGCCTGCGGCGATGCGGCTTCGGCGTTGTGCCGGCGCATCTGTTGTTCGACTTCATAGTCGATATTCTGCGCTAAGGACTCCGTCGGCGCGCTTTTTAGGATCATAAAGGCGACAGGCCGGTGGAGCGATACCACCGGCGCGCTCCAGCCTCCGTTGCTAAAAGCCCAGATCCCGATGCGACGCGCGTCCACGCGCGGGTCGCTGCGCATGGCATCATAGATAGCCGTGACGTCATCGGCTCGCTGGCTCGGTCCGTTGAGAAACCAGTTACCAGCCGACTCGCCCACGCCGCGCTGATCGTAGCTGATAACGTTGATCCCGTTGGATACGAAAAAGGGAATGATGAACCCCATTTCTCGTGTTTCCGGATCGTTGCCGTGAATGAGGATCACGGCGGCGCGGGGCTTCTCGCCCGCATAGAAGAGTGAAAAGCCCAGCCGTCCTTGTGGCGTTTGAACGATGCGTCGCTCTTCCACGATGCCGCTTCGCAAATGCAAGCCAGGGGTTGCGCGCAGGTCCCCCGTATGCTGTGTGGTCGAATCGAAGAAATCGTTCGATGCCGGATCGGGCAACTCGTGTTCGACGCCAACATATACCGTGTCTCCGGAGACGTCGTAAACGCCGGGAGCAAGCGTTGACGCTCGCGCTCCCGCGATAAGTGAGAGCCAGATTGCAAGCACGCCGATGGTTCGCGTCATGCCGGGTGTACGTTGCGCTGGAGCGCGTTGTTTCGTGGACTCTAAGGAGCCGACAGGGGGCCTGTAAGGCGCACTGGCGGCGGGCCGAAACATCGATGCCGCCTACTTCGTACGTGCGACATGGCAGACGCAGGCGCCGCCCCCGAGCTCCCGCTCTTTCGGCTTTACCTTCTGCGATCGATGTATTTGCTGATCGCGTTGGGGCAAGGCATTCAAACGTGGCCCGCAATCCTCCATCACGCTCATCCGTGGGATTTCTGGCACGGCGTCGGCATGAGTTTCCTCGGAGCGCTCACCGCACTTTGTCTTTTGGGGATCCGGTATCCGGTCAGAATGATGCCGCTGTTAATCTTCGAGCTTGCATGGAAGTCGCTTTGGCTGCTCGCAATTTGGGTGCCACTCGCGCTGACGCATCGTATCGACCCCGACGTCGCCGACAATTTCTTTCCAATTTTGCTCGGCCTGATTCTGGTTCCGTTCGTCCTTCCTTGGGGGTACGTTTGGAAAAATTACGTGACGGCGCCCCCCGACCGCTGGAACCGATAGGCGCCGATTACCATGACTCGCGCGGCTTATTTCCCTCCTTCGACTTCATTATAAACCGGCTGCCATTCGGTAGAGCCATTCGAGCCGATGGGAACCCATCCGATGACCTCGCGCGCAAACTCGGCATTTCGCCGCGACATCTTTCGGTGCGGCGCCAGCCGCTCGCGCAGGGATTCCACGACGAGGTAGATCGCAGGCACGAAGATCAGATTGAGGGCGGTCGATAGCATCATGCCCCCCAAGACCGCGGTGCCTAATGAGTTGCGGCTGGCGCTCCCGGCACCCGTCGCCACGGCCAGCGGAAAGATGCCGAAGATGAATGCGAGCGAGGTCATCAAGATCGGCCGCAGCCGCGTTTCGGCAGCTTTAATCACCGCGTCACGTGCGCTCAATCCGGTTGCACGGAGCTGATTCGCGAACTCCACGATCAGAATTGCGTTCTTGCTCGCCAGCCCGACCAACATCACGAGCCCAACCTGCACGAAGATATCGCTCGGCAAACTGCGCAAGCGAATCGCACCAAACGCTCCGAGCAGCGCAACCGGCACGGAGAGCAGGATCACGAAGGGATCCCACAAGTTTTCGTACTGCGCGGCGAGCACGAGAAAGACGAAAACGATCCCGAGCCCGAAGACGATTGCGGCGAGACTGCCGCCCTCGATCTGATCGCGCGATAGACCAAACCATGCCGAACTCATGCCCGGCGGCAACGTTTTCTTGGCGATGGCGTTCATGGCTGCGATTACTTGACCGGACCCGACGCCTGGACGCGCAGCTCCGTCGATTTCGATCGACCGGAAGAGATTGAAGTGCGTAATTTCGCTCGGAACCTTCTCTTCGGAGTTCGCAAGCAGCCCTGAGAGCGGAACGAGGCCGCCCTCGGGCGAGCGCACGTACATCAGATCGAGTCCGCCCAGATCTTGACGGAAGCGCTGGTCGGCTTGCACGTAGACCCGGTAGGTGTTGTTCTTGTAGTCGAAATCGTTGACGTATGCGGATCCCTCGAAAGCACCGAGGGTTTGAGCGATGCTCGCAAAGGGAATGCCGAGAGCCTCGGCCTTGTCGCGGTCGATTTCGAGAGAGTATTGCGGCGTGTTGTCATTAAACGTCGTGAAGGCGCCGGCGAATCGCGGATCCGTGTTCACCGCGTAGAGGAGGCGATTGACCGCCGCCGTCATCTCTGGGTAACTCGCGTCGCCCTGGTTCAAGACTTGGAATTGAAAGCCACCGTAATTTCCGATGCCCTGCACGGCCGGCGGATTCAACGCAAAGACCTGTGCCTCGGACTCCCGCGCGAGCAGCGGGTAGAGGCGTCCCAGAATCGCCGAAAACGTGTGTTTCCCGCCTCTGCGTTCGCTCCAGGGTTTTAATGGAAGGAACGCGATGCCGCGATTTGGAGCGCCGCCCGTGAATCCGAAGCCATCGGCGACGAAGATGCCTTCCGCCTCCGGAACCGCGGCGAGGATTCGGTGTGCCACCCCCGCAAAAACGCGGCGCTCGAACTGGGCGGAGGTACCGACGGGCGTCTGCAGCACGACGATCAAGTACCCTTGATCTTCGTCCGGGATAAATGCGGTCGGCGTCGTGGCGAACGTAAAGACGGTCAGCAGAAGCGCCGCGCCAAAGCACCCCATCACCAAGGACCGCCGGCTTAGCAGCATCGGTAGAAAGCGATGATACGCCGTCCGCACGGCGGCGATCGCGTTGCCGATCAACGTAAAGATGCGTCCTCGCGATGGCCTCTCGGCATCTCCGAGCAACTGCGCCGCCAGCGGCGGAGCAAGCGTAAGCGCAGTGAAGAGCGAGATCGTGATCGAGCAAGCGATCGTGACTGCGAACTGCTTGTAGAGTAGCCCGGTAGAGCCGGGGAAGAACGCAACCGGGATGAAAACCGCGAGCAGAACGAGCGACGTAGCGACGACCGCCCCGGAAATCTCACGCATCGCTGCAACAGCGGCGGGATACGGTGCCATTCGTTTCTCGCGAACGAAGCGCGCGATGTTCTCGATCACGACGATCGCATCGTCAACCACGAGGCCGGTTGCCAGCGTGATGCCGAAGAGCGTCAGCGTGTTGATGGAAAATCCCAGCAGCTTCATGAGCGCGAAAGTGCCGACGAGCGAGACCGGAATCGTCATCATCGGAACGAGCGCCAATCGCCAGTCTTGGATAAACGCATAGATGACCAAGACGACGAGCAGGATCGCCAAGCCGAGCGTCAGCAAGACCTCCTTGATCGATTCGCTAACGAAGAGTGTTGCATCGAACGGAATCACGTACGAAACGCCGGGAGGAAATGCCGCCGACATCTCCTTGAGCGCTTGGCGCACGTGCGTCGCAACGTCGAGCGCGTTTGCGTTCTGCGCCTGCAAGACGCCGAAGCCGACGGTATACCGGCCGTTCCAGTATGCCGCCGTCGAGTAGTCTTCCGCACCGAGTTCGGCCCGGCCGACGTCGGCGATTCTGACGAATCCGCCGTACGGCGTTCGCTTGAGCACGATCCGTTCGAACTGGTCGGGCGTCGAGAGGCGGCCGTGAGCGTTGAGCTGCACTTGCGAGTATTGCCCGCTACCGGCGGGTTCGCTGCCAACGGCTCCCGCGGCGACTTCCTCGTTCTGACTCTGCAGTGCCCCGATGACGTCCTGTGTCGTCAGGCCCTCCATCGCCAGCTTTTGTGGATCCAGCCAAATGCGCATCGCGTACCGGCGCAATCCAAAGATCTGAATCTCGGCGACGCCCGGGATTCGCTTGAGGGCGTCGATCACGCGATGCTCGGCGAAATCGCTAAGCGCGTTGTCGGTGATCCGTCCGTCGGATTGAAGGCCGACACCAAGGATAATTGCCGGGGTGGATTTCTGGACGACCACCCCCGTTTGCGCAACGACTGGCGGAAGGCGCCCCATCGCGCTCTGTACGGCGTTCTGAACGTCCGCCTGAGCTGCATCGAGGTCGCGTCCCAAGTTGAACGTCACCGTGATCGTCGAACTGCCGTCGTTCCCGCTCGTCGAGGTCATGTAGCGAAGCCCCTCGATGCCGTTGATGGCTTCCTCCAGCGGCCTCGTCACCGCGCTTTCGACGCTCGTGGCATTCGCTCCGATGTACGATGCGCTCACGGTGACTTCCGGCGGTGCGACCTTCGGATATTGCGCGATGGGAAGCGTCGGAATCGCAATCAGGCCGGCGAGCAGGAAGACCACGGACGCCACGGCGGCTAACATCGGGCGACGAAGAAAGAAGCGTGTCACGAGACTAGATTGCTCCTTGGAGATGACTGCGAACCGACAGGCGGGCACGGCGTAAACGCGTCCTTACGGTCTGGTAGGGAACCTCGTCGAGGTGCGCGATCTCTTGAGTCGTAAAGCCCATGAAGTCGTGCATAAAGAGAACCCGTCGTTGGCGGGTCGCGAGGCGCTGCGCTGCGCCACTGACCGCAGCTAGCGCCTCCGATTGCATGAGAAGGTCTTCCGCCGACGACTCTTGCGCGGCAAGCTCTGCAGGCAATGCTGCCGCGCGGCGTCGCTCCTTGCGGGCGAAGTCGATCGCCACGCGAGTGACGATCGTGTTCAGCCACGGCGCCGGATCCGAACCCGGGCGCAGCCTGGCGCGTGCGTCCCAAGCCCGCGCCGCGCTCTCCTGAACCACGTCTTCGACGTCGTCGTGGTTACGGATAATTGCACACGCACGCTTGGTAAGTGCCGGGCGAAGGCGCAAAAGCGCTTCGACCAAGGCCTCTTCGGTTCCGATTGGGTTGCGTATCACGTTGCTTAGACGAACGGGCGCCCTTAAATTGGACATTTATGAGGAGCGCTTGCGCGGCGGCCAGACATTCATTGCGCGGCGCGATTCGAAGATTTTCCAAAGGGGCGCGCGACATTAATTCCGTTCCTGTTGAGAAAGCTCGTGATAAGCAGCAGCGCCTCTCGTCGGTTGGCGATCGCCTGCGCGGCGAGCGCGGCGGCTGCGGGGATACATTCCAGGCACATATCCTCTGGTCGAACGAGGCTCGCCAAAATCGACATCAAAGCGGAATGTCGAAACTAAAGGCCCTCAAACGTCTATCTTGCGGAGGTACGCCGATGAAGTATGCTTGCTTGATCTACGGTGACGGGAATCTCGTCGACCCACTCCCGCCTGAGGAGATGGAGAAGCTCGAGGCCGAAGGGCTGGCATTTGACCAGGAGCTGCGCCGCAGCGGTCACTTTATTACGGCGCAAGCACTCGAGCATGCGAACGCCGCGACGACCATCCGCCGTCGAAACGGTGAGTTCTCGATGACCGATGGTCCGTTCGCCGAGACAAAAGAGCAGTTGGGCGGCTTTTTCCTCATCGAGGCGCGGGATTTGAACGAAGCGATACGCATCGCCTCAGCGCATCCTTGCACGCATTGGGATGCGATCGAGATACGCCCGGTTAGGGAGCTCTACCCCGGCTCGTGATCCGCAGCGATAACCTGGAGCGCGTTTATCAGGCGGAGTCTCGCCACGTCTTGGCGACCCTCATTCGGCTGCTGGGCGACTTCGAATTGGCAGAAGATGCCCTCCACGAGGCCTTTCTTGCCGCCGCGCAGCGATGGCCGCACGAAGGCGAACCGCGCAATCCGCGTGCGTGGCTGATTTCGGCGGGACGATTCCAAGCGATCGATGTGATTCGCCGGCGAGCGCGACACGATGCTTCGGTACGCCGCCTCGCTGCGGAATCGACGTGGGCGGAAGAGTTAAACCTCGATTTCAACTATATTCCAGACGATGACTTGCGGCTGATCTTCCTCTGTTGTCATCCCGCATTGCCTATGGATGCCCAGATTGCGTTAACGCTGCGCGAAGCTTGCGGCTTGACTACCGAGGAGATCGCCCAAGCGTATCTCGCGAAGGCCTCGGCAATCGCGCAACGCATCGTTCGGGCCAAATCCAAGATCCGAGACGCGGCTATCGCTTACGATCTTCCGCCCCAAAGCGAGTTGCCGGAACGCCTGCGCGGCGTCTTACACGTCATCTATTTGCTCTTTAACGAAGGCTACGAATCGTCGTACGGCTCGTCGCTGATGCGCGTCGATCTTTGTGGCGAAGCGATTCGGCTTGCTCGGCTCGTCGTTGAAATATTACCTGAGCCCGAGGTTTACGGAATGCTCGCGATGATGATGTTCCATCACGCACGCGTTAACGGGCGCGCGGGGCCCTCGGGCGAACTAATTCTCCTCGAACACCAAGACCGTTCGAAATGGGATCGCGCGGAGATAGCGCATGCCAGAGGAATTTTAAACCGCGCGCTCTTGTCGGGGCGCATGGGGCGGTATACGTGCCAAGCCGCCATCGCGGCTCTTCACGCGGAAGCGCGTTCGGCGCAAGAAACGAACTGGACGGGGATCGTGGATATCTACGACGCGCTGCTCGAAATCGATCCCTCTCCGGTCGTCGCGCTGAACCGCGCCGTCGCAATCGCCATGCTTGATGGTCCGGCGGCGGGACTCGCGATCGTTGAGGCAATTCTTGCTCGCGGCGATCTCTCCGAATACCGGTTCGCGCACGCCGCGCGTGCCGACATGTATCGACGCCTCGGTAGAGCCAGTGAAGCTCAATCGTCTTACGATCACGCCCTGGCGCTGACGCAACAAGGGGCGGAACGGCGCTTCCTCGCCGCCAGAATCGCCGACTTGGAACTCCAAGGCTCAGCTAAACGCGCGAGGCACGGTTGACATGGTTAGGGAGCTTGCATTCGTAGTTTACTACGTGCGCGATATGCCGCGTGCACGACGGTTTTACGGCGACGTTCTCGAGCTTCGGCCGGGGGAGTGGTTCAACGAGGATTGGGTCGAGTTTGACCTAGGCAACGCGACATTCGCGCTCGACGGCACTGGTGAGGAACTTGGGATAACGCCGGGCACTTCCTCGGGCGCCGCATTTGAGGTTGACGACATTGCGGCCATGCGGCAGCGGCTGATCGACGCGGAAGTAGCGGTGACCGAAGTATACGAGTTTCCTCCATGCTGGACGTGCTTCGCTGCTGATCCGGAAGGAAACCGCTTCACCATCCACCAGCGCAAGAATAGGTGAGGGTCGGTCAGTCAAAAGTTGCGGCGACGGCTGCTCGAGAGAATCATCATGTAGTACGGGACCGTCCCGACCGCCTGAAGCGCCGCCGCAACGTAGGTCAGAGCTGCTGCCCGCAGCACCTTTTGCGCCCCCGGTAAGTCTTGCTGGCGGTTTTCATCGTATAACGTTTCGCTCGAGCCATGCGGCTAGAATCATGAAGTACGCGACAGCCTCGGGTTGCTCAACGGCAAGCGCCGCCGGGCTCGCATCGGTCATCTGCTCGTGAGCGGGCGGCGTCATCATGAGATGATTGGCGTTCGGCACGACTTCGTAACTCAAGCGGGGGTTCTTTGCAGACGCGGCAGCTAGCAGAGCCACGGTCCGAGATACCGGAATCCATGGATCGGAATCTCCGAGGAGAAAAAGTATCGGAGCCTTAACTCGCAACACCGCGGAAAATGAGTCGAGGTTCATCTGCTTGCGCCACACCGAATCTTCGGGGCTGACCGGCACGGCATCCGCTCTGGGCAGATACATCAGCTTGAACCAGGGCTTATCTTGGATGGCTCGCAGTGCCGCCACCGCGTCGGCGCGTGAGTTACGTCCGTTAAAGTAGCCGTCTAGCTTGTGGCGTGCCTCCAGCATCGCGTCGATGTCGGCTTGGGTATAACCCAAGGTCGAAAGTTGATTCGACATCGCAAATTCCATTTGCGATTCTGCGGTGACGAGCGGTGCCGAAACGGCGACGGCGAAGGCAGCCTGCGGATCGCGCGATGCCGCGAACGTCGCAAGCCAGCCGCCCTGACTGATGCCCCAGTAGCCAACTCGGTTTGGATCGATGTTCGGAAGTCTTCGAATGGCACGTGCACCGGCGATGCCGTCGTCGGTGAGCGTCGCATAAGACACATCCGGATTGCCGGTCGAAGCGCCGGTTCCGCGCCGGTCGAAAAGGAGCACGGCCACACCGATCTGCGGAAGACCGCCGCTTAGGTGTTCGTAGAGTGGAGTGGAGGCTAGCGGCTCGGAAGCGCCATGCAATACGACGATTGCCGGGACCTTTTTACCAATATTTGGTATGTAGACCGTTCCGTGCAGGGTTGCGCCCTGGTTACTGAACGTTACCGGATCCTTGATGACGCTCACCGTTGCCGGCGAGTACCAAGGGAGGGCGGTTGCTGCAGCAACCGGCCGCAGACCGGCGAGCGGGGAGCACGCCAGTACGATACCGGTAATGATGGGGGCGGCGCTCGATGTTTTCATGCGGCGCCGCCTTCGCCTTATCGCCGAACGACCTCCCGCTTTTCATCGAGATCGAGCAGGTCGGGCCAGGTGGTGACATCGGTTCGATCCGGCGCGATCTGCGCGCGAAGGTTCACGAACGCGTTACGCGATTCGCCTTCGGGCTCGTGCGATAGCCATTCGCGGTTCCAGCGCTCGAGTTCGTCGCGCGACTTCCCTTCGGTAAAAGGCCGCGTGAAGGCTTCAATCTCAACGTCACCCTTCGCGTTGCGGATAGCTTCGAGAAGCCGCTCCTGGTCGATGCCGAGAAAACCTAGCACGGCCTGATCCATCGGACAGTTGTAGTGATATTCGCCGACATTGCCGTGCGCTACCGCTCGACCCTTATCGATCGTCCGCCCCAACTGAACGACGCCCTGCCACTTTTCATGCACGCTGCGTGGATACTCTTTAGTCAAATCCATCTCAGAACTCCTCACTTTCGTGCTGTCTAGGACACGCGCCGATTTTCGGCGGTTTCAGCGGCTATAATTTGGCTGCATGTTGCGGCACCGCGGCCGCCAACCCCGCCGTAAGAATTGGATCGGCCCCCGAAGCCGTTGCGAGATCGACAAGCACGTCCGGCTTGAAATCGGACCGCGGATTTCCAGTCGCGTCGTAAACGGGCTCCGCCGATATCTGCGCGTCGACGTCGTTCTGCGGCAGATGCTTTTTGATAACCGCCGCGCCGAGGCCAGCCATCGGGGTGCCGACGACGGTCGCATCGCGAGCTTCATGCAACGCCATCGCAAAGCCCTCGGCCAAACTCTCGCTCCAGCGATCCACGAGGATGATCACCTTGCCGCCGTAGCGCCATGGGCCGCGCGGATCGATATACTCCGGCCAGCGAGAGCCAAGATGCGGGCCCGCGCGGCGCGCCATCCAAGCGTACAATCTCCGCGCAGCCAAAAAGCGCCCTGCGATGGGCAGCATCACGGCGGTGTCACCGCCATTGTCGTTGCGCACATCGATGATCAGCGCGGGAGCGTCGCGAACAACCGCCAGCGCTCGATCGAACTCGTCCACGACTCGCTCGTCGGCAAACGACCTGATCGCAATGTAGGGCACGCCATTCACCTTTGATGAGCTCAAATCGGGCGCCGGCGCCGTTGCGCCGTTTGCGTCGCGCAGTCCGAGAATGCGCACGCGATCGTGGCGCCCAGAAAGCGCAGCGAGAAGTGCCCATTCGTCAGCCGCAGTATTGGGCGAGCGCAGAAAATGCGGTCTGCGCGCGGCGATCGCATCGGAAACCGCGCTTCCATCGATAGAGAGCAGCGCGTCGCCGGCGCGAACGCCTGCCTTCTGCGCCTCCGACTCGCCACGCACCGCAGTCACGGCATAACCCCGGGCATTGGGTTGCGCCCAGATATCGTACGCCACCAGCCTCCACGAGTCGCGGTAGTTGGCCGTCAAGTGTGTGTGAGCATCGTAGAGTTCGTCGAGCATCGCTTCGAGCACGCCAAAGCGCGCCCGATCGGAAGCCGCAGCTGCGTATTTAGCCCGGTAGTATTGCACCGCGGCCGGCCAGTCAGTTTGCTTGACATCGAGATACGCATAGCGGTTGGATACAAAGCTTGCCAAGAGATCGACGTCGCTGGCCTTTTGCGCCGCGGCTGACAAATTCAGGGGTGCGACGGTGAACGCGAGGGTCAACGTGGCGATCAAGAATCTCACTAGCGCCTCACTTCAGCGGGTGCCTCGCCGATTCATGGCCACAATTCGACTCCCGGCGCATCGAAAGGGTCACAGTGAATCTCGGCTAACGATTCGGCTAAAGGACCACGGCAGGATGTCGTCATCGCACTTGGGACACGGAGACTTTCCATCATGAGCATTTTCGCTTTCACTCGCTTTGCGGCCGGCATTTCCGCCGGCGCCGCCCTTCTCGTAGGTTGCTCGCTTGGCGCGCCCGGCTCGCCGGAGTCGTTGCCCTACATGCGGAGCGGCTACGCATTGGGTGCGCTCAACGCAACCGGAGCCGGCAAGATCAAGCACATCGTCTACATCGTTCAGGAGAATCGGAGCTTCAACAACCTATTCTATGGGTACCCGGGCGCCTACACCGTCACGGAAGGCAAAGACTCGCAGGGCCAAACGATCAAACTCAAGCCGTCCAAGCTCGGCGCGTTTTACGATATCGATCACTCCGTGGCAGCGATGATCGAGGCATGCAACGGAACCGGGAAGCTGCCCGGCACGGACTGCCGTATGAACGGATTTGACAAAGAGTTCAGCGAGGGCGACTTTAAATACTCACAGTACGTGTACGTGCCGCACGATCAGTCGAAGCCCTACTTCGACATGGCACACGAAGGAGCACTTGCCGATCGGATGTTTCAGTCGCAGCTCGACGAGAGCTTCGTCGGGCATCAATACGTCATCGCCGCGCAAGCGGCCTGGAGCGCCGATTTACCCAACGGGCTCTGGGGTTGCGAGGACCACGAGCAAGCCGAAGTGCCAGTAATCAGCCAAGAACGCGTCGTCAGCGGATATCAGAAAGCGTGTTTCGATTACCAAACTTTGGGCGATGAGCTCGATAAGGCGAAGCTCTCTTGGCGTTTCTACGCGAGTAAGTACGGTAGCGCTTCGAGCGGCACCGGCGGGACCTGGTCTAGCTATCAAGCCGTCAAACACATCTATAACGGCCCCGATTGGAAGAAAGACGTCATCTCGCCGAATTGGAAGTTCATAACCGATGTGCGTCACGGAGAACTCGCAAACTTTACGTGGATTACGCCCGTCTGCGATGACTCCGACCACACCAACTGCCCGGATGATTATGGGCCGTCGTGGGTTTCGGCACTCGTGAATACGGTTGGCAAGAGCAAGTTTTGGGACTCCACGGCGATCTTCATCCAGTGGGACGATTGGGGCGGCTTGTACGACCCGGTGGCGCCGGAGTACAAGGATCGCGATAGCTTAGGCTTCCGCGTACCGCTAATTATGCTGTCCCCCTACGTCATACACAACCACGTCTCGCACGTTCATTACGAAACGGCCAGCGTGCTGCGCTTCGCCGAAGATCTCTTCGGCCTCGGTCAGCTGGCCGCAGCTGACAAGCGCGCGACGTCGCCGGCCGCCGACTGCTTCGATTTCTCGCAAAAGCCGGGCGCGTTCGTTCCAATCAAGGCGCCCTATCCGCCAAAGTTCTTTATGCGCCAGTTCCCCGACGACTATCTTATCCCCGATAGTGAATGACCATGGTTCGACGTTCTAAGCACCGGCGGATTTGGTTCCTTGTGTTCGCTTCAGCAGCCACCTCGCTCGCGTTCGGCGTCGTTTCTGCCGCAACTACCTCCCCGCATGCCGCGGCGAAAGCCAACGCTGAAGTGGTCGCAGCGCTGCGGCGCGACCTTGCTTCGTACCTCAAGACGCGCGGGGCGATCGAGCACCTTTCGTCGCTATCGCTCGCGGTCAGTTACGGCGCGGACCAACCGACGATCACCGTGACGAGCGGCACGACAACGTACGGCGGCAGCACACCGGTGAATGCAACGAGCCTCTATCAGATCGGCAGTAACACGAAGGCGTTCACCGCCGTCGCGGTCCTGCAACTCGAAGCGAAAGGCCGGCTTTCGATCGACGCGCCGATCGGCAAGTACTTGCCTCAATACCCGGCCTTCGCGAAACTGACGCTGCGGCAGCTGCTCAACATGAGCGGTGGCCTCGAATCGTACGATAATCTTCCATCGTGGGAAAGATCTGTTGCGAGTGACCCGATGGCGAATACACCGGCCGACACGCTCGTTCGTATGGTGTATCCGCACATCAAGTACCCGCCGGGATCTAAATATTACTACTCGAATACCGGGTACATCATCGCGCAGGAAGTGGTGGCAGCCCGCAGCGACAGCAAGAGCTTTCCGGCGGAGATCGACCGAATCATCGGCGGTGTCGGTCTCAAGCACACGTTCTACACCTCGCACCTTTACCCGCCGGACGTTGCTCGCGACGTCGTCGCTGGATACTACGAGCAAGACGACAAAGGCCTACAGCCGCTGCGCGGCAAGGATGTCAGCGGATTCAGCCTTTCGTGGGCACAGGGCGCAGGCTCGATGGTCTCGACGCCCGCCGATCTCGTCACCTGGGCACGTGCCCTCTATTTGGGCACGACGCTGCTGCCGGCTAAGCAGCAAGCGGAACTGATGAGCCTGATCTCGACGAAGACCGCGAAGCCTCTTGCCAATCCAACGGCTGGCGATCCCGCCGGATTCGGTCTCGGCGTGGCCCAGCGGTACGACCCAAAACTTGGCGGCACGTTTTGGTTCTACCAAGGCGAGACATTAGGCTTCCGGGCCGTGCATCTTTATTATCCGAGTTCGGGACTCGTCGTCGCGATTTTCGCGAACAGCCGTCCCGTCGAAGCCGAGAGCCATCTTCCCCAGCTGTTTGCCCAACTCTACACGACGATCAAAAAGCACGCACCAAAGCCCGCCTAACGACGCGCCATACGAGCCCTCTGCGCTAGCCGAGTTGCTTCGCCGAGCAACCCAAGCCGCGAAAGCAAGACCAGGCCTCCTCGCTCGCAGCGAGAATCCCCCGGCTTAACCACACTGCTACCAAATGGAGTGCACAAGGTAATGATGAAGCGCTTAGCGTTTTCGTTTTGCGGAGTATTTACCGTCGTGACGCTGCTGGCAGCTTGCAGCAGCCCGACTGAGAGCGGTCTGACGCCGTTTTCGGTCCAAAGAACGAGTTCCGGGCACGAGCGATCTTGGATGAGCCCCCAGGCGAGCCGGAAATCAAAGCTGCTTTACGTTTCGGCATTTAACGGAACCGATGTGACCGTGTACGACTACACCACCGGAGAGCAGGAGGGCACGCTAACCGGCTTCTCGTCACCGTCGGGCCAATGTGTCGACGCGAAAGGCAACATCTATATCGCGAACTTCGACAACGGAGCCGTCGACGAATACGCCCACGGTGGTACAACGGCCATCAAAACGTTTGCGACGAGCGGAGACGCCTTCGGATGTTCGGTTGACAAGGCGGGCGACCTCGCCGTTACGGATTTTCTCGGGGCAAGCTACACCCCGGGGAGCATCACGATCTTCCCGAAAGGCTCCACCAAGGGCACCGTTTACAGCAACCCGTCCGATTGTCACTACATCTGGAACGCCGGCTACGACAATAAGGGAAACCTCGTGGCGGTAGCCGAGAACGAAGCATCCGAGGCCGTCACCTTCTGCGCCGTGCTGAAAGGGTCGAAGTCTCTAACGACCCTAACCGCTAGCGGCTTTACGATCTATTCTCCAGATTCCACGATGTGGGACGGCAAATACCTCGCGCTTGGCGATCAGCAGATCGGGGGAGGGCTTCAATCCGGTTTGATCGAGGCGACGCTATCGGGTACGACGTTAACCTCGCATGCTCAAGTGCTTTTGGGCGATAGCTGCGACGGCGACTACACCCATGTGATTCAGCCGTTCATCGTCGGTAGCAAGAATACGCCGGTCAACGACAAGCAAGGCAAGGTCGTCGCCGGCGCAAACGAGTTTTGCAGCGCAGATTTTCGTCTGTGGCACTACCCGAAGGGAGGTACGCCTTTCAAGTCATTCACGTTCCAATCGGGTGGCCAATCCGTCAGCATCGGCAAATAAGCGGCCTCTGAAGAAATCCATCGATTAGCGGGCTGCCGTCCGGGAAACAATGACGAGCGTCGTCGCGCCCGCGGCGGCAGCCAGCAAAACAGCGATCAAAACGACGAAAAGAAGAAACCTGCCGCGGCCTTCGATGTTCGCGCATTGCGCGAAGTTGGGTATGCGGAGATCTTGCGCGCACCACGCGACTCGCCACATGCTGCGCTGCCAGGCCGCCGATATGCCGCCGAAGCCCGCACCTGAGGCGGCGACTTGATCCCACGTCTCGCGCGCCTGCGGATCGCGCGCTAACCGTGCGTGCAGCGCCGCCGCCGATGCTCCGTCGATTCGCGTAACACCCCACATCCGATCGAAATCGCGCGCCGGTAGCCAGCTTTGCCGAGCTTCGTCGAACGAATGCGTCTCGATGTCGTGCAACGATCCATCGGGGAATACGCGCAGCACATAAAATGCGGGATCGCCGCCGAAGATGGGCGAGAGTGACCCGAACACGACGACCGGCACGCCGCCTGCAACTCTGAGGTCGAAGTGATGAGTATGGCCCGCGACGGCATAAGCGATGCGATCGCGTGACGTGCTTAGTGCGGCGATCAGCCGGCGATTCTCCTGCGCATTGAGGAATGGCAATGCCACCAAGCCGCCGACGTACTCCGTCGAGAAGGCGTCAAAGCCGGGCGGGATGTGCATCATCACGACGTTGCGCGCGCGCGAGCGCGCAAGCGTATCCGCGAGCCACGATATCTGCCGATCTGCCGCTGCGCCGTCGCCTCGGCCGCAATTCCCGCGATACCTGCTTGAGAAGAGCACCGTATTGAGCGCAACGAGCCGCAGCCCCGGCACCGGAAGCGTCGCCGAGTAGTATCCGCTTCGGCCGAAGCTAGCCGCGAACTGCGGTGATGCCCCGCGCCGGTCAACCAGCGGAGCCCAGATGCGCGCCAGCGCCGATTGGTACGCGCTGCCGTCGCCACTCGCGTAGTCCCCGCACGGTGTGTCGTTGTTGCCCAAAGCGATCCCAAACTGCGCGTCGGGAAACGCCCGTCCCAAAGTTTCGGCGATTTTGTGCATCGTTCGCAGCGCGGCTTCTTCCGTACCCTCCGCGCTGGGCACGTGTTGTGCGAAATCATGCATGAGGAAATCGCCAGGGAGCAGGATCACATCCGGATCGGGCGCGCTTGCCTTCATTTGCGAGACGGCCGCTTCGAAGAGGGCTAAATTCGTGTCAAAACCTGGCGCGCTCGGCTGCGAAGACCGGTCGAATGGATCGAGGTGAATGTCGCTGACGACCAGCCAGGTTTCTCCGCGCTGCGCGGCAGTAGCCGGCGCTTCCCATAGCGCCAGGATGCACGCCATGCTCGCGAGCAGCCGGAGCAAGATGCGTGTGGGAGAGCGTCGGCCAAAGCATCCCGTCGCTACTTCGTGACTGCCGGTGTCGAGGCGATCCCTCGCGGGTCTTCGATACCCGTTATCGTGGAGAATGGCGACGCCTTGCCCTTCTTATACCCAACCACGTTGAGGGTTTGATTCGTTTGGAAGTAGTAATCTGAGGACGTGAATCCGCCATAGGTTGGGCCTTGATTCTCGATTCCCTTGGTGATGAATGTCCACGGACTGGTCATTCGGCTTTTATAAACACTGACCGCGCCGCCGATAAAGTCGGAAACGTACATGACGCCCTTCTCTCCAAAGGAAACGTCGGTTGGCCCGTTAAGCCCGGACAGATTGGCATCCTGCGGCGTGGACGAGCCGGCGGGAATCTCGTCAACCTCGTTGACGAAACCGTTGGCTATCCAGAGGTTATCGTTCGCGTCCGTGGCGATGCCGTCCGCTTGCCCGTAGGGGCTGAAACTGATCGTCTCAAAAGGCGACGTCGCGCCCGCTCGGTAACCCACGATCGAATTGCTGTCAAGATTGGAAGCGAAAAGATTGCCATGGGAGTCGACGGCAACGGAGTAGGGATTCACAAGCCCGTCGGTGATCGTCAGGCTGGGTGAACTCGAGCCGGCCTTATAAACGGTGATCGAACCGTTATTGGGGCTACCCCCCATCAGGTTGGCAACGTAGAGCGTCCCTTTCTTATCGACGGCCACACCGACGGGATAGTCGATACCCGTGGTAATCGACCCGTTCGGCGATGGATTGGGCGTGTTGGGATCGTACATCAACACCTGATTGTTCTCAGGATCGCAGATAAACAGCGTTTGCCGCTGCTTCTTCTTATCGGGCCAGGCGTGCGCGAGATTCCATGGTTGAGGAAGCCGCGGTACCAGCGACGATCCGACGAGTGCCAAGCCATGCGCGAGGCGCGCGCCCGGCGCGGCGCGACCTGAGGATGGTAGCAACGACGCTTGGCCAGAAGTTGGGGAGCCAGAGCTGCCGGAACAGCCGGCTGCGGCTGCAACGGCGACAGCGAGCAGCGCGCGGAATCGCAGGGCTTCGAACATCGATAACCTCCAAAGCAACGTTACGTATACAGTGCGTTAAAACTCGTTCGGCTGCGTAGCAATTCCCCCAATGTTGGAGAAGCCGCCCGCGATCGGATACCGGAACTTTCCCGACGGGTAAGCAAACAGGTCGACGACATTGCCGATGGCGTCGCCGGCGAAAAGAAGCTTGCTGCCACGATTGAGCACGATAGCGTAGGGCTCTCCGCCGTTCGGTAAGACGATGGACTTCGACGGTTCGGTTTTCCCGGGTGGAAAGACTAAAATTTCAGATGGTAAAACCTGCTGCACGGCCAACAGGTTGCCGGCCGAGTCAACCTGGATTCCGGCGCCATACGCAAAGTCCAGATTGAGATTTTTACCTGTTTTTGCAGCGGGTTTGTACTCGTAGACCACGGAGCTGCCCTGGTTACCGCGACCCCACATCGCATACAGATCCTGTTTCGAGTCGAGCGCAACCGAGACCGGGGAGCCTCCGCTAGAGTCGGAGAGACGATATTCTTTGGAAACATTTCCCTTCGGATAGACCGCGACCCAACCGGCACCGCCGGCGTTGAAGTTCGCGATATAGATGGTCCCGTCTTTGGCTATGGCGATATTACACGGTTCGGAGAGGTCCGTCGTGTAGGTCTTGCCGGGCGATGTTGCGCCGGGCGCGAACCGCTGTACCACCCACGCTCCGTTATACTCCCCCGAGTCGGTGACGTACAGGTTGCCGCTGCTGTCAGTCGTCAGGCCGACGGGGAACACGACTCCGTTCGTAATCGTAGCGATCGGCTGTTGGGCGCGGCCGCTCTGGTGAAAAACTTCGACGGACTTCGCTCCGAGATTCGAGACATACAATAATGGAGCCGCCGCGTGAGCGTCGTACGACGCGCTGCCGCGCATCGGATTGACGAAGGGCAACAGTTGGACGCCGCGCACCGCCCGGTATGCGCCCGGCGGATAGGCCGCCATGTTGAGAGATTCCGCTGCGGGTCGATCGAGCGCGGACCCGCCGGCGGCGCAGCCAGCCAGAACCGCCGACGCCATTGCGCTGAGGATACGTAAGACTTTGAATGTCATACCTGCCCTTCCATTAGCGACGAGAGACAGGCAACGAGCTTTCGCGCGCATGCACGCGCGGCCTTACGCGGCGCTCCGGAAATGGGTCGTAATGGCAGAAAGGTACGTTAGGTTTGAGCTGGACTTGAATCTGGGTTGTCGAGAGTACACTCTGCCAATCTCGCGCAAATTGGCAGAAAGGAACATTGACCGTTGAAACGCTCGATGCGAGAATGGTCGCAATGGATTTAAGAAAGTGGAAGTTTATGGTTTGGAGAGCGTTTTTGGGCGCATTGCCTTTGGCAGGTGCGCTCGCGTTACATGGATGCGGCGGTCATCTCGTCGCACCGTCTCCGGTTACAGAGGCGTCAAGCAAAAACATGTCGGTGGAGACCGATAACTCCGCAAGCTTCTCCGATCCGAAGTCGGTGAAGATCTTCGATAATCTGGCA
>Ga0209169_10000810_pt1 | contig 19279 bp, 13 predicted proteins | sample HubBroMetageWRM4_FD_188346 | JGI IMG/M metagenome (GOLD analysis project Ga0209169, IMG submission 188346) | Warmed soil microbial communities from the Hubbard Brook experimental Forest, New Hampshire - Hubbard Brook CCASE Soil Metagenome WRM 4... | ecosystem: Environmental > Terrestrial > Soil... | reverse complement strand
CAACACGCCGCTGGTCAGCTTCCTGAACAACTCGATCAAGGCCAAGGAGCTGTACAAGCGGGACAAGGACTACGTCGTAATGAACGGCGAGGTCCTGATCGTGGATGAGTTCACCGGCCGGATGCTGCACGGCAGGCGCTACAACGAGGGCATGCACCAGGCCATCGAGGCCAAGGAGGGCGTGGCGATCAAGGACGAGAACCAGACTCTCGCCACGATCACCCTGCAGAACTACTTCCGGCTCTACGACAAGCTGTCCGGCATGACCGGCACGGCCGTGACCGAGGCCAACGAGTTCCAGCAGATCTACAAGCTCGGCGTGGTCCCGATCCCGACCAACATGCCGATGGTCCGCGACGACCAGGCCGACGTCGTCTACCAGACCGCGCAGTCCAAGTTCGAGGCGTGCGTCGAGGACATCGTGGCACGGCACGAGGCCGGGCAGCCGGTCCTTGTGGGCACCACCAGCGTGGAGAAGTCCGAGCTCGTGTCCCGGTTGCTCAAGCGGCGCGGCGTCCCGCACGAGGTGCTGAACGCGAAGTACCACGAACGAGAAGCCACGATCATCGCCCAGGCCGGGCGGCGCGGCGGGGTCACGGTGGCCACCAACATGGCCGGCCGCGGTACCGACATCATGCTCGGCGGCAACCCGGAGTTCATCGCCGACCTGGAACTGCACCAGCGTGGCCTGTCGCCGGTCGAGACGCCGGAAGACTACGAGGCGGCGTGGCCCGAGGCGGTGGCGAAGGCCAAGCGCGCCGTGGCCGAGGAGCACGAGGAGGTCGTCGCGGCGGGCGGCCTGTACGTGCTGGGCACCGAGCGGCATGAGTCGCGCCGCATCGACAACCAGCTGCGCGGCCGGTCCGGCCGCCAGGGGGACCCGGGCGAGAGCCGGTTCTACCTGTCGCTGGAAGACGACCTGATGCGGATGTTCAACTCCGAGCGGGTCGGCGCGATCATGGAGCGGCTCAACATCCCGGCGGACGTGCCGGTGGAGTCGAAGGTCGTCACCCGCGCCATCAGGTCCGCGCAGACCCAGGTCGAGCAGCAGAACTTCGAGATCCGCAAGGACGTGCTCAAGTACGACGACGTGCTGAACCGGCAGCGTCAGGTCGTCTACGGCGAGCGCCGCGAGGTGCTCGAGGGCGCCGACCTGCACGAGCAGATCGTCCAGATGGTCGACGAGGTGGTGGCCGGATACGCCGCTGGCGAGACAAGCGAGGGCTACCCGGAGGAATGGGACCTGGACAAGCTGTGGCGCGCCTTCCGGCAGCTATACCCGATCGGCATCACCGTCGATGACGTCATCGACGAGGCAGGCGGCGAACGCGCCGGGCTCTCCGGTGAGCTCATCACCGACGCGGTGATCAACGACGCGCTGGCCGCCTACGAGCGCCGCGAGGAGGAGTTCGGTTCCGAGGTCATGCGGGAACTCGAGCGCCGGGTGGTGCTCTCTGTCCTTGACCGGAAATGGCGCGAGCACCTCTACGAGATGGACTACCTACGCGAGGGCATCGGCCTGCGCGGTTACGGTCAGCGCGACCCGCTGATCGAGTACCAGCGCGAGGGCTACGACATGTTCAACGCCATGATGGAAGGGATCAAGGAAGAGTCCGTCGGCAACCTGTTCAACCTGCAGGTACAGATCCAGGAGAATCCGATCGTGGAGGAGGCCGCGGACGGTGCGGCGGCCCCCGGCGTCGACACTCCTGATGCCGTCGGCCCGGCAGCCCGTCCCGGCGTGCCGGCCCAGGGCGCCCCGGCCGAGAGGTCCGGCGAGGTTCCGCCCGCCAGGACCGCCGCCGGCGGTCCTGGCCGGGGCGGAGTCCCGGCCCCGGGCGGTTCGCCCCGGGCTCCCGGAACTCATGCGGCCGGCGGTGCCCAGGCACGTCCGGGTGACCGGCAGGCGGCAGGTCCTGCGCAGGGCGGGATCCCGGGCCGCGCTGGCGGCGCCCACGCCAGGCCCGCCGGGGCCCCGGCGGCGCCCATTCCGGCCGGGCTGGCGCCGCGTCGGCCCCAGCGTCTGCAGTATTCGGCGCCGTCCATCGACGGCGGCGCGCACGTGGAGGCCAGCCGGGGCCCGGCCGCGGACGACGACTTCGCCCACGCCGGGCGCAATGACCCCTGCCCGTGCGGGTCAGGCCGCAAGTTCAAGCGCTGCCACGGCGACCCGCGAATGCGCCCGGACGGCTAGCCGGCCTCGATCTCGGTGCAGAGCCAGCAGGCCGGGCGGGCAGGCAGCCCCGGAGCGGCCTGGCGTCCGGCCACGTGCTCGAAGCGCATGGCCAGGGCGCGCGTCCGCACCCCGAAGTTGACCACGACCGTCATCTCCACCACGCGGGCGGCTGGCCGGGACGTCACGATGCGCTGAATCCTCGGCCGCTGGTCGTAGCCGAGCAGCGGGATCAGCCGGTGCAGTTGGGTCCGGGCACGGTCGGTGGTCCACGGGAAGATCTGCCTGGCTGGCCGCGACCCGGCCAGGATCTCGACCACCACCTGGGCGAACTGCCGCGGCCACGCGGCCGTCGTCCCGGCCGCGGCCGGAGAGGCCGCGGGCACCGTCGGCGCCGGGGCAGGGCGTGGCGCGGTATTCGAGGGGGCCGCGGCGGCTGCCGTGGGTAGCCGCTGTCCGGCGTCCGGGCTCGTCCAGGCCGCGTCGCGGATCGCGGTGCACCCGGCGCCGTGGGTCTCGCAGTCGTAGGGCGGCGCGCCGTCGGGCACCGTGGCCAGCCGCAGGGCCAGCATCCCGGGCCCGATACGCGCTCCGGGCGGAGTGCACGTCTCGGTGCTGGGCAGCGGTTCGGGCAGGTGTGTCCGCGACGGCATGTTCCCGCCTTCCGGATCCGGAGCATGTAGCCAACCCGCCGCGGACTCTCGGGACGGCCGGATTCACACCAGGGTCGCGACTGGGACTGTTGTACCGCGGCCTACTGACATTCCGCGCCCCGCCGCGTCCCCTCTCGGCTGAGCTGGGCCTATTCTGGCTGGTCACCGACCCTTCACGAGCCAGACCACCTATGTTCCCTTAGCCGACGAATGGGCACCTAAGATTCTTAATGTGCATGGTAATTCGGAGTTCAAGGGCGTCATTATCGACTGGGGCGGCGTGCTGACCACGCCGATCCTGACCACGGTTCGGGCTTGGATCCAGGCGGACGGCATCGACTGGGCGAGCTACGCGGCGGTCATGCGGCCATGGATCGCCCGGGCGTACGACCGCGCCGACGGCCCGGACCCGGTGCCTGCGCTCGACCTCGCCGGCGGCCCGGACCCCGCGCCCGCGCTCGACCGCGACGGCGGCCCGGACCCGGTGCCCGCGCTCGACCGCGACGGCGGCCCGAATCCCGTGCACGCGCTCGAGCGTGGCGAGTGTTCGGGGGCTGACTTCGAGCGTCTGCTGGCCGCCCGGCTGGTGCGGATGGACGGCGGAGCCGTAGTAGCCGAGGGCCTGCTGCGGCGCATGTTCGCGGCCAGCGTGCCGGTTCCCGGCATGTATGACACGATCCGTGCGCTTCGCAGCGCTGGGTTCAGCACCTCCTTGCTGTCCAATTCCTGGGGCTGCGACGAGTATCCGCGTGCTGACTTCCCCGGTCTTTTCGACACCGTGGTGCTCTCCGGCGAGGTCGGCATGCGCAAGCCCGAGGAGCAGATCTTCCTGCATGCCGCCGAAACGCTCGGGCTGGCGCCGCAGGAGTGCGTCTTCATCGATGACATCGAGGCGAACGTGGCGGCCGCCGTCGCCTGCGGCATGACCGGCGTCCACCACACCGAGACCGCCGCGACGGCCGCGGCCCTGCAAGACCTGCTCGGCGTCCCCCTAGCCTGGAGCGGACCTGCCGCCCTCGGCATCTAGCGCCGACTAGCTCTCGGGATACGGTGACCGCCCGGCGGGCGCGGCGCAGGGGATCGGGTCTAGCCTTGGTTGCCGTGCCGGACTATCCGCATCCGTCCAGCGAGGGCCGGTCGGCCAACATGCGGGCCAACCGGCGGACGGACACCAAACCCGAACTGGCGCTGCGCCATGCCCTGCACCGGCTCGGCTATCGCTACCGCAAGGACTACCGGCTGGACCTGGAAAGCGGCAGGCGCGTCCGGCCCGACATCGCATTCACCGCGCGCAAGGTGGCGGTTTTCGTCGACGGCTGCTTCTGGCACGCCTGCCCGCAGCACGGTTCTAAGCCGCGGGCGAACGAATGGTACTGGGGTCCGAAGCTGGTGAAGAACGTCGAGCGGGACCGGGTCAACGACGCGGCGCTGATCCTGGCCGGCTGGACCGTGGTCAGGCTCTGGGAACACGTGCCCGTCAACGACGCCGTCGCCACGGTGGTAACCGCGCTCACCGCGAGCAGCGCGGCCGCGACCGCCAATGCGGAAGACCTCCCACGCCACGAAGGCCGCGAAGGCCAGCCGCCCGACCCGGACGGGTAATCACCCTGCCGCCCGGACTGTGGCAGACTCTGGGACACCATGCGCGTGTTCCTGCCGTCAACGTTGCCGACCCTGGCCTCGGCGCTGCGAGCCGACCAGGTCGGCCCGGGCCCGATGCCCGGGTTCGCGGTCACGCCCGCGCTGCGCGAGGCGTACGCAAGCGGGGACCAGGATGAGCTTGAGTACGCGGCGCTTACCGAGGCGGCCCGCGCGTCGCTGCGGATGCTGGCGGCGGATCCGGTCGCGCCGCCGCGGCGGGTGGTGCTCGCGGCCGACCTTCCGGCCGAACAGGTCAAGTGGGACACCAGGCCCGGTGAGCCCGGCCGGGTGCTGATCGACGACGCGGTCCCGGTCGCCCTGCTGGCATCGGCGCACGTCGACGATGTTGAGGCCAGCAAGGACGTGCGCGATGCGGCGCAGGCGCTGCCCGCCGCCGACGCGGGCGACGAGGACGCAAAGTTCGCCGTGGACGGGGCCGAGGGCCACGAACTCGGCTGGTACGCCACCCAGGAGCTTGCCTATCTGGCGGAATGACCGGTGGCGGCCGACAACCTGCCTGGCTGAATGACCGGCCGGCCTTAGACACCGTGGGGGCGGGTCCTGCGCCGGCGGCGGCCGACACCGGTAGCGGCCGACGGCAGCCGACGGGCAGCCAACCGGGGGCCGGCGGCCCAGCCGAGGTACCCTGCCCGCGATCATGCGACGATAAGGGTTAGCCAGCAGACAACCCGAACGCCAGGAGCGATCGTACATGGACGCCGTCTCCAGGACCCCTGTACCGGTCAACGAGCCGATCAGGCAGTATCAGCCAGGCAGCCACGAGCGAGCCGCGCTGGAGAGCAAGATCAAGGAACTGGCCGGCCAGCGGGCCGAGCTGACCATGACCATCGGCGGCCAGCCGCAGATGGCGGCCGGCGAGCCGATCGACGTGGTGCAGCCGCACAACCGCCGGCACGTGCTCGGCCAGCTCGGCAACGCCACGAACGTTGAGGTAGCGGCCGCGATCTACCAGGCCAAGCAGGCGGCGCCTGGCTGGCGCGCGCTGGCCTTCGATGACCGGGCCGCGATCTTCCTCAAGGCCGCGGAGCTCCTCGCCGGCCCGTGGCGCGCCACCCTGAACGCCGCGACCATCCTCGGCCAGTCCAAGTCGCCGTACCAGGCGGAGATCGACGCGGCCTGCGAGCTGATCGACTTCTGGCGGTACAACGTGCACTTCGCCCGGCGGATGCTCAGCGAGCAGCCGGAGTCGGGCCCGGGCGCGTGGAACCGGATGGACTACCGTCCGCTCGAGGGCTTCGTGCTCGCGATCACGCCGTTCAACTTCACCTCGATCGCCGGCAACCTGCCGACCGCTCCGGCGCTGCTCGGCAACGTCGTGGTGTGGAAGCCGTCGCCGACCCAGCAGCTCGCGGCGCACTACATCATGCGGCTGCTCGAGGCGGCGGGGCTGCCGCCCGGGGTGATCAACATGGTCACCGGCGACGGGCAGGCGGTGTCCCAGGTCGCGCTCACCCATCCCGACCTGGCGGGCATCCACTTCACCGGTTCGACAGGGACCTTCCAGCACCTGTGGCGGACCGTCGGCGAGAACATCCCGCGGTACCGGAACTACCCGCGGCTGGTCGGCGAGACCGGCGGCAAGGACTTCGTGATCGCGCACCCCAGCGCCGACCAGGCCAGCCTGGCGGCCATCCTGATCCGCGGCGCGTTCGAGTACCAGGGGCAGAAGTGCTCCGCGGCGTCGCGGGCCTACGTCGCGGAATCGGTCTGGACCCGGACCCGCGACGACTTCATCGCCCAGGTCGAGTCGCTGACCATGGGCGACGTGGCGTCCGACCTGTCGCTGTTCCTGGGCGCGGTCATCGACGCCCGGGCGTTCGCCAAGCACGCCGCCGCGATCGACCGGGCCCGCAACACGGCCTCGATCGAGATCCTGGCCGGCGGCAGGTACGACGACACCGACGGCTTCTTCGTCAGGCCCACGGTGCTGGAGGGCTCGGACCCGGCGGACGAGGTCTTCACCACCGAGTACTTCGGGCCGATCCTGGCCGTGCACGTCTACCCGGACCAGGCCTACGACGAGGTGCTCGCCCAGGCGGCGGACGTCAGCCCCTACGCGCTGACCGGTTCGATCCTGGCCACGGACCGCGCGGCGATCGCGCAGGCCACGCAGCTGCTGCGGTACTCGGCGGGCAACTTCTACATCAACGACAAGCCGACAGGCGCGGTGGTCGGCCAGCAGCCGTTCGGCGGCGCGCGGGCGAGCGGCACCGACGACAAGGCCGGCTCGATCTACAACCTGACCAGGTGGGTTTCCGCCCGCGCCATCAAGGAGCTTTTCGTGCACCCGTCCGACTACCGCTACCCGTACATGGGCTGACGGAGTACCGGCATAGGCGCAGGTCGCGGGGTTTCTGGAAGCACGCTGGAGCCTATCGGCGGAGCCTATGACGGTCCGGAGCCTTTCGCGTCGCCGAAGATCGAGTCCATCGCGGTCGCCGCCGAGGTGATCTCGTCGGCGATCTGGTGCCGGTACACGGTCTTCGTCACCGTCGAGTTGACATGCCCCACCGCGTCGGCGATCTGCTCGATGTCGACCCCCGCGTTGCTGAGCACGCTCGCGGAGGAGTGCCGCTGCTCCCGTGGCATCCAGTCCGTCCCGATCCCGGCGCGCCCGCACAGCGTCACGAAGTGCTTGCGCACGTCCTGCGGCCACTCCGGCGCGCCCGCGCCGTCGCCGAACACGATCGTCAGCCCGCGCGTGTCGTATGCCGCGCCGAGCTTCAGCCTCGCCGCGGCCTGCTCCTTGCGCTGCCCGAGCAGAGCCGCGGCGGCGTGCCGAGGCATCCGGATCGTGCGCCTGGACCGCTCCGTCTTCAGCTCCTCCAGGACGAGCGCCCGCTTGCCGGTCACCGGGTCCGGAAGCGCCTTGAGGCACTTGCGGGCGCGGATCACCCCGGCCCTGAAGTCCACGTCCTCCCAGCGCAGCCCGAGCAGCTCTCCCGGGCGCACGCCGCACATCAGCGCCACCGTGACGTAGGCGCGCCACCAGGGGGTCAGGTCGGACGCGAGGAGGGCGCGGATCTGAGGTTTGATTAAGCGCCAGGGGCAATGCCGGCTCCGGAGCAACCCTCCCACTTGACTTCAGTCAAGTGCCTTCGTATTCTCTGGGTACTGCTCCCCGTCGTCCTGGCTAAGCCCGGACTGGCGGGGATTATTCATTTTCTGGAGGCTTGTGGTGCCCGACAGGGTCGTAGTTTTCCTTGATTGGCAGAATGTCTACAAGGGTGCGCGCGAGGCCTTCTGCTCATTCGGCTCAGCCCACTGGGAAGGACAGGTCGACCCTGTAGCCCTGGCTCAGCACCTGGCGAGTGACAGTCCGTTCGATCGCCAGCTGCAGCAGGTCCGCATCTACCGTGGCCTGCCTGATGCGACGCGTGACCCGCGGGGTAACGGCGCTTGCCTGCGCCAGGCCGCCACCTGGCGACGTTCCTCTCTCGCGGATGTCACGATGCGGCCGCTCCTCTATCCGCGAGGCTGGCCGGACAGTCACCAGGTGGGGGAACGACCCCGCGAGAAGGGCATCGACATCGCGCTCGCGATCGACTTCGTAACGATGGCGGTACGCGGTGACTACGAGGTCGGCATCCTCATGTCGACGGACACCGATATGAAGCCGGCGCTCGAGGCAGTTGCTGAGCTTACCGGCACACGGGGAATCCGTGCCGAGGTTGCCGCTTGGAAGGCGGTCGGCCAGCAGAACCGGCGGTTGGCCATCAACTCGCGCAGGCTCTACTGCCATTGGGTCGAGAAGGACGTGTTTGATCGGGTGGCCGACCACACCGATTACAGCTCACCCACGTGACGGCTATCACGTGGACGGCAGACCTTGGATACCGCGAGCGAACTCCATCGCATCGCCGCCGAGACGGCTTGGGATAACGGGTCATCCTGACCCGCCTGCCGCGTGCGCTTCGGCTTCCAGCTCGCCGACCCATCCCAGCTCATTCGCCTACACCGCCTGCTCCGTTTCCTTCCGGACCTTCGCCTCCTCGCTCGCGTCCGACGGCACCAGGGCGATGATGGTAATGATGGCGACGCCGATCAGCGAGAGCAGGAATCCGAGCCAGAACCCGGCGGAGCCGCGCCCTGCCCGCTTGCCCACCAGGTATCCGATGAGGCCGGTGATCAGTCCGGCGATGAGGCCGATTAGAGCCTGAAATGGTGACATTTCGTTCCTTCATGCCCATAAGGCGCGGGCCGCGCAACTAGGGCCATTTACTGTCGGCTGCCGAGCGCGTCAGCGGGCGCAAGCTACCCTCGGGTCTGCCAGGTGTACTGGCCACTCCTGGCGGGCGCCGGATGCCCCCCGATTACCCGCCGCGCGCCGCCCCTACTGCAGTTCCTCGGACGGCTCCCACGGGACTTCGTTCTTGGCTACGTCGTAGGTCGCATATCCCGAGTAAACGGAGTCATCGGAATAGGTCACGTGGCACTCCGCCGTCCAGGTATTCCCGGCGTTGTGCTTCACCGTGCGCTTGTAGCAGGTGGCCGCGGTGATCACCGAGTTGTCCTTGGCGACAAGGCCGATGAGGGACTTCTGGAGGCCGCTGGCGATACAGGCGTTCGTGGTGCACGCGGCGCTCGTGCTCGGGGCAGGATCGGGGGTCGGGTCAGCGACTGGCGCCGGGGCCGAGGCCGGGGTGACTACCGCACCCGCGTTGCCCTGCGAGGCGCAGCCGGACAGGGTTGCGATGGCGGCTAGTGCAGTCGACGCGATTAATGCCGATGCGTACTTCATTGCGGCTCCCCTTCCCCAGCGCGGCGTCTCTGGCTAGCCGCGCTCCCAAGGTAGAGACGCTGCGAGGAGAGGGATGGTGTGCAGAGAGTGTAAAGCCGACGCAGTATCGCGACCGCCCCGTGCCCCGGGTGGCTGATGCCGGACACGACCCGATTACGGGACCGTGTCAGGTTTGCACCGTGTGTGCACCGTGTACGACTTCGGCGCGTCCACTGAGGCGGGAAGCACGACGTTGGCGCCGTGCAGGGGGAGGGTGTCATGAAGCACTGGCCGTCTCGTGTCCTGGTCGCGATTAGCGTGGTGGCATCCCTGGCGGCCTGCGGGTCCTCTGGGACCCCCTCAGTCCGCTCCAGCCGTCCCGGCCTCGGCTAGCCCGAGCGTCAGCCCTCCGCTCCCGACTGCCAGCGCGGCGGAATCTCAGTCCCCGACCTGCAGCCCGGCCGCAGTAGTCGCACGTCGCATGGACATAAAGGACTTCACGACGTACACCGCTACCACTGACCCGAATCACCTGCTCGGGCGTCAGGGCGAATACACGAGCAAGATCAACTGGGGCCAGGACCGTGGCAACGGGGACATATTCTCCTCCATTGAGGTGTTCCCCGATGCTGCCGACGCCCAGCTTCGGTACGTGTACCTTCGGGCGTTCCGGCCTCCGCTCGGCGACGGCTACGACTACCTCTATCACGCGGCCATCCTGCGGCTGGCGACCATCTACACGCCTCCGCAGGCCGCAGCGCTGAAGGCCTCCTTCGAGCGCTCCTGCCGGGAGTCCTCCTAGGGAACTGACCGGTTCACCGGCAGCGCCTGACGAGATCCCGGATTGCCTGGTTGACCAGGTCCGGCTGTATCCGTGCTGGATTCGGGACGCTGGCCGCTCGTCCCCTCGGCCGCAGGGGAGTCCACGTCTAGGTGGTCGCAGGCTGCTGACCCTGGTCGATGAGTACGTCGACGCCGAAGCCGTCGAACGCTGGAACCGACCAGCTGAGTAAGCGGCCCGGGCGCCGGGAAACCGTGAGCCAGGGAGCCAGATTAGGGAGCCAACGGCGCTGGATCATCCCGCACTGATCTGGACTATATAAAGGAGCCTCCCGCACTGGATCAGGCGATTCTGTATCGAACCGGACGAGTTTGGACGGAAGGGTTGACCGCACATGGGCTGACGGACCGGCCGGGGGAGACAGGCCGGGGAGATAGGCAAGAAGGAAACGAGCGCTTCCTTCGCCGCAACGGCCCCAGCAGTGCCGCGGTCAGGGCAGCATATGTGCCGTGATAGCTCTCCTGCTGCAGATCATCGGCCATCGGCACCGTCGGCACGTCGCCTCCTTGCTGCTGGCCGCGGTCGCCTGCCTGCTGGTCGGCGCCGGGCTGTTCGCGCTGACCCAGGATCTTCCGTTCACCACCGGCCTGTACTGGGCCATCACCACGGCTACCACGGTGGGGTACGGTGACGTGACGCCGCACAACGGCGCCGGACGCGTGATCGCCTCGGCCGTCATGCTGACCACGATCCCGCTGCTGGCCGCGGTGTTCGCGCTGCTGACCGCCGGGGCAGCGGCCGCCGGAATCCGGAGGATACTCAACGTGGAGGAGCGCTTCCCCGAAGGCACCTACCGGCTCCTGCTCGGGATGAGCCCCACCGTGCCCGCGATCCTTGCCGAGCTCGAGGCGGCCGGGATCCCGGTCGTGCTGGTCGCCGACGTCGACCCGGCCAGTGTCCGGGACGGCGTGCACGTGGTCCGCGGCGACCCGACCGATCCGGCCACGGTCAGGAAGGCCAGGCCGCAGGACGCACAGCAGGCCCTCATCACCTCCGACAGCGACGGCGATGTGCTGGTCAGCGCGGTAATAGTGCGCAAGCAGGCGCCGAACCTGCCGATCACCGCCCTGGTCAGGTCCGCTTCGGTGCGCGAGGCGCTGGCGGAAATCGGCGTCCAGCAGGCCGTCTCGGCGGAGGAACTGCTGGCCCGCACGGTGGCCACCACCCTGGAGACTCCGCACGCGGGCGAGATGGTCGCCCAGCTCGTCGAGTCCGGCCGGGACTTCCTGGCCGAGATCGCCGCGGGGCCCACCGCGATCGGAAAGCCGCTCAGCGTCGTGCGCGGCGAACGCGTCGGGCTGGTGCTCGGCCTGGTACACGCGGGCCGGTTCACCCTGGGCATCGGCGAGGACCCGGTCATCGCGGACGGGGACCGCCTGCTGATAGCCGAGGCCCAGCCAGGAAACAAGGCCGGGGGACACCGCCGCCAGGCGCGATTACCCTGTAGGGCGTAGCCGAACCTCACCTGAGCGACGCACCGGAGGACGCCATTCACCGGCTGGTTCTGTGGAACATCGACCTGACGCTTGTCGATGTCGCCCGGGTGATGAGGTCGGCTTACGCCGAGGCCTTCGGCGTGGTGACGGGCCGGCCGCTGGTCCGGCTGCCGCAGATGCCCGGGTGCAGCGAGTCCGAGATCTTCTTCGACGCGCTGGCCCAGAACGGCGCCGACATGAGCGCGGGCGGGTCCGCCGAGAGCCTGCTGGAGCCGTTCAGCGCCGCGCTGGCCGCCGCCGTCGACAAAAGGCAGGACGACCTGGCCACCCAGGGCCAGCTGATGCCGGGCGCGGCCGAGGCGATGGCGGCCGTCGGCAAGCTCGACGGCGTGGTGCAGAGCGTGCTGACCGGCAACAGCCGGCCGGCCGCCGTGCTGAAGCTGCGCGCCTTCGACCTGGACGGCTTCGTCGATTTCGATATCGGCGGCTACGGCTCCGAGGCATACCCCAAGGGCACGCTGCTGCGGGTGGCGCGGCAGCGCGCGGCGGATGCCCACGGCGTGCGGTTCGACGAGGGCGCCACCGTTTACATCGCGGACTCGCCCCGCGACGTGGACGCGGCGCGGATCGGCGGCGCCAGGTCGCTCGCCGTGGCGACCGGCCGGGCCAGCGCCGCCGAACTGCGCGAGGCGGGCGCCGACGCGGTGCTGCCCGACCTCACCGACACCGCCGGCCTCACCGCGCTCATCGTGCGTCTAACCGAGCCGCCGACCCCCTAAATCCGCTTGAATCCGGGCCGACACCGCCGCGCTCATCGCGCGCCTCAGCGAGCCGCCGACCCCTAAATCCGTTTGAATCCCGGCGTCCGGGAGTTCCCCGGGGTTCCGCGTATCGCCAGGTGTCCCACATAGTGAACCACCCAACTCCCCGCTCCGGGGGTTCCCGAGGTCCCGCGGACCGTCCGGTGTCCCACATAGTGGTCTATGCCGCAGCAGGACCGCCCGGGGCGTTGCCAGGCGTGCCGGGTGCCGCGATGCTGGGAACATGGATGCGGCCGGCGGCTATGACGACCTGACCAGGCGCGGTTACGGCGCGGTCCTCTGGGAGCCAGATCAGAAGACCGTGCACGACGCCCGGATCACCCGTTTCATGAACTGGCTGGAGGCCCGCGACAAGCTGCACCCCGGCGGCTATGAGGACCTGTGGCGCTGGTCGGTGACCGAGCCCGCGGCGTTCTGGTCGTCGGTCTGGGACTACTTCGACGTGCTCGGCGAGCGCGGCGACGGTCCGGTGCTGGCCGGCGAGGTCATGCCCGATGTGCGGTGGTTCCCTGGGGCCACGCTGAACTACGCCCGTAATGCGCTGAGGGCCGCCTGGACCGATCCGGACCGTATCGCCATTATTTTTGATTCCGAACGAACACGCGGTGGCACTCTCAGCTACGCTCAACTCGCGGCGGAGGTCGCGAGGGTGGCGCATGGCCTGCGCTCGCTGGGCGTGCGGCGCGGCGACCGCGTCGCCGCCCTGCTGCCGAACGTGCCCGAGGCGGTCATCGGCCTGCTCGCCGCGGCGAGCCTCGGCGCGATCTGGTCATCGTGCTCGCCGGATTTCGGCGCCAGCAGCGTGATCGACAGGTTCGCGCAGATCGAGCCCACCGTGCTCATCGCCTGTGACGGCTACCGGTACGGCGGCAAGGACTTTTCCCGCGCCGACATGCTCGCCGACGTGGTCGCCGCCCTGCCGGGGCTGTCCGCTGTGGTCATGGTGGACCTGATTGGCGACTCCGGTCCTTCCCGCCCCGGAGTGACGCGGTGGGGCGACCTCGGCGCGGACGCCGGGGGGCAGCGCGAGCCGGAGTTCGAGGAGGTGCCCTTCGATCATCCGCTGTGGGTGGTGTACTCCTCGGGCACCACCGGCCTGCCCAAGCCGATCATGCACGGTCACGGCGGGATCGTGCTCGAGCACCTCAAGTCGCTCTCGTTCCACCAGGACCTGCGGCCCGGCGACGTCTTCGCCTGGTACACCACCACCGGCTGGATGATGTGGAACTACCTGGCCGGCGGGTTGCTGGCCGGTGTCACGATCGTGTTGTACGACGGCAGCGCCACCTATCCGGGTACCGACCGGCTGTGGCGGCTGGCGGCCGAGCACGGCATCAGCTACCTGGGCGTCGGCGCGCCCTACCTGGTCGCCTGCATGAAGGCGGGGCTGCACCCGGGCCAGGACGCCGACCTGGCCGCGCTGCGCGCGATCGGCTCCACCGGGTCACCGCTGCCGCCCGAGGCGTTCGGCTGGGTGTACCAGCAGGTGAAGCAGGACCTGCAGCTCGGTTCCTTCTCCGGCGGCACGGACCTGTGCACGGGTTTCGTCGGGCCGAACCCGCTGCTGCCGGTGCGGGCGGGCGTGATCGCAGGCCGCTGCCTGGGCGCGAAGGTGGAGGCCTACGACGACGACGGCAAGCCGGTGATCGGGCAGGTGGGCGAGCTGGTGATCACCGAGCCGATGCCGTCGATGCCGGTCGGGTTCTGGCACGATCCCGACGGCATCAGGTACCGGGAGAGTTATTTCGACATGTACCCGGGGATCTGGCGGCACGGCGACTGGATCGAGTTCCTGCCCGACGGCGGCTGCGTCATCTACGGCCGCAGCGACGCCACCCTCAACCGGGGCGGAATTCGGATGGGCACCAGCGAGTTCTACCGTGTGGTAGAGGCCTTTCCCGAGATCAGCGATAGCCTGGTGGTGGATACGGGCAGGCTAGGCGCCGAGGGCCGGCTGATCTTGTACGTGGTCCCGGCCCCCGGGTATGAGCTCGACGAGGGCCTGACGGGCAGGCTCCGCGCCGCGCTGCGGACGCAGCTGTCGCCCCGGCACGTGCCGGATGAGATCCATCAGGTTCCGGGGATCCCGCGCACCTTGTCGGGCAAGAAGCTGGAGGTTCCGGTGCGGAAGATCCTGCTCGGCACGGACCCGGAACGAGCCGCCGATCCGAACGCGCTAGCCGACCCGGATGTGCTGCGGTACTTCGGTAAGTCCGCGAGGGCTACCGATGGCGGCCCGCCGGGCTAGCATGGCGGTCGGACGTGTCCCGGTTACAGACAGAAACGACATTGTCACAATGGGGTGGCACAGTCGAGATTGGCACAGTCGAGCCGGGTCGTCGAGGCAGGGTCGTCGAGGCAGGGTCGGGATCAGGCCGGGCCAAGGGCAAGTGGCCCGGCGGATGAGGTCAGTGGACACGAAGGAGTGGACGCGATGCCGGAAAGCAACACCGATGAGGCCAGGGATTCGCTGCTGGCCCTGGCTGCGGTGGCCTGGAGGGAGGATCCCTCCCTTGGCGCCGGGATCTTCGGAGACGACGCCGGCGCCACCGACCCGGGCGAGCCGTCCGGGTACCTGAGGGCGTACTACTGGCGCGTCGCCACCGAGGACCTGGCCCCGCCGGAGCGGATGGCGCTGGTGGCGGCCGCCCACGCCAGGCTCGGCAGGTCCCGGCCGCAGGGCCGGGCTCTGGTGCAGGTCCGTGAGCCAGGCGCCGCCCATCTCGGCACGGTGACCCCGTCCAGCCTGTGTGTCGACATCGTCATCGACGACATGCCCTACCTCGTCGACTCGGTCACAACCGAACTGAACCGGCACCGGGCCGACATCCAGCTGCTCGTGCACCCGGTGCTGCGGGTGCGCCGGGACGTGACCGGCGCGCTGCGCGGGATCTTGGGTGTATCGCGGGACGACGCCCCAGCAGAGGGCCAGAGAGCAGCGGGCCAGTCGCCAGCGGGCCAGTCGCCAGCGGGCGAGCCGGACGAGGCGGCCGCAGGCACGCAGATCCTGACCGAGTCCTGGATCCACGTCGAGCTCTGCCTGCTAACGGACCAGGTCAGCGCGGATCAGCTCGCGGCCGACCTGCGCCGGGTGCTCGACGACGTGCGGGTCGCCGTGGAGGATCACCGGCGGATGGAGTCGAAGGCGCTGGGCCTGGCCGCCAGCCTGCGCGGCGAAGGCGACGCCGAGGCGGCCGAGGCCGGCGAGCTGCTGAGCTGGCTGGCCAGGGGCCACTTCACCTTCCTCGGCTACCGCGACTACGACCTCGTGCCTGTCGGGGATGGCGTCGGCCTGCGGGCGGTGCCAGGCACCGGGCTCGGCATCCTCCGCCACCAGCGGCAAGGCCAGGACACGCTGCGCAAACTGCCCCCCGAGGTGGTGAGCAGGGCGCAGGATTCCGGCGAGCGTCTGGTGCTGGCCAAGGCGAACTCGAGGTCCACCGTCTACCGGCCCAACTACCTGGACTACGTGTCGGTCAAGAAGCTCGACGCGACCGGGACGGTCACCGGCGAGTACAGGTTCCTCGGCCTGTACACGCACGCGGCCCACACCGAGTCCATCACCAGCATTCCGGTGCTGCGGCGCAAGCTCGCCCAGGTGCTGGCGGCCGCCGGGCTGGCACCCGACGGCCACGACGGGAAGGATCTCGTCGAGATCCTCGAGGCCTATCCGCGCGAGGAACTGTTCGAGATCTCGGCCGAAGAGCTCACCCCGATCGCGCTCGGCGTGCTCCGGCTGCGGGAGCGCAAGCAGACCAGGCTGTTCCTGCGCAGGGACCGGTACGGCCGGTACATGTCCTGCCTGGTCTACCTGCCGAGGGACAGGTACACCACCGAGGTCAGGCTGCGCGCCCAGGACATCTTGAAGGAGGCGCTGCACGGCGAGACCGTCGAATACAGCGCCCTGGTCGGCGACTCCGCGCTGGCCCGGCTGCACGTGGTGGTCCGGGCCGAGCGGGGCCACCCGCTGCCGCAGGTCGACGCGGCCGCCCTCGAGCGCAAGCTGGCCGTCGCGGTCAGGTCCTGGGACGAGGATCTGGCCGCCGACGCGGTCCGCCTGCTCGGCGAGGACCGGGCCAGGGCGGTGCTTGACATGTGCTCGACGCGGATCCCCAGGACCTACAAGGCGGACGTCTCCGCCGCGGACGCGGTCGACGACCTGTCCACCATCCTCGACCTGCGTCAGTCGGGGACCGAGTCCTCGGTGCGGCTGGTGGAGGCGTCGGACCGGTGGACCCTGATCGTGTACCGGTCGGGCTCCCAGATAACCCTGTCCGACGTGCTGCCGCAGCTGCAGCACATGGGTCTTGAGGTGGTCGACGAGCATCCGTACAACTTTGCCGGCCCGGATAGCCACAGCTCGTTCTGGATATATGAATTTGGTCTTAGGGCTCCGGCCACGCCTCCAAGCGGCAGCGTGCGCAAGATCTTCGAAGACGCGGTGACCGCGCTCTGGCACGGCGAGACCGAAGACGACGGCTTCAACGCCCTCGTCCTTACCGCCGGGCTGAGCTGGCGCGAGGTGACCCTGCTGCGCGCGTACGCGAAGTACATGCGGCAGGGCGGCATCCGGTTCAGCGAGGACTACGTGCAGCGGGTGCTGCGGTCGAACGCGTCCATCACCCGGCTGCTAGTCCGGCTGTTCGCGTCCAGGTTCGACCCGGCCAGGCAGGGCGGCGTGACCGAGCGCTGTGAGGCGATCACCGAAGAGATCCGCGGCCAGCTCGACGAGGTGACCAGCCTCGACCACGACCGGATCCTGCGGTCCTACCTGGCGCTGATCGACGCGACCCTGCGGACCAACTACTACCGGAAGGACAGCCCGGGCGCGGTGCAGGGCCCGCGTCCGCTGGTGCTCAAGCTGGATCCAGGCAGCGTCCCCGGGCTGACCATGCCGCGGCCCAAGTTCGAGATCTTCGTCTACTCGCCCCGGCTGGAGGCGGTGCACCTGCGCTTCGGCCGGGTCGCACGGGGTGGGCTGCGCTGGTCGGACCGGCAGGAGGACTTCCGCACCGAGGTGCTCGGCCTGGTGAAGGCGCAGGAGGTGAAGAACGCGGTCATCGTCCCATCAGGGGCCAAGGGCGGCTTCGTGTGCAAGCAGCTGCCCGATCCGTCCGACCGCGAGGCCTACCAGGCCGAGGTGCTCGCCTGCTACAAGACCTTCATCGCCGCGATGCTCGACGTGACCGACAACATCGAGGCCGACCGCGTGGTGATGCCACCGGACGTGGTCCGGCGCGATGGCGACGACCCTTACCTGGTGGTGGCCGCGGACAAGGGCACCGCGACGTTCTCCGACACGGCCAACGAGGTCGCGGCCCGCTACGACTTCTGGCTCGGCGACGCGTTCGCCTCCGGCGGGTCAGAAGGCTATGACCACAAGAAGATGGGCATCACCGCGCGAGGTACCTGGGAGTCGGTGAAGATCCATTTCGCGTCGCTCGGCATGAACCCCGACACCGAGGATTTCACCGCCGTCGGCATCGGCGACATGTCCGGCGACGTGTTCGGCAACGGCGTGCTGCTCTCGGCGCACTACAAGCTGCTGGCGGCGTTCGACCACCGGCACGTGTTCATCGACCCGCAGCCCGATCCGGCCGTGAGCTTCGCGGAGCGGACCCGGATGTTCGAGCTGCCGCGGTCCTCGTGGGCGGACTACGACCCGGCGAAGATCTCCGCGGGGGGTGGGGTCTGGCCGCGGGCGGTGAAGTCGATCCCGGTGTCGCCGCAGGCGCGGGCGGCCCTCGGCATCGACGCGGGGGTGGTGGCGCTCGCCCCGGACGAGCTGATCTCCGCCATCCTGGCCGCGCCGGTGGACCTGCTGTGGAACGGCGGGATCGGCACCTACGTGAAGGCAACCCGCGAGTCCCACGCCGATGCGGGCGACAGGTCGAACGACGCCGTGCGGATCGACGCGACCCGGCTGCGCGCGCGTGTCATCGGCGAGGGCGGCAACCTGGGCCTGACCCAGGCGGCCCGGATCGAGTACTCGCTCGGCGGCGGCCTGGTGAACACCGACTTCATCGACAACTCCGCCGGCGTCGACACCTCCGACCACGAGGTCAACATCAAGATCCTGCTCGCCGACGCGATCCGCGGCGGCGCCATCCCGGCCTCGGCCAGGCACAAGCTGCTGAACGACATGACCGATGACGTGGCCGCCCTGGTGCTGCGGCACAACTACTCGCAGAACATGGCGCTCGCGGCATCCAGGTCGCAGGCCCCCTCCCTGCTGCACGTGCACGCCAGGTACCTCCGCAAGCTGGTCAGGGACAAGCGGCTCGACCCGGAACGGGACGTGCTGCCGACGGACAGGGAGATCGCCGAACGGCGGTCGGCCGGCGGCGGCCTGACCACGCCGGAATTCGCCCTGCTGCTCGCGCAGACCAAGATCTCGGCGGGCGAGGACGTGCTCGCCTCAAGCGTGCCCGACGATCCCTACCTGCGCGGCGTGCTCGACGCCTACTTCCCGGCTCAGCTGCGGGACAGGTTCGCGGACCTGATGGAGTCGCACACGCTGCGCCGGGAGATCATCAGCACCTCGGTGGTCAACGAGATGATCGACAGCTCAGGCACCACGTTCCTGTTCCGGCTGATCGAGGAGACCGGCGCGTCCGTGCCCGACCTCACCCGGGCCTGGCTGGTCGCGCGCGACGTGTTCGACATGCCGACGTTCTGGCGCCAGGTCGAGGAACTTGAGGGCCAGGTCGACCTCGCGGCCCAGATCACGCTGCTGCTCGAGGGGCGCAAGCTCACCGAGCGCGCGGTCAGGTGGCTGCTGCACAACCGCCGCCCGCCGCTGGACATCCAGGCCACGGTGAACTTCTTCGCCGACGGCGTGCGCACGGTGCGGGCGGGCCTGCCCAAGCTGCTGACCGGCCGGGATCTGGCCGAGTTCGAGGGGCGGCGGGATTCCTACCTGGCCCTCGACGTCTCGCCGGACCTCGCCGAGCGGGTCGCGGCCATGGTGCCG
>Ga0209169_10000809_pt1 | contig 19284 bp, 19 predicted proteins | sample HubBroMetageWRM4_FD_188346 | JGI IMG/M metagenome (GOLD analysis project Ga0209169, IMG submission 188346) | Warmed soil microbial communities from the Hubbard Brook experimental Forest, New Hampshire - Hubbard Brook CCASE Soil Metagenome WRM 4... | ecosystem: Environmental > Terrestrial > Soil... | reverse complement strand
TGGAGTATTCGGGCCGCCCGAACGAAAACCGCGCGATGCGGTGGCATACACGAGGTCGTTCTCATCGATCTGGTAAGAGACGGTACCCTTCGGGTTGACCGGTGTCTCGGACGACCGTTGCAAGCCGAGCAGATCCGGCGCGGTCGGTCCGCCGTTGTAGAAGCCATTGGCATCGAACTCGCTGCGGACCTTGATATTGGCGACCCGCACCCCGGCGGTGAGCTTCAGTTGGCGGGTGAGGTTGTAGTTGAGCTCGCCGAAACCGGCGGTCTGCTCCTCGATCGCATAGGAGGTCTGCTCGTAGCTGATTCCACCCGGCAGCAAGCCCACGCCGCCGTTGATCTGCGCGGGTGTCAAGCCGCCCGTCAGCGCCTCGACCAGGCCATCCAGCCCGGGCTCGATGACCTGCTGATTGAAACCGGTGCGCGCGTGTTGGTAGAACGCTCCGATCGTATAGGTGAAGCGGCTCGCTGTCGCCGCGGAGCTCAGTCGGACTTCTTCGGTGAAATTCTGTTGGGTCGTCCGGGTGGCGCTCACTGACTGATAGTTCTCGAATCCGGGCACGATAGCCACTGGAGGGGCACCTGTGAGAGGCGCCAGCGCGCTCGTAATCGCGTTCGCGGTTATGGTGGAGTAATCGAACGCCTGCGAGTCACGTCTGTCAAAGTACGAAGTGACAGAAGTCAGCCGTGCCGACCCGAAATCGTAGTTGACCGTCAGGCTGGGCAGCACGAACCGATCCTCCCCCGGTGTGCCCGACGTGTCGGCCTGCTGGAAGGGCGGCAGCGACGAGTACGTAAGAGGGAGGGCGTGGCTCTGGACCCGCTGGTAGTAAACAGCAGGGAGAATCTGCAATCCATCCGTCGGGGCGATATTTGCGGCGAGACGTAGGGATAACGAGTCGGAATGATTGACGTTGTGAGCCAGGGTATCCCCGGTAATACGGGAGACCTGGTCAATATAGCCGCCGTCCCCACGGTAATAGACCGAGCCGCGCAGGCCCAGCACGTCTGTCGCGACCGGACCTCCGGCGGCGGCTCCAACTTCATAGCTGGGCGCGCCGTCCTGGGTGAACGCCAACTCGCTGTGAACCCGACCGCTGAACTCCGTAAGGCTCGGAACTGGCGTTATGTAGCGTATGGTGCCGCCTTCCGAGCTCGCTCCATACAGGGTGCCTTGCGGACCGCGCAACACCTCCACCCGGTCGATATCGAACAACTTCGGCAGCGGATCTGCGGAAAAGCTCGAATTGGGGGCCTGGACCGGCGTGTCGTCGATGTAGATCCCGACCGTTGCGTCGCCGGCTGAGGAGGAAATGCCCCGGATGGCGATGGCCGGCGCGCCGCCGTTGGTCGCCGGCTGCACGCTGAGGCCCGGTACCTCGCGGGCAAAGCCTGTCAGGTCCTTGGCACCCAGCTGCTCGAGGTGGGCTTCACTCAACGCCGAGATGCTGATCGGCACGTCGTTGAGCCTTTCCTCACGCTTTTGCGCGGTCACGACAATTTCTTCGAGCGCTAGCGGGGCCTCTCCAGAAGGGCTGCCCGTATCCCGATCCGCTTGTTGCGCGAACGCCGCAGCCGACACACAGGCGCAGCCCACGGCCGCCGCCGTCCGGCCCGTTATGACTCGCCGTACATGCTCTACCAGAGAAACCTGTTTCATTACTGACCCTTGCTGACCGATTACGATGCAAGGTGTGCAGATTTCTCGGAAATGTTCGGGCAGTATTGTATTCGGGCCCCCGGCTTTTGTACGGCGGGCACTTAGGTCCGCCACGAGCGCTGCGAGTAAAAGACCGATGAGTTTCAACCCCATCCTGCGGCGGGTCGCCGACCAGACGCACCTGTTCAACATGGTGCCGCTCGATGAGCTCTCGGGCTGTAACGGGTTGGGTTGGCGGTTCCGCGACGGCGAGGGTATCGGACAAGTCGACTTTCTCCAGATCAGTCGCACCCTGTTCGTGGACATCAGCGATTTCCGCTGCTTCGACGAGAAGTGCCTGAGCATTGCGAGCGAGCGCGCGCCGGTGTTGAAGTTGCGTTTCAAGTTGAGTGGCTGCAGCCTGCTGCACTTCACGAACGGTGAAGAGCCGATGTTGGGCGAGCATTGCTCCGTGAGCGTCTATTCGCCCCGGGAGTTGCAGCACGAGCGACTGACTCGCGATCTGGCGGAGCGGTCGGTTACCCTGCATTGTCTACCGGCGTTCTTCCTGCGCGATCTTGGGTTGGCGCCCGAGGCAACACCTCAGCCCATAAGAGCCTTTCTGGAGCAGCGCGAGATTCCGCGGGCATTCCGCCGAGCGCGCCTGACGGCACACATGCGACGCGCGGTTGTGGAGTTGATGCGACCGCCGTGCCCACCGCAATTCACACGCGCGTACCGCGAAGTGAAATCACGTGACTTGGCACTGTCGCTGCTGGTCGCGCTTGCCGAAGCGGAGAATCGCGAATCGACGGCTGGGAATGGCGAGAACCTCAGGCGCCGGGCGCTGGTGCCCACCCAACTTCGTCGGATAACGGATGCTCTGCAGGAGAATCTCGGTGACGAAGCGGACCTTGGCGCACTGGCTCGGGCCGTTGGGGAGGATCCGATCCATCTCGCGTGCGCGTTCAGACAAGCCACCGGGCTTACCGTGCAGCAATACCGGCTGCGTGCGCGTATCGAGCGCGCCAGGGAATTGTTGGTAGACGGCACTTTGCCGATCAAGGCTGTCGGACAGGATGCCGGCTTCTACGATCAGGCTCATCTCACCCGCACTTTCCGCGCCGCCTTGGGCACGACGCCGTTGCAGTATCGCAAGCAGTTCGGCAAACAGCGCGCCTGAACCGCGTACAAAGTAAGCCCGGCGCCATACAATAGGTGGCGCAGCCCCGCCGCCTATGCTCCCAGGAGAGATCCGGTGGAGTGCATACTTTGAATCTGCGGCGCGTGACCCTCGAGCAAACCTATCTGCCCTATCGGCACCCATTGGCGATCTCACGAGGTGTCGTGACGGGTGAGACCGTCATCGCTGTCGCTATTCACGAGGCGGGTGCATCCGGTCGAGGGGAAGCCTGTCCCAGCCTTCGCTATGGAGAAACGCCTGCTTCGGCGTTGGCCGCAATCGAGCGACTGGTGCCGGCGCTGGAAGAGGGCCTCGATCGCGCCGAGTTGCAGCAGCAGTTGCCTCCAGGGGCTGCACGTAACGCCGTCGACTGCGCGCTGTGGGATCTGGAAGCCAAGCGTGCCGGTAAGAGGGTCTGGGAGTTGGCGGGCCTGCCGACTCCGGGATTTATCCTCAGCGCGCAAACGATTGGAGTAGATACTCCCGATGCAATGGCCGCGCGAGCCCGGCTAGCGCGCTCGCCCCTGTTGAAACTCAAGCTCGCGGGCGATGGCGACATTGAGCGCGTGAGTGCCGTACGTGCCGCGGTCCCCGCAGCCCGCTTGATCGTCGATGCGAATGAGGCATGGACACCGGCGCAATTCGAGTCGTTCCCGCCACTACTCGCCGGCCTCGGCGTCGAGTTGATCGAGCAACCCCTGCCGGCCGGCCGGGACGACCGGTTAGGCACCGTGTTGTGTCCGATCGCTTTGGCTGCGGACGAATCATTCCACGACACCTCCATGATCCATGCCGTCCTGGGAAAGTACCAATGCATCAACATCAAGCTCGATAAGACTGGCGGGCTCACTGAGGCACTGCGCGCGCAACGGGTTGCGCGGGAGATGGGTTTGCGCGTCATGGTTGGCTGTATGGGAGGAACTTCGCTGGCCATGGCGCCCGCACTCCTGGTAGCCCAGGATAATGCGACGGTCGCCGACCTGGATGCGCCCTTGCTGTTGGTCAGGGACTGCGCTGCGGGCCTGTCTTACGATCAGGGTGTGATCGGTCCGTACACATCCGAGCTGTGGGGATGAAGCCCGCGGAGCCGGCCGACCGCTGGGCCATGGTGGCATTACTGAGTATTGCCGCCGTTGTTGCCTACATGGACCGGCTCATCTTGAGTGTGTTGTTCGTGCCCCTGGCGAGTGACCTGCACCTGACCGACACCCAGGTGAGTGTGCTGCAGGGAGGCTCGTTTGCCTTCATCTATGCGCTCGCTGGAGTGCCACTCGGCCTGCTTGCCGACCGGATGAAGCGCCGTAACATCATCATCGCCAGCATAACTGTCTGGTGTGGTGCCACGATCGCAAGCGGCTTTGCCGCGACCTTCGCGCAGCTCATGCTGGCGCGCTTCTGTACTGGAATCGGGGAGGCCGCGCTCTTTCCAGCGGCGACATCGATGATCGGAGATGGCGTCGGACTGCGTCGTCGCGGTTTGGCGCTCGGCCTGTTCGTCATGGGACAAATGCTCGGAGGCGGCGCGGCGGTCGCTGTTGGGGGAGTGCTGCTCGATCTCGCCCAGGCTCACTCGTTCGATGCGATCCCGATCCTGGGCGGGCTCCCACCCTGGGGCATGGTGCTCGTCATCGTCGGGTCGCCGGGCGTGTTGCTGCTCCTGGGCTTGTCATTCCTCAAGGAGCCAACAAGGCGTGAAAAGGCCATCGAGCTCACACCGGGACACGCCGTTGAGCGTGCGCCAGGAGGCGCCGTTGAACGTGCGCACGGGCGCGCCGTCGAGCGCACGCCAGGACACGCCGCCGTCGATCTAGCTCACGGGCGCGCCGTCGAAAGCAATGCCACACGCTCAGTCGGGCTCCGTATGGTCTTCGTTGAACTAGCCGCGCGTCGCAAGGTAGTGTTGCCGCTGTACTTGGTGCTTGCCTGTGCGGCTATCTCTGACTTCTCGATCGGCTCCTGGACCCCGACACTTCTGACACGTAACTTCGGTTGGAGCGGCACGCAGATAGCCTTGTGGTTCGGTGGGTGTCTCATCCTCTCCGGGATCGTCGCCGCGCTCCTCGCGGGCTTGATCTCCGATTGGGCGCGCGGTCGGCGAGGGCGCAACGGCGTCCTCCACGTCGCGTTGGCCGCCGCAGTCGCAGCGCTCGTCTGTACGAGCTTCGCCTTGATGCCGAATCCGCGTCTGCTGATAGGTGTATTGTTCTTTCAGTCGATCGCTTCCTCGACCTGCTCGCTGATCTGTGTGATCGCCATCCAGGTCAGCTTACCCAACGAGTTACGCGGCCTCGGTTCCGGGATTTTGTCCCTTGGCAATATGCTCCTCGGCCTCGGTTGCGGCCCCACCCTGGTCGCCCTGGCAACCGATCACCTGTATCACAGCCCTTCAGCCGTGGGCCTCTCCATCGTCACCGTCATCGCACCCGCGTTCGTCGCCTGCGTACTGCTGTTACTGTCTGCCGCGCCGCTCAGCGCCGCAGAGCCACGAGTCGAGCGCCATCTGGGGTGAGACTCAACAAAGCAGAGTAGTGCGTCGTCTCCAGCGTGAAGGCGAGCAGCTTTTTGGGAGGATCGCTGGTCAACGGAAACGGCGAATACGTAACATCCGTGGCGTTGAATTGCGCCTTCATCCATCGCCCGACGGTATTCTCCGGCACCGTATCGACGCGTTTCAGTCGCCGCCACCGATCGGCGAGTCGCCGGTGGGCGATCGAGAACAGGTAAGCCGCAAACCGAGCCGAAGGGTGATATTTCACCTTACCCCGGATCACCGCTATCCAGGTTTCCTGAAAAACCTCCTCCGCCTCCGTCTTGAGTACAAAGGCCGCCGCGTGATAATCTAGTCAGCATGACCAGATTTAATAAGCCGACTTCTTCAGCAAGGAAACGCCGCGCGTCAGGCGTAGCGAAGGCTAAGTCTGGCTACTGGGTGCTGCAGGACGCCAAGGCCCGTTTCAGCGAGCTCGTGCGTAGAGTGCGCAGCGAGGGGCCTCAGCACGTGACCGTTCATGGTCGTGACGAGGTCGTGGTCATTGCGGCGGAAGAATTTCGCCGCCTGAAGGGCGAGCTCACCGGAAAAGCGCTGATCGCGGCGATGCAAGCGTCTCCATATCCTGAGACTGACCTCGCGCCGGAGCGACTCGTCCTACCCGTACGCGACGTTTCGTTGTGACGGGGTGGCTGCTCGATACCAACATCCTGTTGGAGCTACGACGCCCTAAGCCGGAGCCCGGGGTAGTAGCGTTCGTTGGGGCGCAACCCATGGAGCAGCTCTACGTGAGTTCGGTAACACTCGCGGAAATTCGCTTCGGTATTGAGATGCTACCGGATGCCACCCGACGAGTGGAGCTCAACGATTGGTTAACCCTCAAGGTGCGACCGATGTTCGAGCAGCGAATTCTCGCCGTCACGGAAGACGTAATGTTTAAGTGGCGGTTGCTCGTGGAGGAGGGCCGCAAAATCGGCCACACCTTCTCTCAGCCCGATCTCATTGTCGCCGCGACGGGAATCCATCACGGCCTGACGGTCGTCACGCGTGACACAGCCCATTTCGCCAAAGCCCGGGCTATCGTATTCAATCCGTGGATCGACTCTCTTTAGGAGCCGAATCGCGCATGCCTAACACCAATCCCTCTAACGCAATCGGGGCCGGGCATGTCTGAAACCAAAAGCTTCGCTTCTTCACGGCTGCCGTTCTACCTGGACCTTGCCGGAGTAGTCGTTTTTGCCGTCAGCGGGGCTCTCGCCGCCGGACGCGCGCGGCTGGACTTGTTCGGCGTCCTCGTCCTTGCCGCCGTAACAGCCATCGGTGGCGGCACCTGTCGCGACATCCTGCTGAACCGGCCGGTCTTCTGGATCACCCGACCCGTCTACCTGTATGTCATATTCACCGCGGCACTTTTCACTTTCGTGGGCTCCCAGTGGGTGGTGTCGCTGAGCGGTCCACTGCTCATTGCCGACGCATTGGGCCTCGGGCTGTTCGCTTTGTCAGGTGCCGAAGTCGCCGAAGAACAGCACCGCGCTCCCGTTGTCATTGTGGTGATGGGAACGATGACCGGAGTCGCCGGCGGCGTCGTTCGCGACGTGCTATCCGGAGTAGCTCCCGTACTACTGCGTCGCGATATCTACGCAACCGCCGCCGTCGTCGGGATTACCGTCTACCTGTTAGCACGCCGCCTCGGAGTCGAACGCCGCTGGGCCTACTGCGGCGGCATCGCACTAACCGTAGTCGTCAGACTTTGCGCCCTCCAATGGAACTGGCAACTCCCTGTTTTTAATTTTGGATGAGACTTGGAGCGGTCGTAACTCGAGTCGCTTTTTTTCGGAAGACCTCCATCCTGGCTCGATCAGGACGCTCTATGTTTCGGAGGCGACTGGGACCGGCCTATCACCTCGGGCCGTTCGGGCGGCGCTGCATCGGAAAATCCCGCTGCGACGATATGTCGTGTCAGCCCTTTCAGCTCGTCCTTGCGTACGCTGCGTACCGATGCCATGCCTTCATCCCACGCGCGCCTTGAAGAAGTTTTCCAGCGATTTTCTCGGCGGCCCATGTCTTGCGGCCTTCTATGGAAAGCCCGGGCGGATTGGTCGCATAGCGAGGATAGGCCTGGGTTGTAATGATGTCGTACACGGGTGTGTAGCCCACATCGCCCCGTTGCGTATAGTAGAGCGCAATGTTCTTCGAGTGGCAGTCGGCATTGCGTACGACGTAGTTGGTCAGGATGTGCCATCCGAGCTGCTCGAGCTGTGCGCGTACGATCCCGGGAGGTATGTATGCGCGCGTCGCGCGCCTATTACGTGCGCCATCACACGACGACTGACATGAGCCCGGAGCGCATCCATGCTCTCGGCTTGGCCGAGGTCGACAGGATCGAGGCGCAGCTTTCGGCCGTACAAAAGACGGTTGGATTCAGTGGCACGCTACACGACTTCTTCGTGCACGTTCGCGAGGATCCCACCCAACACTTCGAGCGGCCGCAAGAGGTAGTACCGGCGTTCGAGGCGGCTCGACAACAGATCGTGCCCCGGCTGCCGACACTATTTGATGTGCTATCCAAGGCGCCGTACGAAATCCGTGCATTGCCGGAGTCTTCGCGCAATTCCCTGGACAACGGCTACTTCACGCCGGCGGCTGCGGATGGCTCCCGGCCGGGCATTCTTTGGATGAACATCTACGCGACGGGTGTGCGCGACAAATTCAACGTGATGACGATCTCACTTCACGAGGGGTTGCCGGGTCATCACCTGCAGACCTCCGTTGCGCAGGAGCGTCACGACCTGCCTTCTTTCCGCCGGTTCGACTCAACCAACGCCTATGTGGAAGGGTGGGGCCTGTACGCCGAATCCCTCGGCCAGGAAATGGGCTTCTACAAGGACCCTTGGGCATACTATGGACATCTCAACTACGCCATCTTGCGCGCCAACAGGCTCGTGATCGATACAGGGATTCACGCGCAGGGGTGGACCATCGAAAAAAGCGTCCGTTGGATGACCGATCACTCCTCTATGAGCGAGGCGCAGGCCACCGCCGAAGTGGAGCGTTACGTCGCCTACCCGGGACAGGCCCTGTCCTACAAGATCGGGGAACTCGAGATCCTCGAGTTGCGACACCGTGCCGAAGCAGCGTTGGGAGCCCGCTTCGACATAAAAGCGTTCCATGATCAGATCCTCCTCGGTGGCAGCATGCCGCTCACCACGCTCACGCAGAAGATCGACCGCTGGCTAGCCTCCGTTACCTCGGGTGGCTCGCCTCCCGCGACGGCACCGTAGACGTCGACGCAGAATGCGCGCCCCACTCACACCTCAAACCGATACTCCCTGAACATCTCCCGCAATACCTTCTTCTGCACTTTCCCCGTCCCCGTATGCGGCAGTTCCGCCACGAACACCACATCGTTCGGTAACCACCACTTGGCGACCTTCGGGCGCAAAAACGCGAGCAATTCGTCACGGGTCACGTCCCGCCCCGGCTTCCTGACAACCACCAACAGCGGCCGCTCCTGCCACTTCGGATGTGCGATCCCGATAGCCGCGGCTTCCGCCACCGCCGGATGCCCGACGGCGGCATTCTCCAAAGCAATCGATGAAATCCATTCGCCGCCCGACTTGATGACATCCTTCGCCCGGTCGGTGATCTGCAGATAACCGTCAGGATCGATCGTCGCAACATCGCCCGTGTCGAACCAACCTTCCTGGTCGAGATTGGTACCGCCGCTCTCCGCCCGAAAATAAGCGGATGTAATCCAGTGTCCCCGTATCAGCAGATGACCGGCCGCCGCACCATCGTGCGGCAGCTCGACTCCGTCGTCGTCAGCGATCTTCAAGCTGACCCCAAACGGCACGCGGCCTTGCTTGGCCTGCAGGTCGATTCGCTCCGCCTCGGTCGCGTCGCGATGTTTCTTCAATGGATGGCACACCGTGCCGATGGGCGAGGTCTCGGTCATTCCCCACGCATGCAGAACCCGGGCACCGTAATCTCTCTCAAATTTCTCTACCATACTGCGTGGCGCGCTGGTTCCACCCGTCAGAAGCCATTTTAGTACGAGATCCTTCCTCGGCTGGAGGGATTGCGCCTCCACGTACTGTTGAAGCATGAGCCAAACAGTTGGAACGCCGGCCGCACATGTCGCGCGCTCATCGCGCATCATCTGGTAGATACTGGCCCCATCCAGCGCAGGTCCAGGCAACAGCAAGCTCGCCCCACACAGGGCCGCCGCGTACGGCATCCCCCAGGCGTTCACGTGAAACATGGGTGCGGCCAACAACACCGAGTCCTGCGCCGACAATCCGAAGCCGTCGGTCGTGCAGCCCATCATCGAGTGCAATATCGTCGATCGATGTGAGTACAGCACACCCTTCGGGTTGCCAGTCGTGCCGGAGGTGTAGCACAACGACGAGGCGGAATTTTCGTCGAGCTGCGGCCACTGCCCCAATGGCTCTTGCTGAGCCACCATTTCTTCGTAGCACTGCAAGTTAGGGATCGCGGCAGCGGAGGGCATGTGCTCACGATCCGTCATGGCGATAAATGACTTGACGGTGCTCAAGCGCGGCGCAAGCTTTTCAACCAACGAGGTAAAACAGACATCGAAGCAAAGATGTTGGTCTTCTGCGTGATTGATGATGTACTCGAGTTGCTCCGGGAACAGCCTGGGGTTGATGGTATGGAGTACCGCCCCCATGCCGGAAGTACCGAAAAACAGCTCGATGTGCCGATAACCATTCCAGGCGAGGCTGGCGACGCGCTCGCCATGCTGAACACCTAGCGAGGTCAGTAGATTCGCGAAACGCCGTGCGCGTTTCTCGATATCGACGTAGGTGCAGCGATGGATCGGCCCCTCGATGGTCCGCGACACAATCTCGCTGTGAGGATGCGCTTTGGCTGCATGCTCGATGAGCGAGGAAATGAGCAGCGGATGATGTTGCATCAAACCCAGCATAGCGCGTCCCCCGGATGAGCCTGCGGCAGGCTCAAAACTCAAGCAAATCTCAGGGTCTGTCCCACCCCCAAGGCCTTGGCCTTCGCCAACATCGCGTGACCCAACGCAATGTCGCTCAAGCTCAACCCCCGGTGCCAGAACAGGATCGTCTCCTGCTCGTTCTCGCGCCCCGGCTTGATGCCAGCCACGATCTGTCCCAGTTCCGCGTGGAGATTCTGCTCCGTAAGCTTGTCCGAGTCGACATGGCGGCGCAACGCCCCATAGGGCAGTCCCTTACGGCATTGGCCCCAGTCATCGACGACGACCTTGCTCATGATATCGGTCAGCGACAACTCCACCGCGCTCATCGTCCCGTAGGGAACTACGAGTGCGCCGGCCTTGATCCACTCTGTTTTCAGAAGTGGTTGCGGCTCTGGAAGACGCGATGCCTCCACGACGATGTCCGCATCCCGTACGCAGTCCTCCCAACTATCTACCGCGACGACCGGCCGGCCGAGATCTTCAGTCAGCTTCTTGGCGAACGCCGTGCGGCTCTCCGGCCGCCGGGAGTGAACCCTGATCTCATCGAACTCGAAAAACCGACTCAGTAGTCTGATATTCCAATAAGAGGTGCCGCGCGCCCCGATATGCCCGAGAATTTTGCTGTTCTTACGGGCGAGAAACTTGCCTCCCAACGCCGTCATGGCACCTGTGCGCATGTCTGTCAGCGAAGTGGCATCGAGTATGGCGATGGGCACGCCCGTAGTCGGATCGAAAAGATTGAGCACCGCCAGCTCGGAGGGTAGTCCAACCTTGTAGTTGTTCACAAAGTCACCGACGACCTTGACCCCGGCCAGACCGAGAGGCAGCACCGCACCACGCAGCACGTTGAAATGCCCCAGTGAGGAATCCTGGGGAACCAGATGCACGCGTGGCTCGATGACGACTTGTTTGCGTCCCTGCGCTTCCAGACCTCGCTCCACGGCTGCGAGAATCTCCGCATCGGTCAGCGCAATGCGTTCCACGTCGGGCCCGTTCAGGAAAGTCAGGTGGATAGGTTGCATTTCTCAGGTCCGATGACGTTGAAAGTTGAGAAGGTCCGCTTCCGGGTTGATCAGGGCTGCCGCCAGGGCGCCGAGCAGGGCGACGAGCGCGCCCGCGTACAGATACCCGGTGCGAAATCCTGCGATCGGGTCCGCATCGATGTCAACGAGCAACCCCATCAGGAAGGGCGCGCAGAGCCCCGCGAGCGTGTGGATCGAGTTGGTGATACCGAGCATGGCGCCTCGTTGCGAAGCCGGCGAGATTTCGCCAATGAGCGTGGCGCCCAGCGTGAAGATGACACTACCAATCGAGCAGCTCAATCCCACCAGGCCGATCTCGAGGGCCCCGCTGCCCGCAAACGGCACACACGCCAGCGCGACACCGGCGATGACGACACAAATCGAACCGAGCACCCCTCGGGAGATCCGGCTCGAAAAGCCGCGACGACTAAGAGCCATCGACAGATAAGCGCACAGCGGCGCGAAGCCCATTTGCAGGATCGAAGGCAGCGTGATCACCCAGCCCGCTTGGGCGGCTGACAGGTGCACTGCCTTGACCAGGTAATTCGCCAACCACACGAGGGTGAGCGCGACAATCCAGTAGGCTCCGAATCCGGCCAGGAAAACGCCAATCGCCGTACGGCTCAGCAACAGGCGGGGATAGGGAACCCGATGCCCCAGGGCCACATCACCCGCAGTGGCGACCTGATCGATCGGCCCTTCTGAGGCGAATACCAACCAAAGGCAGGCCCACACCAGGCCAACACATCCCAGCGTTCCGAAAGCCGCGTGCCACCCGTAGCGAACAATGATCCACGTAATGAGGGGCGCCACCAGTCCCGACCCGAAAGCGGCACCACTGGCGACGACGCTCGTAGGGAGCGCGCGCCGCTGATCCCCGAACCATTTATAAACACTGTGTATAGCGACCGGAAACGCAGGCCCTTCAGCCGCGCCGAGGACCACCCGGCTCGCCAGCAGCATCCTGAAATTCGCTGACACGGTCAGGGGCAGCAGCGCCGCTGCCCAGACGATGCCCATCGCCAGCATGAGCACCTTGGTACCGATCCGGTTGGCGAGGAACCCCACCACGACGCCCGACAGAGAAAACAACAGAAAGAAGGCGCTTCCCAACAGCCCGAACTGCCGGTGATTCAGGCCGAGGTCCCGCATGATCGGCACGCTGGCAAGGCCGATGACGGCCTTGTCCGCGAAATTGATCAGCATGAACAGGAACGCCAGGACGACAGCAGTCCAGGCGTTGCGGTTTCCGGATGGGCTCATCTAACCAAGGTCTCCAGCACCAGCGACCTGAAATTTTTTACCACCGCACTGTCGGTATCCCTGGCTAGCGCAAGTCCGATCTCGGACATCGGAATTGGATCCGCGATCTCGCAGCCCACTACCGCCGCGACGTTATGTTTGACGGCTGACGTGGGCAGAATCGATATGCCCATTCCCGCGGCGACGAGCGAAATGAGCGTGGGCATTTCACCTGCCGTCTGGCGGACATTGGGAACGATGCCGGCGTCGCGAAGTATGCCAAAGACCTGGTCGTGGAATCCCGGCGCATGGGTCCGGTCGTACATCACGAAGTCCTGCCCCGACACCTCGCTCAACCGTACTTTCTTGCGCTTCGCCAGCGGATGAGACGCAGGCACGACGAGCACGAAAGGTTCACGATGCACCGTGGAGACTTCGAGTTGCGTATGTCCTCCGATGGGCAGACGCAAAAAACCGATGTCGAGCGCACCGCCCTCGAGCATCCGGATCTGCTCGGCTGTCAGGATGTTGCGCAAGGAGAATTCCACGGCGGGGTTCGACTCTCTGAACACACGGATGATGTTGGGTAACAACTCGCTGCCCGCCGTGGAGATAAACCCGATTCGCAGCAGCCCGAGTTTTCCGTCCGCCGCGAGGCGTGCGTTACGGATCGCACGCTCGAATTGCGCGACGCCGGCCGTCGCAGCGTCCCGAAAGGCACGACCCGCGGGCGTCAGCGTCGTTTTGCGTCGGTTGCGCTCGAGGAGCCGCACCCCGACCTCCTTCTCGAGGGCCCGAATTTGCAGGCTCAGCGCCGGCTGGCTGAGATGGATCAGCTCCGCCGTGCGGCCGAAGTGCAGGGTTTCGGCGATCGACAGAAAGGACCGGATCTGGCGCAGCTCCATGGGGCCCTCTCATTTAAATTTATAATCACAAGAGCATACAAAATAAACTTCTCAAATATCTAGCGCCAGTGTGTAATCGGGTCATCCGCAAAGGAGTGGTCTCGATGGCCCAGCAGCAGCGCGTAGAACAGGTGCCCCGCTCGTGGACGACCCGACGTGACGAGAAACGCCGGCGGATGCAGCTTGTACGACCTCGGATGACGGGTCCGGTGCTGCCCCGGGAGCACCTAATCGAGGCCCTCGAAACCCTTATCGTCAGCGGCGACCGCGTCGTGCTCGAAGGGGACAATCAAAAACAGGCCGATTTCCTGTCGCGTTCCCTGGTGAAGGTCAATGCGAGCAAAGTCCAAGATCTGCACCTGATCATCTCCAGCATCAGTCGCCCCGAGCATCTCACGCTCTTCGAGCTCGGTATTGCCCGAAGGGTCGATTTCTCTTTCGCGGGTCCGCAGAGCCTGCGCGTGTCGCAACTATTGGAGGACGGGAAGCTCGCTATCGGGGCGATCCACACCTACGTGGAGCTCTATGCGCGTTTGCTGGTGGACCTCATCCCCAACGTGGTGCTCGTCTGTGCGGAAAAGGCTGACGCAGCGGGCAATCTCTATACCGGACCCAACACGGAGGACACTCCGGTCATCGTCGAAGCGGCGGCCTTCCACGACGGCATTGTCATCGTGCAGGTGAACGAGATCGTCGACGAGTTGCCACGGGTGGACATACCCGGGTCGTGGGTCGATGTGGTCGTCGAGGCTGACAGGCCGTTCGCCGTCGAGCCGCTGTTCACGCGCGACCCGCGCCTCATCAATGAGCTGCAGGTACTGGTCGGCATGATGGTGATCCGGGGCATCTACGAGCGGCACGAGGTTCACTCCCTGAACCACGGCATCGGCTTCGACACCGCTGCGATCGAGTTGCTGTTGCCGACGTATGGCGAATCGCTCGGTTTGCGCGGGAAAATCTGTGAGCACTGGGCACTGAATCCCCATCCAACTCTCATCCCGGCCATCGAGAGTGGTTGGGTGAAGAGCGTGCATTCCTTCGGGAGTGAGGTGGGTATGGAGCGCTACATTGCCGCGCGCCCCGACATTTTTTTTATCGGCAGGGATGGGAGCCTCCGCTCCAACCGGGTCCTGTGTCAGCTTGCGGGGCAGTACGCGGTGGACGCCTTCGTCGGCTCAACCTTGCAGATGGATGCGGACGCCAACTCCTCCACCGTGACGATCGGGCGGCTCGCCGGCTTCGGCGGAGCCCCTAACATGGGCCACGATCCGCACGGCCGCCGTCACAGCAGCAAAGCCTGGCTCGACCTCATCACCGAGAGTAAGCCGGTCGTCCGCGGCCGCAAGCTCGTGGTCCAGACGGTGGAGACTTTTCAGAAAGGCGGCGTCCCGGCCTTCGTCGAGACGCTCGACGCTGTGCAGGTGGGGAAACAGGCGGGGATGCCGATCGCTCCGATCATGATCTACGGTGACGATGTCAGCCATGTCGTTACCGAAGAGGGTATCGCTTACCTCTACAAAGCGCAGGGACAGGAGGAGCGGCGACGGGCGCTCGCGGCGGTTGCTGGTGTGAGCCCGGTCGGATTGAAAGCAGTCCCGGCCGAAACTGCGGCACTCAGGGCGAAGGGAGTGGTGTCTTATCCGGAGGACCTCGGTGTACGGCGTCAGGACGCAAAGCGCTCACTGCTGGCTGCGCGGAGTATGCAGGATCTGGTGGCTTGGTCCGGCGGACTCTACAACCCACCGGCGCGTTTTCGGAGTTGGTAACTATGATGTCACTGTCATCGAATGCACTTCGCGCGACCCCGTGGGTTCTCCCCGGCACGACGACGGCCGCGCGCCGGCTGGCACGTCTTGCCCGGCAGGCGTTGATCGCGGAAGCGGAGTTGACGCCGAAACCCGGGTTGGTCGATCGCCGCGGAGCTGGCTCGCACACCGACCTGTCACTCGACATCATGCGACGCTCGGCGCTGGCGATCGAGCCCTATTTCTACCAGATGGCTCTCGCCTCCGAGCACACTCGACCCGGTCAGTCGATTCGCGAACGGCTGGCGCTCATCGGTCGCCAAGCCGAGCGCGCTATGCTCGATGCTACCGGTGGAAGCAACTCGCACAAGGGTGCGATATGGACGGTAGGGCTGCTGGTCGCCGCGTTGGCCATGCACGACAACGACACCGTGGCGGCGTCCGCTGTCGCAACGACGGCAAAAATCATCGCGTCGTTCGAAGATCGCGCCATCCCGCGCCTGGCGTCGCATGGAGACGAAGTGGCGCGCAGATACGCCGTCGCCGGTGCGCGCGGTGAGGCGCTTTCAGGATTTCCACACGTCGTGGATGTGGCATTGCCCGCGCTTCGCCGCAAGCGTCGGAGCGGCGCCACGGAGCAGGTGGCGCGACTCGATGCGCTCCTCAGTATCATGGCCAGCCTGGATGATACGTGCCTGTTGTATAGAGGCGGGCGAACGGCCCTCGCCGCCGCAAAAGAAGGCGCCGCTGCCATCGCAGCCGCCGGTGGCACCGGAACGACTTTGGGCCGTAAGTTACTCGGGCAGCTCGATCGTCGCCTGCTGGAGTTGAATGCATCACCCGGTGGTAGCGCGGATCTCCTGGCCGCGGCGCTGTTTCTCGACGAGGTGTTTCATGGAACGCATTGAGCTCAACTACCCCGCGAAGCGAAAAGTCCCGCGCCGGGCCCATGTCGGCGTCGTGGGCTCCGGAGATCTGGAGGTCCTGCTCGAGCCCGTCGAGGGCAACAGCGCGCACGTGCTCATCCGCACGAGCGTGGATGGCTTCCATGACACCTGGAAAGCGGTGTTGGATCGATTCTTCTCTAAATACGATGGCGTCGTTCGCATTCAGATCAACGATGCAGGAGCCACGCCGGGCAGTGTTCAGTTGCGCCTGGAGCAGGCCGTGGAGGCGAGTGAGTCATGAGCGCTGCAAGAGACGACGTTGCTTTCATCAACAGGCGCAGCTTCATCGAACTGCATGCGCGCGAGCGGGCCAGCACATTGTTCGATGTGGGGACTGCGAGAGAGTTGCTCGGCCCCTTCGATCGCGTCGAGTCGCCATGGCTGCCGCTGCAGGGAGTGACCCCACAGTCGGACGACGGTTGTGTTGTGATGAAAGGAAAGATAGCCGGACGTGCCGTCGTGGTAGTGGCGCTGGAAGGGGCGTTTCAGGGCGGCAGCCTGGGCGAGGTTTCCGGCGCGAAGCTGACTGCGGCCCTCGACCTCGCCCGTGCCGACAGCGAGCAAGGAATACCGACCGCCGCCGTGATGTTGCTCGAGACAGGCGGCGTACGCCTGCAGGAAGCCAACCTCGGCCTCGCGGCCATTGCGGAAATCATGGCATCCATCCTGGGCCTGCGGCGCTACGCCCCGGTCATCAGTGTGGTGGCCGGTACTGTCGGGTGTTTCGGCGGAATGTCGCTCGCTGCTGGACTTTCGAGCTACATCGTCATGACGCGGGAGGCCCGCCTGGGATTGAACGGCCCCGAGGTGATCGAGCAGGAGTCCGGCATCGACGAGTTCGATTCGAGCGACCGCAGTCTCATCTGGGCGATCAACGGTGGCGAGCAGCGCCATGCGATGGGCCTGGCGGATGTCCTGGTCGATGATGACAGTGAGCAGATTGGAGGGGCTATCAGGCAGCTCATCGAGCAGGGCGTGCCGACTCAGCATCGAAGCTCACAGGCAGCCTTCTATCGCGAGCGTATCCGGGCACTCGACCCGTCGCGGCAGTTCGATCCAAAAGACCTGCGTGCGACCTGGCACGCGGGTGTTCTTGCGGAGGCGGGAAAATGAGCGACTACACCGGCGTTCGAGGCAGAGTCTGGTTCCGCGCGCTCACGGGGCAGGATTCACCGCTGGCGGGTGATCCTAAGTCCGTGCTGACGGCTGATGCCCCGATCGGCGCGAGTCGTGCGAGGTTTCTGTGCGTCGTCCCCGACTCACAGGGGCGGTTTCCCTGCGCCCGACACGGAGAAGTCGGCCTGGAGGAAGCCTACACACTCGCTGCACGAGTGCACGAAGTCATCGAGCAGGATAGAAACAACACCAAGCGGCCGATTGTCGCCATCGTCGACGTGAAGAGCCAGGCTTATGGCCGACGAGAGGAGACCGCTGCGATCTTTCTAGCGGCCGCTGCTGCGGCGGATGCGTACGGCTCGGCCCGCATGGCGGGACACCCCGTGATTGCGCTGGTCGTCGGCCATGCGATCTCCGGGGGTTTCCTGACCCACGGTTACCAGGCGAATCGCATCCTGGCCTTCGACGACGCTGGCGTTATGATCCACGCAATGCATAAAGAGGCGGCAGCGCGCATTACACGGCGATCGGTGGAGAGTCTGGAGAAGCTGGGCAAGACGATCGCCCCGTTGTCCTACGATGTCCGGGATTTCGCCAAACTCGGCCTGTTGCACGAGCTGCTCCAGGTGAGCGACCCCGATCACCCTTCGGATGAGGAGACCCAAAAAGTTCGCGACAAGTTGCTCGCCGCAATCGAAGACGCGCGCCGTGGTCCCTTCGACCTGGGTAATCGGTTGGAGTCGCCGGAGGCGCGCGAAACGCGGCAGGCCACGCTCCGGACGCGTGCGCTGCTCGAATCGCAGTGGCGCGCAGGCACCTGACCCCAGCGCCATGCTCGACATCCTGGCGAACTCCCTGATTCCGGTCTTTGCGGGTCTGCTGGTTGGTTATGTCGCCGGCGTGCGCAACGTGGTCGATAACAAGGACCTGCGGACCCTCATCACCTTCGTAATGAGTTTTGCCGTCCCGTGTGCCTTGTTCACCACGATCGCCCGCGCCCCGCAGCCGTTATTGTGGGGGCAGAGTAAGGTCGCCCTGGTATTGGGTACTGTGTACCTGGCCATCTATGCCTTGATGTACTTCTCGGCACGCACCTTCGGCAAGCTGACCGCGGCCGACAGTGCGGTTCTCTCGTTGACGCTGGCATTTCCGAACGCCGCTGCAATCGGGGTCCCACTCCTTCCCGCCGTGTATGGAAACAGCTCCTCCGTCAGTGTTGTCGTCGCCATCGCGGTGGGCGCTGTCACGATTTCCCCGATAACCCTCGCGATCCTCGAAAGTAACACCGGCGATCACGATCACCTCTCGGTGCTCGCGCGCTTTCGTGTTTCTTTGTGGAGAGCCGCTAGACGGCCCATCGTTTGGGCACCGGTACTCGCGGTCTTCGTGGTTGCGCTAGACCGTGCCGTGCCGGCCTATGTCGACAAGAGTCTGGCGATCTTCGGGACCGCCACCGCGGGCGCGGCGTTGTTTCTGACCGGCCTGGTCGTGTCGGCCCAGCGTTTCCGTTTGAGCTGGGGCGTCGGTTGGTCCGTCTTCGGCAAGACGCTATTGCAACCCGCGTTGTGTTTGGGAGCGGCCCGCGTAGCGGGCTTGCCCCTGGAACAAACTCGCTACGTCGTTCTGATCAGCGCCATTCCCTGCGGCTTCTTTGGCGTCGTGTTCGGCAAGAGCTTCGATGCGACCCCGGATGTCGCGAGCTCGAGTCTCATCGCCAGCACCCTGGTAGGCGTCTTTACGCTGGCGGGCTGGATCATTCTCGCGAGCCATCTGCAGTAGGGTGCCGCAACCCCATGCCCCCCATGACCCCCACGATCCCGCGGATACACGATTTGCTGGAGATCGACGCGGAGCGTTTCCTGCAGGCGCAATCGTCGGCACCGAGTTGGGTCGCTGCGAGCCTGCGCGAGACACCGTTCGTGGTTGTGCGCCGAGGCGCTATCTCGACAGACCAGGGAATCGCCGTAGGCGTTCGCGGGGCACAACGGAACGAGCGTTGGGCCGGCGTCTGTTATCCAGACCTCGT
>Ga0209169_10000808_pt1 | contig 19307 bp, 16 predicted proteins | sample HubBroMetageWRM4_FD_188346 | JGI IMG/M metagenome (GOLD analysis project Ga0209169, IMG submission 188346) | Warmed soil microbial communities from the Hubbard Brook experimental Forest, New Hampshire - Hubbard Brook CCASE Soil Metagenome WRM 4... | ecosystem: Environmental > Terrestrial > Soil... | reverse complement strand
ACGCACTGCGCACTTTTTACGATGACGCTGCGGCGCAGATCGCGGCGCATCTTGAAGATGGGCGGCGGGTCGCGGTGATTTGCGAAGGCGATCCGCTGTTTTACGGCTCGTATATGCATCTGCATGCGCGGCTTTCGCCGCGGTTTCCAGCCGAGATCGTGCCTGGGGTGACCGGGATTTCCGGCTGCTGGTCGGCGGCGGCAACGCCGATCGCCCAAGGCGACGACGTCTTCACCGTGCTTCCGGCAACGCTTCCGGAAGAAGAGATCACGCGGCGGCTTGCCGATGCTGACGCCGCCGTGGTGATGAAAATCGGGCGCCATCTGCCGAAATTGCGCCGCGCGCTGGCCAAGAGCGGACGGTTGCCGCGCGCCATTTACGTCGAACGCGGCACCATGAGCGACGCAAAATTAATGCCGCTCTCCGCCAAGAGTGATGACCACGCACCTTATTTCGCTGTGGTGTTGGTGCCGGGATGGGAGGAGCGGCCTTGAGCGGACATCTTGTGGTTGTCGGCTTGGGACCGGGCGACGCGCGCTATCTCACGCCCGAAGCCGACGCCGCGCTGAAGGACACCGCAGCGCTCTACGGTTATGCCGGCTATCTCGCGCGGATTCCGGCGCGCGAGGGCCAGGCGCGCCACGCGTCCGATAATCGCGAAGAACGCACGCGCGCGGCCGCAGCGCTCCATCACGCGGCGCAGGGCGCCCGCGTCGCCGTTGTCTCCGGCGGCGATCCGGGCGTGTTCGCGATGGCCGCGGCGGTCTGCGAAGAAATCGAGCACGGCCCGGAAATTTTTCGCACCCTCGACATCACCATTGTGCCCGGCATCACTGCAATGCTCGCCGTTGCCGCGCGGATCGGCGCACCGCTCGGTCACGATTTCTGCGCACTTTCGCTGTCGGATAACTTGAAGCCCTGGCCGCTTATTGAGCGCCGCCTGGACGCCGCCGCCGGCGCCGGTTTTGTCATTGCGCTCTATAATCCGGTGTCGCAATCGCGGCCGTGGCAGTTTACGCGCGCCATGGAACGCTTGGCGGGCATTTTGCCACCGGCAACGCCCGTGGTCATCGGCCGCGCCGTCGGCCGAGCGGACGAAAAAGTGACTGTGACGACGCTCGATCGCGCCGGCGCCGCGGAAGCCGACATGGCGACGCTGGTGATCGTCGGCTCGCGCGAGACCCGCCTCGTGCAGCGTGCCGGCCTGGCGCCACTGGTTTACACGCCGCGATCCACAGCCGTGGTGAACGCATGATCAAGCCACGTCGTCACGGCGTCGATCGTGTCCACCGCTGGCGCGGCGGGTGTGATCGGCCGGCGCACCATGATTACCTCAATATTGAGACCGCGCGCCGCCGCGATCTTGCCGTAGGCGGCCTCGCCGCCGCTGTTTTTGGCGATGACGCATTCGATGCCGTGCGACTCCATCAGCGCGCGGTCGTCGGCCTCGCTGAACGGTCCGCGCGCGGTGATGTAAGTCGCCTGCGGCAGCGGCAGCGGCGGATCGATGGGATCGACGCTGCGGAACAGATAAACGTGCTGCGACGCGGCGATGAAAGGCGCAAGATCGTTGCGGCCGAGCGCGACGAAGACCCGACGCGGCTTTGCCCCGATGGCGTCGGCCGCAGCGGCGGTGTTGTTGACTTCGGTCCAGCGGTCGCCGGCAATCTTGATCCATGGCGGGCGCCGAAGCGCGATGAAGGCCACGCCGGTTTGGCGCGCGGCATCGACGGCATTGGCCGAGATCACGCTGGCATAGGGGTGCGTGGCGTCGATCATCGCGTCGATCCCGTTCGCCATCAGATAATCGGCCAACCCGGCGGCGCCGCCAAAGCCGCCCGCGCGCACCGGTACAGCGTGCGGGACCGGCAGCGCGGTGCGACCGGCGAGCGAAAGCGTGACCGCAATTTCGGCACGCGGCGCGAGCCGCTCGGCCAATTTCCGCGCTTCGGTCGTGCCGCCGAGAATAAGGAGGCGTTTGGTGTCGCTGCCTGAGACCATCGCAGCCGAGACTGCCGCAACGCCGCGCTGGCTGTCCATTGTCGGTATTGGCGAGGACGGCATTGAGGGCTTAAGCGCAACCGCGCGCGAGCTGATCGAGGCGGCCGAAATCGTGTTCGGCGGCCGCCGCCATCTGACGCTGGCGGCGCCGCTTATCCGCGGCGCAGCACGGCCGTGGCCGAGCCCATTCGATGGCGCGGCGGAAGAAGTGTTGCTCCATCGCGGACGCCAGGTCTGCGTGCTGGCGTCCGGCGATCCGTTCCACTACGGCGTCGGCGCAGTGCTGGCGCGGCACGTCGATCCGCGCGAAACGATGGTGCTGCCGGCGCCGTCTGCCTTCAGTCTCGCGGCCGCGCGGCTCGGCTGGCCGCTGCCGGAGACCGTGTTGCTGTCGTTGCATGGCCGCGCGCTGGATCTCATCCGTCCGCATTTGCAACCCGCGGCACGAATTCTGGCGCTGACATCCGACGGCGACGCACCGACGGCTTTGGCGAAGCTTCTGGCCGCGAGCGGTTTCGGCGCGTCGCGTTTGACTGTTCTCGAACACCTCGGCGGTCCGCAAGAATCGATCCGCCGCACGACCGCCGCCGCTTTCGACCTTGGCGCGGTCGGATCGCTCAATACGCTGGCGATCGAGGTCGAAGCCGCGCCGGACGCGCGCGTGATCGGACGCAGCGCGGGCCTGCCGGATCATTTGTTTGAACACGACGGCCAGATCACCAAGCGCGAAATTCGCGCCATGACCTTGTCGTCGCTTTCGCCGCGCCGTGGCGAACTGCTGTGGGACATCGGCGCCGGATCGGGTTCGGTCGCCATCGAATGGCTGCTGGCCGATCCAACGATGCGCGCGGTGGCTATTGAGCAGCAAGCCGAGCGCGCCGAGCGCATCCGCCGCAATGCCGCAGCGTTCGGTGTGCCCGGGCTCGAAATCATCGAAGGGCCGGCGCCTGCAGCGCTTGCCGGCTTGCCGTCACCCGATGCGGTATTTGTCGGCGGCGGCGCCAGCGATTCCGGGGTGCTCGACACGGCAGCGCGCGCGCTCCGGTCGGGCGGCCGGCTGGTGGTCAACGCGGTCACGCTGGAAACTGAAGCCCTACTGATTGCGCGCCATGCCGTGCTGGGTGGCGAATTGATCCGCATCGCGATCTCGCGCGCTGCGCCGGTCGGCGAGAAATCCTGCTGGCGCCCGGCGATGCCGGTTACACAGTGGGTGTGGACCAAGCCATGACCGTGCACTTTATTGGCGCGGGGCCAGGCGCGGCCGATCTCATCACCGTCCGTGGCCGCGATCTTATCGCTCGCTGTCAGGTTTGCCTCTATGCAGGCTCCATCGTGCCGCGCGAATTGCTCGATTTTTGCCCGGCGGGCGCCCGCGTTGTCGATACGGCGCCGCTGTCGCTCGACGACATTGAAGCGGAGTTCGTGGCCGCGCACGCCGCCGGCCGCGACGTGGCGCGGCTTCATTCCGGCGATCCCTCGATCTATTCAGCCGTAGCCGAACAAATGCGCCGGCTCGATCGGCGCAGCATTCCCTATACGCTGACGCCCGGCGTCCCGGCTTTCGCCGCGGCGGCGGCGGTTTTGCAATCTGAACTCACCCTGCCGGAAGTGGCGCAAAGCGTGGTGCTCACCCGTGTCTCCGGACGCGCCTCGCGCATGCCGGAGCAAGAAAAGCTCGCGGCCTTCGCCGCAACCGGCGCCACGCTGGTTATCCACCTCGCGATTCACGCGATTGAGGATGTAGTCCGCGAGCTGACGCCCATCTGCGGCACCGATTGTCCGGTAGCCGTCGTCGTTCAGGCGAGTTCGCCTGCGGAGCGCATTGTACGCGGCACGCTTGCCGACATTGCCGCCAAGGTGGAAGCGCAGCGCATCGAGCGCACGGCACTCATTCTCGTCGGCCGCGCGTTGGCAGCCGAGGACTTCCGCGACAGCGCGCTCTACGACGCCGATTATCGACGGCGCTTTCGCGGCAGCGCCGGCGGATCGCGATGAGCGCGCGCGGCCTCATTATCGCGGCGCCGCATTCCGGCGCCGGCAAGACCACGATCACGCTTGCCATTCTGGCGGCGCTCAAGCGGCAGGGCCTCAAAGTGCGTGCGGCGAAAGCCGGACCCGATTACATCGATCCGGCTTTTCACTTAGCGGTCACCGGACGAGCGAGCGTCAATCTCGATTCCTGGGCGATGTCGAAGAAATTGCTCGACGGGCTCGCGGCACAATCGGCGGCCGATGCCGACCTCTTCGTCATCGAAGGCGTCATGGGACTTTTCGACGGCGCCGACGCGAGCACCGCACCGCCCGGGAGGCGCGGGGCGACCGCCGATCTCGCGGCGCATTTTAATCTGCCGGTGCTGCTCGTCCTCGATGTCTCGCGCCAAGCGCAATCGGCGGCGGCTTTGGTGCGCGGGTTTGCGACGCACGATCCCGCGGTCAACGTAACCGGCGTGCTCCTTAACCGGGTCGCCAGCGCACGCCATACCGCAATGGCGGCTCATGCAATCAGCGCGGTCGGCATTCCGGTATTGGGTGCGCTGCCGCGCGACGCTGACCTCGTGCTGCCGGAACGTCACCTCGGTCTGGTTCCGGCCGGCGAACATCCTGATATGCCGCAGCGCATCGACCGGCTGGCAGAAGCCGCCGAAACGCATTTCGATCTCGACGCCATCCTCGAGAGCGCGGCGCCGCTCGACTTGGCCGGCCGTGCGCTGCAAGCCGTGGCTTTGCCGCCGCCGGGACAGCGCATCGCGCTCGCCAGCGATCGCGCCTTCAGCTTCATCTATCCGCATCTTGCCGAAGCCTGGCGCGCCGGCGGCGCGGAGATTCTTTCGTTCTCGCCGCTTGCCGACGAGCCACCGCCGGACAACGCCGATTGCTGCTGGCTGCCTGGCGGCTATCCCGAGTTGCACGCCGACGCGCTCGCCGCGGCGCGAAATTTTTCGTCAGGCTTGCGACGCTTTGCGCAGACGCGGCCGGTGCACGGCGAGTGCGGCGGCTACATGGTTTTGGGCGAAGGCCTGGAAGATGCGGCCGGGCGGCGTCACGCGATGACCGGCCTCCTCGGCCACTCGACCAGCTTCGCTAAACGCAAGCTGCATCTCGGTTACCGCACCGTGCGGCTTCGCGGCGACTCCAGCCTCGGCTCGGCCGGCGCGCTCGTTCGCGGCCACGAATTCCATTACGCCACGCTGGTTTCGCCCGGCGGCGATGAGCCGTTCGCGGAAATTGTCGGCAGCGAAAGCGCTGCCGCGCCAACTGGCGGCCGTCGCGGGCACGTCACCGGCAGCTTCTTCCACGCCATCGCCGCCGACGCCTGAGCTATTTGCAGCGCACTATTTCTTCCTCCACGTCACGCAGCCGATCCTTGCCGAAGAAGATTTCCTTGCCAACGAAGAATGTCGGACTGCCGAAGGTGCCGCGATCAACCGCCTCTTGGGTGTTCTTCAGGAGCTTGTCCTTGACGTCCTGGTCTTGCGTGCGCGCCAGCAGCCGCTCGGCATCGAAGCCTGACTCTTTAAGGGCGGCCGCCACGACGACCGGATCGTCCATATCCTTCGGCACCGCCCACATATGCTTGAACATTTCGTCGACATAGCGTGGCAACACACCGTCGAGACCGGCGGCAATCGCGCCGCGCATGATCAACAGCGTGTTGACCGGGAAAAACGGATTCCACTTGAAGGTGGCGATGCCGTGCCGGCGGATGAACCGTTGCATTTCGAGATTCTCGTATGGCAAACGGTTCTTGATGCCGGCCAGCTTTTGCGCCGGCGAGCTGTTGTTGGTGAGCTTGAAGACGCCGCCGAGGAGGATCGGCATATACTCAAATTTAACGCCGGTGCGCTGCTCAATCTCCGGAACAACAAGATGCGCGAGATAAGCGTTCGGGCTACCGAAATCGAACAGAAACTCCACCTTGGCCATTTCACCAGACCTCCCGATACGGACGCACATCGAGCTCAAAAGTCCACGCGTCGCGCGGTTGCCGGTAGAGCTGCCAATAGGCCTCGGCGACTGAGGCCGGATTCATCAATTGATCGGGCTCGAGGTTCTCGAGCGCTTGCGGCCCGGCCTGCTGCTTGATGCGCTCGCGCACGAACGCCGTATCGACGCCGGCGTCGATGATCAAATGTGCGACATGGATGTTCTTCGGCCCCAACTCGCGTGCCATGCTTTGCGCCACCGCGCGCAGGCCGGATTTGGCGCTGGCGAATGCCGCGTAGCCGATGCCGCCGCGCACGCTTGCGGTCGCGCCGGTGAAGAAAATGAATCCTTGCCCGCGCGGCAGCATCACGCGCGCGGCCTCACGGCCGGTGAGAAATCCGGCATAGCAAGCCAATTCCCACACTTTGCGGAACACCCGTTCGGTGGTGTCGAGCAGCGGAAAATTGACATTGCCGCCGACATTGAAAATGCAAACCTCGAGCGGCGCATGGGCGTCCGCTTCGCGCAAGAAGGCGGTAATGTCGTCCTCCTTGCGGGCATCGAGACCACGCGCCACGATAGACCCGCCTGCGGCTTCGATATCGGCGACGAGCGGCGTAAGCTTGTCGGCATTACGCCGCCCTGCGAAAATGACGAAACCCTCGGCGGCAAATCGTTTGGCAATAGCTGCACCGATGAAATCCCCGGCGCCGATTACCGCCACGGTGGCGTTGCGCTTGGCCATGCCCGTCCCTCCCGGCGCGGCTCTTCACCGGAGCGGCCTCGCCTGCTCGCACATTATGCGCGCCGGACGCGGATGCGAAGGGCATCCGTTCCGCATTGCGGCCAACTTGCCAAGTGTTCGGCTTGCCGCCACCATACTGAGCAGTGTTATCAGCGATTGTGCGGGCGCAGACCGAGGCTAGATCGTGCCGGGCGAAGCGAGCCACCTCGTAGCCGAAACCGCCGCACGGATCCTTGCGGATTTCGCCGACCCGCAAACCGTCAACCGGGACACCGACGGTTCCTGGAAAACGCGGCTGTGGAATGCGCTCAACGCAGCCGGATTGACGTTAGCCTGGGTGCCCGAAACGCTAGGCGGTTCGGGCGCAAGCATCGCCGATGGCTTCGCCATTCTCGGCGCCGCCGGGCGCGCGGCCTTAGCGGCGCCGCTTGCGGAAACATTGGCGGCTGGCTGGCTGCTAGCGCAAGGCGGTATCGAGGCGCCCGCGACGTCAATGACCGTTGCCCCTTGCCGGCCGCGCGAGCGCATCACTATCGACGCCGAAGGTGAGCTCAACGGCCGCGCTAGCGGCGTGCCGTTCGCGCGCGAAGCCGCACATATCGCCGTGTTGGTGCAGGATGGCGCCTCGGAGAGAATCGCACTCGTACAGATTCAGGAGTGCCGCGTCAGCGAGGGCCGCAATGTCGCAGGCGATCCGGTCGACACGGTTCTGTTTGAAGGAGCAAAGCCTTTGCGCGTTGCGGCGGCACCGCCGGGCTTCACGCAAGATATTCTGATGCTGATGGGATCGGTAATCCGTAGCGTCGAGATCGCCGGCGCGCTGGAAACGATTTTGGCGCTGAGCGTCGCCTATGCCAACGAACGCATCGCTTTCGAACGCCCGATCGGCAAGTTTCAAGCCGTACAGCAAAATCTCGCACGGCTCGCGGGCGAGACCGCAGCCGCCATCGCCGTTGCCGGTTCGGCGGCCGACGCCGTCGCCGGCGCCGATCAATTCGATGACGATGTATTTCTGGAAGTCGTTTCGGCGAAAATCCGCACCGCCGAAGCTGCAGCCGAAGGCGCCGCCATTGCGCATCAGGTGTTCGGCGCGATCGGCTTTACGCAGGAGCACGTCTTGCATCGCTTTACGCTTCGCATGCTGGCCTGGCGCGACGATTTCGGCAACGAAAGCTATTGGGCGAATGAGCTCGGCAAGCGCGCCGCCTGCCGCGGCGCCGAAGAATTCTGGCCATGGGTGGCGTCCCGATGAGTACGGCATTACGGTTTGATCCCATTCGCCTGCCGCCGGAATGCGGCGCGCTCCGCAAAGAAGTGCGGGCGTTTCTGACCGAACATATCGCTGCGGGCACCTTCGATCCGCACCATGGTGGTCACGGCGAGTCGTATAATCGCGCCTTCAGCAAAAGCGTCGGCGCCAAGGGCTGGATCGGCATGACTTGGCCGAAGAAATACGGCGGCCATGAGCGCAGCCAGCTCGAGCGCTTTGTGGTGACCGAGGAATTTCGCGTCGCCAACGCGCCGAGCAACCTGCATTTCGTCGCCGACCGGCAAAGCGGACCGATTTTGCTCAAATACGCACCCGAACACATCAAGCACGACATTCTGCCGCGCATTTGCCGCGGCGAATTGTGCTTCGCCATCGGCATGAGCGAGCCAGGCTCGGGCTCCGATCTGTTCGCCGCAAAAGCGAAAGCGACCAAAGTCGAGAACGGCTGGCGCATCAACGGCAGTAAGATTTGGACGACCAGCGCGCATGTGGCCGATTACATGCTGGCGCTGTTCCGCACTTCGCCGCCGACCAAAGAAAATCGTCGGCACGGACTAACACAATTTCTCGTCGACCTGAAAACACCGGGCATCTCGGTGCATCCGATCAATCAGATGACCGGACTGCCTGGTTTCAACGAAGTGGTTTTCGCGGATGCTTTCGTCCCCGACGATCATCTCCTCGGAGAGATCGACGGCGCTTGGAAACAAGCGACCAGTGAGCTCGCCTACGAGCGGAGCGGACCGGAGCGATTCCTCGACACATTTTACGTCATGCTCGAATTGATCCGCGCGGTGGGACCCGAGCCGGATCTGCGTAGCGCGGAAGGGCTAGGCCGGCTCGTAGCGCAACTCCACACTTTACGCCGCATGTCGGTTTCGGTGGCCGGCATGCTACAGGCCGGGAAGGAGCCGGTGGTCGAAGGCTCGATTGTCAAAGATCTCGGTACCCTTTGGGAGCAAAAACTGCCGGCGCGGGTGCGCGAGCTTGCGGCCTTCGTCGATCCGGAAATGACTAATCGCGCGACGCTCGATGAGCAGCTCGCCATTGCCACCACGATCGCGCCGAAGCTGACCATTCAAGGCGGCACGACCGAAATCTTGCGCGGCATTATCGCCCGCGGCCTCGGCTTGCGTTGAAGGGATAAGCCGTGCCCGACATCGCATCCTTGCTTTGGCCGCGCTCGGTAGCGGTCGTTGGGGCTTCGTCGGACACTCACGCCTTGCGCGGGCGGATTTTTGAAACCATTCGCGGCCAGCCATTTGCCGGGCACATTTATCCGGTGAGCCGGAGCGCCACCGTCGTGCAAGGTGAAACCGCCTATCCGTCGGTCGACGCTCTTCCGGAACGCCCGGACTTGGCGATCCTGATTGTGCCGGCGGCCTATGTCGTGGCCGAGCTCGAACGTTGCGGCCGCGCCGGAGTCAAAGCGGCTGCAATCCTGTCTTCCGGTTTCGCCGAAGCGGGCGAAAATGGCGTGCAGTTGCAGCGTGAAATCACGGCGATTGCGCAGCGCTACGACATGGCGGTGAGCGGGCCCAACTCCGAAGGCTTCACCAATATCGCGGCCGCGCTTTGCGCGAACTTCAGTCCTGCTTCCGACAAGAGCGCGGGCCCGCTGACGCCGTCCCGGCCGTTGGGCGGTGGCCAAGTCTCGGTGATTTCGCAAAGCGGCGGCCTTGGCTTTGCCTGCTTCGATCGCGCCCGGCCGCGCGAGTTTTTGTTCCGCTACATCGTCACCACCGGCAACGAAGCCACGCTCGAGGTAGCGGACTTAGTCGATTACATGCTCGATGAGGGCAAAACCGACGTTTTTTTGCTGCTGATCGAGGCGATCAAGACGCCAGCAAAATTCAAGCGGGTTGCCGAAAAGGCACTGAAAGCCGGCAAACCGCTGATCGTCGGCAAAATCGGCCAAAGCGAACCCGGCCGCCGCGCGGTCATGTCTCACACCGCGGCATTGGCCGGCGCCGCGACGGCGTATAGCGCGGTGTTCGAACGCTACGGCGTGATCGAAGCCCGCGATTTTGATGAGGTGCTCGATTTGGCGGCGGGCTTCCTGGCCTGCAAGGGCAAGTTGCCGGTGGGAAAACGCGTCGGCATTTGCACCGCGTCCGGAGGCGCCGGCATCTGGATGGCGGACGCCTGCGCCGCGGCGGGCCTCGATGTGCCGACGCTCGATGACGCGACCCGCGCGGAGCTTAGTACTCACGTGCCGCCCTATGGCACATCGCAAAATCCGGTCGACTTCACCGCGCAGGGCGTGCAGAAGCTTGGCTACGCGGAATTCGCACGCATTGTTGCGCGTTCGCCTTCGATCGACAGCGTCATTGTCGTCATCACTGCGCGCCGTTCGGCTTTTCTGGAAGCCGATTTGCCGAAATTCAAAGAGCTGGCACGCACCACCGAAAAGCCGGTGCTGATGTGGAGCTACACGCTGCCGTCGGAGCGCACCACCGAAATTCTCAACGACATCGGCTTTCCGCTGTTCATGAGCGCGCCCGGTTGCGCGCGCACGCTGCGCAAACTGGTGGATTATCGTGCACGGCGTGAGCAGTCCGAGACCATAGTCGATACGCCGACGCCCAGGGCAACGCGCGAGGAAACCGCCGCCGCGCTTGCGAAGTCACCCGCGATCATCTGCGAATACCGAGCGCAGACGTTGCTCGCGCCTTACGGCATCGGCGGTAAAAACGCTGGGCAGATCGTGCATTCCGGCGACGAAGCCGCGGCGGCCGCGAAAGCGCTTGGCGGCCCGGTTGCACTGAAAGTGCAGTCCGCAGAGATTCCGCACAAAACCGAGGCTGGCGCGGTGATTTTGAATCTCGAAGGGCCGGAGAACGTGCGCACCGGCTATGACAGCGCGCTCGCGGCCGCGAAAGGCTTCGCCCCTACGGCGCAAATTGACGGCGTCCTGGTCCAGCCCATGGCAGCGGCGGGACGCGAGGTCATTGTCGGTATCAATCACGACTTAACCTGGGGACCGCTGCTGCTGGTCGGGCTCGGCGGCGTGCTGGCGGAGGCGCTTGGCGATGTAGCGGTCGCGCCGGTACCACTCGATCAAGCGCAAGCGCGCGCCTTGGTCCGCCGCCTCAAGGGCGCCGATATATTCGGACGTTATCGCGGCCAAGCGCCGGCCGATATTGAGGCGCTCACCTGGCTGATGGTGCGGCTGTCGCAGTTCGCCTATGACCATGCCGAGGAGATTTCGGCGATTGATCTCAATCCGGTGATTGTGCACGACGCCGGCGACGGCGTCACGGTGGTGGACGCGCTGATCACCAAACGCCGCGGCGGCGCGGCCGAACTTCACGACGCGGGTAGCGTGGAAACGAAGGCCGTATTGCATGACAGCGTTTAAGGACATCGGGGTCGAAAGGAGCGGCCACGTCGCATTGGTCGAGATCCGGCGGCCGCCGAATAATTTCTTCGACGCCGCGCTGATCGGCGAGATTGCCACCGCGTTCGAGAATTTGGACGCCGACGCCGGGTGCCGTGCGCTGGTTCTGGCCGCACAAGGCAAGGCGTTTTGCGCCGGCGCAAATTTCGGCGAAAGCGATAGCGAAGGCGATGAGCTTTTGAGCGGGCCGCGGCCAGGCGCCGCGCATCTTTATATCGAAGGCAACCGGCTGTTCCGCACCAAAAAGCCGATTATCGCGGCGGTTCATGGCGCCGCGGTTGGCGGCGGTTTGGGACTAGCGATGGTCGCCGACTTCCGCGTGACCTGCAAAGAGGCGCGGTTCTCCGCGAACTTCACCCGGCTCGGATTTCATCCCGGATTCGGCCTGACCGTCACGCTGCCCGCTGCCATTGGCCCGACCAAGGCGGCGCTGATGTTCTATACCAGCCGCCGCGTGGCGGGCGATGAAGCGCACGCCATGGGTCTCGCCGACGTGCTGGTGGCCCAGGACAAAGTGCGCGAGGCGGCTTTGTCGCTCGCGGCCGAGATCGCCGAGAATTCGCCGCTCGGTCTAATCGCCACCCGCGCTACGCTCCGCGGCGACCTCGCCGATCGCGTGCGCGCCGCCACCGAGCATGAGCTGGCTGAGCAAAGCCGCCTGCGCAAAACCGAGGATTTCAAAGAAGGCGTTAAGGCGATGGCGGAACGCCGCCCGCCGCTTTTCACCAACAGGTAGGCCGGTTTCCTGCCGCCTCCACAATGGAGCTTCCACGTTATGTCAGTGAGGATTGAGAAAGACGGCGCAGTCTGGACCGTGATCCATGATCGGCCCGAAGCCCGCAACGCCATGGATCCCGCAAGCGCCGACGCGCTGACCAAAGCCTTTCTCGAATTCGACGCAGACAACGACGCATCGGTTGCCGTGTTTTACGGCGCCGGCGGCGCGTTTTGCGCCGGCTGGGACCTCAAATACGTCTCGACCCTGAACGCCGACTATCCGCTCGGCGAACTCGACATCCCGCCTGCCGGACCACGCGGCAACGGCGGGGAAATTCCACGCGGACCGCTCGGGCCGTCCCGGCTCGAGTTGGACAAACCCGTCATTGCGGCAATCGAAGGACCGGCGGTCGCGGGCGGGATGGAACTCGGACTCTGGTGTGATTTTCGCGTGATGGCTAAGGATTCCTATTTCGGGGTGTATTGCCGCCGCTGGGGCGTGCCGCTGATCGACGGCGGCACCGTGCGGCTGCCGCGCATTGTCGGCCAGGGTCGGGCGCTGGAAATCATCCTGACCGGACGAAAAGTTCCGGCGGAAGAGTGTCTCAGCATCGGGCTGTGCGAATACCTCACGCCCAAAGGCGGAGCCCGGCAGAAGGCCGAGGAGCTCGCGCAGGAAATCGCTCGCTTTCCGCAAGTTTGCGCGCGCGCCGACCGCCGTTCCGCGATCAAGAGTCACGGCTTGCCGGTGCGCGATGCGCTTGTTCAGGAGTGGTACAACGGCCGCGAGGCGCTCATCAAAGACGGCGTCGCCGGCGCGACCCGTTTCAAGGGCGGACTAGGCCGACACGGCGATTTCCAGAAAATCCGCTAATGCTTCGGGCGGGACGGTACGGTTAACAAGCCGTTACCGAATTCGCGCGTCGCGCGCAGTTCCCTCTCGGTGCGACCGGCAGATAGCCGGCTTCGCGACGCCACGTGGATAACGCCGCCCTAACGCCGGGCCGGTTCCGTTAATCCGTTGATCGGATTCAGAAAGTCGACCTTCACATTTACTTGGTGGAGACACCTTTAAGTCATATTGCCGAGTGGCATTTTCGGCTTTTTGGGTTTTGCTGACGGTACCAGGAAAATGAGTCTCGCGTTGCGCGCTCGCCAATCCGGACACGATGCGCTGCCGGCGGAAATCTACCTTCCGCTCGTCGACTCGCTTTTTCAGGACGCGCGGACTCTCGTCACCGGCAGCATCTTCGTCACCGTTTCGATTCTTCTGACTTACTGGAAGACCGGCGAACCGGTCCTTCTGTATTGCGCGCTGGCAGTGCTCGTGGTCGGCCTCGCTCGCGCATTGGTGATGCGCGCCTATGCGCGTGCGCGCGATACCGTCAAAACGTCGGAAATCGCTCGCCGCTGGGAATTCCGCTATGCCGCCGGCGCCTCGGCGTCGGTCGCGATTCTTGGTTTCTGGTGCTACGCCGCGTTTGCCTGGACGCACGATCCGTTCGCGCATCTGGTCAGCTTCTCCATGACCATCGCATATACGATGGGCATTTTCGGGCGAAATTTCGGCAGCGCCCGTTTCGTGGTGGTGCAGATTGTATGCGCATGGGCGCCGATGACGGCGGCGCTGCTGCTGTACGGCAGCGCCTTTCACTGGGTGTTCGCCGGACTGCTGATTCCGTTCTTCCTGACACTGAAGCTGATAGCCGAAAAGCTGCGGCTTACACTGCTTGATGCCGTGATCACCTCGCGCGACATGTCGCTGCTCGCAAAACGCTTCGATACCGCGCTCAATAACATGCCGCACGGCCTGTGCATGTTCGATTCCAAGCGGCTGATCGTGGTGTCCAATCAGAAGCTGAACCAGCAGATGGGACTGGCGCTAGATTCAGAGCTGAAGGGCCTCAGCGCGCACGCGTGGGTCGAGAGCGTAGTGAAAGCGAGTTTGATTTCCGCCGCGAGCGCCGACGAGCTATTGGCGCGCCTCGACGCGCGACTATCGAACAGCGAGGACGCTCCGTTCACCGTCGGCTTGCTCAACGGCAAGACCTTGGAGTTCACCGTGCAGCCGATGGAAAACGGCGGCATGGTCGTGCTGACGGAGGACATCACCGAACGCAAGGTGGCGGAAGCCAAGATCAGTCACCTGGCGCGGTTCGACGCGCTTACCGGCCTGCCAAATCGCACCGTATTGCGCGACCGCATGGAACGCGCACTCGGCGAATGGCGCCCGGACAATATGTGCGCGATCCACTTCATCGATCTCGATCAGTTCAAGCAGGTCAACGATACTTTGGGCCATACCAGAGGCGATATGCTTCTGGAAGCGGTCGCCGAGCGCCTGCGTTCATCGATTCGCGACGCCGACGTCATCTCCCGGTTCGGCGGCGACGAGTTCGTCGTGTTGCAGGCGCCGCTGAAATCGCTCGAACAGGGTGAAGCGCTCGCCGCGCGCATTTTGAACACGCTCGGCGGCACCTACGATCTCGACGGGCATAAGGTCGTGGTCACCGCGAGCATCGGTATCGCGGCGGCCAAGACACCGCTCGATCCGGATCAGTTCCTGCGCAATGCCGACCTCGCGCTGTACCAGGCGAAGTCCGACGGACGAGGCACCTGGCGCTGGTTCGAGACCAAGATGGAATCCAACGCGCAGGCGCGAAGAAATCTGGAATTCGATTTGCGCAAGGCGCTCGAGACCGAAGCGTTCGAACTCTACTATCAGCCGCTGTTTAATCTGAAGAGCAAACGCATCGTGGCTTGCGAAGCGTTGCTGCGCTGGCCGCATCGCGATCGCGGCATGGTCTCGCCGGCGGAGTTCATTCCGGTCGCGGAAGAAATGGGACTGATTGTCGAGATCGGCAATCAGGTGCTTTACAAGGCTTGCCTCGAGTGCCGCCGCTGGCCGGGCGAGATCGCGGTCGCGGTCAACTTGTCGTCGATTCAGTTCGACCGCTCCAACGTGCCGGCGCTGGTTCGCGAAACGCTCGCGGCGACGAACCTCGCGGCGCCCCGGCTCGAGCTCGAAATAACGGAATCGACCCTGTTGCAGAATACCAAGCGAACTCGCGCCGACCTCAAGCAACTCGCCGAGCTTGGCGTGAAAATCTCGCTCGACGATTTCGGCACCGCGTATTCGAGCCTCAGCTATTTGCACAGCTTCCCGCTGCATAAGGTGAAAATCGATCAGTCCTTCTTGCAGGGCCTGGGCGACGACGAGCGCCGCGTGACATTGTTGCGCGGAATAACCCGGCTGAGCGCACAACTTGGGCTACGTGTGGTCGTTGAAGGCGTCGAGACCCAGGACCAACTTGAATTCCTTGCCGCCGAAGACAGCATCGACGAAGTGCAGGGATACCTGCTTGGCAGGCCGATGCCGGCGGCTGAGTTGCGCAAGCTCCTCTATGCGACCTACGTCGCGCCGGCGGGATCTTGGCCGGCGCCGCGCGAAGAGGCCGCCGCGTAATATTTGAAGTGTGAAACACCCGCTATCGCCGCGCACGACCAATCGACATTTTCTGATTTGGATTGCGCGATTAGTTGAAGCTTGAAGGTTTGTTGGTCGCTCGCTGCGCAAAAAATTTGCATGTCACATATGCCGGGCGGTTAACCCTAATGGCCTTGCAAAATTGCAATCGCATTAACAAACTGTTAACCTCCAACTTATCGGTGATGGCGGCTCCCTGAAGTGAGAGCGGGTATGGGTCCTGTAGCGGCGAGTGCTCATAAGGCGCAATCACCTCTCGTACATCATGCCAGACCGGAGAATGCGTTTTCTGACAGCGTGTCCCGGCTGTTGGACCGGATGGATGTAAGGCTCGCTGAATCCGGCGAAGATCGGGAAGCCATCTCGCGGCTGCGCTATCAGGCCTATTTGCGCGAGGGCGCGATCTCGCCGAATGCCACGGGCACATTTTCCGACCCTTACGACGAGATCGGCAAAGTCTTTCTGTTCGGTCTTTATTTTGACGGCCAGCTCGCAAGCTCGGTCCGCATTCACATTGGTTGCAGGGAATATCCGGACTTTCCCTCACTGCACGTTTTCCCCGAGGCACTTCAGCCTTTAGTCGATGATGGCAAAGTCATTGTCGATTCGACCCGCTTCGTTGCTGATGAGGCAATGTCACGCATCCACCGCGGTTTGCCGTATGCAACGCTGCGCACGAGTTGGCTCGCCGGCGCCTATTTCGCCGCCGACTATTCGCTCGCCGCGGTGCGCACCGAGCATCAGGCGTTTTATCGGCGGATGTTCCATCATCAGCTGATTTGCGAGCCGCGGCCTTACCCGCATTTGGCAAAGCCGATCTGCCTGATGTGGATCCATTACCCGAACGTCGCCGATGACGTTCAACGCCGCTATCCGTTTTTCCGCTCGACTTTGTTTGAGCGGCGGATGCTGTTCGAGGCGAGCGCACCGAGCGCCAAGCAACAGGCGCCGGTCGCCAATATCTCCTCGTATGTCGGGCGCACACGTCTGGCGGGCTGACCGCTGCCAGAAGCTTCGCAGCAGCAACACGACTTGGTTATCAAAGTCCCAATCGGACCCGTAGGGTTCGACCGATCGACTTTCAGGAGTATTTCCGTCCAGCCGTTATAAAAGACATCGCCCGATAGCTTTCTAATCATTGGCCGGCGATGCGTAACGAGCGTGCGACAACACTGGCGTGCGATGCCCCGGCGGGCGACGTTCCGCAATGCCCGAAGTGCCATACGCGGCTGAACTTCCGCCGCAGCGCCAATCCCGACATCGACTCCTGCGGCTTCGAAAGCTATCGGCTCGATTGCCCGGAATGCGGCGCAGCGCTTGCCGGAATTATCGATCCGGCCGACGACGCGCTCCTGCTCAGCGAATGCGACGCTCCGCTCAAGGTCGTTTTCTCGCGGATTGCCGTTTAGCAGCGCACCTCCCCAAGCTTTTTCGACCCACCGCCAAGGCCGTCGACGACCACTGCAATTTGGGCGGCGGAAACATGCGGCATATAACCAAGCTCGAGCCGGCATGCGGATCGGGTCAATATGTCGAAGCGTATCGATAAGTCATGGCTGGTTTTCACCAGCATAGAGAACTTCGAGCACGACCGATGCGTCGACCTTTTCTCGCGTCCTGACGGCACCCACGGCTTTGAGGAATTTCGACGCGATGCGGAAGACCGAGGCGAATGGACGCCGGTCGCGTTCTATTCAGGTTCGGTTTATGCGTCACGGGAAGCCGCGCTTACAGCCGCGCTGCGGTCCGTCACGTGGCTGGATGACGCCATCAAGCACAGCCCATCCGCTCAACGATTGCTATCGCCGGATTCAAACTGAGACGCTCCCAATCGCCACGCCGCGCTCAAGCGGCGCGCGCGAACCGGTCGCGATTATGCGGCGCTGAAAAATCCAACTCAGGCCCGAGCGGCACGATGCGCGTCGGGTTAATGGCCGTCATGCTCATGTAGTAATGCCGCTTGATGTGATCCATGTTCACGGTCTCGGCCACTCCCGGCATCTGATAAAGCTCGCGCACGTAATTCGACAAATTCGGATAGTCGACAATGCGGCGCAGATTGCATTTGAAGTGGCTGTAATACACGGCGTCAAAACGAACGAGCGTCGTAAACAACCGCCAATCGGCCTCGGTCAGGCGCGCGCCGACGAGATAGCGCTGGCGCGATAAAATGTCTTCGATCCAGTCGAGCGCCGCGAATACGGCACGCGCGCCTTCTTCGTAGACGTCCTGCACGGTCGCGAAGCCGGCGCGGTAGACGCCAATATTGACGTCTTTGTAAACCCGCGCATTGACCCGGTCGATGTCGCCGCGCAGCTCCGCGGGATAATAATCGGCGCGATCGTTGGTCAACGCCGCGAACGTGGAGTTGAACATGCGAATGATCTCGGGCGATTCGTTGTTGACAATGGTGCGCTGCTCTTTGTCCCAGAGCACCGGCACGGAGACGCGGCCGGTATAGCGGGGATCGGCAAGTAGATAGATCTCGCCGAGCGTCTTCTTGCCATTGACGGTGTCGGCGACGGCGCCGTCGCCGAATTGCCAACCGGCGTCGCCCATCACCGGATCGACCACTGACATCGAGATCACGCTTTCGAGATCTTTCAGTTTGCGGAAAATCACGGTGCGATGCGCGTACGGGCAGGCGAGCGAGACGTAAAGGTGATAGCGCCCGCGCTCGGCGGCAAAGCCGCCGTGTCCGGACGGTCCGGCGCTGCCATCCGGCGTCACCCAGTTGCGAAACACCGGCTCGGCCGGCACGAAGCGCCCGCCGCCGCCGGCGGTATTGTACCACTCGGTGTGCCACACACCGTCGACGAATACCCCATGCGCCATTGGCCTTCTCCGGTCCGAGGTCAACGCTTATCAATCTGGTCGGGCCGACGGTCCAAGCGTAGCCCGTCACGCGCGCGGCCTGTAGGATGAATTGTGTCGGTTCATAAGGGTGAAAGCCAGTGAAAGCGGTGTTTATTGAAAAATTCGGCGGCGCGGAGGTTCTGCAGTATGGCGACCAGCCTGATCCGGTCGCCGCCGCGGGCGAAGTGGTGGTCAGCGTGGTTGCAGCCAGCGTCAACGCCGCCGACTGGAAGGTGCGCGCCGGCGAGTATTCGCAAGCGACGTTTCCGCTGATCCTCGGACGGGACTTTTCCGGTCTGATCGCCGGGCTCGGTCCCGGTGTCGACGATTTGAAGGTCGGCGATCCGGTGTTCGGCGTGCTCGATGCCGGCAAGGAAGGTGCTTACGCCGAGAAGGTCGCGATCAAAGCCTCGATCGTCGCCAAAAAGCCCGCGGCGCTTTCCGATGTCGACGCGGCCGCGCTGGCGCTGACCGGGCTCACCGCTATTCGCAGCATCGAGGACACGCTCAAGCTTAAGCGCGGCGAAAAACTCCTCATTCAAGGTGGCGCCGGCGGCGTCGCGAGCCTCGCGATCCAGCTCGCCAAGCACATCGGCGCCCACGTCGTCACCACCACCAGTACGGCAAATATCGACTATGTCGGCGGCTTGGGCGCCGACGAGGTCATCGATTACAGCACCACCGATTTCACCCGCGCAGTCGCGAACTGCGACGCGGTGTTCGATACGGTCGGCGGCGACGTGGCGATAAAATCGTTTGCCGTGCTCAAGCCGGGCGGCCGCGCCGCGTTCATCGCTTCCGGCTGGAAGGCGCCGCAGCCAACGCGTGACGATGTGACGTCATTGCGGCCAAATGTCGTGCGGGCGCGAGCACCGCTCGAGCGCATCGGTCAATTGGTCGCCGCCGG
>Ga0209169_10000807_pt1 | contig 19313 bp, 9 predicted proteins | sample HubBroMetageWRM4_FD_188346 | JGI IMG/M metagenome (GOLD analysis project Ga0209169, IMG submission 188346) | Warmed soil microbial communities from the Hubbard Brook experimental Forest, New Hampshire - Hubbard Brook CCASE Soil Metagenome WRM 4... | ecosystem: Environmental > Terrestrial > Soil... | reverse complement strand
CTTGTAGCCCTTGGTGTAGTCGAACTTCTCGACCGCCCGGATCAGGCCGAGGTTGCCCTCCTGGATCAGGTCGAGGAAGAGCATGCCGCGGCCGGTGTAGCGCTTGGCCAGCGAGACCACAAGGCGCAGGTTCGCCTCGAGCAGGTGGTCCTTGGCCCGCCGGCCGTCGTCGGCGATCCACGCGAGGTCGTCCCTGGCCTCAGGGCGCAGCGAGCCGCTCTCGGCCAGCTTCTCCTCGGCGAACAGGCCGGCCTCGATGCGCTTGGCCAGCTCGACTTCCTGCTCCGCGTTGAGCAGCGGCACCTTACCGATCTGCTTCAGGTAGTCCTTGACCGGATCGGAAGTGGCCCCGGCGACCGCCACCTGCGCAGCAGGCAGGTCCTCGTCGTCGTCACCGTAGACAAACGCCTCGTCCTCGCTGTCTTCCCCGGCCGGCTTTACCGACTGGGTCTGGCCGTCCGCGGCGGCGGGCTCGCCGGTCTCGCGGCCGGCCGGCTTCCGTACCTTGCCCTCATCCTTGTCGGTGTCGGCGTCGTCATGATCATCGGCCTCCAGGTCGATGACCACCTCGTCGGAGTCTTCCTCCTCGTCTCCGCCAACCACGAGGTCTTCCAGGTCCGCCTCGACGTCCAGCTCGGCGACGGCCGCGAGGTCCGGCTCGCCGTCCAGCTCGGCGTCCTCCTCGACCTCTAGCTCTTCGCCAGCCGCATCTGCGAAGTTCGCGTCGGCGTTCTTGTCGTCGTCGTGGCCGCCCGCTTCGGCGGGCCCGGCACCGTTGACCGCGCCGGAGCCCGGCTCCCGCACGGCCGTGGCCGAACCACCCGAGCGGCGGCCGCGCTGGCCCCGCCCAGAGGAGTTCTGGCGCTTCGCCGCCGCAGGCTCACCGGAATTGCGCTGGTTCTCCGCTGCCGGGTCGCCGTCAACCAGCGCGACCGCGGAATCGGCACCCTTGCCTGCGCCGTCAGCATTGGCCGATCCCGATGAATTCCGCCCCGAAGGAGCCTGGCCCGACGGCCGTGACTGCCTCCGCGCTGCCGAGCTCGTAGCGCTTGCCAACGCGGTCACCCCTTCCCTTGCTGGATGGTTGCCGGGTGCGCTGGACGAGCAGGCGACCCCTGGCTGACCGAACTAGCAGGCGACACAGACACCTCTCCTGCAACCATATGGCGAGAAATGGACCTTACCGCGCGGATCCTGCTCCCAAGACCGTGCTGGAAACCAAACGCCTGCCACGAACTGCCGCGGCCGGCACCGGCTTGTCTCCCGACAACCACCATAGGCGGAGCCGGCGGGTAGGTCGTCCAACAGCGACCGCTGGCCGCGAGTTCCCTCCTGAAACGACTGCCCCGCGCGCAGGTATGGTACCCACTTCCGTCATGCCTTGCCCTTCCTCGCAGCCTCCGTTGCGGCGACCCGCCTGGCCGGCGCCCCGGGCTCACGCCGCGGGCTGTGCACCACGAGCACGGTCACGTCGTCGTCCTGCTCGTAGCCGGTCAGCATCCGGTCAACCAGGTAATCAAGGAGCAACGCGGGATCTTCCACGGCCGCCGCCGGGGCCTCGGCCGCCACCGCGACCAGTTCGTCCAAGCCCGAGTCAAGGCCGCGCTTGCGATTCTCCACAAGTCCATCGGAATACAGCACCGCCGTGTTGCCCGGCGGCAGCGAGAACGCGTACTGCTGGCGCGGGCTGGCCCAGCCCAGCGGCGTCCCCGCCGCCGCTTTGTCCAGCCGGGGCGGCGCGTCGGTCGACAGCAGCAACAGCGGCAGGTGGCCGGCGCTGCCCGCCATGCCCTCGCCGCTTGCCGGGTCGAGCACCAGGTAACAGACGGTGGTCACCTGCTCTTCGAGTTCAGTGGCGATGAACAGCCGGTCCAGGCCTGCCAGCACCGCGGCCGGGCGGGGATCGGTCAGCGCGAGCGCGCGCAGCGCGTTGCGGACCCGGCCCATCCCGGCCGCCGCGGTCAGCCCCTTGCCCATGACGTCGCCGGCGGCGACCGCCAGCTTGCCGTCGGGCAGCCGGAACGCGTCGTACCAGTCCCCGCCGATCTCCATGTTCCTGGTCACCGGGAGGTAACTGGCCTCCAGGATGATCCCGGGAACGGTCGGCAGGCGATCCGGCAGCAGGCTCCGCTGCAGGGTCTCGGCCGTGGTGTGCTCACGCTCGAACATCGACGCCCGCTCCAGCGCGAGCGCGCACTGCCCGGCCAGCGCCTCGAGGAACACCCGCTCCTCGTCGGCGACCCTGCGCGGCCTGGTGAACGAGAACCGGAGCGCCCCCAGCGGCGCGCCGGAGGCCAGCAGCGGCAGCCCCACCCAGGACCGCTCGTCGGTGTGCTGCAGGAACATATCGACGCTGGCCTCGCCCTCGAAGTGCTTGCGCAGCGCGTCCGGGCTCTCCAGCAGCAGCGGGCGGCGGCCCAGGATGGCCGAGGTCATCACGCTCGGCAGGTCGAGCGGCATTTCCCCGGCCGGTGAGCCAGGGGTGTCCGGGAGCCCCGTGGGATTGACCGTGCGCAGCCGCAGCCGCTCCGGGTCGAGCATCGCCACCGCCGAGCGCTCGGCGCCGATCGCCGACCGGCCGACCTCGGTCATCACCTCGACCACCTGCTCCACGGTGATCGCCTCGGCCAGCATCGACGTCGCCTGCTGCAGGCGCACGGTCCGCAGCGCCGCGGCCGAAAGCTGCTCGGTCAGGCGGCCCCGCATCTCCTCTGCCTCGCGCTGGCCGGTGACGTCACTGCTGGCGCCTACCCACTCAACGATCTTTCCGTCGCGTTCGATGGGGACGGCGCGCACGTCGTAATGCCGATAAGACCCCGATTTGGTGCGAACGCGGTAGCGGCCCTCGAAAACCTTGCCGGTATCGACACAATCGAGCCATTCGTGCTCAACGCGCTCACGATCCTCCGGGTGAATCGCGTCAAGCCAGCCGCTGCCCAGGTATTCATCGGCCGTCTGGCCGGTGATCGAGCGCCATTCCGGGGAATCCTCAGCGATCTTGCCGGTCGGCGTGGTCACCCACACGACCTGCGCCCCGGCCTGCACCAGCGAGCGGTACCGCTCCTCGGTACGGCGCAGCGCCTCTCCCGAGTTCCGGCTCTCGGTGATATCGGTGGCGATGAGGACAACCCCGGTGACTTCCCCGTCCGAATCACGCGACGGGAACCACGAGAATGACCACCGCCGTACCTCGTCGCCGGCCGGAACCGCCCGATCCGCCTCGAACACCGGCTCGCCGGCCGACAGTGCGCGGCGGGCGGCGGCCTCGGCGGAGGCACCCAGATCCTCCGGCCAGACCTGCGAGGGAAGCCGCCCGATATAGTCACCCGAGCCGCTGCCGCGCAGCCCGGCCAGGGTCTCGTTGACCCTGCGGAAGCGAAGATCGCCGCCGAGGAAGGCGAACCCGATCGGCGCCTCGCTCAGCAGCGTCGCCAGCAGCGCTGAATCGGACACGTCCATACCGGACACGCGGGGTTTAGGCACGGATGTCCCTGTGCTCACCGGGGACACCCCGTACCCGTGCGAGCGCGCGTCATGAACGGTTCCTTCCTGCTCACTGCGGACACAAGAAGGCTAGCGGCATCTGCGCGTACAAGAGAGCTAGCGGCGACAACTCGGTTACGAGAGCCGACAAGGCGTGGCGCTGGCCGGCATCCCCGGGCGACCGCGGATGGCGATGATCTCGAGCTGCGGTGAGCAACAATGTCCTCAATACTTGGTTATTGGCTGATAAATGCGAACCGCGCACCCGGGGTAGCCCGTTACTGCGGAGAGAGGTCGGTGACCCGGGTGATGTCTGTGGTGGCACGAGTGATGCCGGTGATGGCCGGTGCGCCAGCCGCCGCGGGGTTCGGGAAATTCCGGCCCCGCGATGCCCGCCTGATCCTCCATGGCCTCCGCTCCCCCCGGGCGGACCCACGTCACGGTCGCGTGTTGGTAACCGGACCTCATGCTCCATGGCACGATAGAGGCAGCCGTGCCTCACCGTCCACCTGGCTGACGCCGCGAGCGGAGCTGCAAGCGTGAACTTGGTGCCGGAGTGCGTGGCCATCAGCGGTACCGGCCGAGGCGAGGGTATGGGATCGCGGGGCGAAGCGGAAAGGGGCGACGACACGGGCATAAACGGGCGGCACGCCGCGCCGGAGCATGGCATCGGGCGGCGTGTATCTGAAAGGCTAGCCCTGTGAACCCGCCGAGCCGACGCACCGATCCGCCAGGCCGGCCGGGGCATCACGGCCGTTCTGGCCCGCCGCGGCAGCGACCGGGCCTGGCAAGTTCCGCGTCGCCGCCGAATGCGCTGTTCGCCGAGATGCTGCGGGCCGCGCGAGAGCTGCTCGCCGTCCGCAGTCCGCTCGACGCCGAGCTGATGGTGAGCGAGTTGCTCGGCACCTGGTGGGGCCAGCAGGGCGGCAGCAGGCCCGGCGCCCGGAATCCCCGGCGCCGCCGGGCCGATGTCGAGGAGCTCGTCGGCGAGGGGCTCGTCGCCTACGCCGCCGAGCAGGGCAGCCCGGCCGCGCTCGCATTGCTGTCCGGCATCGCGTGCCTGGGCACGTCCCGCCAGGCGGCCGGCGCGGAGCAGGCGGCACTCGCGCTGATGGAGCGCGGCGTCGCCCGGCCGGGATGGGCCGAGCACGTCGGCGCCGTGGTCGCGGCCGAGTGCTACCTGAACTCCGACTCCTACGGTGACCGCGACGAAGTCGTGTGCGTGTTCAGCTACGCCGGCCAGGACCAGCACGCCCTCGTTGTCGTCGTTGACTACAACGCTGGTGGCCTGGCCCGGGACGGCTGGGTGACGTCGCAGGTGGCCAAGCTGCTGGACTACTGCAGCCAGTCGGCTTCCGCGTTCACGCAGGTCCAGGCCCCGCACGCGCGCCGGCTGCTGGAGTCGGCGCTCGCGGTCACCGAGCAGGCAGCCGACCCGCCGGTCAGCAGCTCGTTCCCGTCCTACCACGCGTTCATCAGGGCGCGGGTGCACACGCTGCCGCCTACCCAGTCGGGCCAGTCGGCCGCCCGCGCCGATCAGGGCGGCGCCCCCGGCGCCGCCGGCCCGCCGGGCAGCACCTGGGCGGCCCGGCGCCAGACCTGGCGCAAGGACCGCCGGGCGATGCTGGTGGCCGAGTTCCTGGCCTCCGACGAGGCCGAGGACCTTTCCGACCGCGAGGCAGCGAGCCGCTGCGCCGACCACATCGTCGACTACGGCTGTGACCAGGACTTCGGCCGCCCGCTGCGGATGAGCCCGGCGAAGGCCGAGACCTTCATGCTGGACTGGCTGCCACGCAAGGTCATGCTGTCCCCGGCCGAGCAGCACGCGATGCCGCACGTGCTCGCGGCCTGGGTGCGCTGGGCTGGCGTCCGCGAGCGCCGGGACCCCGAGGCGATCGGCACCACGCTGGACGCGGTGTTTGACTCCATGGGCACGTTCACCCGCGTCTACCACGACCCCGCGTCGTTCGGCCTGGAGCCAAGGCTGGTTGCCAGGCTCCTGCCCGACTCCGACCTCGAGGCGCTGCCCCGCCGGGTCTTCGCATTCGGCGTGCTGCAGGGCAGCTACCGGGGCACCGACCTCGGCGCTCTCGACCCGGCCAAGCCGGCACACCGGCAGATCCTGCTGGAGGCCGACCACGACAGCCCGATCGGCCAGGCCTCCGGCGAGGAGCACATCGACCGGCATCTGACCCTGGCCGACCGGCTCTGGCGCGGCGACCCGCCGGAACTGTGGGAGGCGGCACAGCGCCTGCTCGACCTGGGCGAGGACCGCCACGCGGTGCTGCACACGCTGATGGACACGATCAGGCTGGCGGGCAGCGACGAGAAGGCCATCGCCGCCGCGCTCTACGAGCTTCCGCCAGAGGAGCCAGGAGGACCACCGGGGTGACCACCGGGCCCGGCGTCATCGACCTGAACGCTGACCTCGGCGAGAGCTTTGGTGCGTGGCGGCTCGGCGACGACGAGGCCCTGCTTGCGCTCGTTACCAGCGCAAACATCGCCTGCGGGTTCCACGCGGGCGACCCGCTCACGATCCGGCGTGCCTGTGCGGGCGCGATCGCCCGAGGGGTGACGATCGGTGCCCAGGTCTCCTACCGCGACCTGGCCGGCTTCGGCCGCAGAGAGATGGACGTGCCACCGGACGAGCTGACCGCCGAGGTGCTGTACCAGATCGCCGCGCTCGACGGGATCGCCAGGGCCGAGGGCGGCCGGGTCAGCTATGTGAAGCCGCACGGCGCCCTGTACAACCGGTGCGTCCGGGACCCGGTTCAGGCCGCGGCTGTGGTCGCCGCGATCGCCGCCTACGACGCGCGGCTGCCGGTGCTCACCCTGCCCGGCAGTGAAACCGGGCGGGTGGCCGGCGAGGCGGGGCTCACCGTGGTCGCCGAGGCCTTCGCCGACCGGGCGTACCGCGCCGACGGCACCCTGGTCCCCCGCGGCCAGCCTGGCGCCGTGATCACCGACCGGGCCGCCGTGGCCGCGCGCGTGGCCACGATGGCCACCAGCCACGTTCTGGAGTCCGTGGACGGGCAGCAGATCCCGGCAAAGTTCCGTTCGGTGTGCGTGCACGGCGACACACCGGGAGCGGTCGCGCTCGCCGCCGCGGTCAGGGACGCACTGGAGCGCGCCGGGGTGAAAGTGGCGCCGTTCGCGTGAGGCGCTGGCGCCCGGCCGGCGACGCCGCGCTGCTGCTGCAGGTGGAAGGCCTGGCCTCCCGGCTCGCTGCCGCCATTCTGACGGAACGCGTCGCGGGCGTGCTTGACGTCGTGCCAGGGGCCCGGACCGTCCTGGTGACAATCGAGCCGGGCAGCAACGACCTCGGCGAGCTGGCCGGGCGGCTGCTGGAGCTGCCGCTCCCGCCGGACCGCCCGGGCGAAACGGCGCTGGCCGAGATCACGGTGGTCTACGACGGCCCCGACCTGACCGAGGTGGCCCAGCTGACCGGGCTGTCCCCCGGCGAGGTCGTCGCGAGGCACGCGGCGGGCGAGTACACAGTGGGATGGCTCGGGTTCTCCCCCGGCTTCGGCTACCTGACCGGCCTGGACCCGGTGCTGGCTTCGGTGCCGCGGCTGGACGAGCCGCGGCTGCGGGTGCCGGCGGGCTCGGTGGCGATCGCCGGGGGCCTCGCCGCGGTGTACCCGAGCACCTCACCCGGCGGCTGGCGGCTGCTCGGCCGCGCCTCGGCCGCGCTCTGGGACCCCGACCGCGACCCGCCCGCCCTGCTCGCCCCCGGCATGCGCGTCCGCTTCCGCAAGGTGGACGCGCTCGCGGACATCGCCGCCCCGCCCGCCGCCCGCTCAGCCCCACCAGCCCGAGTCCTCCCACCCCCAGCCCCACCAGCCGCCCCAGCCCCACAAGCCGCTTCAGCCCCACCAGCCGCCCCAGCCCTAGCCCCAGCCCCAGCCCCAGCGGCCACCAGCCAACCCGGCGATTTTCATGATCGTGGTAGCTGGGCCTCCAATAGCGGTCGTTATCTACCACGATCATGGAACAGCGGGCCCGTGATCGAGGTGATCAGGCCCGGGCCGCTGGCGACCGTGCAGGATCTGGGGCGGCCGGGGTACGGGCACCTCGGGGTGCCGCGCTCTGGGGCGGCGGACGTGGCCAGCCTGAGGCTGGCGAACCAGCTGGTCGGGAACCCGGACGGCGCGGCCGGCATCGAGTTCACGCTCGGCCGCGCCACGCTGAGTTTCCCTTGCGGGGCCCGGGTTGCCGTCACCGGCGCTCCCGTGCGGCTGACCGTCGAACCCGGGACGCCAGAGGTGGCCGATGACGGTCCCGGCAGCACCGCCAGCGACGTGACCGGCGGCACCGCCAGCGGCATGACCGGCAGCACCGCCAGCGACGTGACGGGCGGCACCGCCAGCGAGGTGACCGGCGGCACCGCCAGCGGCATGGCCAGCGGCGTGACCGGCGGCGCGGCGGCCAGGGACATGCCGTACGGAAGCGCGTTCGAGGTGCCGGCGGGCAGTGTATTGCGCGTGGGCGCGCCCGCGGCCGGCGTGCGCAGCTACCTCGCCGTGCGCGGCGGCGTCGGCGTGCCGCCGGTTCTCGGCAGCCGGTCGGCCGATCTGCGCTCCGGGCTCGGGCCCGCCGCGCTACGGCCCGGCGACGTGCTGCCGGTGGGCGACGAGCGGACGGCAGCGACGCCGGCGACAGCGACGCCGGCGACGGTGATGCCGGCGACGGTGATGCCGGCGACGGTGATGCCGGTGACGGGCGAGCCCGCCGTGCTGCACGTGGTTCCCGGGCCGCGCGACGACTGGTTCGCGCCGGACGCGCTGCGGGAGCTCTGCGCCGGGACGTACGTGGTGACGCCGGCCAGCGATCGGACGGGGCTGCGCCTTGACGGCCCTGCCCTGCCCTTCGCTGGCCGCGGCGAGCTGCTCAGTGAGGGCGTGGTTACCGGCGGGCTGCAGGTCCCGCACGGCGGCAGGCCGATCCTGCTGCTGGCCGACCATCCGGTCACCGGCGGCTACCCGGTTATCGCCACGGTGGTCTCCAACGACATCGGCCTGGCCGCCCAGCTTCGGCCGGGCGGGAAGCTGCGGTTCGCGCTCGCGGCTCCGGGCGGCTGACCCGCACCTTGCGCCATGCCTGGGCGCCGCCCCAGGATGCCCGGGCGCTGGCCGATGATTTGCGCGGTCGGCTTCCGTCTGACTATCCGGATGGCACGTTGCTGGCGACGCGGAAGGAAACGATCATGGCAGACGAGACCGACAGCATCCCGCTGCCGCTGGTGGTGGACCGGGACGCCTGGCAAGCGCGGCTGAACGAGCTGGTGGTCCGCGAGAAGGCGCATACCCGCGAGGGCGACGCCATCGCGGCGGCTCGCCGCCGGCTGCCGATGGTCGAGGTGGATCCCTCGATACCCCTGATCGGCGCGCAGGGCCAGGTCCGTTTGCTTGACGTGTTCGAGGGACGCCGACAGCTGATCGTCTACTTCCACATGTGGCACACCGGCCAGCCCGCCGCGGCCCAGTGCGAAGGCTGCACGTTCTTCAACGGCCAGATCCGCGAACTGTCCTACCTGCACTCGCGCGACGTCACCTACGCCACGTTCTCCCAGGGCCCCTACCCCGAGAGCGCCGCGTACCGCGAGTTCATGGGATACGAGATGCCCTGGTACTCCGCGCAGGACTCGGCCGAGGCGCTGCTGGCCGGGCGCTGGTTCGGCATGCAGGTGTGCTACCTGCGCGACGGGGACCGGGTGTTCGAGACCTACTGGAGTTCGGGCCGGGCCGCGGAGGCGCTGGCGCCCAGCTACGGGCTGCTCGACATGACGGTCTATGGCCGCCAGGAGATCTGGGAGGACTCGCCGGCGGACTGGCCCCAGCGGTTCGCCAACACCGGAGAGCAGTTCCGCACCGACGGGCGCCCCTCCGCGCAATGGTCACGCCTGGCCGCTGGCCGCTCCGACGACCTGACCGGGAACTAGGAACGGCCCAGGGGTGAGTTGAAAATCGACTAGCTGAGTCGATCTTGGTTGGGGCTACTGGGGCTATCGGGGTTAGTGGCACGGCACGGAACATCCCGGCCGAGGGGTGGGGTCCGGACCTAGGGGGCGGGGCTCAGTTCCCGGTAGGCGGCGAGCAGGTCGGCGGCCGCCACCGTGGTGAGGTCCTCGGGACTCGCCGTGTCACCAAGATGGGCCACCCTTACGTCTCTGGCCGCGCAAGCGCGCTCGAACAGCGACCGGGCGAACCGTCCGTTGCCCAGCTCGTCGATCTTCCCCTGCGCGCAGGCCGTGCCGAAGACCTGGTCGAGCACGGGCAGCGCGTCGGCGTCGAAGCTGTCCCCCGCCTGCCGCGCGATCGCGCCGGCGATGCTGGTCAGCTCCTGTGGCGAGTAGCTGGGGAACGAGACCCGCACGCTGAACCGCGAGGCCAGGCCGGGGTTGCTGCGCAGGAACCGGTCCATGTCCGGCGTGTAGCCGGCCAGCACGATCACCAGCCGGTCCCGGTCGTCCTCGGCGCGCTTGAGCAGCGTCGCGATCGCCTCGGAGCCGAACGCGTCCCCGCCCGAGTAGCCCTGGTTGTACAGGGAGTAGGCCTCGTCGACGAACAGCACCCCGCCAAGCGCCGAGTCGACCAGCTTGTTGGTCTTGATCGCGGTCGAGCCCAGGTGCTCGCCGACCAGGTCGGCCCGGTGCGCCTCGACCACGTTGGGCCGGACCAGCAGGCCAAGCGCGGCGAAGATCCGGCCGAGGATCCTGGCCACGGTCGTCTTCCCGGTGCCGGGCGGCCCGGTGAACACGAAGTGCCTGGCCGGTGGCTGGCTGGCCAGTCCGTGAGCGTCGCGCAGCCGCGCCACCCGCAGCTGGGCGGCGATCTCGTGCACTTGGCGCTTGACCGGCTCGAGGCCGATCAGCGCGTCCAGTTCGGCCAGCGCGGCCTCCAGCGTCGGCGTCTCGCTGTAGCCGCGGAAGCGCGTGGTCAGGTCGGCGAACGCGTGCTCTATGTCGCCAGCGCGCAGGGTCACCAGGTCCGCCGGTGACGGCTCGGCCTCCCCTGCCATCACTCGGACGTCCCTGGCCTGGCCCGCCTTCTCCAGCAGGCTGCGCACGAACCGGCCGTTGCCGAGCTCGTCGATGATCCGCCTGCGGCCGACATCCTCGAACAGCCGCCACAGCACCGGCCTGGCGTCCGGGTCGAGCAGCTCGCTGCGCCGTTCGATCGCCAGGTCGGCCAGGGAGAGCAACTCGGCGGGCGTGTACCCCGGGAACTTCACCCGGACCGCGAACCGCGACGTCAGGCCGGGGTTGCTGCCGAGGAAGTTGTCCATCTGCCGTTCGTAGCCGGCCAGGATGATGATCAGGTTTTCGCGGTCGTCCTCGGCCCGGGTCAGCAGGGCCTGGACGGCCTCGCTGCCGAACCGGTCCGTCTGCCCGTCGCCTTCGTTCACCAGGCCGTACGCCTCGTCGATGAACAGCACCCCGCCGAGCGCCGAGTCGATCAGCTCGTTGGTCTTGATCGCGGTGGCGCCCAGGTACTCGCCGACCAGGTCGGCCCGGTGCGCCTCGACCACCGACGGGGTGTCGAGCAGGCCGAACGCATAGAAGATCTTGGCGACAATGCGGGCGACCGCGGTCTTGCCGGTGCCCGGCGGGCCGAGGAACACCATGTGCTGCATGGGCTTGTCGGTCGCGTACCCGGCAACCGCGCGCCTGCGCGCCGCCTCGATCGATGCGGCGATCGACCGGACCTGCTCCTTGACCGCGTTCAGGCCGATCATGTTGTCCAGCTCGGCCATGGCCTCGTCGACCGTGATATCCGGGGGCGCCGCCGCGGAGCGATCATGGCCATCGCCGCCGGCCTGGGGCTGCTGGCTCTCGCCGCCGTGCTGGAGGCGTGCCGCCTCGGCCGCCCCGGCCCGGCCGCCGCGCCCCGTCGCGCCCCCGGTCCCCGGGCGCGGGCGGGTCAGCGTGCCGGTCGCGCCGCCGTCGCCGGCCGGTGGCCAGCCGTAGGGTGCGGCCAGGGCGCCGCCACGTGCCTGCTGACGGCCGAACTCGCGCTCTTCCTGCGAGGCCTTGGCCAGCCGCCAGCCCAGCACCACGAACGCGATCAGCCACGCGACGGCCAGGCCCGCGAACGCCTCGCCCTTCGCGAGCCGCAGGATGATGATGCCGATAGGGAGCGCCCACCCGAGCGTCCACGCGACCGTGCGGCACGGCACGAACCAGCGGCCGAGCGGGCCGGCGTGCGCGAGGGCCACAACGGCGAACGGCAGCAGGAGCAGCAGCCCGAACCAGGACGAGTTCGCGCCGCCGGACAGGCCGGACACGAGGGCCAGGCCCCAGACCGCAACCGAGAGCGACGCCACCAGGCCACGATGCCCGGCTGACACCGCGAACGGTGCGTAGATGAGCCCGCCCACCAGCGCGATCGACAGCACCGCGGGGGACAGGAAGATCAGCGCGACGACCAGAAGGATCTTGACGATCAGGGGGGCTGCGGAGAACCACCGGCGAATGCGAGTGACCCCGCCCTGCACCATCCGCCAGCCGGGCAGGGAAGGGGACCGGTCTTCTGTCCGCATTGCACTCCCTCGCACTAGAGACCTGTATAGCGCATTAGCGAGCGCATACGAAGTCGCACATTCGGATGGCAGGCGAAAATTGCCGCAATTTTCGCCTGCGGGCATGCCGCGTTAGGTCGTGATCATGGCCGTGGCACCATTGCGCTGGAAATGGCCGGCGGACGGGGCCGGCCTCGCGCGCACCGGGCGGAGGGCCGATGGAGCGGATCACTGCGGAGCTGCTTATCCCCGGCAGCGGGCACCCCGTCCGGGATGGCGTGGTCCTGCTCGACGGGGCTGCGATCGGCTATGCCGGACCGGCGTCGGGGGCGCCGGACACGCCGGGAGCGGTCGTATACCGCGCGGCCACCGTGATGCCCGGGCTCTGGGACTGCCACGGCCACTTTCTCGGGCAGCGCACGTTTGACCTGGGCCAGCTGCCGCTCGAGCCGGTGGCGTTGCGCGCGGCGCGCTCCGCCAGGGACCTGCGCGCCGCGCTCGAAGCCGGCGTGACCTCGGTGCGTGAGGTCGGCGGGCTCGGCGTCCACCTGGCCCGTGCCGTCAACGAAGGGGTCCTCGACGGGCCGACGATCTACGGGGCCGGCGCGATCCTGTCCATCACCGGCGGCCACGGTGACCTGCACGCGTACCCGCTGCCCCTGCTCGACGAGTTCGCCAGGCTGAGCGGGGAGCTGCGGATGGCCGACGGGCCCGACGAGTGCGCCCGCGCGGTCAGGGAGCAGCTGCGCAGCAACGCCCGGCTGATCAAGGTCTGCGCCTCGGGCGGGGTGCTGTCCGAGGTCGATCACCCGGTGCACCAGCAGTTCACCTCCGCCGAGCTGCGGATGATCGTCGAGATCGCCGGCCTGGCCGACCGGGTGGTCGCGGCGCACTGCCACGGCAAGCCGGGGATCATGGCGGCTCTCGAGGCCGGGGCCCGCACGATCGAGCACGGCACCTACCTGGACGAGGAGTGCTGCGCGGCGATGCGCGAGACCGGCGCGATCCTGGTGCCGACGCGCACGATCATCGAGGACATGCTGACGCACCTGGACACGGTGCCCGAGTACGCGGCGGTCAAGGTGCAGGCGATCGCCGCGATCCACGCGGAGGCGACGGCGCTGGCCATCTCCAGCGGTGTCACGGTCGCGATGGGCACCGACATCGGGCTGACCGGCCCGGACCGGCCCAACGCCTGGGGCCAGAACGGGGCCGAACTGCCGCACCTTGTCGCGCTCGGCATGACCCCGCTGCAGGCGATCGAGGCCGCCACCGCGACCGCGCCGCTGACGCTCGGGCCGCAGGCGCCGCGCAGCGGCAGGCTGGAGGCCGGATACGACGCCGATGTGATCACGCTGGACGCCGACCCGCTGGCCGACATCGGCGTGATCGCCGACCCCGGCCGCGTGACCGGGGTCTGGACCGGGGGCCGCAGGGTCAAGCCCGGCCCGGTTATCCGATAGCCATCGCAAAGATGTGCAGCGCCGCGTTGTAGCCGGCCACGCTGCCCAGCGACGGCAGCGTCACGGCCTCGACGGTCTTGCCGGCCGCCAGCGGCACCGACTGCTCGAACACGTACACCTCGTGGCCTGACGAGCCGGTCGGGTAGTTGGCGTAGTCCACGCCGGCGACCTGGACGTTGTCCGGGTTGCCGTTCTCGCCGCTGGGGTACCAGAAGTTCCCCACGTTCAGCGTGAACGACTGGGTGCTGCCGTCGGTGTAGTAGACCGTGCCGGTGCCCGACTCGGCCGAGTTGTTCGCCGCGGCCAGGAACCCCAGGCTGTCCCCGGAGCCGGAGATCGCTATCGTCTGCCCCTCGGCCATCGTGTTATCCGGCTCGGCTACTGCCGCGTCCGGCCAGGTGAACGACAGGCCACCAGCGGTCACCGACGCGCCCGCGGTCAGGCCGTCGGCGGCCAGCCCCTCGGCGGAGAACGTTGTGCCCTCGCCGTCGAATCCGATGAACCCGGATGACGGGTCCGGGTTGGCGTCGTCGGTGATGCCGTCGTTGTTGTACGTCGCCGCGAGGCTGGCGGCGGGCACCTGCACCTGCGCGGCGTTTTGCAGCGCCTGCCGCGCGCCCCCGGCGGCGCCCGAATAGCTAGCGGTGGCAAGCAGGTTGTCCGTACCCGCCGTCAGCCCGGACGACGGCGCGGTCACCGAGAACGTCTTTGACGCCGAGCCGCCGGGCGCGACGGTGCCGAGGCTGACTTGGCCGGCCGGAGACAGCGTCCAGCCGGATGGCACGCTCATCGACACCGCGGCGGCGGACAGCGGCCGGCTGGTCGGGTTGCGGAGCGTCGCCCGGACCGTGAACGTGCCGTCGGCCAGCGTCGACGACGAGATCGCGGCCAGCGTCGGCTGCGGCGGCGTGGGCTGCCCGTACACCGCGGGCGAGTACCCGGGGCTGGCCACCGGCTGCACCGGTACGCCGCCCGCCTGGTTGCCGATGGCCACGAGGCTGACCTGGTCCAGGCCGCCGCCGGCGCCGTCCAGGCCCCAGACCGCGATCGCGAGGGTATTGGCGCCGTGGTCATTCAGGATTCCCGCGGGCACGTAGAACTGGTGCTGCGGCCCGACGTTGTTCACGTAACGGCCGATCAGCCAGCCGTTCACGTAGATGAATGCCCGGTAATCGGCGGTCCCCGCGCCCGGTCCTGGGCCGCCGATCTGCACGTCAATGGGCACGTAGCCATGGCTCGGCAGGCTGAGCGAGAAGCTGGTCCGGTACCAGCCGATCCCCGGCGGGACGCCGCGGGCCGGCCAGCTGTCCGGCAGGGTCACGCGCTGCCAGTCCTGGTCCGGGTAGCCGGTCAGGTCCCAGCCGTTGTCGGACCCGTACAGCCCGGCCGGGTTCATCACGCCGCGGACCGGGTCCTGCAGCGTGGTGCCACCCGGATCACCCATCAGCCGCCAGGCGACCGGGGCCGACGACCCGTTCAGGGTGGCCGAATAGAGACCGACCTTCTCGCCGGACGGTCCCTCCGGATTACCGGTGTTCTCGACCAGCACCGCGATCACGTTGTCGCTGCCCGGCCGGAGCGCTGCGGCCGGGAAGCTGAACGTGTCGGTGGCCGCGCCGGCCGCGGTGTCTGAGCCGAGGAACGCACCGTTCAGCCAGACGGAGAACGCACCGGTCGGCGCGATCCCGTCGGCGGTGAGCGTCACCCCGGTCTCGCTCCCGGTGGCCGTGAAGTGCCCGCGGTACCACACGAACCCGTGGTCGTAGCCGTAGTCGGAGGCGTAGAGGACCGGCGTGGACGGCGAGCTGGCGTTGGACACCGGGTGGTCGGCGAGCGTCCAGGAGCTGTCGTCGAAGCCCGGCTGGGCCTCCGGCGTCTCCGAGCTGAACTTCCAGTCGGTCAGCGTCGGCAGCGTCACCGCCGCGGGGCCGCCAACGCTGCCCTGCAGCGATCCGTCGCTGCCGGTGCCAGCCGCCACCGGCTGCCCGTTCCAGGTCACGCTCGTCACCCCGGCCGGGGCCCAGACCGTCAGCGGGCCGGCCACGGCGGTGTCTCCGGAGAGCGCGAGCGTCCCGCCGTGGGTGACGGCGGTGCGCACCAGGTAGCCGCCCTCGACCAGCGCCGGGCCCGCCGAGGTCGACTCCGGCCAGAATTCCTCCGCGGCAGCGGTGTCGGCCAGCAGCAGCAACAGCGGCGGCCTGCCGCCGCCGGTCACCGCGACCTCGGCCAGGCCGCCGAGGGTGTAGTCGAGGCGCAGCTGGTCCGCGGTGGCGTCCCAGGTGGTCTGCACGGTGCCGGCCTGGGGGGACGACGACCCCCCGGAGCCCCCCGCCGACCCCGACAGCACCTTGACCGTGGGCTGGCTGGCGTACTGCAGCACGGTCTCGCCGTCGGTGCCCGCCGGGTCGTAGAACAGGGCCACCGAGCGGCCGCCGATGCTGGCCTGCGTGTCCAGTTCGGAGGTGGAGTAGACCAGGTGCTGGCCGGCGAAGTCGTAGTTCGCGGTGAGCAGCCGGGAGTCGCGGCCGTCCAGCGTGATCGACGTGCCGGACTGCTGCGGTATCGCCGGGAAGAACTCCGCCTGCTGCGCGGCGGTCGGCACGTTGATCGCGTCGATCACCACGGTGTCCGCAGACGAGGCGGAGTTGTCGGTGCCGGTGACCACGATCTCGAGGGTGTGGCTGCCCGCCGTGAGGCCGGTCTTGCTGAACAGCACCTGCTGGAACAGCTTGCCGGCCGGGCTGTAGGTGTCGACCGTGGCCGCCAGGCTGCCGTCGAGGTAGACGTCGGCGATGCCGCCGTTGGTGTTCTTCGGCCCGATCCACTGCACGGCGGTGCCGGTGAAGTCCACCGTCATGCTCGCGCCGGCCTGCGTGGACCAGGACTCAGTCTGGTCGTAGTCGCCGCCGGTGTAGCCGGAGCTCGTGCCCGCGTGCGTCCAGTCGCCGGAGTAGTTCAGCGCGGCGTTCGTGTCGTCGTAGGTGAAGCCCGCCGCCTCGCCGGTGTTCACGTTGTCCAGGCTCGTGCTCACCGTGGCCGTGGAAGTGGCGTCGGCCTGGCGCAGGTAGAAGAACTCGGCGCCGTCGGATGGGTTGTACCTGGCCATCGTGGCGACCGCGGAGCTGGACGGGGTCGGCGCCGCTCCCGCCTGCGTCTGCGCCAGCGGGACGACGGAGGTCTCGAAGTCGTTGATCAGCTTGTTCTCGCCGAACTTGGAGCCAGCGATGTCATTCGGGTCCGACGGCGTGCCGATCTCGCCGGTCTCGCTGATCGCGGCGCCGTAGTCGTAGGAGGTGTAGACGTCCGGATCCGGCAGCCAGCCCCAGTTGGTCCCGCCCACGCCCATGTAGTTGCTCTGCATGGTGACGCCCTGGGCGATGTTGTTCTTGTAGTACACGTTCTCGAAGTCCGGGCCGGTCATCGCAGCGCAGTTGGCGTATCCCGAGCCGCCCCAGCCGTCGAACGAGCCGCCCTGGAACTCGGGGATGTAGATCGGCTCGCCGGTGTAGCTCGGGTAGCCGTAAGGCTGGCCGAAGTTGCCGGTGTCGGCGCAGTCGAAGCCGAGCGGGTAGTTGTCCTGCCCGCTGATGTTCACCGCGCCGGTGCCGGAGGTGAACGTGTCCGAGCCGCAGCACTGGTTGAACGTGAACGGCACGTCGATCCCGTCCGAGGTGGCCTGCTGCTCCAGGTCGGCCATGTACTTCAGGTCAGCCGATGACGTGCCGGTGTACTCGTTCTCGATCTGGTAGAGGATCACGTCGCCGCCGTTGGTGATCTGGTGCGGCGCGATGACCGCGTCGATCTCGGAGAACCACTGCAGCGCGGCGGACAGGTACGGCTCGGTGTCGCTGCGGTAGCCGTTCGGGCTGGTGAGCACCCAGGACGGGATGCCGCCGCCGTCGGTCTCCGCGTTGATGTACGGGCCCGGCCTGGCGATCACGTACAGGCCCACCTGCTGCGCCAGGTTCAGGAACTCGTTCATGTCGCGTACGCCGCCGAAGTCGTATACGCCGGGCGACGGCGACGTGTAGTCCCAGTCGAAGTAGACGGTGACGGCGTTGTAGCCGTCGGCCTTCATCTTCTGCAGGTCATCGAGCCACAGCGATGGCGACGGCGTGCGCCACGGGTCGAACTCCCCGGCGGTGACGAAGACCCGGTTCCCGCCGATCTTCAGCGAGTACTGGTCGTAACTGACCTGCTGCGGCTTGCCGCGCAGCACGTCGCGCGGCTGCGCGATCGGCCCCGGCGTCACGCTGTTCGACGTCGCCGTGGGGCCGGAGGCACCGGCGGAGGTGTTGGCGGTCACGGTGAACGTGTAGCCGGTGCCGTTGGACAGGCCGTCCACGATCGCCCAGTCGTTTGGCACGGTGGCGGTGACCGTCTGGCCGCCGGAGGACGTGACCGTGTAGCTGACCACTTTGGCCGCGCCGGTGGCCGGGGGGCACCAGACCACGGTCGCCGAGGCCGCGCCGCCGATCGCGCGGACGTCGGCGGGTGCGCCTACGGCCGGCGAGCCGGCGCCCGCCGTCGTCCCCGCCGGGCAGGACGCGTCGGTCCCGGACGGTGTTAAGTGCCCGGTGCCGGGGCCCTGGCTCGCCACCGCGGTGCCGGCGCGACCCATGGCAGCCGGGCCCGCGGTGGCCGCTGTCGCCGGCAGCAGCGCGATGGCCAGGGCAACCGGGACGGCCGCGCTCAGGCCAGCCAGCCAGGGGTTCGAGCTCGCTGCCTGCCTGCGTGAGGACTTCATCATGATGATCACCTAAGTCGCAGAGCTACCGGTACGTCCCCCCAGCAACAGACATCAGACCTCTATGGCAACGTTGTCAAGAGCAATGACGCTATTTACGGAAAAGTCATGCGCTGTACATGGGCGCCGACAGGACCATTCGCACGGCGAAGTTCCGGTATCCGGCCCGCTGAAACGCGGCGGCCATCGGCCGGTTCGCCAGGTCGGTGTCGGCCTGGATCCACCGCGCTCCCGCCGCCGCCAGCAGGTGGGTGATCTCGGCCAGCAGGTCGTCGACGTAGCCGTTGCCGCGCAGTTCCGGGACCACGCCGAGGTAGGCGGCCACCGGGCCGTCGACGTTGCGCGACGGGATCGCCAGTCCGGCCAGGCTGCCCTGCGGCAGGTAGGCGAGCCGCCACCAGTCCCGTGGGCCCGGCATGCCCTGGTAGTAGCGCATCGCATCGCGTGCCTGGCGGTGCGCGCCGACAACGGCCGTGGCCTCGGCCGTGGTCGCATCAAGACTGCCCTTGGCGACCCTCAGGAACGCCGCCAGGAACGCGTCGTCGTCGGGCTCTGGCCGGAATTCCAGGCGACCCGGGCGTTCGGGCAGCCCGGCTGCCGGGGTCCACTCGTACCGCAGCCGCTCCAGTTCGCGGGTGAGCCCCGCGCGCTGCGCCGCCTGCTGCCGCCACCGTAGCGCCGCCGCCACGTCCGGCCGGTCCCGCCAGCCGGTCGGCAGGAAGACGTGGTAGGCGGGCAGGACGGACATGCCGCGGTAGCGGAACTCCTCGTGCGCCGCGCCGAGCAGGTTGACCGCCAGGCCGGCCCGGTCCGTCACCGAGCTGTCGACCAGCAGGCAGTCCAGTGCTCCCGGGTAGGCCCCGCCGGGGGGCAGCCACCAGACCGCCCGGGCCATGACCTGGCCGCCGTCTTCGGCGATCCAGGTGAGTCCGGGCCGGTACTGCCCGTCGGCGAACCGCCGGCGCAACAGTTCGGGGTCGATCACACCGACCGGGTCGTCGGTGGTGCAGGCGAGCACCCGGCCGAGATCTGCCTCGGTGATGGTTCGCAGCCGCATGCTAGGAGGGCCAGCGGTCGCGCCAGGGCAGCGCCGCCTCGAT
>Ga0209169_10000806_pt1 | contig 19313 bp, 15 predicted proteins | sample HubBroMetageWRM4_FD_188346 | JGI IMG/M metagenome (GOLD analysis project Ga0209169, IMG submission 188346) | Warmed soil microbial communities from the Hubbard Brook experimental Forest, New Hampshire - Hubbard Brook CCASE Soil Metagenome WRM 4... | ecosystem: Environmental > Terrestrial > Soil... | reverse complement strand
CGCCGTCGAGAACGATCACTGATGGCATTACTTCCCCGGCGGGCATAACTGTAGATTCAAACGGAACGCTCTACGTCCCAAACCTAAGGCAGAACAACGTCGAGGAGTACCGACCTGGCCAAGACGAACCCTTCCAGACGATTACTGAAACCGGCCACTGTCCAGCGGATGTAACGGTGAATAAGCGGGGTCTACTGTACGTTGCTGACTTCTGCACCCCCTATGGCGTTGTCGAGTTTCCGCCAGGGTCGCTAAAGCCCTCAAAACGGCAGATTAGCAACGGAGTGTGGGCACCTGCTGCGGTCGCGTACTATCCGCCACTTCAGCCTTGAGCGCCGCACCTCTGCCCCTCTGCACGACGTTCGCGTATGCGGGCCGTGTTGCTTTTGAAAGGCACCGAAGGTTGAGGCGACTCGGCTCGCCATGGCGTGGCCACCGCGCGAGGCTAAGCACTAACATGCCGAAACGTTGCTGGGCTGCGTGGGGTTCACGAAGCGAGGAGCAAGGAAGATGAGAAGGTTGGATTTCAGCCGTTACGTGCTAAGCAGCTGCGTGGCTGCGGCATTGCTCGCGGGCTGCGGCGGATCGCAGCCGCCGATCAGCGCACCGGGCGCGATGACGCAGAGCGGCGCGGTCACCACGCAAACGCAGCGCGGCGGATCGTGGATGCTGCCAGAAGCGAAGAGCAAGAAGCGTCTCTACGTCTCGGATTACCAAGGAGGATCCATCGACATATTTTCCGTGCCTAAGTATTCGCTGGTCGGACAGATCACCGACGGAATTTACGATCCCGAAGGACTCGCCACCAACAAGATCGGCGACCTGTACGTCGCAAACCTCGCGGCAAACACGATCACGGTCTACAAGCCGGGGACAACGAGCCCTTCGCTGACGTTGACTGAATCAGGCGGACCTACGGACGTTGCCGTGGGTAAGAACGGCTACGTATACGCCGGCGATTATGGGGGCGGTATTGACGTTTATCCTCCGGGTGCTACGTCGCCGATCCGTCGACTAACAAACGCGGCCCTTCGCTACGGAGTGACCGGCGTTGGCGTGGGTGCGTCGAACAGCGTGTATGCAACTGGCTTCAGCAACCGCAATTCCACCGGCCCGGCGATGGTGAAGTTCGCCCATGCGCACGGCTCCGGAAGCAATCTCGGCTTAACGGGACTCGTATTTCCGTTCGGCGTGATCATCGACAAGAACGACAACCTCGTTGTGACGGATGCCGGGTATTACTATGGACAGGGTGCAATCCTCGTCTATCCTTCGGGCCAGAAATCGCCTTCCGAGAAAACTACGATGCCGAATCCGGCCCACAGCGCCATCAACAAGCCAGAAAACCTCATCTACGTCCCCGAAGGCCACTACGGCTACAACGGCGTCAACGTGTACGACTATCCCAGCCTTACTTTAGTGACCACCATCCCTACCGGGGAACACTTCCTTGGGGGAGCCGCGCTCAGTCCAGCGCCGACGCCTTGATGACGCGCTAAATCCACCCCCGCGCTCGCGAGGCCGCATCGCGCTGAGCGCTAGCGTCCTAAAAGCCTCGCAGCTGCGCAGCCCGGCGCCGATCGCAAAGCGTTGCAGCCTCGCAGTTAGGCTCGCGGCGCCTCGCAGTGTGCTCGCAGTCTCGCAGCTTGGAGTTGCGGCGCTTAACGCGTTGCGGCTTGGATCGCAGCGGCTCTGATCGCGAAGGGCCTTGCGGATCGGCAGCTCAGCGGAGGGGGGGTCCGTTTTGAGCTCGCCAACTCCTTGTCCCACTAAGCTGCGGCACCCACGGCATTTCTTGTATTTGCAGGTAAACCGGACCTTGATGATCCGTAGTCAGGCGATGCGTCCGCTCGGTGGCCGAAAAGGCCATTGGCCACATAGTGTTTTCGACGCGTCGCGAAGTTTGCAAACGGGTGTTGCAAAATGAGCGTCGGGCGAGGCCGGATCGCGAACACGCGCAAAGCCCTTATTTTACAGGGATTTTCGCGAGGCCGGCGATCGAGGCGCGAGGGTGCAAAGGTGTACGGTTTCGGGCCTCTACCTCACAGCCCCCAAAGCTGCGGCGCAGTGGAAGCTCTTGAACTTGCGTTGGTTTTTTGGCGTCATCCTTCGACAAGCTCAGGTCGACGCGCCGCTTAGGTCGTTCGACTACGCGCCATCGGCGCTCCGCTCAGGATGACAAGGAAACTTTTAGGCGGCGGCGCCGTGGCAGCGTTTGTATTTCTTACCGCTGCCGCAGGGACACATCTCGTTGCGACCGACCTTGGGCTGGTCGCGCTGCATGGGTTTGGCGGGCGATTCGTCATCTTTATTCGTGTGGAACTGCTGCACGCGACGGCCGGTGCCGGGCGCCGGGCCGAGAAGTTGTTCGACTTGCTGCGGCGGCAACGCGTTGCCCGCGGAAGAAACCGGCTGCGGAATGAGCTGGCCGGACGGAATCGGCTCGAACCGTGGTGCGCCGGGGCCGCCGGTTGCGTAGGGCTGCAGCTCTTGCGGCGGCGGCCCTTGCTCGATCACGACTCGGAAGACGCCCTTGATCGCCTCGTCGGCGATGTTGTTCTTGAGCGATTCGAAGATCTCGAAGGCTTCCTTTTCATATTCCACGCGCGGATCTTTTTGGCCGTAACCGCGCAGGCCAATGCCCGTCTTGAGGTGATCCATCACGTAGAGATGGTCCACCCACTGACGATCGATGATCGGCAGCAAGAGATAGCGCTGCTCGACGACGCGCAGAATCTCCGGCGTGACTTCGTTCTCCTTCGCCTCATACGCGGCTCGCGCTTTCGCCCGCAAAAACCGCCGGATCTCTTCGCGATCCTTGCCGACTAAATCGTCGACCGAAACCTCGCGTTTGATTGGGAAAATCAGCTCTAGCGCGTTGAGCATCTCGGGCAGATCCCACTCCTGCGGATGAACGTTCTCAGGCGCATTCTCCTCGACGGTTTCGTCGACTTTCGCCTCGAGGGTCTGCAGCATGAAGGTCCGCGAATCGAACGTTGCCTCTAACGTCGAGCGCCGATCGCTGTAGATCACCGAGCGCTGCTTGTTCATCACGTCATCGTATTCGAGCACGTGCTTGCGGATCTCGTAGTTGTGATTCTCGACCTTGCCCTGCGCGCGCTGAATCGACTTGGTCACGAGCCCCGACTCGATCGGCTGCTCGTCGGTGAAGCCGACGCGCTCCATGATATTCGTCATTCGCTCGCCGCCGAACAGCCGCATGACTTCGTCTTCCAGCGATACGTAGAAGCGCGACGAACCTGGATCGCCTTGGCGGCCCGAGCGTCCGCGCAGCTGATTGTCGATCCGCCGTGACTCGTGCCGTTCGGTCCCGATAATGTGTAAGCCACCGTTGCGGGCGACGCCATCGCCGAGCTTGATGTCGGTGCCGCGGCCCGCCATGTTGGTGGCAATCGTCACCTGCGCCTCCTGGCCGGCGTCTTTGATGATCTCCGCCTCTTGCTCGTGATACTTCGCGTTGAGCACGTTGCACTCGACGCCCTTGCGCCGCAGCATCGCCGCCAAAAGCTCGCTCTTCTCGATCGAACGCGTGCCGACGAGCACCGGCCGGCCCTTCCGATGCTCCTCAATGATCTCGTCGACGACCGCGTCGAACTTCGCCTTCTCCGACTTGTAGACGATGTCGGAGTTGTCTTTGCGGACCATCGGCATGTTGGTCGGCACCACCACGACGTCTAAGCCGTAGATGTCGCGGAACTCGCGTTCCTCGGTCTTCGCGGTTCCGGTCATGCCGGCGAGGTGATCGTAGAGCCGGAAAAGATTCTGGAAGGTGATCGTGGCGAGCGTTTGATCCTCGCCGCGGACCTTGATGCCTTCTTTTGCTTCAATCGCTTGATGGATGCCGTCGGAGTAGCGCCGGCCGTACATAAGCCGTCCGGTGAACTCATCGACGATGATGACCTCGCCGTCTTTGACGATGTACTGCTGATCTTTGTGGAAGAGATTCCAGGCCTTGAGCGCAGCGTTGAGCTGGTGCGTCAGCTCGATGTTGCGCTGCTCGTAGAGATTCTGGACGCCGAGCATCTTCTCGACTTTGGCAACGCCGGCTTCCGTGATCGGAACCGCGTGCGCCTTCTCGTCGACGGTAAAATCATCGCCCTTCTTCAACCGCGGCACAATTTGGGCGAACTTGTCGTACAGCTCGCCCGACTCTTGCGAGGGACCGCTGATGATCAGCGGCGTGCGAGCTTCGTCGATGAGAATCGAGTCGACCTCGTCAACCAGTGCGAAGTAGAGCTCGCGCTGCACGAGGTCCTCGACCTGCCAGGCCATGTTGTCGCGCAGGTAGTCGAATCCAACCTCGTTGTTGGTCACGTAGGTGACGTCGCAGTTGTAGGCCTCGCGGCGTTGGGCGGAGTCGAGTCCGTGCTGTATGATGCCGATACTCAAGCCCAAGAACTCATAGACCGGCCCCATCCACTCCGCGTCGCGGCGGGCAAGGTAGTCGTTGACGGTCACGACGTGCACGCCGCGCCCTTCGAGGGCGCGCGCGTAAACCGGCAGCGTAGCGACGAGCGTCTTGCCTTCCCCGGTCTTCATCTCGGCGATCCGCCCCTCGTAGAGCACCTGACCGCCCATGATCTGCACGTCGAAATGACGCATCCCGACCGTCCGCGTTCCCGCTTCGCGCACGACTGCAAAGACTTCGGGGAGCATTGCATCGAGCGATTCGCCTTGTTCGAGGCGGCTCTTGAACTCCGCGGTCTTGGCTTTCAGCTCGTCATCGGAGAGCGCCGACATTTGCGCTTCGAACTCGTTGACGGCTTTGGCCGTGCGCCGTAGGCGCGCGACCTCGCGTTCGTTACCGTCGATAATTCCTTTGAGAAATGCCATCGGACGTTACGGCACGAGGCCGAGCCCCGTTACCGCCCCCGGAGATCTGTACGTGGCCGTTGGCGGCACATCGTGATTGGTTGAAGGGCCGGTCCCGGCAGGGAAGACTAAGACGATCCCGCTGCCGCTTGGGGTGGAATCGGCGACGTAGATCACGCCGTCCCCGTTGACCTTGATGTCGGTCGGCGCGTTGAGCAGCGTATCGCAGCCTTGGATTTTGCGAATCGGCTTGGTGTATGGGATCTTCTTGTTATACGGCGGAAAGACCAGAATCGCTGGGCCTTGCGATGGGTTGGTTTTGCAGTTCGCGTTGGGCTTTCCCTGATCGACGATGTAAATGTTGGCGTTCGCGTCGAGGGCGACGCTAAACGGTGTGATCACTTCGTTCTTCGCCGTAATGCTGAAGCGCGGGAAGACGTTGATCGGCGTGGGTGTCGGCGATGGCGTCGGACTCGGGCTGGGCGAGCCGGTGGGCGTCGGGGTGGGCTTGGGCGTCGGTGTCGGCTTTGGCGTCGGGGTCGGCTTGGGCGTCGGCGATGGCGACGGCAGCACGAACTGGTCAACCGACGCGCCCTGAATGTTGGCGACGTAGATATGGCCCTGCGGGTCGATCGCGACGCCACCCGGCAGTTTCAAGCCGGGCTTGGGGCCAGCGATCTCCTGAAACGGCGACGTGGCGCCGGTCGTGAAGAGCAGGATTTGGCTCGGGTAGACGCGCGTCGGGTCGGTGTCCGCAATAATCATGAGGTTTGGCGGCGTGCTGGGCGACGCTGAAGGCAGCGGCGACGGGCCAAGCGGCGAGAAAGCGATGCCGCGCGGTCGCCCGGCGAGCGCCGTCGAGTTAAGTGGAACGACGTTCCCCGTCGCGAGGGCGGCGAATTCGACAAGCAGCGCACCGTTCGTGCTGGGGTTATAGTTGGTCACCCAGAGATTGTGCCGCCGATCGAAGGCGAGATACTGCGGGCCATTTAGCGTCGTACTCCCGCCGCCGATGTTGAACGTGGGTGATCCGCCGCTCTTGGTGGCACTGGTATAGATGCTAATCGCGTTTTGGTTGCTATTGCTCGCATAGAGCGTCATCGATGGAAAATTCGGCCCGACGTTCACGCCGGTCGTCTGGCCGAGACTGCTGCACGCGACGACCGCGGCCGTCAATGCTAAAGCGAGAAAACTGCGCTTAGCGCAGGCGCTAAGAAAGCTTCTCATCCGAAACCCTTTAAAGAAAGACACAGCGATGCGGTTCCCCCAGGCGCCCAACTTTCCTGGCCGAGCGCCCGGTGGGCAAGGAACCATACGGCGGCTACCAGGAGCAGGAAGAGCACCAGCGAGACGATCCAACGCCGCGCCCGTCGCCGCACGTAGGTGGGACGGCTCGACTCAGTGTCGATAATCTGGCGTGGCATCCTAAGAAGCCCTAAACCGCGCGGCGCAGCGGATGGTTGAGCTCGCCGCTCTGTACCATCTTGAGCAGCGTTCCAACCGTAACGAAGCGATATCCGGCCCGCTTGAATCGGTCGACAACAAAAGGCAACGCTTCGATCGTCTCAAGCTTACCGCTGTGGAGCAACACGATCTCGGGCGCCGTTGCGTGCGTGACCAAGTGATGCTCCAACTGCGGGACCGTCACCGTGCGCCAATCGCCGCCGTCGTCGGTCCACAGCACCACTGAGTAGCCCAGCGATTGCGCGATCTGAAGCGTGCTTTCGGTATAGCGGCCGTGTGGCGGGCGCATGTAGGCCCGCGCGGCGGGATCGTGCGAGAGCGACCAGAGCACGTCGCCTCCTTCGATGATCTCACGGCGAACTTGGTCAGCCGTTTCCCGATCGAGATTCGGATGCGAATAGGTGTGGTCCGCGATCTCGTTGCCGTCGGCCTCGATGCGCCGGGTGAGCTCGGGCCACTGCTGCGCGTCCTCGCCGATCAGGAAGAACGTCGCCGGCACTTTCAAGTCGCGCAACACATCCAGCAGCATCGGCGTGTAGATTGGATACGGCCCGTCGTCGAACGTTAGCGCGATCAGACGCGGGCGTCCGGAGCGATCTTCGGTGGGGAGTTCGTGCGTCGCCCGATAGAGCCGCGCGAATGCGTCACTGGAAAATTCGAGATGCACGTTAGTCTGCGGCGTGACCAGCGCTGGAATGAGATTGCTTTTATGAATGAACGCACGCCATCCGCCGTAGACAAGCACGCCGGCAAAGAGGACTACGACAATACCCTTCACGGTCGGCGACGCCACACGCTTACGAATGTCCCTGTAGGTTGGAAAGCGGAAGAGTTTTGGTGATGTCGGTGCCGAGGATCACCGTCACGTCGCTCGTCGTCGTCGCCGTCGCGGCCGGCGAAGCGCTGCTGGGTGGATCCGGCGTGACGAGCGCTTCGTGCAGCGCGGGCGGCAGCGCCTCGCGCACGCGCGCGCCGGCGAACGTCACACTCGAGTGCTCGTGAATCTCGGTGGTACCGTAATCGGAACGATCGGCGTCACCGACATCCCCGATCGTGAACCCAGCTTTGCGAAGAACCGACGCTACGCGCCGTGCCGCGCCGGGAACTCCGCTACCGTTCTCCACATCGACGCGCAGCGTCGACGGAGGGATTGCCGCGAGCGCGAGCGCATCCGGCGACGGCACCGGCGTCACGGTGGGCGGCGCGGTCAACATCTTTGCGACCAAGCGCGCGCGGGCTGCCGTGTCGGGCACGAGCGAATCGCCGTAGCCCGGCAAGTTGACGTCGTCGGTATAGGGCACCTGGTCGCTGACGATCGCTCCAGGTGAGATCCCTTGAAAATACGTCGCCAGCGAGATCAGCTCCGAGTCGGTGAAATCGGTCTGCACTTCTCTTTTGAAGACCGCCAGCAAGTCGCCCATATGCAGGAACGTGTTGACCTTATCGCCCTTGACTTTATTGATGAGTGTATGGAGCACTTGCTGTTGGCGCATGATGCGGCACGGATCGCTGCACCAGTCGTGGCGGAAGCGCATGTACGCGACCGCCTGATCGCCATTGAGGTGCTGCATGCCTTGTTTGAGGTGGATGTTTAAGTGACCCCAAGTGTCGACGTAATCGAGCGTTTCGCCGGTGCAGCCGGTTTTGTATTTGAGACAATCGGACGACTTCACGTCAATATCGATGCCGCCCAGCGCCGTAATGAATTGCTTGGTCGCATCGATCCGTAAGATCACGTAGCGGTCGAAGTCGGGGATGCCGAGCCATCCCGCAATGACGCTCTTGGCTTCCTTGACGCCTCCGTCCGACTGCGCCTCGTTGATCTTTCCCTGCGTTCCGTTGGGCAGCGTCGCGATCATGTCGCGCGGAATTGACAGCTGATAGACCCGTTTGTTCGCAAAATCGAGATTGACTGCCCAGATAGCGTCGCTGCGCGCGTTCGTTGAGTACTCTTGATCTTGAGCAGTATAGTCGTAGTCGAGGCCTTCAATTAAGACCAGGAGGTTGGGGCGGCCGAAGACGTCCTGCGGATTGCGGACGAAAATCTGCGTGATCTGCGTGATCGCGCTGACCGGGTTGCGGCGTTCGACGACCGAATAGCCGGCCAAAGCCGAAGCTCCGGCGAGCACCACGAGCGCGACGATCGTGAGAATCCGCTTCGTCAACATACTCAACCCGCTCGTTGCTCCGCTTCGACGGCCCGACCTAGAAAATCTAAGTGGGTCATGGAATCCAGGCGCACGTTGGCGAACTCGCCGGCTCGGGCCCCGCCCGTGAAATAGATGCCGCCATCGACACCAGGCGCTTCACCTTCGGAACGTCCAAACCATGCTCGCGTGGCGTCAAGGTGCCGGCGGATTGGGTCGCGTTCGCGCAAGCGCCGCGATTCTTCGACGAGCACACGTACGGTCGTGTTGCAGCGCTTGCTCCGTGCGCGCGCCGACGCAAGCCGTTGCGCTTCGCGCAGGCGAATGAGCCGCTCGCGGCGCTCCCGCACGCTAACGCGCTCGGAAAGCTCGGCTGCCGGCGTCCCCTCTTCAGCGCTATATTCGAAGAAGCCGACGCGATCGAGCTCGGCACGCGCGATCCATTCTTCGAGATACGCGACGTGCTCTTCGCGTTCGCCGGGAAAGCCCACGATGAACGTCGAGCGCATGGTGATGGCGGGAACCTTCGATCGAAACTCTTCGATGAGCTCGAGATAGCGCTCTCCGTTGCTGGGGCGGCGCATCGCGCGCAATACCTCGGGATGCGCGTGTTGCAGCGGCATATCCATGTACTTGCAAACCTTTGGCAGCTCCGCGATAGCATCGATGAGCTCGCGATCGACCGTCGCCGGATAGAGATAGAGCAGCCGAATCCACTCCAGGCCGCCGATCGCATCGAGCCGCTCGAGCAGCGTAGCAAGTCCGCCGCGGCGGATACCGCGATCGCGGCCCCACATCGAGGTGTCTTGGGCGATGAGGATCAGCTCCTTCGCGCCGCCGGCGACGAGCGCGCGGGCTTCAGCGAGGATCGATTCCTCGCTGCGGCTACGGAACTTCCCGCGCAGCGCCGGGATGATGCAGAACGTACAGGGGTGGTCGCAACCTTCCGCAATTTTTAGGTAGGCGGTGGCGCTCGGCGTCGTGACGAGGCGCGGCAAGAAATCGTGCTCCGGTTCCGGCTCGAAGTCGAGCCGCACGGGCCGGCGCCCGGCCTCGACATCGTCGAGCATCTCGGCGATGCCCGCGTAGGCGCCGGTGCCGACGACCCCGTCGATCTCCGGGATCAAACTCTGCAACTGCGCGCCGTACCGCTGCGCGAGACACCCCGCAACGATCAGCTGTTGACCCGGCCGTTTCTCGGCCGCGTGCTCGAGGATAACCTGCGTTGATTCTTCCTTTGCCGGGTCGATGAAGGCGCAGGTGTTGATTACGACGGTGTCGGCGTGGCGCGCTTGCGCCTCCAAACGCCAGCCGGCCGCGCCGAGCTTAGCGATCATCACCTCGGTGTCCACCAAGTTCTTCGCGCACCCAAGACTGACGAACGCGACGCTTCGCATCGTTCTAACTAGCGAAAGTTCACGAACTGCAGCGGCAGCTCGAACTCCATGGAGCGCAGCGACGTGATGACTTTCTGCAAGTCGTCTTTGTTCTTTCCCGAAACGCGCACTTGTTCGTCCTGATACTGCGCGGTGACTTTGAGCTTCAGCGACTTGATATGCAGGAGGATCGTCTTACTCTGCTCTTTGGGAATTCCGCTACGAAGCGCAACGATCTGACGTACGGTGCCGCTCAACGCCGACTCGACCGGACTGAATTCGAACGCTTTGATATCGATGCCGCGGCGCACGGCTTTGCCCTGAAGCATGTCGACGACGTTGCGCATCTTCAGCTCGTCGTCGGAGATCAACGTGATCTTCTTCCCATCGAACTCGATGCTGGTCTTGCTATGCTTGAAATCGAACCGATTTTCGATTTCCTTGCGCGTCTGATTGAGGGCGTTGTCGAGCTCTTGCCCATCGACGCGCGAAACGACGTCAAACGACGATTCGCTCGCCACGAATTCCTACGGTGCTCCTCTCAAAGCGTAAAGGCGTGCTCGACGACGTCGCCCGATTTCCCGAGCTTCCCGACGTCTCTGCCGTCGACGTAGATCTCCACGCCGCCGGCGTTGCCGACGCGCACCAGTGCCGTATTCCCGTGGAACGTCTTCGACGTCCCGGCCGGGAACGTACCCTCCATGCTAACACTGCCGTCAACGGTGACCCTGAGCCACGACGGGGCCGAGAGCACGAGGGCCAGCGACTTGGGACCGTCGGCCGCTGCGAGCGTGCGTACGGTCGGAGTCGGGCTCACGACCGGCGCGCTCGGCGAGGCCGAGGCGGCGCTCGCCGCAATCGGCGCCGAGGCCGGCCCGGCCCGGCGCAGCGTGAGCTCATTAAAGGTAACAAAGGCGATCAGCAGCACCGCCACGACCGCCGCGGCCCAGAGCACCGGTGAGCCGCGGCTGAAGCGCACCGGCTCGGCGGGCGCCGGCGCCTCGCGCCCAGGCAAGCTTTGCGCAGGCGGGGGCTGCGTACGATTGAACGCCGCGACCGCAGCTTCCGGATCGAGCCCAAGAAAGCGAGCGTAGGTTCGAATGAAGCCGCGAATGTAGACCGGAGCGCCGATCGTGCTCCAGCTCTCACCTTCGATGGCCGAAAGGTAAACGGAACGAATTCGGATCTGCTGGGCGGCGTCCGATAGTGACATACCACGGGCTTCCCGGGCCGCGCGAAATCGCTCACCCAGCGCGTCAGACGCTCCTGACATTTGGCCTTTCAGTTAGCCCCGCCTTAATGTTATCCTGTTCGCAGTCAAATGGTTAAGGAACGCGTTATTGCGGCGATGAGCGGTGGTGTCGACTCCGCTGTTGCCGCCGGTCTCTTGCTCGAAAGCGGTTACGACGTCGTCGGCATCACGATGAAGATGTACACGCCGTCGCGGCCGGCTCATGCGAAGAGCTGCTGCGGCATCGACGATTTCGACGACGCGCGGGCGAGCGCGGCGATGCTAGGTATTCCGCACTACGTGCTCGACTTCGAGGAAGTCTTTCGGCGCGAGGTCATCGAGCGTTTCGTCAATGACTACGCACAGGGACGCACGCCCAACCCGTGCGTTTCGTGCAACAACTTCGTGAAGCTCGGCACACTCGTGAAATACGCCGACTCGCTCGGCGCGCGTTACGTTGCGACGGGTCACTACGCCCGCATCGAGCATCGGGAGGACGGGCCACATCTCTTTCGCAACCGGCATGCGAAGGATCAAGCCTATGCGCTCGCCCAGCTCAAGCCGGTGCAGCTCGCCCGCCTTCTCCTTCCGCTCGGCGAGTTCGACAAAGCGACGACGCGCGCGCACGGGCGACGGCTCGGCCTGCCGATTCACGACAAAGCCGAGTCGCAAGACATCTGTTTCGTCGAAGGCGGCGACTACCGCGCGGTGCTCGCGCGGCTGCACCCCGAGATCAGCGAGCCCGGCGCTGTGGTGGCAAGCACCGGCGCGCAGGTCGGCGCGCATACCGGTATTGCCAACTACACCATCGGGCAGCGCGCGAAGCTTCCCGCGAGCAGCGACGGCGCGCGCTACGTTACCCGCATCGACGCGGGGACCAACACGCTCGTCGTCGGACGCGCGGATGAGTTGCTCTCACGCGAGCTCGAGGCCGGTGACCTCAACGTTATACGCCCCGAACGCTTCGACGGCGAGACGCCGGTGCGCGCGATGATCCGCTATCGCGCTGCACCCGCTCGCGCGGTCGCGCTCGCCCGCGACGACGGCACCCTTCGCTTGCGCTTCGAGGAGCCGCAACGCGCGATCACGCCGGGCCAGCTCGCCGCACTGCTCGACCCCACCACCGACGAAGTCCTCGCCGCCGCCACAATCAAAACAGCGCTCTAATCACGCTGACGCGGCGAGGGACATTTCGGGGCGGAGGTTCCAGTATGTGTCGCGGATGACGGGTTTGAAGCCTGCGTCAATGATGATGTTTTCCAGATCGCGGCGCGTCGCTTCGTTGGTGCTGCCGGCGTCGTGGACGACCTGCTCTTCGATGATGGTGCCACCCATGTCGTCGCAGCCGTAGAAGAGGGCGAGCTGCCCCATCTTCACACCGGGCGTTAGCCACGATGCCTGCAAATGCGCGAAGTTGTCGAGGTAGAGGCGGGAGATCGCGAGCACGCGCAGGTACTCCAGACCCGACGCTTCCTTTCCACGCAGCGGCGTCTTGAACGGAACGTAATACCACGGAATGAATGCCGTGAAGCCGCCGGTCTCGTCTTGAAGCTCGCGCAACACGTGCAAGTGTTCGATGCGCTCGGCCGCGGTTTCGATCGATCCGAACATCATCGTCGCGGTCGTCGGCATGCCGAGTTGCTGTGCCTCGCGCATCACGCCAAGCCATTCGTAAGGTTTGACTTTGCGGGCGGAGATGCGCTTACGCACGCGTTCAACAAGGATCTCCGCGCCGGCTCCGGGCAGCGACTTCATACCGGCCTCTTTTAATCGAGCGAGCACCTCGCGTGTCGAGAGGCCTTCGACGTAGGCGAGACCCACGATCTCCGAGACCGAAAGCGAGTGGAGGTCGGCTTGCGGATATTCGCGGCGCACGCGTTCGAAGAGGCGCTCGAACCAATCGATGCCCAGCTCCGGATTGACACCGCCTTGAATCATGATCTGGGTTGCGCCCTGGTCGACGGCGTACTTCACTCGCTCGAGCACCACGTCGTGCGACATCGTATAGCCTTCTTTATGGTGCTCCGGGCGGAAGAACGCGCAGAAGCTGCAGTGCACGTTGCAGACATTCGTGTAGTTAATCGTGGTATCGATGACATACGTCACGACATCGGGCGCGTGCAGCGCCATGCGACGCGCGTGCGCCGCGGCGCCAAGCGCGTGGATGTCGGCTTCTTCGTAGAGCCGAAGGCCTTCATCGAACGAGAGACGGCCGCCCGAGGCGGCACGGTCGAGCAGACTAACTAGCGAGGGCACCGAGTGCCTCGGCAAACGAAGGCAGCGTCGGAATCGCGCCGATCGCGACGAGCTCGCGGCAGTAGGCGGCAAGACCGCTCTGCGCCGCGATGTGCAGCGTAAAGTTCAGCTTACCGTAATAGGTCTGATAGAATCCCGCGTGCCGTGGTATCGCCTGGTGCGCGAGCGCGACAACCTCGCTGCCATGCGAACGCGACCAGGTGTACGCGTCCGTGAGCGCGTGCATGCATTGGCGCACCGCGGCGAGGTCACGTTCGTAAACCTCGCGGCGCGCCGCCCAAACGGCAAAGACCGTCTGCTGCGCCGTCCACTCGTGCCAGAGCCGTCCCAAATCGTAGACGCAACTGGGTGGAAAGCTCTCGATCGCATCGATCGCCGAGTCGCCGATCAGCAGCGTCGGCTTTCCGGAGACCGCTCGATCGAACGGCTGCGGCTCGTCCACGTAGGTCGGCCGTATGCGATAACGCCTCTCGAGAATCACCCGTAATAGATTGCGACCGCTGGCCGACTCCTCGGTCACGAAGATCGGCGTACGATCGAGAGCAGCCGGCGGAACCGTCGAGACCAGCACCACCGAGACGACTTCGTCCCGCGCTCCGATGCAGAGGTCGGGCAGCAGCACCAGTTCCCGCGAGTTCGCTGCCCAAGTGAATGCGCTGATCGGGCTCAGATCGAGCTCGCCATCGAGCAGCATTGCATTCAGCCGCGCCGGCGTGTCGGCGTGGAGCGAACCGGGGTACTCGATCGCGCCCGCGTCGAAGGCTGCGTAGACGGGTAAGTCGTTCGTGTACTTAATGCGTCCGCAACGAAGCGTGGTCATCAGGATGACACCGGGAGAGCGAGCGCGGGTTCGCGCTGGATTGTTGGAGGAGTCCAGTCCCAGGTAAACTCGTCGTACGTAGAGTTGCGGCGCACCGGAACGTAGCCGGCCTCTTCGATTAGGCGACGGAACTCGCGATCGTCAACGTATTGACCCGAGCTGGTGCCCGCCGAGTGGTAGATCATCTCCTCGTCGGTAGAACCGTGCGTGCCATCCATGTCGTCGGCACCAAAATTGAGCGCAACTTGGCAGACCTTCAGGCCTTGAATCATCCAATAGGCTTTAACGTGATCGAAGTTGTTTAGCATCAGCCGCGCGACCGCGAAAGTACGAATGTCGTCAAGACCGGTCGTCCAGCCGCAGTACGATAGCTCGTTGCCGTCGGGATGAAACGCTAGCGGAATGAACGCGTTGTACCCGGGCGAGCGTTCTTGGGATTCGCGCAATCGTATCAGATGATCGACCCGATCCTCGAGCGACTCGATGTGCCCGTAGAGCATGGTCGCGTTGCTTGCGACGCCTTGGCGGTGCAGCTCTTCGTGAATCACCATCCAATTTGCCGCCGAAACCTTGTTCGGGCAAATCTTTGCCCGCGTCCCGTCGGCAAAAATCTCGGCAGCGCCACCGTTGACGTTGTCGAGACCGGCTTCCTTGAGCGCCGCGACGATCGCCGGAAATGAGAGGCGGTGGCGCTTGGCCATGTATTCGATCTCGGCGGCGGTAAAGAGCGAGAGCTGCACGTGCGGCAACTCCGCTTTAAACCGGCGCATCAGCGGAAGCCAATAGTCGAGCGAGAGCTGACGCGGATCGTGCCCGCCGACGATGTGGATTTGATTGAAGTTCGTTCCGGTCTCGACCGCTTTGGTAAAAACTTGATTTGGCGTCATGCGAAAGACGCGCTGGGGCTCCTTAAACTCGTCGGCGGCAAACGAACAGAACGTGCAGCCGGCGAAACAGACGTTTGTCGAGTTGATGTAACGATTGAGGACGTAGAAGACCTTCTTGCCGCTCTTTCGCTCCTTCTCTCGCCGCGCTAAGCGACCGAGATTGTGCAGATCGCCCGTGCGGTAGAGCGCCAGACCGTCTTCCATGGACAGCGGGATAGCGCTATCGAGCTTCCGCTCGATGGCCGCGAGCACTGGGTCGACTGGGGGCATTTGGTTCTATTCGGCCGCGCCGGAGGCTCGCCCCGCAAGCGGCGGCGCGAGTGCGCGCGGAAAGATCGCCAAGCCAGCACAAATCAGCGCGAGACCGAGCAGTGCGCCCCCGATCAGGTCGGTCACGTAGTGGGCGCCCAGCGCGAGCCGGCTCCAGCAGATGGCGATCGACAAAAGCAGCAGCAAGGCGGCAGAGGTCGCACGCGCCGCGCGCGGCAGGTCCGACATATATAGCATCACGGCCCAGAGCACATAGAAGCCCGCGACGATCGCGGCGTGCGAGCTCGGATACGAGAAAGCGGTTTCGTGCTTGACGACCCAGTCGAGCCGGCGCGGCCGCGCAAAGAGGTGCTGCGAGATGTCGGCACCCTGCCAACAGAGCAGCAGCATCACGATGCTAAAGATAATGCGCGTTCGCCACGCTGGAAATCGCCACGCGAGAAGCAACAAAATTACCCCGAGCGGGACGAGGAACTTCGGGTAGCAGGCCCAGGTGAGCCACCACGCGACGAGGGTCGAATGATTGAGCAGCGCGGATTGGAACGCCGTCAGCGCGGCGGACTCGCCGTGACGCGTTACCCATACGCCCAAAGCGATAAAGAGCGCGAACGAAACGAGCGCGACGAGAAGTGCCTTAATCCGCACTGCTGAAGAGATCTTGCTGGGCGGTTGCGTCGCGGCCGAGCCGCGAGGCCATGAGTTCGAGCTCCGGCAATCCGATCACGATCTTGCGCGGCTTCGTGCCCTCGTGCTGGCCGACGACCTTAAAGTCCTCGAGTTGCTTCATCACCCGCACTGCACGCGGGTGGCCGATGGAAAACTGTGATTGCAGCGCCGCCGTCGATGCATATTTCGTTTCGATGATGAACTTCGCGGCTTCGTAACAAAGCGGGTCGACATCGCGGCGCGGCTCGTCGCCGACCGGAACCACCTCGACGTCGAGCAGGTTGTCGGGACGTGCCTGACGGGCCCAAAACTCGACGAGCCGGCCGACCTCGGCGTTTGTGATTAGCGCCCCTTGTGCGCGAATCGGCTTCGGCGCGTCGATCGGCAGATAGAGCATGTCGCCGCGGCCGAGCAGACGCTCCGCACCGTTTAGGTCGAGGATCACCCGCGAGTCGGCCTGCGAACTTACGGCAAAGGCGATGCGCGACGGCACGTTCGCCTTGATGAGTCCGGTGATCACGTCCACCGATGGACGCTGCGTGGCCACGACCAGATGGATTCCAGTCGCACGGCCCAGCTGGGCGAGCCGCATGATGGTGGTTTCGACCTTGGCGGGAGCGATGAGCATCAAGTCGGCGAGCTCGTCGATCACGATAACCACGTATGGCAGCCGCTCGTCCGGGTATTTCGCGTTGTACTCCTCGATCTTTCGAACCGAGGCTTTCGCAAAACGCTCGTATCGCGCTTCCATCTCTTTGGTCATCTCGAAGAGCGCGCCCGCGGCAAGCCGCGGGTCCGCGATGACTTCCTTAATGAGATGCGGGATGCCGTTGAAGACCGTGAGCTCGACGCGCTTGGGATCGATCATCAGCATCTGCATTTGATCGGGCGTCGCGCTGACGAGCAGCGAGGCGATGATCGCGTTGAGGCAGACCGATTTGCCGGCGCCGGTCGCGCCGGCGACGAGCAAGTGCGGCATCATCGAGAGATCGCCGAAAACGGGGCGGCCGGTGATGTCCTTGCCAAGCGCCATCCAGAGCGGCGGCACCTGACCGCGATTTGGTAGCGCGTCGAGAATTTCGCGAATCGCCACGATGGAGACGGTCTGATTCGGAACCTCGATGCCGACCGCCGACTTTCCCGGAATCGGCGCCTCGATCCGCACGCTGGTTGCCGCCAGCGCCAACGCCAGATCGTCGGCGAGCGCCGCGATGCGCGAGATCTTTACGCCGCGCTCGGGCTTGAGCTCGTAGCGCGTTATCGACGGCCCACGTTCGATGTGCGAAACCTTCGCGCCGACGCCGAAGCTCGCCAGCGTATCTTCTAATATGTGCGCGCGGTTGGACTGGTCAACGCTCTGGCTCGGCGGCACGTCAAAGAGCGAAAGATCCGGCAGGTGGTATGGCCGCCCTTCGAAACCGCTCGGGATGACGGAGGGTCCTTCGACTGCGTTCCCCTTCGGCTCGCTTCGCTCGCTCAGGATCGCTTCGCTCAGGATGACGGGAGGTTGTCCGCGCACAACGACGGGGGCCTCGGGTTCGTCGATCGTTGTGGGCACGATCGGCTGTACGGGTAACGCGAAAGCCTCGCGAAGTGACTGGTTGTTGCGCGGCAGCTCTACTTTCAATCTCGGCAGTTTCGGCACCGGCGGCGGACGAAGACCGCCGAAGAAGACGATCGCGCGGCCGATCAACTGTTTCATGCTCGCGTTGGTGAGCCAAAGCGTCAAAGAGAGCAGCGCCACGATGAGCAGGATCCAGGCGCCGGCCGTGCCGACCAGCGCGTGGAGCGCCCAAAAAATATTCGCTCCCACAACGCCCCCACGGTGCGGGCCGCCCGCACCGAATACTGCGGTCACGAGCAAGAAGTATGCAAGCGCGCTGGTCCCGAGACCGGCGATCATGCGCGGGACGTTGATCTCTAAGAAGACGATCGCGCCGAAGAGGGCGATCAGTACCGGGAAAAGTGGCGCCGCATCTCCAAAGAGTCGGCGCAGTTCCACAGCGGTCCAGCCGCCGATGGCACCGGAGTGATGCGGAACGGCCAGGGCCACGCCGCAAAATACGGCGAGTGCGACCGCGGCAATTCCGACAATCTCGAGGTTGAGCCGTGTCCTCGCATACGCCCGTCTGCGGGTGCGTGCCATGAAATCTGTCTCTTCTTCGTCATAGCTGGAGTTCATTTTGCCGACGCCGACGCTCGTCGTCCTCGAGGGCGATCAGACCGGACAAGAGTTACTGCTCGAAGCGCTGCGCGTATTAGAACCGGCGTCGATCGGCTTCGCGCTCGAGTTCGAGCGGTACGATCTGTCGCTGACCAACCGCCGCGCAACCGCAAATCGCGTCGTTCTCGAGGCCGCCGCGGCAATGAAGCGCCATCGCGTCGGCTTGAAAGCTGCAACGATTACGCCGGAAGGTCGCGACGATGTCGGTTCGCCCAACCGCATCCTTCGCGAGGGCATCGGCGCGAGCGTCATCGTTCGTACCGGCCGTAAACTTCCGCGCGTGCTTCCAGTCGGCGGCATTCACGCCCCAATTTCCGTGGTTAGGATGGCGGTCGGCGACGCGTACGGCGCAGCCGAATGGCGTAGCGGCGCGGGTCTTGAGGAGACCGCCTCCCGCACGGAAACGATCGAACGGCGCGTCTGCCGCCACGTCGCCGAGTATGCGTTCGTGCACGCGGAGAAGCTCGGCGCCACGGTCTTCGGCGGTCCGAAGTTTACCGTCAGCCCGATCTACGAAGGCATGCTCAAAGAAGAGATGGACGCGGCCGCGCAACGTCATCCCGGCGTTTCCTACGATCCGCAACTGATTGACGCGACCTACGCGCTGCTGCTATCGACGGCCGGCGATTCGCCGCTCGTGATTCCCGCGCTCAATCGCGACGGCGATTGTCTTTCGGATCTCGTCATGCAGCTTTTCGGTTCGATCGCCGGCGCGGAGTCCGTCGTGTTGGCCTTCGACGAACATCTGAAGCCTTCGACCGTGATGGCGGAGGCCCCGCACGGCACCGCGCCGCGCCTGCACCGCAAAAACGTCGCGAATCCGTTGGCGATGATCCTCGCCGCGGCGGCCGCACTCTTCTATATCGACGATCCCCACGCCGCAAAAGCGTCGCAGGCAATATACGACGCCGCGATCGCCGCCGTCGCCGACGGCATCGCCACCGCCGACCTCGGCGGCCACGCCTCCACCACCGAGTTCACCGACGCCGTAATCGCACGCCTGTTGTCATCGTGAGCGAAGCCCGCGTTGTCATCTGAGCGGAGCGAAGCACGCAGCGTGCAGCGCAGTCGAAGGACGCATAGCTTTGTCATCCTGAGCGGAGGCGCGCAGCGCCGTAGTCGAAGATTCCGTCTTGGAT
>Ga0209169_10000805_pt1 | contig 19318 bp, 10 predicted proteins | sample HubBroMetageWRM4_FD_188346 | JGI IMG/M metagenome (GOLD analysis project Ga0209169, IMG submission 188346) | Warmed soil microbial communities from the Hubbard Brook experimental Forest, New Hampshire - Hubbard Brook CCASE Soil Metagenome WRM 4... | ecosystem: Environmental > Terrestrial > Soil... | reverse complement strand
GTGCTGATCTGCAGCGGTGGATTGCATTTTTGACGCGATCTCCGTTTCGATCATGGTTTGTCTCTGACTCAGTCTGATAGGGATACATGTTTTAGCTCTCACCTGAGCGTTCTTTGCTCGTCCCTCAATCTCGGTTCGCCGAGCAGCAGGTCCACTCGGCGATTTCAGGCCATCTGTTATGGAATCCCTCTAGCTTAGAGCGGTATCGGGGCGCCGGGAACGCGACGGTGTTTCGCTGACGCGAGTCTTAAGACGCGGGAAAAGTCAACTTGCTGACGCCATCTCCCTTGGCTTGGTCCGCCTAGTCCAGCATGTCTGCGGTGTGAAGCAGCGCCATTTTTAGCGCATCACATATAGCCGCCATCGATTGATCAACAGAAGCGGAATGTAACTGGCTGTCACTATTGATCTTCCATTAAGAACTGTGTATTGGTCCTACTCCGCTACGATCAGATTGCTCTGGTTGTGACATAGAGGAGGTGTGCTATTCTCGTGCCTCGGTTTCAGGTGTATTGATAGACTGGGCGATCGAGATGCAAATGAAAACGAAATTGTGGTTTTTCTCCGTATGTATTGCGGCGGTATTTACACTCCCGGCCCGCGCACAGACCGGCAGCGGCAAGACGCCGGAGACCTCTACCGATGTAGGTAAGTCGGCGAAGTGGGATGATCTCACTCATCAGGCAAAAAGCGGAGATTATCTGGTCGGCAATGTGATCGTCACTGGGGGAGAGCTCCCCTGGGAGCCGGTGCCGATTACCGTCACCTGCAATGGAAAGATCCGCTACACTGCCACCGCCAGCCCTAAGGGCAACTTTGAGATTGCCGCGGTCGAGAATACGTCTCACCCAACGCTGGGAACCGACGGTTCGGTTCCCGCGGCTCAATTCTTCGGCTGCACCGTCGAAGCCACGCTCGCTGGTTTCACTTCAAGCGTGCTGACCATCGCAAACCGTAGTCTCCTCGACAACCCCGATATCGGTACGGTTAAGCTGAGCCGTGAGGAAGGTGCAGCGGGCTCCGCAGTCAGCAGCACAACAGCCTCCGCTCCCAAAGACGCTGCTAAGGCTTTTGAGAAGGCCCGAAGCGAGTGGCTGGAACAAAAGCCGGAGAGGGCGCAGCACGATCTGGAAAAGGCGGTTCAGGTGTATCCGCAGTTCGCGGAAGCGTGGTATCAGCTAGGAAAGATTCAGGAAGCATCCCACTCGCCGGAGGCGCAAAGCTCATTTTCAAAGGCGGCCGCCGCCGATCCAAAATTCAGCCTTCCCTACGCATACCTGATTGCGAACGCAGCCCTGGCAGGAAAATGGGAGGAAGTCGCAAACGACACGTCTCACGAATTAGAACTCTACCCGCGCGGGACACCGCAGGTTTTCTATTTCAATGCGCTGGCAAATTACAAACTTGGTAAAAAGGATGTCGCCGAGCTTAATGCCACCAAGTCACTTGCCATGGACCCGCTGCACACGCAGCCCAACACCGAGCAACTGCTTGCGGTGATTCTGGCCGACAAGCGTGACTATGCTGGAGCGCTGGAGCATTTGCGGAATTGCTTGACCTATCTGCCGGCTGGGCCGAACAGCGAGTTGGTAAAGCAGCAAGTCGCGCAGCTCGAGAAAATGGCTCCGCCAGCTAAATAGAGTTCTCCGGCAGGCGTTGTCACTCAATGCCGCTTGGGCGCTGGCCTGATTTGGTCTGCGGGCACAACCCCGTGCCCCTCAAGGACCGTATAAAACTGATCAGCTGCGAGGTTTACAAAGGTGTCGGTGGCGCCAGAGGGCCAGTGAACCTCCACTTTGTCAATGTTTTTGGCCGAGCCTAACCCGAAGTGAATCCGCAGATCATTTTGCGAGAGATAACTTCCACCGCTGTGAATTTCTTCAGTCTGGGTCATTCCGTCCGAGACGAGTTTGACTCGGGCGTTTAATGCCAGGCGATTGCTCTTCGTTCCTGCGAGCTCAAAGCTCACCCAGTGGCGACCTGGGACACCTTTGTTCCTCAGAATCATAGGACTGCCGTCGAGATCGCTAACAACGACATCCATATTGCCGTCATTGAAAAGATCCCCGACTGCAAGACCGCGCGAAACTCGCTTTTCCGTAAGCGCGGGGCCCGCACGGTCGCTGGCATCGCAAAACGTTCCGTCCTTCTGGTTCAAGTGAAGCAACTTGGGCTGACGATAGCCGCCTCCCGAGGGAAGTGTATCCACCTGCGGATATACCTGGCCGCTTACGGCGATCAAATCCAACCAGCCATCATTATCGAGATCGACAAATGCGGTTCCCCACTTCACCCAAGGCAACGAAGGCAGGGCCACGCCGGAAGGGTAGGAGACTTCGGTAAAGCTCCAGTTACCATCATTGCGATAAAGGAGATCGTTCTCGTTCTCGAAATTGGTTACGTAGAGCGACGGACGTCCGGTGTGAAGATAATCGCCTATCGCGATGCCCATGGAAGCTTGCTCGGAACCGTCTTCACTGACCCCAGTGCCAGACTCCAGCCCGATGTCTCTGAATTTTCCGTTGCCTTCGTTCTTGTACAGGAATTTCGGAGTGGAGTCGTTGGCAATGTAGATATCGGGCCTTCCCGTATTATTGAAGTCCGCCCACAAAACCCCCAGCCCGTAATACCCGTTGGGATCATCGACTCCGGCGCTTTTTGATACGTCGGTGAAGGTTCCATCGCCGTTGTTATGGAAAAGCGCATCGCCTGCGCCTTTCAGCCCTCGCGGACCGCATTGCACATCGAGTCCCCGGTACTTGCAGTTGGGAGACCGGCCGAAACCGGGTAGGTCATTGAGGTGAAAATCAACATAGTTAGTGACCATCAGGTCGATGAAACCATCGCCATCGTAATCGCCGAATGCGGCCCCGGTCGACCAGCGGCCGTCGGCGACACCGGCCTTGGCAGTCATGTCGGTGAATGTCCCGTCGCCGTTGTTGTGATAGAGAACATTCCCGCCGAGGCAAGTGACATAGAGGTCGGGCCAGCCATCGTTGTCGATGTCCCCGACTGCTCCTCCCATGGCGAAGCACGGAGTAGCGATACCTGCTTTCTCGGTTACATCGGTAAATGTGCCGTCGCGATTGTTGTGGTAGAGGGCGCCGCGGCTTTTCTCACCCTTGATAGCCATCTCCACGCTGGGCGCATTGGTGAAGTAAATATCGGGCCAGCCGTCGCGATCGTAGTCGAACACAATCACGCCGCCGCTCATCGATTCAACGATGTATTTCTTGGCCGGATCAGAAGTGTGCTTGAAGTTAATGCCAGCCCGGGCCGTGACGTCTTCCAGTTGAGGGACGGGACGCGACACACACTTCGTGGACTTGCCTCCTGGGGGCGGAGGAGGAGGCGTGGGATGGCCCTCTTGGGCGCACACGAGATTCGCGGCTATGAAGATCAGGAAACACATCCTGAAGCGGTGCAGATACCGATATTTTTTCAATGGATTTCCTTCAATTGCTTCCCGCTTCGAGAGCTTCTCTACAATCCGAGTTCACCGGCTTTCCGTGGATTGCATACCGGCCTTATCGCGCTGCTTTGCTTTTAGTTCCTTATAGATCGCCAATTCCCGGTCAGCGTCGGCATCCCGCTGCAACTTTCGGTAAGCCGCCTGCAACTGATAATGCATGTAGTCACTTTGCGGACTGAGGGCAGCAGATTTCTCCAGATGATCGACGGCCTCCTGCACGTTCCCCTGGTCGAGCAAGATTTTTCCGAACTCATATTGTGCGTTGGCGTAGTCAGGATGTGCCTGCAAAACTTGCTGGAAAAGATTGGCCGCATCTTCTATGCGCGACTGCTGAAGGTAGACGAATCCCAGGTTGTATAGGGCGTCGGGATCGGCGGGCTCGAGTTTGAGTTCAGCTTGAAATTCCTCCGCCGCTTCTGGCCAGTGTTCCCGGCGGATATCAGCCTGGCCAGCAAAATAATGCGCCTTTAGCAAAGAGGGATTGGACTGCAGCGCCCGATGCAGAGTATCGACAGCGCGAGTGTAGTCGCCAATTTCGATCCAAAGTTGGCCGATCAGGAGCAGTTCGTCATCGTTATCGCGATTGCCGCCGTGATTCAGCTTTTCGAATTCGCCCAGCACCTCGCCAGCGTTCTTCAAGTCGCCGGTGCGGGCGAGCGATGTGGCCCAGGCATAGCCGACGGTGGAGTCCTGCATGCCCGTAAGGCCCAGCGGAGAAAAAGTTTTCGCGGCGTCAGAAAACTTATCGGCGCCAAAATACGCCAGGCCTAACATGGCGCGCACAGGGGCGTCCGCGGGTTTCTCATCAATGGCCCGCGAAAATCCGCGGATAGCTTCTGGATAATCGTTGATGCGAAATGCTGAAAGGCCAAGATTTTTTGCCAGCCCTGGAATTGCGGGGTCCCAGCGTTCCGCTTCCTTATAGTGATCGAGGGCTACGGAATAGTCTTTTCTCACCGCTTCGGAGGTTGCCAGGTCATTAAAGCTTAACCCCAAGACAGAGCGTAGGTGGTTCTCTTGAGCGTCTGCTGCAGCTTGTTGCTTTTGGGTCAGGTGAGCTTGAGCCATCACCGAAGCGTCCACGTGGGCAAACGGGTCGTTGCTCGCCGCTGGAAGAGGCGCAGCGTCGTACTCGTTCTTGGGGTTGAGGGGCACGATGGCGGCCGCCGAACCAACTCCACCCGCTAATGCCATCGCGGCGACATTCTGCTGGCTCTGCTGCAGAACTTTATTCTGCAGGTCGCGCGCCCTGGCTAAAAACTGCTCGCTTTCTTCAGTATGGCCGGAGCTGGCGAGAATGCGGCCAAGATCGACGTAGGCGCGACGAATCTGGTAGTTCGAACGCGCCTCGTCGCTACCGGTTTTCTCGACAGCCTTGCGAAATGCCTGCTCTGCGGCCTTCATTTCGTTTTGTGCGTAAGCGTTCAACCCCAAATACAGCCAGGGCTCAGGCCAGTCAGGATTGACCTCAACGGCAGCTGTTAAATACTTATCGGAGAGCGCATACTGGCGCTCGCTCGACGCGATGAACCCGAGCATGTAGTTGGACAGAAAGTCGCGTGGATAGCGCTCGATTTCTTTGGCGAACTCGGCTTTAACTTCCGGCGTTGCGTGCCACTCGTTCACCGCGAAAGTTGCGAGGGCTAAAAAGTAATGGGCATGCGGCGTAGAGGGATCCAGAGCAATTGCCTGCTTAAACTCGCGGATCGCGTCGGGCATTTCGTCAGCATCGCGGTAGGCTCTGCCAAACATCACGTGCAGGGAACCGCTGTCTCCGGCAATCTGCATCATCTGCTGGAAAACGGCTGAAGCCTGCCGTCTGCTCTTTTGCTTCGCGTTCGCATCTTGTACCTGCAGCAGACAGATGCCCAGGGAATATAGAGTCTCAATGTCGGGGTTGGACCCTGCGGCATGATCGAACGCCCCGGCCGCGGTCGCGTAATCGCCTTTTTTCATGCTGGCCTGAGCGCTAACATTCCAGCCGCGAGCGTTGTTTGGATCGGCGGTCAAGGCTTTGCCGGATTCGGCGAGCGCATCATCGGGATGATTTGCCAGCAATTCGGCGATGGCGAGATCGACGCGAGTATCAGGAATATCCTCGAACATGAGAGAGCGACGGTATAGCTCAATAGCCTGCGGATAGGCCGATTGGATCAGGCGCAATTGCGCCAATTCTCGCAGGGCCAAGGCGATGAGGCGCTGGTTGGCTGCGGCGATGGCGCTAGCGTCGCCGCCGTTGCGAGCGCCCTGCGCGGCGACGAGGCGTTTTTCAAGTTCAGCCTCGGCTTGCGGCTTGCGAGGCGCGTTGGCCTTTGCGGTTGACCGCTGGGCGGCGCTCGACTGCGCGTGAGCGGAGGGAAGCCGACCCAGCGCGCACATGGCAATGCCGAGCGCGAAGGACAGAAGAAGTGCAATGCCTTTGCGCGGCTCCGTCATCTTGCGCCGCAGACGAGACTGCCTGGAAATTCTCGCATTCACCGATGACGGATCCCTGACTGCTCTATGGCAAAAGTAAACGGCGGAGCTTGTATTTTCAAGCCCCGCCGTGGGTAGGTGTAATAAGTTTCAGGCTAGAACGAGAATTTCAAGGTGTATTGAATTTCGCGTCCAGGGTGCACCGCGCCAGCGGTTCCGAAGTTGCTAACCGCGGTTTGAGTCTGAATTACGTTGTTTAGCGGACTGCAAGCGTTCGCACCGCAAGTTACGCTGCCGGGCTGATAGCCTGCGCCTTCCAGGTTGGTGCTGTTGAAGTTAGCATGGTTGAGAAGGTTGAAGAAGTCAAAGCTGAACTTGATGCCATACCGCTCTTTGATCCTCCAATTCTTCGCCAATTGCACGTCTGCCGAGCGGGAGTCTGCGCCATAGCAGGATCCGCGCCGAAGAGTACCGACCGATCCAAGCTGATATCCCACTAACGTAAAGGCCCCACTGTTGAGGAGTTGATCGCCGTTCTCACCTGCGTTACAGGAAAGCCCGGTGGCATTCGCGCGCTGGTTGTTGCCGAAACCGGTTCCCGTCAGAGTACTTAACTGATAGCAGCCTGCGCCCGTCGAGGGCACGCATGTGGGAGCGCCGGGAATCTGCATCGGGTTAATCGCATGGTTCGCATCAGTCACACCATTTGTGAAAATGCTGAGCGAAGCTCCGGATTGGATGTTGATGATGCTGTTGAGTTCCCATCCACCCAATGACTGCTGCACGAATCCGTTGCTGTGCGCAAACTTTGGCAGGTCGAACACTTCGTTGGCCACGAAGATGTTTGGCCGGTTGATATTCGTGTTGCCCTTGTCCAGTTTTGTGTTCGCGGGATTGATAAACGCTTCCTCGTTCACGCTGCCGGATGAGTTATCCAGTTCTACGTCACCGATCGAATGCGACCAGGTATAGGACGCCTGGAAGCTGGAGCGGTTGCCGACGCGGGAACGGAACAAAGTCTGCAGTGAATGGTAGCTGGCCGAGCCTCCGCGAGCGAACTCGCCGATCTCGCCGAAGTTGTTGGCTGGGCGGTACGAATCGATGTTCGTGAGGCTGGCATTCGCACCATTGGAGCCGAGGAAAGCAGAGTTGATCCAGTCAGAACTCGGCACTTCGTTCAAATCCCGCATCGAGGTCAGGTGAATGCCGGAGTTGCCCACGTAGCCGACCTCGAGTGATGTGTTGCGCGCCAATTGGTGCTCCAAAGAAACGTTCCACTGCCAACTGTTGGGCACGATCGCCCTGGGATCCTTGGCTGCGCTTGGTGAAACGGCTGGATTAGCCAACGGCGCAGGCGTCTCCAAGGTTCGGGTGTCATTGGCGTTGATGACAAATGGTGCATTGCGCGCCAAGGTCTCATCAATACCTACCAGTTCGCGCTGGTAGAACTGTCCGATACCCATCCGGAGAGCTGTTTTGCCATCGCCCCGAATATCCCATGCGATGCCGATACGGGGAGCAATCGCGTGATTGTTATTGTTCACCAGAGCGCGGTTCGCCCCCGGCGTTCCGTTGGAAAGAGGCAGGCTGACGCCGAGTGTGCCGAGCAAAGTCGCCTGCGATGCGCACGGTGTCGTTCCCGGCACGATCACGATGCCGTTGCAAGCATCAGACGGATTCGCCGCAGCTTCCGACGCACTCCAATCGGCCAAGCTGAAATTCGCCCAGTGGTTATCGATGCCAAAAGGCTCCCGATAGAAGGACCACCGGAAGCCGTAGCTGATGGTTAGGTTACGGCTGAACTTCCAGGTATCGCCGATATACCACTCGAAATCGTGCCAACCCACTTGAGCCAGCCCGTTTACGCTATTTTCGCTGGTATTGAAGGTCTGGCCGGCCCCAGTAGGATCGAGCGCTGTATTCAACCCAGGTAGAAGAACGTTAGCCAGAGGGTTGTTGGTCTGGACCCGAACACTGCTGCCTCCGACCGGGACGTCCGGCCGGTCGTTTCCGCCATTGTTATATTCGATTTTCTTGTTCGTGCTGTAATAAGCGCCCGCTTTGAACAAGTGGTTGCCGCGAACCTTCGAGATGTTGTCCTGGAATGCGTACAGGTCCTCGTGGTTGCCGTAGGGAGCGATGGTCCACATCGTCTGTGCGCCCGCCGGCCCGCTGCCGTAGGGATTTAAGCCTCCCCATGCGCCGCCGCCATCGATGTAAGCTCCCGGTTGCTTCAACGAAGTCGGCCATGCGGTGGGAATGGCCGCGTTCGTTGCGCTGACCAGCGACACAGATTGCGGTGAAAGCGAGGTGACGATGGCGTTGTGGCCATAGCCAAATTCCACGTCATTCACCATGCTGGTGCTGATCTGCGACGTTAATTTAGCCATAACGCTTTTTGAAGGCTGGCTCCAATCCGAACTGACCGTTGGAAAGATGCTATCTCCCCAGAACTCACCAGGGGCTGGCCCGGGTACCTTCCAGCTATCTTGAGTCCAGCGGAAAGTGGCGCGGTGTTTCTGGGTCAAATCGTAATCGCCCCGGCCGTTAAATTCACTCCAGGCGGGAGAGACTTTTTCCGAATCGAACCAGTTGGTGCCCCCGGCTAGAGGGGTGTTCGGGAGCGGATAAAACTGGCCGAGCAATGCGCCGGAGGGATCGACGGCGGCAAGTGCAAACGGATTCGTTGGATTCTGCAACGCGGTTGGAATTGTGGATTGATAGGTTCCGCCGACTCCGCCAACCCACTGAGCTGGTTGGCTCGCGCCGCACTGATCCGTGGCCAGCGTACCGGAAGGGTTACTCACCGTAGGCGCTACCGCACCGGCGAAGTCCTGGCTAAAGTCACCACCCTGTTCCGCCGCGGTTGGCACGCAAGAAGATTCCGGTACTCCGCGCACTTCGCGGTTCCATTCCTGGCCCCAGAAGAAGAACAGCTTGTTTTTAATCACCGGACCGCCGACGTGATAGCCCCAGTCATTGCGGCGGAGTTCGGCTTTTACCGGATTGGCAGTGTGATTGGAAAACCAGTCATTCGCATCGAGCGCGTCATTACGGCCAGCATAGAAGAAGCCGCCATGGAACTGGTTTGCACCGCTCTTGGTCGTGATGCTGATGATTGCACCGGAAGCCTGACCGTATTCCGGACCATAGGAGTTGCGCACCATCTTGAATTCATCAATGGCCTCGGTCGACGGATACACCAGGATCGTGCGGTTGGAGCCAACGTCGTTATTGTTGACGCCATCCACCAGGAACAGATTGTTAGTGTAAGGATTGCCGTTGACGGAGAAATCGCTGCCGCCAAGGAGACCTTTATCGCGACTGTTGAAGTCGTTAGCCTGGGATACGCCGGGGGACAACGTGACCAGACCCATGAAGTTTTCGCCGTTGAGGGGCAGTTCGCGGACCTGCGTGCCTTCGATCACTTCGCCGACAGCGGCTTGACTGGTCTCGACCTGCACGTCGCTGGCTTCGACGGTGACCGTCTCTGAAACCGAGCCAAGCTCCAGCTTGGGGCTAATCTCGGTGGTCGTCGAGGTGTGTACCTCTACGTCTTTGGCGACAAATTCCTTGAAAGAGGCTTTCTTGACGTGAATCTCGTAGGTCCCGACCGGCAACTGTGCAAATGTGTACACACCCTGATCGCTCGTGGTGGTGTTGTAGGAAGCGGCAGTGCCCGTATTCGTTACCGTAACCGCGACGCCTGACACGAACGCGCCGCTGGAATCGGTAACCGTTCCGGTAATTGTGCCGGAATATTGTTGGGCGTGCATCACCAGCGGAATCGCCAGCATCAGTAAGGAAAGCAGTAAAGAGCGAATTCCGACTTGGGTTCCTCTCGACTGTTTGTTTCCCAAAAATACAGTTTTCATCCGTATGCTCCCCCTGAGCGTCTTGGCGCAGTGCTTGCGGACTAATGTGAAACTACTACCCGGCGCCTTTTTAGTGCCTAGGGCTAACCGTTGTCAAGCACAAAAAACGATTTTTTAGCGAAGAAATATCGTTATTCTAGAATTTGGTTGGGAGGGTGGGAAGGGCCATCTTTCCGACCCCGCAAAAGCGGATCTATGAAGAACGGAAGGATTGGGTCGGCGCCGCGTGCAAATTTGATGTCTCTTTGCACGGTTTGGGCACTTTCGGCACCGGACTAGCTTCCGAAAAAGCGGAATTGGAGAAGTCGATCGTTTGAAATCGTTCCAACAAATGCCCTGAAGCTTTGCAACCTGATCTGTCTGACTCGTTCTGAATGAGTTTGCGGGATAGTGTCATCGCTGGTACGTGGGTTGGACCAGACAATTCCTCCTCCGGAAATTCAGGATCAATTGCTCCGGCTGCAATCCTTTTGTACGTAACCCCTTAAGGCCGGACAGAGAGTTATCTCCATGTTCCGGTGCCCTCAATAATGGTGATGTAACGATCGAGCGGTAATTTGGTAAAACGCTCGACTGCTCCGCTGGGCTGGGGCCACTTTATCTCCAGCCAATCAAGTTTCGCGCGCTGGCCGATACCGAGCACCATCCGGGGATCATGAGAAGACAGAAAGCTGCCGCCCCCCACCTTCATTCGCGCGCGTTTAAGATCACCGGCCTGATACGTGATGCGTGCGCCAATCGCGTCCCGATTGGCCTTGTGGCCAACCAGACGCACGCCGAGCCAGTGATTCTGCCGGCCAGCCTGATTCTGCAACAAAACGGGGGGCCCGTCATTGTTTGAAATCAGAACGTCCATCGCGCCGTCGTTGTTGAAGTCGCCAATTGCCAGTCCGCGCGCGGCGAACGTTTTCGCAAAGACCGGTCCACTTTGCTCGCTTACATTCTTGAAGATATTGCCCCGGTTCTGAAACAGCAGCAGCGGTTCCTTGTACGTGACCTGGTGCGACAGTTCCTCGACAAGATCGTCCGGAAATCCGTTGCAAAGTATGAGATCCAGGTCGCCATCATTGTCATAGTCGAAGAATTTGAGCCCCCATCCGCTCATCCAGCGCGTCGCCATTCCGATCCCCAACGGCATGGCGACATCGTCAAACGTTGCGGCGCCATTATTCTGGTACAGCGAGAAAATCTCCTGGTCAATATTGGCGACAAAAAGATCCATCCAGCCGTCTTGGTTGAAGTCTGCAGAGTCCACGCCCATACCGGAGCGGGCTCGGCCGTCGGCATTAAAAGCGACATTGGCCGCGAACCCTGCTTCTTCGAACCGGCCAGCGCCGTTCAAGAATAGAAAATTCGCTACCGTGTCATTACTGACGAACAGATCCATGCGGCCGTCATTGTTTACGTCTGTGGCGACGACGCCCCAGGCTTTACCGAGATGATCGGCGATGCCGGACTGGTGGCTCACGTCGGTGAACGTTCCATCCCCGTTGTTGTGAAACAGCCAGCTTGGACGCGGTTTGAAGATGCGCGGGATGCAGTAATGATGGGCTCCGTCTCGATCGACGCCGCAACTGAGGGTTTTATTGAACTCGCAGAACTGGCAAACGAACAAGTCGAGGCGACCGTCATTGTCGTAATCGAACCAGACCGCGCTGGAACTCCAACCGGGAGCGGCTACGCCCGCTTTCTCCGTAACATCCGTGAAGGTTCCGTCGCCATTGTTGTGGTAGAGGATGCTGCGTCCGTACTGCGTAATGTAGAGGTCGGGAAAGCCATCGCCGTCGTAGTCGCCTGCTGCCACGCCCATGCCGTAGCCGCCGCCGGCCACTCCCGCTTTCTCAGTGACGTCGGTGAAGGTACCGTCACGATTGTTGCGATACAGAGCGTTCCGCAAAGGCTGAGGAGGATCGTAAAAATCACATTTCCCGCTGTTGACCAGATAGATATCCATCCAGCCGTCATTGTCGTAATCGAGAAAAGCGCAGCCCGCTCCGCTCGTTTCCGGTAGATACTTTTCGGGCGATTTGCCCGCCGTATGGACCCACTTAATACCGCTATTGGACGGTGGGATCTCTTCGAAGGCAGCGGCTGGAGCGGCGTTGGAAACGCCATAGAGCCCAATGTCACTGAGGATATTCCTTAGCCGGAGACTGCCCGCAAAACCACAAGAAAGGCGCATAAATCTGCGGCGGGAAAAATCATAGAGGGCCTTATTCACGCAGGGCCTTGTTCACTAAATTTTTTACCAGTGCGGAACGCTGTTGAATGGCGATAATATCACGCAGACTATTTGACCCATGCTGTGTCTTCGTGGAACGTCGGCGGCTCTCCTCAGATGCGCGGCGGTTGCACTGTCACTGTCATCTCTGCTAGGTGCGAAACCTAGTTCTGCGCAAGTAATCGAGAGCCAAAACTTCGACAATGTGGCCAAGGCAGCAACTGCGGCGCTGCAGGCCGGTGATACCAGCGAGGCCATTCGCGATTACCGGCGGGCGGTAGAAATCCGCGGCGATTGGGAAGAAGGCTGGTGGTACCTTGGGACCTTGCAATATGACGCAGACCGATTCGTTGAGGCAATTCCGCCTCTGGCAAAAGTCGTGGAACTTGACCCCGCCAACGGACCGGCTTGGAATTTTCTCGGCCTGTGCGAGTTCGGGATTCGCGACTACGAAAAGTCTCTGAAGCATCTGCAGAAAGGGCAGGAGGTTGGAACCGGCGACGATCCCGAGATTACCCGCGTCGCCAGATATCACATTGCACTACTGCTGGATCGAAATGGTGAATTTGAGAAGGCATCCGCCATGCTGGCCTCTGCCTTTCTCAATCAATCGCCAGCGCAGGTCAAAGTGGTACTGGGATTGCTATTGCTGCGAGTGCCTCTCTTGCCCCAGGAGGTCGATCCCTCTCAGGATGCCTTGGTCCAGGCGGCCGGCGAAACTGGGTCACTCTTTGCCCTTGGCGATCCTTCCCGCACGATCGATTCATTTCGAGCATTATTGGCAAGGTACCCCAACGTTCCTTATCTGCATTATTCGTTCGGCAAAGCTCTGTCTTCTGCCGGACAAGTTAAAGAAGCACTCCTCCAACAGCAGGAGGAACTGAAAATTTCTACCACCAGCGAGCTTCCCTACATCGAAATCAGTTCGCTCGAACTTCGTCTGCGCCATCCACAGAGCGCTCTTCGTGCGGCGGAGATAGCCGTGCGACTGTCGCCCAACTCCCGCGCTGCGCATCAAGCGCTCGAGAAGAGTCTCATGGCGTCTGGCCAGAAAGAGAAGGCGCTCGCCGAATTGCGTACATCCCAGTCTCTCGCGACTGAGGCGCCAACACGGGAGGCCCGCATTGTCCGAATGTACGCCAACAATTCCGACGCTGCGACCCCGCTCCAGCCAATGTCGTCACCGACGCCTCCGCCCTTGTCGAACGAACTCTCTCCGCAGGCAATTGAATCTCTGGCTGCTGGAAATAGCGACGAAGCCATTCGGCTGTACCAACGTGCAGTGCAGTTGCATCCGGATTGGGATGAGGGCAGTTGGAATCTTGCGATGCTGCTCTATACGGCGGAACGTTATCCAGAAGCGATCGCGGCGCTTAAGGAGTGCGTAAGGCGCAAGCCGAACAACGGTACTGCGTGGGCGGTTCTCGGTCTTTCCGAATTCGAGATCAAAGATTATAGAAATGCTCTGATACACCTGCAGCGGGGCCAAGAGCTAGGTATGGGTGGCAGCAAGGGCTCGGTGCAACTTGCAAAGTGTCGCTTGGGCATTCTGCTGAACCATGAGGCGGAGTTCGGTCCAGCGGCAGAATTGTTGGCGCCGGAAGCCGGGCCTGGACCACTCGCAGAGAATATCCAGTTCGCCCTAGGCATGGCCCTGCTGCGTATGTCCGCATTCCCGGACGAAGTGGACGCCTCGAAGCGCGGCTTGGTTCTTTCGGCGGGCGAAATTGCCGGCCTTCTGCAAGACAGCAAATACGACGAAGTATTTCCAAAGTTCCAGGCGCTGTTGCAAAAATATCCGATGGTGCCCTTCCTACACTATGCCTATGGGACGGCACTCGCCGCTCTTTCGGAATACGACGACGCAAAATCTCAATTCCGCCAGGAAATGTTGATTTCCCCGAAGAGCGAATTGCCCTATCTAGGAATGGCATCGATTGCGTTGAAAATGCAGCGGCCCGGCGATGCTCTGCCGGCGGCACAGCGCGCGGTGGAATTCAAGCCCGATTCCGCCGAGGCACATTACCTCTTAGGAAGAAGTTGCCTGGAACTTGGCCGGCAAGACGAGGCGTTACGAGAACTGGAAACTGCTGGCAAGATGGCGCCAGAAAGTCCCGAAGTGCACTTCAATCTTGCGAAGGCCTACGCTAAGGCAAATTTCTCGGAGAAAGCCGAGCAAGAACGGGTAACGTTTGCGCGCCTTAACGCGCTAGCAGAACTTCAACGCGCCCAGCACGGGATTCAATCCTACTCTGGTTCCCAAGATAAAACCGATTTCTCTATCCCGCGTACACAATCAACTACTGCGCGCGCGCCGGAAACACAGTAGCTCACGCCACGCCGCAACTTGACGGCTCATCAGTTCGGTTTGGTTGGGGCTGCGTTTCTTTCATCCTTTGCCATCAACGCCGTCGTCGGCACGGTGACTGAACCGAGGGACCCGGACGCGGCGTCGCGCAGCACGACGCGAATCTCCGTCGCTTCAGGCGCAAGAGTCACATGCCGGTCCAACACCATCGCGACCTTCGACAGATATTCATACTGCTTGTTTTCGAGGTTCAGCTCGAGGTGTTGCTCTTCTGCGGCGACACTTTTGCCGGAGACGTCGCGCTGCAGAAAGAACAAATCGACGGCTCCTTTCCTGCGGTCGCTCGAACTATGCAACAGAAGTTGCTTGGGGTCGATCCCAATGTGAAACTCGACCGTTCGCGAATCCGCCCCGCCTGTTTTTCCGGTGATGATCATACTCAGATTGGTCGCGTCGAGAGGGCTGTCAGCCGCTTGATGCAGGTCTTGCGCAATCACTTCTTTCGGATCGGTGCGGTCTGGCGCGGCGTAATAGCCGGAGCGGTAACGCAAGCGCAGTCCTTCTTTCGCTTGAGCTTGAATTTTGATCTTCCGGAATTTGCCGTCCCACACTCCATGGTCGGGATAAAAGGCAATGTTATAGGCGTATCGACCGTCATCGACCGCGCGCCGAATGGCGCTGCGAATGTCGTTATTACCGAAAAACGCCAGGCCGCCGGTGCGATCCGCCAGCAACTTTGCCGAATCGCGTGTATCCTGCTCGGCATTCAGAACCGAGGTGTCGCGCACCTGGTTCGTCAGGCGCGGTCCGCGCGAGGAAACATCCATCGTCGGATCCAGCACCACGCCTTTCGCGTCAATCGCATACATAGCAATATTCGAGCGGTTCAGGCTGTCGGCAACTTCCGTGAGAAGCTCGTCAAACTTAGCCGCTGTACGATCCGACCCGGTCAGTCGGTTCGCTGTGCTGGCATCGCCCACGCCTGAAACTCCGCCATAGGTGGCTCTACCGATATTCGCCATCCCCATCTGAATCGGCAATCCTCCCGATATCCAAACCAGGTTCTTGCGTCCGGGAATGCCGGAGATATGACTTGCGATCGCGTCCATCGCGGCTACGGTAATGCCCACGCGGTTCTGCGTGTATTGATCGGCGATGATTCCATTCGCGTTATTCAAGGAGTTCTGCAGCATTGCCCATTGCGGGTCCGCCCCCAGACTCACCAGATCGATCTCCGGCGTAGTTGAAGCGTCAAACGCGGCCAGCTCCTTCGGAGTGAAGCGCTCTGCGGCGGCCACCAGATCGGAGGAATTCCGGGTAAATTCGTGCAGCACGATCAACTGACTTGTCAGCCCGTAAACTGCAACGTGATCCTGCGGCTTGAGTGTTTCCAGAAAATGAATGACCTCCTTGCGCACGAAGCTCTGATCCTGCGGCGCGGTATTAAGTGCGTCAAACAGCACAACGGTGACCGCCCCGGGAGGATCCTGTCCTTTCAAATCGTAACGATTCGTGAACGCATTTGCAGGCAGCAGGCTCGACCGCGACTTAGCTTGTTCCTCAGGCTGGGCCAGAGGTGGCGCAGGAGCGCTGAAAACCGCAATGTGCTGCGGCTTCCCTTCGTCCAGCAAAATAAAGTCTTCCTGCTTCAATCCCGTAACCGGTTTGCCCGTCTTGTCCTCCACCACCACGCTCACCTGCACCAGTCGAACCGAGGAGCGAATAACAGTATCTGCATTGGAGGCCGGCAGGTTGGGTTTCGGCGCTTCAGGGAGAGATTGCTGCGCTGCACTTAAAGACAGGGAAAGAGTCAGCAAAAACGGAAGGTAGAGAGCTGCGGAATGCGTTCCCATCCTGGCCTCCGAGGTAAGCCTGATCACACGCACTTCTTTGAGCATGCACTCAAACGCTGCGCCCCGCCGTTCTTTTGCTCTGATGAACAAAGCCGTTTCAGACTGCGGCTCGCGCCGCAGACGGATTCGGCGATTCCTCGGGGTCAATCCTTACGTTACAACCGGCAATCTGCTTTTTGACGATTTAACCTTTGGAGAGATCTTTAATCTTCCTAGCCAATTTTTCGATCTCTTGGGCTTTCTTTACCATAATCACCGGAAGCGTGACATTCATGTCAGATTTTCCGGCCTGCTGCTTGAGATCGGCTGCTAGGTCATAAAGCCTCTCAATGTCGATTCTAATTTCCTGTTGTTTTCTGGGATCGACTTCCTGGTGATCCTGCCCAGGCTTGCTGTCCGGACCGTTCAGCCCCGGAGGAAAACTCTGATTCGGAGCATTCGGCGAGGGTATTGGTTGCGGGTGCATTTGCGCGGATGCGGGTAAGGCAGAAGCCAGAAATGGCGTGCTGGCAAGAACTCCTGCAGCTCTGGCAAATATAGTGAGCGCCTGGCGTCGTGAGTGCTGCATGGCTCCTCCGTAATTCCTGGATGCGCGTTCGGGCAAGACGGCATCCCAACCTAATCCTTATACGCCGCGTGCCAGTAAGTTGCCATTCCCAGAGGACATGGCGATTTCTTCCGCCTGGATCAGTCCACAGGATTGCGTATACTTCCAGTAAGTTTGGGACCCACGAGGGAGTTGTGCTTGAAGCCGAGAGATGTCCTATCAGAGGCGTATTCCCGATGGGTTTAGCCCGCCGCTTCGCCCTGCTTTTCCTCTTTTGCTCGCTGGTTTCAAGCTCTCTGTTTGGCCAACTATCGACTTTGGATCACCTGGCCGATCCTGGTTTCTGGCCCACGCAACCCGGCACCTCCCACACTGAGTACCTGGGTTCCGACGCCTGTTCTTCGTGCCACGCCGCGACAGTTATTTCACAAAAGAAAACCCCGATGGCACAGAACTCGATGCACCCCGCTGATTCGGACATTCTTCATTCCCACCCTGACATGAAATTCGCAGTCGGGCCTTATCACTACGAAATTAAAACCGACGCGAAGCAAAGCATTTACACCGTGGACGATGGGACGCATACGCTGACCGCAACTCTTCTCTGGGCATTTGGTGTCGGTGATAAGGGTCAGTCCTACCTGTTCAAGAAGGATGACGGACAATTCTACGAAGCGCGAGTTACCTACTTCGAATCTCTGGGTACGATTGACTTCACTCCGGCCCGCGCTTTGACTTCCCCCAAGGACCTGCAGGAGGCAATGTATCGTCCTGTGGACATGACTGAGATCTCCCGCTGCTTCGGATGTCATACGACTGCGGCGAACATTGGCGATCGGTTTGACGAAAACAATCTGATGCTGGGCGTGACCTGCGAAGCTTGTCATGGAAGTGGAGCCAGGCACGTGGCTTCAGCCCACGCTTCTTCACTCGCGGGAATGGCTGACCAATCACCCGGCGCCATTTTCAATCCGGCCCGGCTCAATCCGGCGGACTCCGTCGACTTCTGCGGCGCATGCCATAACACTTGGTGGGATGTGAAACTTTCCGGAGTCAAAGGCGTTTCTACAACCCGGTCCCAACCTTATCGTCTGGAACAAAGCAAATGCTGGACGAAGGGCGACGCTCGGCTGACCTGCATTCGATGCCATGATCCGCACAAGCCGCTGCAGACGGATGACTCCGCTTACGACACCGTCTGTTCCAGTTGTCACGTCGCAACCGATGAGAAAAAGACCCCTAGCCATCCCGGCGACCCTTGCCCGAAGAGCACTAAGAATTGCGTTTCCTGCCATATGGAAAAAGTGTATGTCCCGGAAATGCATCACACGTTCACAGATCATCGCATTCGAGTCGTCCACGCAAATGAGCCTTTTCCGGAGTGATCATAGTTTTGGCGGACAGAATTATTGTCGATTCGCGTTTCCCGCTGAGTGGTCCGCGGGAAGTGGAGAGTGTTGTTGAAGTACATCAAGCTATGGAGCCGATCGCTGTCGCATGATATTCGCTGGCTGTCCAGCCAAAGACGATATCGAGCGTGCTTTTCCGCGAAATCCAGGATGATGTGTTTTGCGAATGTATGTTCGTTATCCTTCATTCGCGTCCATTCACGTTTGCAGAAAGATTCGTGATACTTCTAGTTCCTGGTATCGCTCGCGGTCCCAGCAGCCGACTGTCGCTCGAGATTTGGGCTTTTACATCAGACTTTCAGAGAGCTATATGCTTATGTTTTCTAACCTGGGCGCATCTCGAACGAAACACTTCGGAGCCCCCCGGCGTAGCAATTCGCCGCCAACGGCGTAGGGGACAAATATGCCCGGGCACGATGACAAGACTCCAGTCTATAAAAGAATGCAGAACGAGATCCGCAATCGGATCGCATCCGCTCGTCTTAAGCCTGGAGATGCCGTTGCGTCAGAGCGTGGACTCGCCAAGACACACAAGGTGAGCCTAATGACGGCTCGCCATGCTCTGGTCGGCCTGGAACGCGAAGGTGTGGTTGAACGCCGGCGCGGAGCAGGCACGTTTGTCGCTACGCCAAAGATTCACTTCAATAAACTCATGAGCTATACCGAGCAGATGTCGAGCCGTGGTCTGGCTCCCCGTTCGCGCGTTTTACTTGCTAAGGTGATTGAGGACGAACCGGAAGTCGCGACTCGGATCGGGCTGCCCGCGGGCAGCCGGTTGCTGAAAATCCAGCGCCTCCGACTAACTGGTGAAGAGCCTTGCGCGCTGGAGACCTGTTACCTGCCGGCGGCTGAGTTTCATGATCTCGGGTCCGCCTCTCTCGCAAGGAAATCCTTGTTTGCGATTCTCCAGCATGACTATGGGATTGAATTAGCGTGCGCAGACGAGGAAATCACTGCCATAGCAGCGGATGCCGACACTGCCGAACTGCTCAGCCTGACGCGTGGTGCTCCGGTTTTACGCATTCGACAGGTTATCTATTCGACCACCGGAAAAGCTACGATCTACGGTGTTGGTTTATACAGCTCCGAGCGGCATACGCTGTTTGTCCGGCGCTTCCGCTAACACTTTGGGGACGAAGGTGGAGAGCGCACCAAGATTCCTCCCACAACGAAAAGAGAATACGTTTTTTAACCATTGAGGACGAGGCGGAAGAGCAA